>Ga0206850_10296_pt1 | contig 11996 bp, 16 predicted proteins | sample Alteio_BWOrgCont_16_FD_152885 | JGI IMG/M metagenome (GOLD analysis project Ga0206850, IMG submission 152885) | Enriched cells from forest soil in Barre Woods Harvard Forest LTER site, Petersham, Massachusetts, United States -... | ecosystem: Environmental > Terrestrial > Soil > Temperate forest >...
TGGGGGCGGTATCGAATAAAGTCGAATGAAGGATCACGGAGCAACGAGGCAATGGATACAAGGCAGTCCCGAAGCATCGAGGCAGAGCCCTACCCATTTGATTTCGTACCTGCGGAAACCGCACTGATCATTATCGACATGCAGAGGGATTTTCTTGAGCCAGGCGGATTTGGCGAAATGCTCGGCAACGATGTCTCGCAACTCCGTCGTACCATCGAGCCCAACCAAAAACTGCTCGACGCGTGGCGTGCCGCCGGTCTGCAGGTGTTGCACACGCGAGAAGGTCATCGCCCGGATCTGACCGACCTGCCGCTCGCTAAGAAGGTTCGCGGTCGCAGCCCTACTTGCATCGGCGATCCCGGTCCGATGGGCCGCATCCTTGTGCGCGGCGAAGCCGGGCACGACATAATTCCAGAACTTTATCCGCTCCCAATTGAACCGGTTGTCGATAAACCTGGTAAAGGTGCCTTCTTCGCCACCGACTTGCACGCGATTTTGCGCAATCGCGGAATTAAGCACCTGGTGGTCACTGGCGTGACTACCGAAGTCTGTGTTCATACCACCATTCGCGAAGCTAATGATCGAGGCTACGACTGCTTGGTGCCCGAAGATTGCGTCGGCTCATATTTCCCCGAGTTCCACGCTGTCGGCCTGAAAATGATCAAGGCGCAAGGCGGAATTTTTGGCTGGGTTTCGGATTCCGCAAAGATAATCGCGTCGTTGCGGTAGTCACCCGCCACGCGCACCTCAAACTAATGCAGGGAGGCTGTAAGAGCTCTCATGGAAGCTAAGAGACCCGCCATCTGGACACCCGGCGACTGGAACGCCTTTTTTGGATTTGGCACCAATATCCTCGTTAACCTGCTTACCTTGAGCGGACTTCTCCGCTTCGTCCTTAGAATGCCCGACGATCTGGTCTTCAAGCGGATTCTGCCCGCTGCCGGCCTGATGATGTGCCTCAGCACACTCTACTATGCGTGGCTCGCCTATGGGCTCGCGAAAAAAACCGGTCGCGATGACGTGTGCGCGCTGCCTTCCGGTATCAGCGTACCCCACATGTTCATTGTCACCCTGGTGATCATGTTGCCGATTAAGCTGACGACCGGCGACCCCATTCAAGGTTGGGAGGCGGGCCTGACCTGGGTCTTCATTCAGAGCTTCGTCCTGATGATCGGCGGTTTCGTTGCCCCGGTCATCCGGCGGATTACTCCCCGCGCGGCCCTGTTAGGGACCCTCGCCGGCGTATCGATAGCATTCATCTCGATGCGCCCGGCAATCGACATGTTCATGACCCCGTTCATTGGGATAACCTGCTTCGCCGTGATACTCGCCAGTTGGTTCGGCGGCGTCGGTTATGGCGGTGTGCCAGCCGGATTGGTCGCCATAGCGGTGGGCACCGTCATCGCCTGGGGTTCCAACCTCTTCGGGCTCAACCTTGGCGGCATGAGCCTCAGCGCCCTGCACGACTCCGTTTCGAACCACGCATTTGCAGTTCCAATTCCAGCTGTCAGTCACGTCTTCCACGGCTTCCGCTACCTCGGCGTGATTCTCGTGACGGCCATACCGTTTGGAATCTATGACCTGGTTGAAGCGATGGACAACGTCGTCAGTGCTGCGGTCGCGGGGGACAACTATCCGACCACGCGGGTACTCACTGCCGATGGAGTTGTCAGCTTGATCGGCTGCCTGATGGGCAACCCTTACATCAATGCCGTGTACATCGGGCATCCTGGATGGAAGGCAATGGGCGGGCGCATCGGGTACTCGGCCGCCACCGGGATCGTGGTGTTGCTGATGACCTGGTTCGGCGTTATCTCTCTTTTGATAGCAGCCATTCCGGTCGTGGCTATTTCCCCAATCCTGCTCTATATCGGAATGCTGATTGGCTCGCAGGCGTTCCAGGAAACTCCGCGCCGCCATGCACCTGCGATCATCCTCGCGCTGACCCCGCACCTCGCAGCATGGTGCAAGCTTCAAATCGACAATACCCTCGGCGCCGCCGGCGTGGCCGTTACACCCGCTCTGGTCGGCAAAATGGCCCAAACCGGGGTTATGTACAATGGCCTCGGCATAATGGGCGGCGGATCGATTCTCGCCGGGCTGATCCTCGGCGCAATCGCGACGTTCATCATCGACCGCGATTTCAGACAGGCCGGCGCGTTTTCAATCGCCGGTGCGATTCTGACGTTCTTCGGTTTTATGCATGGGCAGGCGATCGGAATCAATCAAACTCCCGGTGTCGCCGCCGCCTATGTTGCCGTCGCCGCGATTCTCTTCGCTTGTGCCAGCCTCTCCGGCATCACGGCCCATGAACCAGCACACGAAACCGAGGATGAAGAAGAGATCGACGTCTCCGAGCTCGAGGGTGAACCCGCAGCATCCTGAACGGGCACTCAGCTAACTGTTTACAGACGCAATCATTTTCAGCAGCATCTTCAACAAGTCGCTGGTGCTCACGATACCCACTAGTCTGCCGTGCTCAACCACCGGTGGGACGATGGTATCGCTGGTCGCGGTCTCTTCCTGCACTACGTCCATGGGCTAATTCACCGTCGCTCGCCAGCATGCCTGCCGGAGCGTTGCCAGGCAAAATTCGGGAATAGCTTACCGGGTTCCGGATCCTACTGATTCAAGCTCTAAGAATCTTTGTGTTCCAAGGGGAACAAATTCTGGTTGCTCCGCCTGATGGTCTTGGCACAGCTTTAGCTCCTGAGGGGCACCAATGTTTATTCATTTCGATTCAAGTGAAGCCGAGAACTGCGACGATTGCGGAAATCCCACCAGTCTCGCCCATGTGTGTGCAAAGCAATCTCCGCGCGGTCTCAACCTATGCGCGGCCTGCTTTCGGAGGTTCACGCTGGCAATAGTCCAGGCGTGCAAGAAGCTCGGCGCAGCTTCGAGCCCGGAGAAACTGGTTCCCGGTAGGCCGAGCATGGTCCCAGCATGAATGGGCGAATGAGCTTCGCCGGGAGCGAAGCATTATACATTCGCCCGAGGTTCCGGCAGGCCGCCTCGATACAGCGCACGCGATAGCCGATCACGCTGGTCGGGGTCTCGGTCTGCTGAGGAATCACAATCGGATCCGCTCCGCCGTCTACATGAGCGAGAGCGCCCAGATGGCGTTTCACGTTACGTCTCGAAAAGTCTTTGTTGTCAGGTATCTATGGAGCGGGTGATCGGTTTCGAACCGACGACCTTGTGCTTGGCAAGCACGTTTTCCAATAACTATCGCCATACTTACATTTACGCAGCGTTGCTTTTTCCTTCTGCCAGAAGGCGAAATGGTATTGCACGAGTACTCACATTCACGCACAATACTTCCTACATGGCTCCTACACAAATACAAATACCAAAAACTCGGTCCATGGGCGTGTTTTTACCTTGTCATCTAACCAATCTCGGCGATGATTACCCCATCACAAAGCCCTTCTCTCCGTGGGCAAAATGAACGCGGAATCATCGCCGCCCACGGAGAGAAGACGCGGCAGTGATTCGACGCTAAAACTCTTGTGCGAGAAGGACTTCGGGAATCAATAATCATCGCCGCCGAGATTTTTAAAGTATATAGAAGCGCGCGGCAGCACGGCGGTAATTCGAAAGGACGAGAACGACGAGAGCTTTTATGAAAGAAACACGCGTCCGTCTCACCCAGGCAGTAGTCGAAGCCGCCAAGTATCCGTACTCCGGTCAGGTGTTCAAGCGCGATGCGATCGATATCGGCTTGGCTCTGCGACTGACGCCCGGCAGTAAGACGTTCATCTACGAAGGGTGCGCACACGGCCGCATGCACAGGGTCAAGCTCGGGACGTGGCCTACCCTATCAATCGCCGCGGCCCGGGTGATGGCGCGAGGATACCGCGAAGCTATCGCACACGGTCGGGATCCGTTTTCGGAGCGCGAGCGGAAGCGCGGCGCCGAGCGTAATGCCGTGACCTTCGGCGAGCTGGCGAAGCAGTTCATTGAGCTTCACGCGAAACCGCACTGTCGAAGCTGGGAGCGGATGCAAGCGCGGTTGGAGAAGCATTTCGGGCGTTGGAACTCCTACCGGTTGAAAGACATCACGCCGGCGCTGGTCACCAAGGCGCATATCCAAATTGCGGAAAAGGGTCAGGTCGAGGCGAACCGGGCGTTGCAGCTTCTTAGGCTGGTGTTCAACAAGGGCAAAGACCTGGACCTATGGGATGATGAGAATCCGGTCAAGAACCCAGTGGAGGGGTTGACGTTCTATCCGGAAGAACCGGATACGCAAGCGCTGACGTCGGGGGAGATGGAGCGGGTGATGGTCGCGATCGAGGCTGAGCCGAACGAGTACTGGCGGATCTATTTCAAGCTTTTGTTGATGATCGCGAAGCGGAAATCCGAGCTACTGTCGGCGCGATGGGAGATGGTCGATTTTGAGTTGGGCGTGCTGACGCTGCCGAAGACAACGACCAAAACGGCGAAGACTGACCGGGTGGCATTGCCGGCGGCCGCAATTGCGCTAATAGAGGCACTCCCGAGCCGCGGTGAGAGCGAATGGCTATTCCCGAGTCATGGAGCGAAGGGTCACCTGGTCGAGCCCAAGAAGGCGTGGGACCGTATCCGGAGCGCCGCGGGCGTCGAGCACATCACGATTCACGGCTTGCGGGCAACCGTGGCTACGATGTCAGAGGATCGAGGCGTTCCGGTATCGGTGATTTCGCGGATGCTCGCGCACTCACGCATCACCACCACCGTGAAGTATCTGCGGCCGCGCCTGGAACTGCAACGTGCGGCACTCGAGCGCCAGGCCGCAGTTGTCATGGGAGTGCGTCAGGAATCCAGGGCCTCAACTGACGACCGGATCATTGTCAATGCCTCCGCAGCTTTTGACCGAATGCGATCCCAGCTATCGGAGTAGTCGGATATCGGATGCTTGATTGAAAGGAATCGCAAGGCATCGACCAACTCGGCGCCCCCGTGTGCGATCTTATTACGAACGACGTTGATGGCCTTTAGAATATTGATGGCGCGCGCTACCAGTTCCTGCCCGCCAGGGTCTAATCTCGATCGAAGGCACGCTGATAGACGGATGAGCTTTTCGACTGCTTGAATTGGTTGCTTGCCCGAGGCCCTGTTGTCTTCGGGCAGAAGTTCATCTGGAACCTCCATCTTTCTCAGCAGCTCGTTCAGATCGTTAACGCGCATCGAAAATTCGTCGCCACTCCCGCATGCGAGTGAAAGCGTGGCTGGTTTCTGAAAGCTTGCTTTCGCAAAAAGCGGCAACTTGAAGAACCGCTCCCATATCACATTGAGAAAGTCGAAAGCGACCGGCAGGTCGCGGGGAGAAAAGGTTACCGATGGAATATCCTGCGGATATTCCATCTCTCTTATCCAACAATCGTTGCAGCCGGCGCGACAGAGGGCCCCGTAGCCGTGCATTTCCTTTCCAAGCTCGCAATATCCGCTCGCCGTGAATCGCTTATTGATTACTCCCGATGGCGAATTCGGAAGCGGGTTGACCATGGGGTGAGCGAGGTGAGTACAAACGAGAAGCGTCGCCGGCAGGTCGCATCCTCGGCAAAGCGTTCTCGTAGTGGGCGCGAGCCTTACCGGCCCCTCTTGAAAGGTTACTCTCTTGTCCTCTGGGCTTGCGGCAGAACAGAACAGGCTCCGTCCCATTAGTCGTTGGAAATCACAACTCTTCTCGCGACGAAAGTCCATGATCGCGGGTACGTCGGCCATCGTAACTACGATCTCGATGATTCCTCTCGGCTTTTCGTCGAACTCACCGTCGCCAAGGCGTCGTTCCGTTTCGCCTATGCACCACTGCAAAAGCGCGTCGTTAAAAGCCTTCCCAAGACCTGGAACTCCATAGGTGTAGTCGAGACCGCCTTGCTTATCGATGGCGTCTAACACGTTCTCGGGGACCTGGGCACAAACGTGATACAGACGTTTCTGATCCTGCCAAACAGACAGGGTGAACTCGCCGGTAAAAGTCGGATTCTTTTCAAAGGTTAATCGCGCACCAAAAAACATGGATTTTCTCTCACTTGGACAAGCGCTGCCTGGGGTTCCTCCCTGTATGCGCGATGTCCTACGAGATGTATTGCCAGAAGCGCAAGCGGTATGATTCGGGCTATGAAATCGAAATAAAATATCCGCCATGCTGCCGCGCTCGGGCTTGTGGGCTGGTATCTATGTTCGTCGCAGACTTAAAAGGATTTCGGACCGCTGCTTCGCGATAAGCTCCAATGCCAGTTGCGGCCCGCTGGCAGTGGTCGACTGGCCCTTCGCGAGGCCTTTGGCTTTCAATGCCTCGCCCAGGATCAACACTAGGGCAACGTAGCTGTCTTCCGTGATCCGCCGTTCATCGTCGTTTGGCATAGTGGAAATGCTAGCAATATCGTGCGCCAAAGGCACGCCTATTTTATGGAGCCGCGTTACGGTTTTTCTGAAGATGAAGAGGCACTTCCAGCCCTAATTACCATGGAATTACCGATGGCCTCAGTTATGTGGAGCGGATGCCCTTGTTTGAGATTCTTGTCGTAAGGCTCGCGTTGCTCTTGCTGTTCGGTCTCAGTACAAGGGTTAAGCAATTTAAACTTAAGAAGCTTGCCCATATAATAGGCCACTGGCGGAGAAGGTGGTGCTATTAGGCAATCGTCATTACCAAGTGAACCGTCGGTGACGAAATCGTGTACTTCGGGCGCGTACGACGCGCTGAAACCTTTACAAACGTAATTACCGAACTGATCACAATATTCAAACGAGCCTGCTACGATCAGCCTTTTTGTCCCTGCTTTTACATCCCTAACCTCATCCGCAGTCAGCGCGTATGGCGTTCCTATTATAAACTCATCATGAACTGCGCCGCCGGAAATCGTTGGGCCCCCACCTGATCCTTGAATGCTTCCGAAGGTCAAATCCTGCCATCGCTCTAAATGAGTCGGCACAATATCGATCTGCTTTCCAGTCATTACAGTCCATCGATTAACCATAAACCGAAAGGCTGGACCTTTGCCGCCGTTGTTAAAATAAATAGCTATAGCCGTAAGCTTTTTAGGATCATCGGAGGGCCGAAATTCCATAAGGCGCCCATCTGGCCTTCCTAACGTGAGATATGGTCGTTCAGTTGTGTGAAGTGCCATAGTGGCGTTTTTATTCGCCGCAATCGCTTGACCAACCTGTTGATTCGCATAGTGGACATAGCAGACGGCGGCTACGAAACCTGCGATGGTGGCGATTGCTCCGATCTTTTGCCAAAAAACTTGGCGCTTCCAATATCGCCTCTCAGCGAATCTGTGCTCGTTTTCACGGGCTCTCATATCCGCCGCTATGCTCGAAATATCGTGGAGACCCGCGGTCTTACGTGCTCGCCCCTGTATGCAGGGATTCACTTTTTCTTCCTTTTCGCGGCCCGGCGCTTCATCTCCGCACTGCGCTCCTCGGGGCTGAGCTTGGCCCAAAAGGCTAGCCCGGCAATCTTGGCACCTTCGCTGCGTTGTTCCGGCGTCATATTCTTTTTCCGCTGCAGTGCGGCGTTTTTCATTAAGCGCGACCGCTCCGCGGCACCCACGCCCGACCAACGCTTGCGGGCGAGTGCCTGAGCCGCCGGGTCCTTCGTTTTGTCGTTTTTCCGCACAGCCGGAACAATTATCAGACAGGAGCGTGCCTGCGCTAGTAGGTCTGTTGACAGACGAATGCCCAATGCGCTAGTAGGTCTATTCATAAGGAGGAACGACGAATGAAAACCGTGAAAGCAGTGGCGATGGATCGTGCATGGCTATTCAAGGAAGGCGAATACCGACAGCCGGTAGCAGTCAAAGGTGAGCCAGAGCCCGTCTGGATTCACTTCTACATTCAGGAAGGCCGGTACTGGTTCGTTTCGGCGGCTATGTACCCGGATGCATGGGAAGGTGGTGAATACGCCTGGACTATTGGCGCATTCGATCCCGTTCTCGGCCGCTTTCTGCGTGAAGAGGAATACGAGAAAACGGGTCCGGATCAGTACAGCAAGGATTCCCCTCGATGCGTCCGCCGAAAGCGTGTTTTAGCGATCGAAAAGGGCGTCGCACTCTACTTGAAAAAGCATCCGGCCAAAGTTGAAGAATTGATCTCACGAGAGACTCAGCTACTAAAGCTTGAGCACCGTGAAAACCTTAAACGCTTCCGGAGGAGTCAGCGCGCAGAAATCGGAATTGCGTGGGAACCCTCAGCAGCGGTCGCGTAGATTCACTGACGCGAATCTGGCGCCGGGTGATGCTCGGCGCCGGGAACTCTAGTTTTGCTCGAATAGTTTGCAATCTCGAGGTGCCCATGCGAGAAATGCCACGATAAAGGGGGGAAAAGCATGCCAAGCAACACTATTGACTACCCGACATTTGGAGACAATTCTATCTGGCGGTCATGTCTTGAAGACATATCATTTACATTATTGGGAGGAGCGTCGGATCCGAATTGGATACACGAACCGGTATCGCCGCCCGCGGGCGGTACTAGGCAAAGGCGTACGGATAAGCGGATTGCGTACTACTCGGAAGCCGGCACTCGTTTTGGCTCCGAGTGCCACAGCCACATTAACACTCTCACTGATACCTACGTAACATTTACGTTTGAGCATTTTCCAGAAAACGGCGATCAGTCGACTAGCGAGACTCCAAATCTCATCATCCAATTAGCAGACGGACACTTCTGGGAAATAACGATTAATGCTATTCCAGGAGGACTAGTATCAACTCCAACACTGAACCTTCGTCAACTTCAACTTCCCTAAGAACCGACGAAGAGACCGGCGTATGGTTGCCGAATGTTGCACCACGCGTTCACCGTGATCCGACGAACTGCGCCCACTCCTTCGGTGAACTCGGCGCCGGTACGAAAACGCGCGGGCACCTAACAATCTGACATTCCGGCGGCCGCGCGCGAGGCGCGACCAAAATCAGGCAGGCGGGGCAAACTCTAGCGCCCTTCTTCGGGCAACCATCCCTGCTTGGGCTCGGTTGCGCCGGCGACCGTGCATCGATGCAGACCGGACTGACGGGCTGCTCAAATATTGGGTCCCACGGAGATCGGCGTCGAGGCTTAGGTCCCGGTTTTAGCCGATGTCGTCCCATCGTAAGGCACCTGGTTGGCGTCGCTTCAGAGGGACCATTCCGGGCGTCAAAATTTGAAAGCTACCATCAGGTCGCGGAATGCGCCGCCAGAGCCGCAGCGGCGCCGCGCGGCCGCCAGGATGGTCGGCTGTTCGGCATTGGATGCATTCTTCAGTATCGAAATCGAAATGTTGACCGCATCTCGGACAGATGGCGTATCCAACTGGTTGCTCTGGCGAATTCAAAAGTTCTTGCCCCACCCTCTCCCCCACCGCGCCTTCGAAGTAATGGCAGCCATGTCTTCCGCGCGGGCAACGTCCTCGCCGCGTGCATATAATCGGTTGGTCTCGGCTGAAGGATCCCAAACCGCCCGCGGCGGTTGATATGGAGCCGGCATATATCCAACGGGCCCGGGTGGATGCTCACCGAGTGCGATCATAAGAGCTTCTGCTAAGTCCGGGCTGCGACCTAGAATGCTTTTGACATCGGCCTTACCATCAATTGTGATTCGGCCAGCAGCGTCGACGGCGTAGCTAACTGCGGCTAGCTCGGCCAGCATTTCATCGGAAAGCCCTGATATCTCACCGCGTTGAAACCGCTCCCTCAGGAACCAGTACCTGGCTGCTTTTGAGTTGGCGAATCTTTCCTTATCGGCTGCGCTCGTGGCTACGTTGATGCCCTCGGCAGCGAAGCCACTGCTTCGTATATGCTCGCAAAAGTAAAATCCCAGCCCCGCCGAGTCGACGCGGACGAGCTTGAGCCGATCCGCCCATTTCTTCAGAAACTGAAGCACCGGCCCACGTGCGTCAGCATCGGTCCAGACACCTATGTCGAGAATGGAACCGCCGGCGCACGCAACAGCAGTCGTTCTATCGCGGCCTGGGCCCGCAGGGTCGACGCCAACGATAACACGCTCATTACTGTCACTAGGGGGTCGACGAGCCGCCTCAAGCAGCGCCAGGGGCACCAGCGCGTTGCTGGAAGAGGAAGGGAACTCACCGAGGACTCGCGATTGCCAGAGCGGCGAGTTTTCGATCGTTCCGTTGAACCATTCGTTGTATCGCTCACGTACCCACCTACGAGTGGTCAGATATGGATGCGAGTTAACGTCGAGCTGGTCATCCGGAAGCTTGAGCAAATCCTCGAGCGACAAGCCGGCCAGGTTCGGTGTGTCGAAGGCGCTTATCGTATGGGTGTCCCACGCAGCGCGGTTTCGGGTGAAGGCGTCAAAGAAAAAACCGCTGCTTACGGTAGGATTCCCCAAAATTAATAGGTGCGAATCACCGGAAGCTAGGATACCTTGGATCGATGGCCAAAAATCGGGTTCGATACCTGTCGCCTCATCAGCGATCAAGAGTACGTGTTCCGCGTGGTGGCCCTGCAACCTTGTCGATTCGTTCGTCGATAACCCGATAATCAGATTGTTTGGACCGAACTTGATCTCGGTTTGAGTCGTTGCGACTGTGGGTAATCGATAGGGAGCCCCTTGAACTTGCGAGTGAATCTGATTCCAGACGACGGATCGGGTAGTCATCCAGCCGGGCGCAAGGGTGATGACGCGTGAGTTGTCGTGCTGGCATGCAAAGCCAAGCGCGGCGGACGCAGACAAAAAGGTTTTGCCTGAGCTGTGACATGCCCGTACTGCGACCTGACGATGCTTTTTGATCGCCCTAAGAATCTGCTTTTGCTTACTCCAATACTTAAGACCCAGGACGGACTCACCAAAGACCACCAGGTCGGACCTAGCCGATCTTTTGTTCGTCGTCGTCGTCATCGTCGTTCGCCCTCCGCATATCGTCTAGATCAAGTATCGGCGCTGGTTTCGTCAGAAGTGACGCGACCGTCGGGCTTAGCCCGAGCTCACGTGCCATGGCGCGTAATTCAGCCGCCATACGACGGTATCCGTCCAAGCAGCTTGGCAGATCACCATCAGGGTTGATGGCCATCTGTTCCATCGCGCGGGCGTACGCTCGCTCGCAAAGTAGGGCCACTCGAGCGTAGTTCAGTACTAAGGGGCGATACTTTCTTGCTTTTAGCGCCGGCTCGTATTTGATCAATACGCGACTAGCACGGTGCACAGCGGCTTTGTCTCGCCGTCTTTGCTCGGAAAGTGAGATGAGTTCGATAGGTGCCGGGACGCCGCCCGAGTCGTTATTACTTTTCGACATATCTGGAATTGCAGCCCGGGCGAAGCTCAGCGGGAACGATACCGCCGAGCTTCGCGTTTCAGTGTTGGAGGGCACTGCCGGGCATAACTCATCTATGCGAAGCGAAACCCGTGAGTTCGAGACTGCGGTGCGCCCCGGTCGCGAAGGTTCCCGAGCATCACGTCCTTCGAGCTGCGAGATTCAAGCGCGTGTAATAGGCACTTCGTCGCAGCGATTAGTCGAGCGTCATCGTCACCGTCGACATGCGCCTGAAGGTGCTCCTGCGCTCGCGCGATCATCTGCTCAGCGTCTTCGCCGTCGATGTCCTCGGCGGCGGCGATGCGACCCAGCGCGTTCGGAAACTTATTTTGAAGGTCCTGCCTGTCCATCGTCATTGCCTCCTATTTCAGCGGTTCGAATCGTACGTCCGGCACTTTCGCGATCACGAACGGCGCGATCGTCACAGCCCCTGCATTCGCTGCCTTCGATGCGGCTTGGCGCCGCTTGTCGCGCGCAGCACGAAACTGATCGTCGGATACGTGCGTGAACTGCCCCATGATTCTTAACTCGTCGTCGCTAAGTTCGTCGCGGCGAAGTTTGCGCGGTTGCGAGTTAGCGGAAAGCTCAGCTCGCAACGCTTCGATTTTTTCGGCTGTTGTAAGCATCTTTTTTCCTCGGGAGTTGATCCCGGTCGAAAACATATTGGGAGTATTTGTGAGGCCCGCGCGCAACAGACACTGCACGGTGTTATCCTTTTCGTCGTACGTAAATACGGGGGAAACGTAACGCCATGCCG
>Ga0206850_10297_pt1 | contig 11975 bp, 14 predicted proteins | sample Alteio_BWOrgCont_16_FD_152885 | JGI IMG/M metagenome (GOLD analysis project Ga0206850, IMG submission 152885) | Enriched cells from forest soil in Barre Woods Harvard Forest LTER site, Petersham, Massachusetts, United States -... | ecosystem: Environmental > Terrestrial > Soil > Temperate forest >...
ATGACACAATAGATTTATGCTTATAAGCTGACCAGATAAACTGGAAGCCCAAGCGATTAAGGAGTCATCGCATGAAGAGCTTTCAGAGAGTATTGGCAGCTTTAACCCTTGCAGCATTTTTACCTATGTCAGTACCAGCATTTGCAGATACGGCATCTATCGAACAACGTTTGGCTGATCTTGAAGCACAGGTGGCTGAACTTAAAACAGAATTACAGCAACAAAAACAAGCAGCTCCTCAAGCAACAGCCCCCCAAGGACCTGCCAAAAGCATAAATCCAACCGCAGCAAATCCGGCAGGGTTACCAGCATATGTTACAGCCAATGCCAAGGACGGTTTTGCTATTAAGTCTGCCGATGGGGATTATAGCCTTAAAATCGGCGGTTATACACAGGTCCTAGGCCGTGAATTCGATTCTAGTAATAAGGAAGGCGGCTTTAATAGCGCAACCCTTACAAGTTATGATGAGGACAGTGCAATTTTATTGCGCCGGGCCAGACTTATTCTTCAAGGAACAGTGGCAGGCAACTTCGATTATTATTTACAGCCTGATTTTGGCTACAATAATAATTTCACTTCGATTACAGCCACCTCAACAAGTGCATATGCCCCAGCCCTTCAGGATGTCTGGATTGATTATAAGCAATTTCCTGATTTTGTTATCAAGGCAGGTAAATTTAAAACGCCTTTTGATTTGGAAAACCTCCAGGATTCCCGTTATACCGACTTTGTGGAATTAGGTTTAACAAATAATTTATCCCCACAGCGTGATATTGGTGTCCAAGTAGGAGGGAACTTGTATTTTGATTGGATCCAATACGCGGCAGGCGTATTTAACGGGGCTGCTGACCATGAAAATCCATATGGCGGGACTAGCACAGCTAATTATGAAAACGGCAATGCAACTGGTGTAGGCCGTATTTTTGCAACACCATTTAAAGATACTGACATTAAACCATTACAAGGGTTTGGAGTAGGTTTTGCGGCCAGTTATGGTAAAGAGAAGGGCTCTGATATACCTACCAGTTATGTAACTACCGGACAGGAGCCTTTTTTTAGCTATAACGGTACTCCAGGAGCGGCAGGGGCTGTACAGAACGATGGGCCACAGTTGCGTACTGAGCCTCAAGCATATTACTACTATAAATCCTTAGGGCTCTTGGTTGAAAAAGTCAATGATCAGGAATCGTTGGAATATCAGGGAACGGGAAACTCTTATGTCCGATATAAACCTAATAACAAAGCATACGGGGCCCAAGCAAGCTATGTGCTTACTGGTGAAGATGCCACTTATAATGGCGTAACGCCTAAGTATGACTTTGACCCGAAAGCTGGGCATTGGGGAGCTTTTGAAGTTGCTGGCCGATGGGACCAATTAAAATTAGACCCAACAATTTTTTCTGAGAATTTTGCTAACTTAAATTCATCCGCATCAGAAGCAACGGAGTGGACTGCGGGTCTCAATTGGTATTTAAACAAGAATGTTAAGGTGGTTTTTGATTATGCCCACACCGATTTTGACCGCGGGTCATTTGTTGCCAGTGGAAACAACGGAAACCGTAAAACTGAGGACTTGTTCTTAACAATGCTTCAATTGAACGTAGGATAAGGAAAAAAATATGAAAAAAAGAATAATTGTTATCATAGGACTTTTATGGGTATTTCCTTTAGCTGCTTTTGCGGATGAAATTACAGTTGCAGCAGCGGCGAACGTGCAATTTACCTTGGAGGACCTTAAAGCGGAATTCACCAAGGAAACGGGAATTGGTGTTAAGGCAGTTATCGGTTCGTCGGGTAAACTGACTTCACAAGTTGAAAATGGTGCGCCATTCGATGTGTTTTTATCCGCGGACATGAAGTATCCTGCCAAGATTTATAAGGATGGGTTTTCATTGGAAGCCCCCAAAGTGTATGCGTATGGTGTTTTAATTCTTTGGACGATGAAAGATATGGATCTATCCAAAGGAATCACTGTCTTGGGTGATCCAAGCATTCAGAAAATTGCTATAGCTAATCCTGAATTGGCGCCCTATGGCCGTGAAGCAGTTAATTCTTTAAAGTTTTATAAGTTATATGATAAATTGCAAAAAGAGTTAGTTTTGGGAGAAAGCATTTCACAGGCCAATCAGTTTATTACAACTGGTGCGGCGGATATTGGGTTTACCGCCAAATCGATTGTTTTGGCCCCGAATATGAAGGGTAAAGGGAAATGGGTTGACATTGACCCTCAATCGTATAAGCCTATTGCCCAAGGGGTGATTGTGCTAAAATATGGCCAACAGAATCATTTGAAAGATGCCGAGGCCTTTTATAATTTTATTTTTTCAGCCCCGGCCCAGGAAATCTTCAAGAAGTATGGCTATAACTTGACTAAGTGAATAAATTGACTGGTAAGATTGTATTGGTTGAATCATCCCAACATATGTCGATGGTGGACATTGATGTGCAGGGGGATGTTTTATCTTCCATAGTCCTTGAAACACCCGCCAGCGCCCCTTATTTAAAGTTGGGTAACAGCGTTTCTCTTCTTTTCAAAGAAACAGAAGTTTCTATCGCCAAGAATTTATCTGGTTTGATTAGCTTGCGCAACAGATTCAAGGCAACGGTCAAACGGATTGAAAAATCAGAAATTCTAACCAAGGTCTTCCTCAATTATAAAGGCAATGAAATTATTTCCATCATCTCGACACGTTCAGCCCAAAAATTGGGTTTGATCAACGGGGATGATGTCGAATGGCTGGTTAAAACCAATGAGGTCTCTCTTTGCAACCCCTGATCCTGACCTTTCAACTGGCCTTGATTGTAACAGGGATTCTTTTTGTCCTTGGCGTTCCTTTAGCTTATTGGATTGCTTTCTCGAAGAGCAGATTTAAATATTTTGTTGAAACCCTTGTCACCATGCCATTGGTTTTGCCACCCACTGTCATAGGTTTTTATCTTCTCATAGCATTTAGTCCGCAATATTTTTTAGGGCATTTTCTGGAATCTTATTTGGGGATTAGGGTTGTTTTTAGTTTTATCGGTCTTGTTATCGGCTCTGTCATTTTTAGCCTTCCTTTTATGGTCAATCCAATTAAAGCAGGTTTACAGAATTTTCGCATCAGTTTGATAGAAGCATCTTTTTGTTTAGGTAAATCTAGATGGGAAACACTATGCCGGGTTGTCTTGCCGAATATCAAGCCTGCCTTGTTAACAGGTATTGTCATGGCCTTTGCTCATACCATCGGGGAATTTGGGGTGGTGCTTATGATCGGCGGCAACATTCCCGGACAAACAAGGCTTGCCTCAATCGCTATTTATGATGAAGTTGAAGCTTTAAATTACCATACCGCCGGGCTCTATGCCTTGATATTAGTGCTTATATCTTTTTTTATTTTATTTATTTTTTATTACTTAAACCGTAAATCTTTTAAGATTTTTTGATTATGATCAAGGCCTGTTTTAAAAGACAAATGCACACGCCACATGGAAAAGAGTGGTTGGATATTGATATAAATATCCAAAAAGGGGAGCTTGTTACGTTTTTTGGGGAATCAGGTGCCGGTAAAACAACTGTTTTGCGGATATTAGCCGGCCTTATGCAACCGCAAGAAGGGTACCTAGAAGTCGATGGAGAAATTTGGTTTGATAGCCAAAATAGGATTAACCTTTCTGTTCAACAGAGAAAGGTGGGTTTTGTATTCCAGGGCAACAGTCTTTTTCCTAATATGACGGTCCGTGAAAATTTAGAATATGCCGGTGATGATAAAATCAAGCGCAGCAGTATTGAAGAATGGATCATCACCATGGGTTTAAAGGGCTTAGAAAACCAAAAGCCAGATAGAATATCCGGCGGGCAAAAGCAAAAGGTGGCCTTGGCCCGGGCTTTGATTAGCCAGCCTAAAATATTGCTTTTAGATGAGCCGTTGTCAGAATTGGACATACAATCACGTTTAAATTTGCAGGATGAGATCATCAAGGTCTATCAAAAAACCAATATCACTACGATTTTAGTCAGCCATGACCTGTCAGAAGTATTTAAATTATCAAGGAAGGTATTCATCATTGATCGAGGTAAAATTTTAAGGTCAGGAGTACCGCAGGAACTTTTTGTCAAAGAAAATGTGAGCGGGAAATTTAAATTTACCGGAGAGATACTGGAAATCCTAAAGGATGGTGTCATTAATATTTTGACTTTAAGCATAGGCAATCATGTGTCCAAGGTAATAGCCACTGATGAGGAAATCGTGGGCTTAAGCATTGGTAGTAAGATAATAGTTGCCTCCAAGGCTTTTAACCCGATCATTTTATCGCAATAAAGAAATACGCCCCCTATCGGAAGAAAAATGAGGCTTATTTTTTCAAAATTTGGTATAATCCTTTTTTCTTACATTGCCTATGAATTCAACCTCTAAATCTTCTTCCCGTTTGTTCCGTTGGCTTTGGGTAGGCATTGTAACAATTGTTATACTTTGGATTACCCAACAAATCATTGTAAAACCTATTATTGAAGCTGTCTCTTCCCAACTGGTTGGTACCAGGGTTACCATGGGAAGTTTTTCTTTAAATATCTTTACCCATCGAATCCGTATCACCGATTTACGGATTTACAATGAACAAGGATTCCCGCCAAAGATATTTTTTAACGCTCCGGAAATACTGGTTGATGTCAATCTGGTAGAGGCCATCCAGGGAAAATACCATTTCCCGTTGATCATATTCCATTTGGATAAAATGATTGTTTTTAAGAATGCACAGGGCAAATTGAATGTTGATGAGCTTAAAATCGTGAAGGAGAGGCTCCATGCAAAAACCAAGGGGCCGGCGCCTAATTTTAAGATCGATGAACTCCAATTAAATGTAGAGCAGGTCATTGTTGAAGATGACAGCAAGACACCACCTTTGATCGAGGCGTATGATTTGAACCTTAAAAATAAAACTATCCGGGACATCAATGGCGTTCCAAAATTAATTAGCGTGGTAATGGTCGAGGTTTTAAAACCAACCGCCATACAAAGTGCCGGGCTATACGCGGCCACTACTTTGCTTGGAGTGGGTTTTCTGCCTGGCCTAGCCATAGGGCTTGCCATGGCCAGTGATGATGCGGTTTCTGAATTACCTAATTCATCTGACCAGATTTACCAAAAATGTTTAGAGTTAGTCAATCGACTAGGGGGGCAAATAAAAAATACAAATGCCCAAACAGGAAAAATCTCCGTCAAGATCTATAATTGTGATGTTTCCATCAATATCCAGAAGGAAGGTTGGATACGTTCCTATATCATTATTAAAGCCAGAAAATACCTCCTGGCCAAGCCAGAAATCGCCGCCGGCTTGCTTTATCAGTTAAAGGAATCTTTGAAGTAGGATATTTATTGACAAAAATTTTTTTTATGAGGATAATGCACATATGTGCATAATGAGGAAAGCCCATGAGACCTAAAAAAATCCGCTGGGTCAACTGCAGCAGTGCTCCAAGGCTTTTTAGGCCTGAGGCTAAATCTTCAAGCTTAAAACAGGTCATTGCATTAAGTCTGGATGAATTTGAAGCAGTGAGACTCCTGGATTACGAGCATTTGTCACAAATCCAGGCAGCTAAGCATATGCGTGTCCATCGTTCAACCGTTTCCAGAATAATCTCTTCAGCCCGTCAAAAAATCGCTCGCGCCCTGGTGGATAGTAATACATTAAAAATCGAAGGTGGCTGCTGTAAGGTTATTTAATAGGAGATTGAATTATGGAGAAGAAAAAAGTCTTGTTTGTCTGCATTCACAATTCTGCCAGAAGCCAGATGGCTGAAGAACTGTTAAGAAAATTGGCAGGGGACCGGTTTGAAGTAGAAAGCGCTGGACTTGAACCAGGAAAATTAAACCCAATAGTCATTGAAGTATTAAAAGAAGAGGGGATTGATATTTCAAACAAGCCGACTAAGGCAGTGTTTGAATTGTTTAAGAAGGGAAATCAATACAACTATGTCATCACGGTATGCGATGAATCAAGCGCCCAACAATGCCCCATTTTTCCAGGCCTTTGTCAAAGATTTCATTGGAGTTTTACTGACCCATCCAAGTTTCTGGGAACAGATAAAGAGAAGTTGGCTAAAGTTCGCCAAGTTAAAGAAGAAATTAAAAGGACGATAGAACAATGGATAGCAGCAGCCAAGGTTTAAGAAAATATATTGCTGAGTTTATTGGCACCTTTGCCTTGGTTTTTGCCGGCACAGGGGCTATCATTATCAATGATATCAGCGGGGGAAATGTCACTTCTTTAGGTGTTGGGTTGGTTTTTGGCATAATTATCATGACGATGATATACGCACTGGGAGAAATTTCCGGGGCCCATTTCAACCCTGCAGTCTCTTTCGGCTTTTGGTTGGCCCAAAGGCTTCCTTTCAAAGAATTATTACCCTATATTTGCAGTCAATTATTAGGCGCATTAACAGCCAGCACATTCTTAAAAATGATTTTTCCTCTGCATAAAACCTTGGGAATAACCATCCCTCATTTTATATCCGTAGGTGGAGATTTTTTCTTCGAGACCGTTCTTACTTTTTTTCTTATGTTTGTTATTATTCATGTGGCACAAGGGGCGAAAGAAAAAGGGCTGATGGCAGGTGTTGCCATAGGAGGGATGGTTGGTCTGGAGGCTATTTTTGCGGGACCTATCACAGGGGCATCAATGAACCCTGCGCGCTCATTTGCTCCAGCGGTGGTGAGCGGCCAGTTAGGATTTTTATGGATTTATGTCACAGCACCATTTTTAGGATCAGCCATAGCAGTTTGGAGTTGTAGTCTGATAAGAGGAAGAGATTGTTATAAGTAATTCGGGAATTTGGAGAATTCTTTGGCGTAATCTTTGGTGAGTACGCCTTCTTTGATCAGTTGGGTCAGGCACTGTTCAAAAGTGTACATCCCTTCTTCGCCTGATACCATCTGCCCACGGATCTCAAGCAATGCCCCCCGTCGGATAATATTGCGGATTGACAAGGTCGGGATAAGGATCTCTGTTGCGAGGACCCTGCCTTCTTTTCCCTGGAGGGGGATCAGTATCTGTCCAATAACACCGATAAGATTTTCTGCCAATTGGGTGCGGATTTGGTTTTGTTTTCCCGGCGGGTAGACATCAAGGATACGGTTAATGCACTCCGCGGTGTCAGGGGCGTGCAAGGTTGTTAAAACCAGATGACCGGTTTCAGCAGTGGTCAGCGCCATGGAAATAGATTCAGCATCACGGATTTCACCCACCACCACCACATCCGGGTCCTGGCGCAAAGCACTCTTAAGGGCACTGGCAAAAGAATGGGTGTTAGTACCAACTTCGCGTTGGATGATCAAGCTTTTTTGGGATTCATGCACGTATTCAATGGGATCTTCAATCATAACGATTTTAAAGGGGCGTTCTTTATTGATCAAATCCACCATATAATTCATGGTGGTGGTTTTTCCACTTCCTGCAGAACCGGCAATGATGATAAAACCTTTTCGTTTGCGTGCCAGTTTGTCGATGATAGCAGGCAGGCCTAATTGTTTGGCTGTTGGAATAATGGTAGGTAATATGCGAATATTCGCCGCAGGACGGCCTTTTTCTACGTGGGCATTGACGCGAAAGTTAAAGTCTTTGATACCAATAAAGGAAAGGTCAAAATCATGGTTTTCCTGATAGGTTTTACGCTGGGTTTCGGTCATCATATCAAAAAGGAGATTTTGGATATCTTCTTGTTTTAAAACTGGAAGGTTTGATAGGGTGAGATTCCCATGGACCCTAAAAACAGGGGGCCTATCAACCACCAAGTGAATATCAGTAGCATTTTGATCAATGGCTTTTTGAAGTAGAGGCAATACCTTTGTGTAATCCATAATGATCAAGTTTACCATATGGACCCATCATCCTGCCACCCAATTTTTTGATGAGAGAGGTATCCAATGGTTGACAGTCCACTAACACGCCTTTATAATGCTCTGTCCTATGACTTTACAAGTAGCAAATCCATATATTTTTAAGATTAAACCTTATGTTCCTGGCAAGCCCATTGATGAGGTCAAACGGGAGCTGGGTTTAAAAAGTGTCATTAAACTGGCTTCTAATGAAAATCCTTATCCGCCCTCACCTAAGGTTTTGGAGGCGATGGCCAAGGCGGCCCGCGAAGTCAACCGTTATCCCGATGGCGGGTGTTTTTTACTGCGCCGCACCCTGGCCAAGAAGTTAGATATTGATGACGATCAACTGATTTTTGGTAATGGTTCAGACGAGATCATTGTTTTAGCGGTCAAAGCCTTTGCTGCCAAAGGGGATGATGTCATTATCGCCAAGCCTTCATTTCTTATTTATGAGATTGCTTCAACCTTGTCCGGAGCCCGTTTGCACCAAGTGCCGCTTAAAGAATTTCGATATGATCTTGAGGCTATGAAAGCTAAGATTAATGCGCGCACTAAAATTATTTTTATCGGCAATCCAGATAATCCGGCAGGGACCTATATCACTCGTCCCCAAGTTGAAGATTTTTTGCGCTCGGTGCCCAAAAGCACCTTGGTGTTTTTCGACGAAGCTTATTTTGAATATGTGCAGGCCAAAGATTATCCTGATACTTTAAGTTTGATAAAAAAATATCCTAATGTGATGACAAGTCGTACGTTTTCCAAAATGTATGGTTTAGCTGGTTTGCGTGTTGGTTACGGGATTGCCAACCGGGAGGTCATTAATATACTAAACCGTTTGCGTGAACCTTTTAATGTTAACTGCATAGCGCAGGCCGCAACCGTCGCTGTCTTGAATGATGAAGCTTATTACCGTCAAATGGCCCAAGAAGTCAATGTGCAAAGGCAGTACCTGTACCGTTCTCTTGATAGCATGGACGTTACCTATGAAACGAGCTTTACAAATTTTATATTAATACAAGTGGGCACAGACAGCAGCCAGGTGGCATTGTCCCTGCTTAAAAAAGGTGTCATTATCCGTGACATGTCTGTGTGGGGGCTTAAAGGTTATATACGTGTTTCTATCGGTAACGCGTCAGAAAATAAACGTTTTATTAAATCATTGGGAGAAATTTTATGATCGTCATTTTACGCCCGGATGCTACCGAGGCTAATGTGCAGCATATTGTTGAACGCGCGGGAAAGCTGGGGCTCAAAGCCAATATTTCACGCGGGGTGGAACGCACTGTGATCGGATTCATTGGCCCTGAAGATGCCTTGCGTGTCATTCCCCTGGAAGTTTTTCCAGGGGTTGATCAGGTCTTGCAAGTCCTGGCCCCGTATAAATTAGTTTCCCGTGAATTCAAGAAGGAAAATACTGTCATTAAATTGCCTTACAATACCTTAGTCGGTGGCAATAAAATTGTGGTGATGGCAGGTCCCTGCTCGGTGGAAAGTTATGAAGGGATGCTTTCCATTGGCAAAATGGTCAAGGCCCAAGGCGGGAATATATTACGAGGTGGAGCTTTCAAGCCAAGGACATCTCCTTATGACTTTCAAGGGTTGGGTGAAGAAGGATTAAAGATCCTCCAACAAGTAGGAAAAGAAGTGGGGATATGCACTATCTCAGAAGTGATGGATACCCGCCAGGTGGACCTTTTGGTCAAATACGTCGATATTTTGCAGATCGGTGCCCGCAATATGCAGAATTTTTCGTTATTAAAAGAGGTGGGTATGACTAAAAAACCAGTCATGCTCAAGCGCGGCATGAGCGGGACAGTCAAGGAATGGCTGATGTCCGCCGAGTATTTGTTGGCTAATGGTAATTTTGATGTCATGCTCTGTGAACGCGGTATCCGCACCTTTGAAACAGCGACACGCAATACCCTCGATATCAATGCTGTGGCTGTTGCCAAGCGCCTGACCCATTTGCCGGTGGTGGTGGACCCCAGCCATGGTACAGGATCATGGGAGTATGTGGCGGCCGGAGCGCGTGCTGGTATTGCCGCTGGTTGTGATGCCTTAATGATCGAGGTGCATGAAAATCCGGAAGAGGCCTTGTCTGACGGGGCACAGTCTTTGATGCCGGATAAATTCAAGGAATTGATGGCCTCTTGCAAACGTGTTGCTTCGGCAGTCGACAGAGATTTTTAAATAATTTCCCCTCTTTTTTATAAAGAGGGGTTAGGGGAGTTCTATGTTTAATCGAAAAGAGTTGTTTCGTAGGGTTGCGATCATCGGTGTAGGTTTTATGGGGGCCTCTTTGGGCTTAGCCATTAAAAAGAAGGGATTAGCCCGAGAGGTGATTGGTATTGGCCGTCAAGAAGCTTCTTTAAAAGTAGCCAAGGACATGAAAGCCATTGATGAGGGTTATTTGGATTTTAACAAGGGAACCGTAGGTGCGGATTTAATCGTGCTGGCCACTCCGGTGAATACAGTTTTGGAATTCATTGAATTATTGGGGAAAGAACACCGTCGCGGATGCATCATCACTGATCTAGGGTCAACCAAGGCCGCGATCGTGGAGCGGGCTGAAAAAGTGTTGCATCACTCGTTATTGTTCGTTGGTTCCCACCCTTTGGTCGGCTCCGAAAAAAAAGGGCCAGCTAACGCCAATGCCCAGCTGTATGATGGGGGCACTTGCATCATGACACCGACGGACAAGACTAACCGTTTGGCCAAGGAGAAGATCAAGCAGTTTTGGTCGCAATTGGGCTCCTCAGTCAAATTCATGGCGCCCCAGGAGCATGACCAGGTTTTGGCCTATATCAGTCATTTACCGCACTTGACGGCATTTGCCTTGATGAAGGCCATGCCTGATAATTTTTTGGAACACGCTCCTCAGGGATTAAAAGATTCGACCAGGATTGCGGCCTCAGACCCGGAAGTTTGGCGGGACATTGCCTTATCCAATCATAAGCCGATTCTAAAAGCCTTGGATGAAGCTGTAAAGGTGCTCGCGGCCATGCGTAAAGCCATTGTGGCCCGTGACGCGGAAAGTTTAACAGATATTTTTAAAGTGGCCCGTGATAAAAGAGAAAAATTGGGGTAGTTTATAATGGCAGAACATTTAGTTATCACCTTAGACGGTCCTGCAGGGGCCGGTAAAAGCACCGTTGCCAAGGCCTTGGCAGGCAGGCTTGGGATTTCCTATCTTGATACCGGGGCCATGTATAGGGCTTTGACACTCAAAGCCCTGCGATTAAAAATGGATTTATCCGATGAAGAAGCTTTGAGTACCCTGGCGCGTAATACCAAAATCACTTTTAAAGAAATGCCTGATGGTTCTTTGAATATTACTTTAGATGGCGAGGATGTTTCGGTGGCGATTCGTGCCCCAGAGGTAACGAATAACACACATTATATTGCTAAGACACCAGGCGTAAGGACATTGATGGTCGCCTGGCAAAGGGCCATAGGCCAAAGCCGTTCTATTGTGACTGATGGGCGCGACCAGGGCACCGTGGTATTTACAGATGCGCGCTATAAATTTTATGTGGATGCTGATGTGGAAGAACGCGTGCAGCGTCGTTATAAAGAATTGACCACGGCTGGCAAAAGTGTAGATTTGGACCAGTTACGAGTTGATATGAAGGACCGTGATCATAAAGATTTTACCCGCACCGTTGGCCCTTTGAAAAAAGCGCATGATGCTATTACCGTTGATTCTACTGGATTGACAGTAGAAGGGACGGTAGACAAAATTATGAAGCTGATCAACCCATGAGCAAGCATTCCAATATCCGAAATTTCTCCATCATCGCCCATATTGACCACGGCAAATCAACTCTAGCGGACAGGTTTTTATTGTTTGCTGGTGCCATCGATGAGCGTAAATTCCATAACCAAATGCTCGATGATATGGACCTTGAGCGCGAGCGCGGGATCACTATCAAGGCATCAGCCGTGCGCCTGAATTATAAGGCACAGGACGGCCAGGAATATATTTTTAATTTGATTGATACCCCAGGCCACGTGGATTTTTCTTACGAGGTTGAAAAATCCCTGCGCGCCTGTGAGGGGGCATTGCTGTTGATTGATGTCACTCAAGGGGTGGAGTCCCAGACAATTGCCAATTATTA
>Ga0206850_10299_pt1 | contig 11770 bp, 12 predicted proteins | sample Alteio_BWOrgCont_16_FD_152885 | JGI IMG/M metagenome (GOLD analysis project Ga0206850, IMG submission 152885) | Enriched cells from forest soil in Barre Woods Harvard Forest LTER site, Petersham, Massachusetts, United States -... | ecosystem: Environmental > Terrestrial > Soil > Temperate forest >...
CGAGTCTACTGATCCGTGTGGCGAAGCGACTCGGATTGGAGGCGAAGCTCAGAGCAGTGGCAAGCAGTCGCGGTTTCCAACCGGCGATTCAGGCCGAGGTAATCGGCCCGGGCGTTCAGAAGAACAAGTACGAACTCAAAGAGGTGACTCTGCGAGTATTCAACGTGTTCGATATCGATGCTTCGCGCTTGCTCGATCACCTTGCGATGCTTGAAGTCATCCGTGAGATGGGTCTGGAATCCGTGCCGCAACTCGGCACGTGTACCCTGAACCACTCCGTGGATGAACTGGTCGCGCTGTCCGAGGGAACGAGCCTTCTGAACCCGAAAGCACAGCGGGAAGGGATTATCTTCCGACCACTCGTCGAGGAATACGACGCAGAGATTGGGGGCCGATTGAGCTTCAAGGCGATCAACCCGAAGTTCCTGCTGAAATATGACGAATAGAGTTTTTTGCCCTCCAGGGTAGAGTTCTAACCTGGAGGATCAATGGCCGGCAATTACCGCCCATGCTTTCTGGAGTGCATCGGGCAGGCCATAGATATCCAGGGCCGTGATGAGTACGCACGAACTCCAACCAGCGATTAGCAAGAACCAGCCGTTGCGGTAGGCCCCCATCCACTTCCTCGAACTCGTGAAGTGCAACAACGGGAACATCGCCAGAGGCAGTTGCATTGCCAGGACCACTTGGCTGAGAACCAGTAGATCAGTGACGCTGGCTTCGTCTCCACGCATCCCGATGATGAAGATAGCCGGGAGGATAGCGAGGAGACGTGTGATGAGTCTTCGCACCCACGGCCTGATGCGCCAGTGCATGAACCCTTCCATCACCACCTGGCCGGCCAGTGTACCCGTGATCGTGCTGCTTTGCCCACTGGCCAAGAGCGCCACGGCAAAAAGCGTACTCGCCAGGGAAGCGCCAAGTAGCGGCACCAGGGTCAGGAATGCGACACGAATCCAGTCGGGATCATTGTTGAATTGGGCGAACCTGTCTTCAGGCAATTTCTGGCCGGTCTTCGGGTCCAAGCAGGCCTTGCTATCCTCGTCGTATATCGCGATTGCCTCGCTGGTCTTCATGTCCGTGTAGGTTCTGGTTTCCTCGACGTATTTCACAACATCGCCCGCCGGTAGCAGGACTCCATCCTTGCCGTGGAAGGCCATCGCTGCGAGTACGAGGATGGCTGCATTGACGAAGAAGGCAATCGACAGCGCCACCACCGTGTCAATCGTGTTGAACTTGATCGCTCTACGAACCATCGGTTCATTGGTGGGAAGGTTCCGGGAATTGACGAGGGCCGAATGGAGGTAGAGGTTGTGGGGCATGACTGTCGCACCAATGATCCCAATAGCTACGACGATCATCATCCCATCCTGGCGAAACCCTGGCGACAGCATGGCATGACCCATCTCCAAGAAGTCGGGATGTGTTTGCGGCAGTACGAAAATCTCGATGAAGTAGCAGCACCCGATCGTGGTGACAAGAACGAAAATAAACGCCTCAATGAATCGCATCCCCACCCCTTGCAGAGCCAGTAGCAATAGAACGTCGAAGGCGGTGATGAGGACAGCCCAAAAGAGGGGGATGTGGAATAGCAGGTTGATCGCGACTGCGCTGCCCAACACTTCCGCGAGATCGCAGGCACCAATGGCAACCTCGCAGGCAAGCCAGTTCGGCCATCGGGTCCACGCGGGGTAGAAGTCTCGACATGCCTGTGCCAAATCCTTGCCCGTGACGACACCCAGACGTGCAGCAATGACTTGCATAATGATCGCCATGAAGCTCGAAAGTGCCACCACCCAGAGTAGATCGTAACGGTATGATGCTCCTGCCTGGAGGTCGGTTCCCCAATTGCCCGGGTCCATGTAACCAACGCTGATAAGGAACGCAGGGCCGATGAAGGCTCGATAATTCCGCCAAAAGCCCGCTCCAGTTGGGGGTACCTGTACTGTGCCATGCAGCCCTTCCAGAGAACGACTGCCTACCTCATTGTTGGTTGACACTGGCTCACTTGCAGGTTCGTTCGACATATCTTGAGTCTCTTTCTGACCGCATCATCGGGATGCTCACTAACTGTCACCTTTTTGGACCGTCACTTCGTCCGCTAATTCAAAATGGAGGCAGATGAGTGGTTGTCGCCTTGGCGCGCGGAGTGGGCCTTTCCTCTTTGGGTCTACCAAAGAGATATTCGGCATGACTAACATAGAAAATTAGTCTAGTCTAATTTTCGATACTAGTATAGCCTATTCTTTGAATTTAGAAGGGCCAAGAGAAAAAGAACACCGCCAGAAGCCGACACTGTTTCGGGGTTGGGGGAATCGGTAGATCGTTTTCCCGTGTGATTAGTCCGCTCGGAGCAATGAGTGGTCATCCGAGATATCGCCGGGTTGTGGAACAAACCCAAGCGACAACTTGAGCATCAAGAACGTGATCCGCCAGATGAATGAAAATCATCGACGGACTATAAAGCCAGGCAATCGTCAGATATGTTTCATTCACTGAAAATTGACTATCCAACCAAACCCGCGATCTGTTTGACTTCTGCGGACTCCAGATGGAAATCGACCACCTCAAGATCTGCTCGCATGTGGTCGGCGTTAGTTGTCCCGGTCAGAACCACCATCCCAACGTCGAGGGCGAACCGAAAGATGATCTGGCAGGCGGAGCGATTGTATCGATTGGCAATCCAGACCAACTCAGGATGAGTCATCGCCTGACGGTTGGCGGTCAAAAGGGAAAAGCCCTGATAGACCAGTCCATTGGCGGTGCAGAACTCTCGCACGCGGCGGTCCCAACCCCGCTCAGCGTAGCACCGGTTCTGCACGAAGCGAGGGCGGACAATCGCTCCCTTATACAGACTCTGGAGTTGTTCGAGGGTGATGTTACTGACACCAAGCAGACGGGCACGGCCGCTGTTGTGGATGGCTTCCATTGCCCGCCATGCCTCCCAGTCGGCAGGAGCAAGACCGGTCTGGTGAGTAGGGCCATGCAACACTTAAGAGTCAATGATCTCGGTACCCAAGTGCTGTAACGAACTGGCGAATGACTGCTCGACCTGATCCGCAATGGTGGCATTGGGATCATAGGGCAGCCGGTGATCCTGCCCACGTTGGAAGGTGAACTTGGTTTGCAGGAATAGATCGTCCCGAGTCACGAGACCGCTCTTGATTGTCGCTGCTATGGCCGCTCCGACAGCAGCCTCATGATAATGGCGGCGTTGATTCGCGGTATCGATCGCCCGGAACCCCTGCTGGAGAGCAAGTTCCGTCAGGCGCTGGGTCTCGTTCTCTTTCCATGCTGTCCCGTAGAAGAAGTGTGGCACTTGAACGCCTTCGAGCGACGAACTCCAGGAGGGCATGATGGTCTCCAACTCGGGAATGAGCGGCCACGCGCTCAGAATAGGAGATGTAACCGGCGAAATTACGCTTCGCCGACTCCGAGGATTGGTTTTTCGGGCATGGTTCAATCGAGGTGGCATTAAGGTGACAGGTATTGTCTGGAATGTAGTCATCACGCTCCGCGTGATGCATCACGCGGAGCGTGATGACTACACTCCCAAGTAGTGAAGCCTCTGGCACAACCCAATACCCACTGACACCAACCATTAAACCATGCCGATATTCGCGCAAATCGAGCAATCCGCTGTGTTATTCATCCGAAAGAAGTGCCTCTCAAACGCCAAGGAACAGAATTGTCGTATGACCAGTGTCTCCAGCAGCAAGAGAGAGCCGAGACGATCCGATCGCTGATGCGATGGAACATTTCGGCTCTCTTCATCGCGTCTTTGGGTTCGCCGCGAGCGTTATCGGCGGGACTTGATTGATTCTTTTCAAACTTTGCCGGGAAGTTTTACCCGTTGGTTTGGTCATTCTTTCCAAGAACGAACCAGAGTTCCGAGAGGTCGTGGTTTTGAGTGTCTCCGGTTGGAGAATTTGGGCAACCGTCGTCAGCCATTCGGTGCAAGTCAGCGCGGTCGGTGAGATCGTTCTGCATTATTCGGCCCCTTTAGCGAGTTGAGGAAGCCCGAGCAGCGTATCCCTGCATACTCGGCACTGTCCCATCTCGCAACCACCGTGCCGCAATGTCAGTTAATGTCCAAAGAAGATTGTCTTGATACTTGCATCGTGTTCCAACCGCAAAGGTCGCCTCAATCACTACCGTTTTCTCGCCCGCCGGGCCTTGCGTACTTCTCCCAGAATGCAACGGTCACCGGACGCCGCGAAAGCGCTCTCTCTCTCTTGAGACCGTGCAATCTCTCCCTGCACCGTTAAGGCTATCTGCTCCGATCTTTAACGGGGTTTTCACAGAGAGTTGGTTTCCCAGCATTCGTGATGTGGGAACCGATCCACCTTTGTAGATCATTTTTCCGAATACTAACCCACAACTGACCTGTCGCTTCCCTTGCCATCGAATTAGAACCATTCCATACCGCAGGCGTTTGCGTCTTTTTGTGGAGCGTTTCCGCAGATGCAATGCCGACCAAATCGTCGGATGGCCACTTCGGGGCGGGGTGTTCCCCGATGCGGATTCTCTGTGTCATGGAGATTTCAGATGAAGGCAACACGTTGGTTTTGTGCCGTCGTTTTGGCCACACTGGCAGCTCCAGTGGTTCAGGCCCAAGAACCTCCCAAGCCCGGACCAGAGTTTGATGTACTCACGAAGATGGTAGGTAACTGGGATCTGACCATGAAGATCGCCGGGGCGGAGTCCAAAGGGACCGTCACCTACAAGATGGAGCTTGGCGGACTGTGGCTGACAAGTTCCTTGGAGAGCGAACTCTTCGGGACGAAGTTCTCTGGCAAGGGGCTCGATACTTACGATGCTGGCAAGAAAAAGTATGTCAGTGTTTGGGTGGACAGTATGACTACGACCCCAATGATGATGGAAGGAACCTACGACAAGGCGAAGAAGACCCTGACGCTGGCGGGGGATGGTCCGGGCATGGATGGGAAACCGACGAAATACAAGTCGGTGTCTGAGATGCCGGACAACGACACCATCAACTTCAACATGTACATGGGCGACGGTAAGGATCCGGCGTTCACGATCATCTACAAGCGGAAGAAGTAACCCTGGGACGCAGCACCAAACAGGCGCTAATTTGCGAGAGCCTGTGTTCCCCGGCGGTCTTCGGCCGGGGTATCAGTTCCATCTCCCAAATCCTGACGCAACCAAACCCGGGGATATACCACTTGTGAATCCTTTTGCTGTCGAGTCCTGCCTTGAGTATTCTCCAGGCAGACCTCGAACTCGCTCATCTGAGCGGAGGGTTCATGAGCATTCTCATCCCTGAGCCTACCCCTTATGATGTGAACTTCCGTCTGCTGGACTTCCCGATCCGTGTTCACCCCGGGTTTTGGGTGGTGCATTTCGGCATCGCTGGGTTTCTCGCCAACGACACAAACATCGCAGAAACGCTTAATCCTGTGATCGTTTTCCTCATTTCGTTCATCTGCACATCCGGCTCGATACTGCTCCACGAACTAGGGCATGTCCTGGCAGGACGAAAGTTTGGAGCCGATGGGGAAGTGGTGCTGACATTCCTTGGCGGCTTTGCGGGCACAGGCATCGAAGCTCACGGTAGGAAACACCGCATCCTCACAATCTTGGCTGGACCAGCGATGAACGTCTTGCTCGTGGCGGTTGCTGCTGCTGGATATGAGGCTTCACAGCCCTCGGTGGAGGAGATTATTAGTGCGTATCGATCCGACCCAAACGCTCCATTAACCAAGCTGGGATTTGGTCGGTCTCTGGTGGAGCAATTCACCCTCATGTTGCTCTGCATCAATATCCCGCTGGTCTTGTTCAATCTTCTCCCGATCCCGCCGCTTGATGGGGGGTTGGTGCTACAAGAGATCGTTGAGTGGTACAGATTCGGCGACCGACCGGAGTGGGAGCGGGATGCGAATTGGTGGAAGCGCGGGTGAACCGGGAGGCTGATGAAGGACTCCGCATCGCCCAGAGACCCATTCTGTAATTCCTTTGCATGTCTTGCAAAAAAGAAGAAGCCGGTGGCCTGAGCCACCGGCTTTCGTTGATAGGCATCAGGAAGTGCGATTGGGAGTGTTGGGATGGGCCTGGGGGAAACTGGCCCGATTGTTGATTTCGTTGAAAGGTGTAGCACTCAGCGTGCCAACGAATCGGACTCACGGGGCGATACGCATGGACTCCAGTAATTCCCTGCGAATCGAGACAAAAACCTCTCGTATTCAAATACAGCACCGTTGTAACTTTTACTTCCCACTCGCGCAGAAAGATAACAGGATGCAGGCGCATCGATCCGGCGCGGAGTGCGGCCTCGATTCCCGACCTATATCCACCAGAAGGCTTTAAGTATCGTTCCAGGGTGCCAGTACCGCCATTCCTGGCTGCCTGAATCGGCGCAGAATCGTGCGTTGGCCGACACCTACTCGTGATCAAAGACGGCGGCGAATTCGTGGCAGACTGACAAGCCACATCAGCACTTTCACTGTCTCCTCATATGTGAATCAGGAGCCAGCATCAAGCCGGACAATCCCGCGGCACAGGGTGCATAATAACAACGTTGTCGTTCGGAGCAGGAGTTATCGTCAGGGCTGTCATCTGCGCGAAGGGCCAGTTCACGGCCAGTCGGTCCTTACCTTCGTCCGATCAACTCCTTCTCGGAACCAGCGCGTTAGAGAGAATTGAGATGAATCTCGCATTACGAAATCTCGTGGTCCTTGGAATGGCGTTCGTTTTTCCTCGGGGTGGCGGCCGCGGGCGAGCCGCCCACGTTCATTGGCCCTCAGGCCGCCGTTGAACCAGCCACATGGTGCTGTGCGACTCCCATGTACCCAGCGGCGGGCTGGTGCGGGACGGCAAGCTGCTCCTCGACTTCCACTCGTTCCCCTTGCGGGTCATGGAGACCCCGGACAAACCGCAGGAGGCGGTCCTGAAGGTGGGGTTCTCGGACGGTATCTACGGCCGCAGCAAAGGCGGCCTCAGCCCGACGGCTGGAAGTGCGACCATCTGCCGTACCTGGTGGAACTCGATAACTGGGGCGCGAGCCGGACACCGGGTCAGGCGAAAGCCGGGGGCATCTGGGTCTGGGGGTATGATGAGATAACCTGGTTCGCTCACCAAGCAAAGGAATATCGCGCTGGTTGGCTCAAATACGCTTGGGACTGGGTGAGGAATACGGACCCCAACGGTTATCTACAGATGCCGGGCAGCCGGACGATGCGTTCGCCGCTGGATGGGCGACGATGGTATTACGCCAACACGCCGAGCCGCGCTGTACCCGATGGGCTAGGAGACGAGGAGGCGATTCGGGCCATCTGGGCCGCTGGTGGAAGCGGGAAATAGTTCGGGTAATTGAGGAAGTAAAGTAACCACTCACATGAAAGAGAACCAAGGCATGAGAGACACACTCGCAATCGTCATCGCACTTGGCCTCGTGTCGATCGTTTTGACTCCTTCCACGGTCGCTGCTGACAACGACCCACCGGCCAGCTCTGAAGTCACAGCGGCCATGAAGCCTTACATGGACCAATTCAAGCTGGCTGGCGTTATCGGCATCATTGCCGACAAGAGCGGGAGGGTTCACTACAAGAACCTGCTGGGCTATGCGGATGTCGAGGTAAAGAAACCAATCAGCGAAGACAACGTCTTTTGGATCGCTTCCATGACCAAAATGTTTGCCGGTGCCTCCATCATGATGCTTGTGGATGAAGGCAAGGTCAACCTGAACGATCCCGTGACCAAGTTCATCCCGCAGCTCAGTAAATGGATGGTTGTTGAGGAAAAAGACCAGGCTCATGTCCTGCTGAAACCCCTGGTCCGCCCCGTCACGATCCGTCACGTGCTCAGCCACACCAGCGGTCTGACCGGTTCATCCGAGCTTCAGCAGGTCACAGGGTCGGACAGCACTACACTGAAAGCTCGTGCTCTGAGCTCGGTGACAGGTCCACTCCAATGGCAGCCCGGCGACAAGTATGCCTACGGCAATCAAGGCATGAACATCGCTGCACGTGTTGTTGAGGTTGTCAGCGGCATGCCTTACGAGGAGTTTCTGCAAAAGCGATTCTTCGATCCCCTGGGAATGACAGAGACCACTTTCTGGCCCAGCGAAGCGCAAATTGCCCGGCTGGCCGGCGCTTATGGTCCGAACAAGGAAAAGAATGGTTACGCCCGCGGTGGTATTGGTTTCCTGACCAAGCCGCTGAACGATCGGGTTCACCGTTATCCCGAAGCCGGGGGCGGCCTTTTCTCCACCACGCATGACATTTTCCGCTATGGTCTTATGCTGGCGAATGACGGCGAATTGGATGGCAAACGCTACCTGTCGCACGCGGCGATGGATGAGCTGCGAAAAGAGCAAACCGGAAATACAAAGGTCAACTACAGCCTGGGCTATCACCTTCGCAACGGCATGTTTGGCCACGACGGGGCCTATGGCACCGATTTGTCGGTAAATCCCAAGACAGGTATGGTGGCTATTTTCATGGTGCAATGCACCAGCGGCGACCAGTGGGCGGCCCGGGATTTGTTTCTCAAGACAGCAACACAAATCTTTCCTAAATGAACATACAACAGTTTGGGCACGCCAGACCCCCGACGACACATCGTTATGTTCGAGCGCGGCATGAGCGATGCCATCAGCCAACCGAAGAAGGGCGACTCCTTCTGGAGTTGCCCTTCTTGTTCACTGAACAGAGCGGACCTTATTGGACTTTCTTACATCTACCCGGGGGGGTAGCGGAAAGCCCCTCTCCGAGCCTCTCTCGCGAGCAATGTGATCCGCAACGGCTTGCCCGGTACTACCAGAGCTTACTGGATTCGGGGATTCGAGAGCAGGATCACCCTCGCCAGGTTCCTCGTCGTCAGTCATGCGAGGGTAATCAATGTGTTGGAAAGACTTACATTATTCTGCGTATCGGACCGCCGCCACTTCGGGGGCACTTCACTTGATTGACGACGGTCGAGGTCAGGCGGCATTCCGTTTTTCCCCCGTCTCGGACGGTGAGCGGAACCCTTTTGTGCCGTTGAAACGTGAAGCCGCGGCTTTCCATTGTTCGTGTTGAATGCCAATGGGCCGGTCTGCCGCGTCTTTGACGACGCCGTCCATGTATGCCGCGAATTCCACATCATACCACTCGCGCAGAATGGACCAGGCGGCTCTCATCCCGGGCGACTCAAAAAGGCTGCGTAACGACCTGTTGAAGCTGTTGAAAGCCGGTTCATCGAGCAGACCTTCGCCATGCTGAAGAAATGAGTCTTCTGCCCCCAAAAAAACCGCACGGCAATAGCCGATGAACTGTACAAGTTGCGTGTCACTGATTTCCGTGTCGCCGTTCATGCAACTGTGGTAAGCCTCGGCGAAGTCCGTACTCATGAGACGCATAGCGATTTCGGCCGATCGACTGGCCCTACCTTGCTGTATCAACGCCCGTTGATTCTCATGGGCCTGGCGGAGCTGACTCTTGATTAACAGCAATGAAATCAGGACAGCAACGGCGCTGACGGTCCCTGCCAGAGTTGTAATTGCGGTTGTAATCGCGGAAAGGTCCATTTATTACTCGTTTAAGATGCAAGAGATACGAGGGAATGGGCATAATCGGCGGCGGGTGGTGTGTCAAGTCCGGCGTCTTGGCGGACTTCCGCAAGGTCGTCGTCGGCAGCCCAAGTTGTGGTACGGTGCCCTTGTGAGCCACGCGCCGCGAGGAACTGCCTCTTCTGGGTTATGAAACGCAATTGTCCCGGCAGAATCTGCTCCATAAACATTCTCAATGCTATTTTCGGAATGAGCCATGACAGTGAGCCCCCTGCCACAGCCGGTCAACGCACCCTTAACGCGCGCCGCGCTCTTTCTGGTCGCGACCATCAACCCAGGCGCTGATCCGCGCGCGAGGGTGCGTTCCTTGTGCGGCGACTTGTCCTCACTTGTCCGCGCCGTGGGATTTCGAGCCGCGGATGCTGGCTTTTCGTGCGTCTTGGGAATTGGGTGTGATGCGTGGGACCGGCTCTTCGGTCAGCCACGACCGGTACTGTTACACCCGTTCCACGAGATCCGCGCTCCCGGGCGCCATGCCGTCGCCACACCAGGCGATCTATTTTTCCACATTCGTGCCCAGCATTTTGACCTTTGTTTCGAGCTCGGGACGCAGATTGCGGCGAGTCTCGGAGACGCTATTACCGCAGTGGATGAGGTACATGGTTTTCGATACTTCGACGCCCGCGATCTCCTGGGTTTTGTCGACGGGACCGAGAACCCGACCGGGCAGGCAGCGATGGACGCCACGCTCATCGGTGGGGAGGATGCGGCGTTTGCTGGCGGAAGCTACGTGATCGTGCAGAAGTACCTTCACGACCTGGCGGGGTGGAACGCATTACCCACGGAGGAGCAGGAGCGCATCATCGGCCGCGCCAAGCTGTCGGACATTGAAACAGGTGATGCCAAGAAAGCACCCTATGCACACAATGTCCTCACGACAATCGTGAAGGACGGCAAGGAAGTCAAGATCCTACGCGACAACATGCCCTTCGGTCGGGCGGGAGGAGAATTCGGCACGTACTTTATCGGTTATAGCCGGTCTCCGGGAACCATTGAGGAAATGCTTGAGAACATGTTCATCGGCAAGCCGCCCGGCAACTATGACCGACTGCTGGATTTCAGCCGCGCCGTCACCGGCGGCCTGTTCTTTGTGCCATCCGCGACGTTTCTGGACAATGTGACCGCCAACTAGACCTGCCATCTCTCAATCGAATCAAGCGGTGTATTTGAGGTATTCTTGCTCTTTCTTTGTTTTTTGAATCCCTTTGCAACCTCCCCCTCTCGAATCAACTCAAGCAGCGCATTTGAGGAGCATCAAACGGAGGATCATCTATGTGTATTTTCACTGGCCGGGTCACTTACGTAGGCGGGACGAAGATTTTTTCCCGGCTGACGGCCAATGAGGCAGACGAAATTGTCCAATACCTTGTTTACAGCATGAACGTCAGCACCGACTCGGAAGTAGCCATGATCCTTCCATTGCCAGTCAGCAGCCAAACTGAGGACGCGGTGCAATTCATCCCCCTCAATGGCTACTCCGAGTTCTTCGAGGACATGGAAAAGGGCTTTCACACACCGATTGTCGGACCCGGTGAGGCTATTGCCTGCAACGCTGGATCGACGCCGGGCAAACTGGCGGTGAAAGGCATCGGCGATTTCATCGCCAGCTTTGTGCCTACGCTGGCCGATTTCGACCGGCTGGATGAACGCTTTCGCTTACCGGCTGCGACCTGGAACAAGCTGCCGCAATACAGCGACTGGGGTTTTGCCGTCTTCCAACTTAAGGAGAGCCCAGCCGGACAGGAGATCGCCAGAGGCACTCCACGGCGGATTCATCCTATGGCTTTCCAGTACCCGACCTGGATGGATGAGTCACTTTACTTTCCCACCTTGCACATCCATGATGGCCAAGTCAATGCTAGTGCTGAGTTCGACCACACGCTCTATTTCCAGGGCGATGAATTCCATGACTTCGCCGACGAAATCAGTCCATACAGTGCAGACGACTTCATGAAGATGGACCAAGCCATGGAAATCGTGCAGGCGGGTACCGTGTGCGGCAAGCGGTTGATCGTGGGCATGAATGCCAACGAAGACACGTATGCGGCAAGACTGGAGTGATCGTCACGGCCGACAAGGATGTCTGTCGTATTTGGACCAAGACCTCGGAGGCAAAGCAAGCCTCTTCCTTGAATACGGGTCGATCAACAACCGTCACAGCTACGTTCAAGCGGCAGAAGCATCCACTGGAGTGCCGTC
>Ga0206850_10300_pt1 | contig 11743 bp, 11 predicted proteins | sample Alteio_BWOrgCont_16_FD_152885 | JGI IMG/M metagenome (GOLD analysis project Ga0206850, IMG submission 152885) | Enriched cells from forest soil in Barre Woods Harvard Forest LTER site, Petersham, Massachusetts, United States -... | ecosystem: Environmental > Terrestrial > Soil > Temperate forest >...
AACAACGGCATAAGTTTTTTTGTGTACATCTATTCCTAAATAAATAGTTTTCCCTGTATAGTTTCTCATAAGCGAACCTCCTTTTTTTGTGTTATTCGCTATAACCTAAATAATCGGAGTGTTCGCCCTTTTTCAAGGGAAAAAGACTTTTAGCCTCTATTATGGCTTCTTAAATTCAGCATAGCAACTGTGCTACGATTTTGCTTTGCGATCTGAGGCCGTCGGCTGCTCGCGCGCTCCTTCCCTGCTTCGCGGGGCCCTTCCGCGTCATCTCGCAGAACCATTATTTTCTCTAAGAAAGTCACGATTCTCTAAAAGTCACACAAGTGGCTTTCGCTTAATTACTGCTAACTGACGCTTGTGTAGTTTTTAAAAAGTCTTTATTTTCTTAGAAAAGATGGTTCTGCGAGGTGACGCGGAAGGGCCCCGCGAAGCAGGGAAGGAGCGCGCGAGCAGCCGGCGGCTTCATATCGCACAGAGAAATTGCAGCACAGGAGAGGCGCCAGCCGTGGGGGATCAGTGCTTTGCACGGCCCCCCTCCGAGCACGCGATTTATCAAAGCGAGATGAAGCTCAAGGGGGGTCGCGGGGGGTGCGTGGCGCAGCGCACGCCCACCCGACATGTCTATGTATCGATAAAAATTAAAAAATTAAAAATCCTAAATTACATGGTGCGGTCGTCGAGGTTGTACATGATCCAGAGGGAGCCGCCTATGATGATTGCTATGACGAAGATCATTGAAAGGAAAATGAGCAAATTCCAGCGAGGCTTGGATTCTTTGCTTAAATGAAAGAAGCAGATGAATTGAACGATTGCTTGTGCAAGGGCAAGTCCTATAATGGTTAGAAACACCATTTTTTTACTAAATAGGTGTTCCGTAGTAGTGAAATAAGCTGCTAGGGTAAGTAGCAGTGATAGTATAAATCCGACAAGATAGTCAGTGAAGGTTCCATGTAGTGCGTCTTTTGGTAGATCCATATCAGTACACCCCCATTAAATAGACTAAGGTAAATATAAAGATCCATACAACGTCTAGGAAATGCCAAAACATACTTAAGCATGTAAGCCTTCTAGCAGTAACAAGGGTGATCCCTTTGCGAAAAACCTGAGCCATGAAAACAGCCATCCACAAAAGACCCATCGAAATATGCATTCCGTGCGTGGCAACAAGGGTAAAATAGGAAGATAAAAAGGCACTTCTTTGCGGGCCGTTTCCTTCTCGTACGAGCCCTGCAAATTCGGTAACTTCTAGAACGACAAACGAAAGGCCAAGCAAAAATGTGACGCAAAACCAGCCAATGACTTTCTTTTTTTCGCTACGGTAAGCGGCTATCATGGCAAGTCCGCAAGTGAAGCTGCTGGTTAATAAAATGAGTGTTTCTTTTAAAACAAAGAGGGGATCGAATATATCTTTTCCAGAAGGACCGCCAAAAGTATTGTTGTGAAGGACTGCATACGTAGCAAATAGAACTCCAAATAATACGCAGTCGGTCATGAGATAAACCCAAAATCCAAAGACGTTTTTTGTGTAAGCTTCTTGATCGGGGTCGTGATGATGAACTGCTATGTTTTCTGTCATGATTTTTCTATCGCCTCCACCTCAAGAACGGGGACATAATAATCTGTTTCGTTTTCAGATATGCGGATGACCAAGCTAACAATGACTCCAATGACACATACAATGGAGATCTCCATCATTTGCCAGGTGATTGCAAACCCAAAAAATAGGCTAAATAGGCCTACAAAAAATCCGATGGGACTACTTTTGGGCATGTGGATAGGCTCATAGTGGGGCTTTGCAACTTGCGATTTTTTTTCCTGCTTCATCGTCCAAAAAGGATCATGATCACGTACTTCGGGGATGATGGCAAAATTATAAAATGGTGGTGGCGATGTGGTGGACCACTCAAGCGTTCTACCATTCCATGGATCGCCTGTAGTGTCCATATTTTGTTTCCGCTCTTTAATGCTTACAATAAGTTGTAAAATTTGAAATCCAATGCCGCAGGTAACAAGAACGACGCCAACAGCAGCGATAATAAATAGTGGCTGCCAGCCTGTTGATGCATCATAATGATCTAAGCGTCTCGTTGCTCCCATTAAACCTAGGATATATAACGGTAGAAATGCTAGTAAAAATCCGACAAGCCAGCACCAAAAGGCATATCTTCCTAATCGTTCATTTAATTTAAAGCCTACAATCTTGGGAAACCAGTAGGCATAGCCGGCAAAGAAACCAAACAGAACTCCCCCAATGATCACCGAATGAAAGTGGGCAACCAAAAATAAACTATTGTGTATCTGAAAATCTGCCGGAGGGATCGACATTAAAACACCGGTCATCCCGCCTATGCTAAAGGTGGCAATGAAGCCTAAAAACCAGAGCATCGGTGTGGTAAAATGGATCCTTCCTCTATACATCGTAAACAACCAGTTGAAAATTTTCACACCGGTAGGAATAGCAATAAGCATTGTCATGATGCCGAAAAACACATTTACATTCGGTTCGGCCCCCATGGTAAAGAAATGGTGGAGCCAAACAATAAAGGAGAGGATTGTAATTGCAATGATTGCCCATACCATCGAAGCATAGCCAAATAATCGTTTTTCAGAAAATGTGGCAACCACTTCAGAAAAAATTCCAAAAGCGGGCAAGACTAAGATATAGACTTCAGGATGGCCCCATGCCCAAATGAGGTTGACGTACATCATCGCATTGCCGCCGAAACTTGCAGTGAAAAAATGCATCCCTAAGTAACGATCCAAACTAAGGAGAGCGAGTGTCGCAGTTAAAATGGGGAAAGCAAAAATAATGAGGACTAATGTACCTAAGGCGCACCAGGTAAATAACGGCATTTTCATAAGGGTCATGCCGGGGCAGCGCATTCTAAGGATAGTCACTATAAAGTTGATGCCTGAAATGAGGCTCCCAACTCCTGCGATCTGTAAAATCCATATCCAATAATCGACTCCCTCGCCCGGGTTATATTCTATGCCGGAAAGTGGTGGATACCCTAACCACCCCGTTGCATTAAAATTACCTACAACTAAAGAAACAAGAAGGAGGACTCCTGCCGCAGCAAATAGCCAGAACCCCACTGAATTTAAAAAAGGATAAGCCACATCTCTTGCCCCAATTTGTAATGGGATAACTAAGTTCATCATCCCAAATACAACTGCCATCCCAACGAAGAAGATCATTGTTGTGCCATGGGCAGTGAAAATCTGCTGATAATGGTCAGACGTTAAAAAACTGGCTGCATCGCTAATAGCAATAGACTGCTGCGCACGCATGAGGATCGCATCTGAAACACCTTTAATTAACATTACAAGGGCAACAACGATATACATCACCCCGATTCTTTTAGGATCAAGCGAAGTTATCCACTCTTTCCAGAGGTAGATCCACTTTTTGTGATAAGTGATAAGAGCCGCAATAAGAAGACCGCCGAAGATCATCGAGTATCCTGCCGCATTCTGGAGCGTATCGTGCTTAAGAGCATTAAAAGTTAAATTTCCAAACATAGTTATTCCTTCATCGGCATCATATATTTCATTATTATCCAATTGTGGAGATCTTCTGACGCCAAGACATAAGATGCTACTGGATTATTTGTGCTTGGGGCTGCCAATTGCTTATATTCATCTAGATTAAGAGCCTTTGGCGATTGTTTTACAGACTCTACCCACTCGTCAAAATCAGCTTGCGTGCTCGACTTGGCAACAAACGTCATCCCTGCAAACCCTGTGCCGCTGATGTTTGCCGATGAACCCCTATAGTTTCCAACTCCATCTGCGATAACGTGTAACTTTGTTTTCATTCCGGGCATTGCAAAAATTTGTCCGGAGAGTTGTGGAATCCAAAATGAATTCATTGGAGCATCTGCAGTTATTTCAAAATCAACAGGAGTTTTTTCTGGAAATTGGAAAAAGTTCACAGTGGCAATATTTTGTTCAGGATAAATAAAAAGCCATTTCCACTGCAACGCAACAACCTGTATTTTTAAGGGCTTGGTAGTGACATCAATCGGTTTGTATGGATCTAATGTATGAGTGCTTTTCCATGCCAGTATAGAAAGTACAAGGATGATAATGCAGGGAACCCCCCACCAGATCGATTCGGCAACCACACTCTTATCCCAGTCTGGATCGTATTTTGCCTTTTTATTACTCGCTCTGTATTTCCAAGCAAAGATGAAACTCATGACAAAGACCGGAATCACTACGATCAACATCAACAACGTACTCGTGATGATTAGATCACTTTCTTGGTGTGCAATCATCCCCTTAGGATTCAACACCGCGATGTCGCCATAGAATAAAAACAATATTCCTGCCACCCCCATCGCTGAAAAGAGAACCAAGAAAAATACAAATTTAAACTTCTTTCGCATCCTCTTACACTCGCAAAAAAATTAATACGCGTCAACTATTAAACCTTTTTTGAATCTTTTCGTAAGACGTTAATTATAAGCATGTTAAAGAAAACTCTTGCTCTTAAGCCTGATTTTCTGCAAAAATGAAGAAAATAACCCCTGTATTTTCTGCAAAAATGAAGAAAAATAGCCGGATAAGATGAAGAGATTAATAGAAAAAGATTTAAAAGAATGGAAAAATAGTGAAAATCGGAAGCCTTTACTTGTCAGAGGGGCAAGGCAAATTGGTAAAACCTACGTGATTCGTCAATTTGGAAAAGAATCTTTTGATTCTGTGGTGGAAATTAATTTTGAAGAAATGAAGGAGATTAAAAGAGCCTTTGAGGGAGATCTAACTCCAAGTCTTATTTTACGAGATCTTTCTGCTCGTTTAAAACAGCCAATTATTCCTGGAAAGACTCTGTTATTTCTCGATGAGATTCAGGCTTGCCCAAATGCCCTTCTTAGTCTTCGGTTTTTTAAGGAACAGATGCCGGAACTACATGTTATTGGGGGGGGCTCGTTGCTTGAGTTTGTACTCGGGGATGGGAGATTTTCTTTTCCTGTTGGAAGGATCGAGTATTTTTATATGCAGCCTTTATCTTTTATCGAGTTTTTAGAGGCAAAAGGAGATTCTGCTTCTCTTACGTGGATAAAGGAAGCTACACCTGATCAGCCTATAGGAGCTGCGACACATGCCAGTTTAATCCAGTCGATAAAAGAATATTTTATTGTTGGTGGGATGCCTGAAGCGATTTCTTTCTTTATTGAGAAACAGCAATTTTTGGGATTAGAACAGATTCATCACAATCTTTTAAATGTTTATGAAAATGATTTTGGCAAATATCCTAAAAGTTCGCAGCAAAAATTCATGAAGATGCTATTTGAAGCTGCGCCGAGATTAGTTGGCGAGCATTTTAAATATGCTAAAATCCATCCTCATGCACAAGCGCGCGATTATTTGGAATCCCTTCAAGTTCTTTCTCAAACAGGAATTTTAATTCAGGTTTTTGCAAATGCATCGTCGGGCATTCCGTTAGCTACACAAAAAAAGGAGAAAAAATTTAAACTTCTTTTTCTTGATATTGGTCTTTTGCCTCAGGTCTCAGAGTCTATTCTTGACGCGGAAGATCTTGCATTAGTCAATAAAGGAAGTTTGGCTGAACAATTTGTTGGCCAAGAGCTAGCTGCGTATATAAAGCCCTATATGAAGCCAATTCTTTATTATTGGGAGCGAGAAAAAAAAGGAGGAGAAGCTGAAGTCGACTATATTATTGAAGTTGGACAGCATATTATCCCAATTGAAGTTAAGGCAGGTGCAACAGGGCGCCTCCGTTCTTTAAAACAATTCATGACAGAAAAAAAATCACCCTTTGGTCTTCGAATTTGTCAGGCCCCTCTTTCTTTTGAAGATAATATTCTTTCAGTTCCATTTTATATGGTAAGAGAAATACCTCGCCTTGTGCAATGGACGTTAGACAATAGACCTTTTGCATAACCTGCTTTGCTTGAAAAAACCGCCCTTTTTCTGCAAATGAGGTTATGCAAGAGGTTCTCTAATATCATGTGACTTTTATTGGGATGAAGTTTAGGTAATCGCAGGAGGTGAGTATGTACTTGATCCCTCTTGCTTCGCCAAATAGCTGCACTCCTTTTTTAAGGCTGTGGAGATGGCCAAAAATGCAATAATCGATCTTGTAGTGTTCTAGGATGACGGAGGCGCGCGACGGCTTAAGATCGTTGCCGATGGGTGGATAGTGAACCATGGCGATCCGTGTGTGTGCGTTGGGATCGAGCTGACCTAGGCTGTATTTTAGTCGTTCTAGTTCACGGAGAAATATTTTTTCTTCAATTTCGAAGTCTTTAGGGGGTTTTTCTTTTTGTTTGCCTGGTTTAAAATCGATGAACTCTCCAAAGGAGTATTCTTTTGAATCCCAGAGGCGGGTTCCCCCAATGCTCACTCCGTTCCAATTAAACACATTATTGTAAATAAATTTAATCGAAGGAGGCAGTGCTTTGGCGAGTTTGCTTGCAGAGGGCCACCAATAGTCGTGATTTCCTTTGCACATGAGTTTTGTTCCGGGGAGGGCTGCGATCCAATTTAAGTCGGGCATCGCCTCATCTAAATTCATTGCCCAAGAAATATCTCCCGCAATGAGTACGAGATCATCGTTAGTGATGAGTAGACGCCAATGCTTTTCTATCTTGTCGGTATAGTCTTTCCAATCAGCCCCAAAAAGATCCATGCTCTTATTTGCGACGCCGAAAGATAAGTGAAGGTCAGAAATTGTCCAAATAGTCATGATTAATATACGAAGTTATCAGGGACTTTTTTGTCCGTTGTTACAACAATAATCCCATCGCGTACATAAATTCCATCACCATCATGGTTTTGCAGGTTACTTTTATTGATAAGTTGTACGTTTTTGCCAATTTGAGCGTTTTCATCGACAATGGCTTTTTCGATGAGGGTGTTTTCTCCGATGGTGGAATTTCCTAGCACGATAGAATTTTTAATAATGGCTCCTTTCTGGACATTTATTTTAAGTCCCAAAATGCAACGAGAGATCTCTTTTGCTTCTACGATTGAACCCTGCCCAATATAAGAATCTTGTACAAGTGTTCCTCTAATGAGAGGGCTGGGAAGGAAACGGGGTCTTGTAAATATGGGGTTTGTTTCGTCATAGGTGTTAAGGCATTCTCCTTCCTTGCGATCTAGGAGCGCTAGATTTGCATTGTAAAAAGCATTGATTGTACCGATATCTTCCCAATAGCCGTCGTAAAGGAAGGCATAAGTATCTCCTTTTTTGACCTGCTGAGGGATAAGGTGTTTCCCAAAATCGTCTCCTTCTTCTTGTAGAATAGAGATTAGAGTTGCCTTATTAAAAACATAGATCCCCATTGAGCCCAAGAAGTGGGTGGGTTTCGTAGGATGGCGATATTCTTTTAGAATATGAGCTTCTTGCGGTTTTTCATTGAAGTCAGTCACATAGGAGTTTTTATCAATTTTTAGAAGCCCCATTCTTTTGGCTTCAGCCTCTTTTACATCGAGGGCAGCAATGACAAGGCCCGCTTTTTTCTCCATGGCAAACAGAAGTATTTTTCGAAAGTCGATGTTATAGAGCTGATCTCCTGAGAGGATGAGAAAGTATTCCGTGGGCGTCGTGAGAAGATACCTCATGTTTTGTCGAACGGCATCCGCAGTGCCTTTGAATAATTTCATCCCTTCGGGAGTTTCTTCAGGGCAAAGCATTTCTATCCTGCCTTGATGGAGCATATCTAGCTTGTAGGTATCGAAGATATGTTCTTGAAGCTCAGAGGCAAAGAACTGAGAGATCACGTACATACGATTGATTTGAGAATTTAAGGAATTAGAGAGGGGGATGTCTATTAAACGATAATTTCCCCCAAAAGAAACCGACGGCTTACAGCGGGATTGTGTCAGGGGAAAAAGTCTTGATCCTTGCCCACCTGCTAGGACAACGCTTGTGACAAGATTTAGAACCTCCTTTGGAAGCATCGAGACCCGAGTGTATATTAAAATTTTTTATATACATTTTTTTTGATTCCTTCTCAAGTCTTCTTGCCAAATCTGCCGAGTAAATAGTCGTGAACTCCTTGAAGCTTAGCCCCTTTAAGGTAAAATATTTCTTTTGCAATAGTTTTGAATCTTGCGCTGAATGGGAAGTGGAGCTTAAGGAAGAGGAGCCTATTGCGAAAGTAGTAATAGTTCCAGCTGTCCCCTCTATACCCTCCTTCAAAGGAAGAGGAGATCTTATGCCAGACTTTTGCTTCAGGCACGAAAAGACACTTATAGCCCGCCTTCCGGATACGCCAGCACCAGTCGACCTCTTCCCACATGAGAAAAAATCGGGGATCCATTAATCCCACTTTTTCGACTACTTCTTTTTTGATTAAAAGGGCGCAGCCGCAAGCATAGTTGGTCTCTTCGATTTTCCCTTTATCTGAGCTGGCGTGCAGACAAACATAAGAGTGAGGGTCGACATCCCCCCCTGCGTACCAGACTTTAGCGGGATCGTCAAAGTAGAAGATCTTAGCTCCAAATACACCTGCCTTAGGATTCTGTTTTACAGCCTCATGAAAGGCATTCAATATGTCAGGGTGCACGACAGTATCGTTGTTCAAAATAAGGACCGAATCGACCCCTTTCTTAAAGGCGTAGAGGATTCCCCGATTGTTCCCTTCCGCAAACCCGAGGTTCTCTCCATTTTCCAAAATATCAATTTGAGGGAAAGCTGAGGTGATTTGTTTTACTGAATTGTCTGTTGAGCCATTATCAACAACAATTATTTCAAAATTTGAGTAGGTGATTTTTTGTAAAGAGGAGAGACATTCGATTGTGTCTTTCGCATTATTCCAATTCAACACAACGATAGCAATTTTGTAATTATCCATTTAGTCTCCAAAGAAGAAGATCGGGCACGCACGCGGGCACGGGCACGGGCACGAAATCCGGAAAGAGAAGAGAGCTTAAGCACTTCCCTCTTTGGTGCCCGTGCCCGCGTGCGTGCCCGATCCCCTCTCCCATATCTCATGGGCATTATAGCTTGAGCGGACAAAGGGGCCGCAGTACATGTGTTTGATGCCGAGAGAGTAGCCGTAATCTTCGTAAGCTTTAAATTGCTCTGGGGTAATAAACGCTTTTACTCTGAGTTTTTTCTGGTCGGGCTGTAGGTAATGGCCAATGGTGATGATGTCGCATCCTGCATGATGAAGATCGGAAATGGTCTCTTTTGCCTGCTCAGGCGTTTCTCCCAGGCCCACCATGATCCCTGATTTGACAAAAGTTGTTTTATTGGATTTTTTTACGTAAGAGAGAATAGCGAGGGTCCTTTCATATGTCGCTTTGTGGCGCACGCGGGGCGTAAGATCTCTGACAGTTTCAATGTTGTGGTTAAAAATCTCTGGTTTTTCACTCAGTACGAGGTCTAAAGATTCAAAATTCCCTGCAAAATCGGAGGTGAGAAGCTCGATTGTCACATTGTCATTGTGGGCTCTGACTTCACGAACAATTTTTGCAATTTGGGAGGCTCCTCCATCTGGCAAATCATCTCGCGCTACCATCGTAATGACAACGTGTTTTAATCCTAATTCTTTTACCGATAGAGCAAGACGGAGAGGTTCATCCTTTTCAGGAGCCTTGGGGGTTTTAGAAAAGTCGATGGAGCAAAAACCGCAATTCCTTGTGCACTGCTTTCCTAACGCTAAGAAGGTAGCAGTTTTTTTAGAATAGCACTCCATTCTATTGGGGCATTTGGCCTCTTCACAGACAGTATTGAGCTTGTATTTTTCTAAAATAGCATTTGTCCTAAAGAGATTACCCCCTTTAGGAATGGGACGATGAAGATAGGAAGGAAATCTCCCAAGCTTTTCTTCCTCTTTATTTTCAGGCAATAGGTTTAATTTTGTCATGCTTTTTTGGGTGGAAAGTGTACCGGTGTATCGTTTGCAACTAACGCAGCCTCAAGCCAGCTTTCAGGCAAGGTAGGATGGGCGTGAATTGTCTCTATCACACAGTCCAATGTCAATTCATTAGCTATAGCAAGAGCCATCTCAGAAATCAAGCTCGCAGCGTCATGTCCAACAACGGATGCTCCTAAAATGGCTTTTGTTTTTTTATCGATCACAATTTCTGCAAAGCCCTCCGTTTCCATAGCGGCATTGGATTTCCCTAAAGCCATGAAGGGGAATTTACCCGCTTTTGCCCTATCGCCTGCTTGCTCCAAAGTCAATCCGACAGTGGCAATTTCGGGCGTTGTAAAAATCACAGCGGGAACCGCTTCATAATGCATGGTAGCATCCCCTCCGGTGGCATTGATAGCAGCGATGATTCCTTGATGGGAGGCCACGTGTGCTAAAAGGAATTTGCCTGTAACATCTCCAATGGCATAGATGCCGGGAACAGATGTTTCCATTTTGTCATTCACACCAATCATCCCTTTCGCCTGCACGTTTATCCCGGCTTTTTCAAGCCCTAGATTATCTGAACAGATCTTTCTCCCTACAGAAACAAGAGCCATATCGCAGCTCACTGGTGGTTTATCTTTTAAGCGGATAGAAAGCCCTGATTCTGTGTGGTCAATCCCCTCAACAAAGACGCCGGCCTGGATTTGAATCCCTTGTTTCACAAATGCTCTTGTTAAAACATCTGCGATCGCTTTACCTTGAAAAGAGACAATGGATGGAAGAGCTTCTAAAATGATCACTGTCACCCCAAGCGCAGCAAAAAGAGAGGCAAACTCACACCCAATATATCCGCCGCCGATGATCGCAAGTGTTTTTGGAAGTTCGGTAAGTTCTAAAATCGAAGAAGAATTAAATACTTTTTTGTGATCGCACGGAAATGCAGGGATATCTAGCGGAGCAGAACCTGTAGCGATAATCACTTTCTCAGCTTCAACAATGACATTATCTTGCCCCCTCACTTTAATTTCCGTGGGAGAGATAAATTCTGCGTGACCTTTTAGAATTTTCATTCCGTTAGAGAGTAAAAGTCCTTCTAAGCTTTTGCGGATCTTAGAAATCACCCCATCTTTTCTTGTTTTCATTTTCGCATAGTCAACGGAGATAGGCCCGACATTAATTCCAAATTCAGAGGCCATTTTTACTTTGTGCAGCACTTCAGCATTAGCTAGGAGAGTTTTTGTGGGGATGCACCCTACATTTAAGCAAACCCCTCCCAAATCTCCTTCTTCAATTAAACAGACAGATTTTTTTTGTTGCGCAGCTTTTATAGCTGCCACGTATCCGCCAGGTCCTGCACCAATCACTGCAATATCAAATTTTTGTTTCTCTGCCATAAGATTCCTTTTGTGTGAAATTGTACCCGAGTGGCATAAATTGTAGAAAGAGGTAAGTATGAAACCAAGTGATCGTCAAAAAATGTGTACACAGTGTGATGGAAGAGTTCCTGTAGAGGCTCAAGAGTGCCCTTATTGCAGCGCCGAATTTCATGAGCCCCCTCAAGAAGAATCATCCACTCTTTTTAAAAGCCAAACTTTGCAAGACAGCCTAACATCGCTTTATGCACCCCCTTATGGAGTCAAGCCGAGTTATTCTATCTCTTCGACACCTCAAGAGCCTTTAAAAAAGACGAGCCAAGACACATTTAGGGAAGTTCCAGCGAAGTCTCCAGAGATGCCTATTCAGTCACAAGAAGAAACAGAAGCAAAAAGCAATTTCACCCCCATCCTCATCCTTTTCGCCGCCAGCAATTGCCTCATCCTCGGCCTTCTCCAAGCCCTCTTCTCCTCAAACGGCAGACTCACCATGGAATGGGACGCTAGCTACTGGTTTATTTATTGTGT
>Ga0206850_10301_pt1 | contig 11715 bp, 10 predicted proteins | sample Alteio_BWOrgCont_16_FD_152885 | JGI IMG/M metagenome (GOLD analysis project Ga0206850, IMG submission 152885) | Enriched cells from forest soil in Barre Woods Harvard Forest LTER site, Petersham, Massachusetts, United States -... | ecosystem: Environmental > Terrestrial > Soil > Temperate forest >...
AATTCCATTTTTGAGCCACGTAACATTAAAGTTAAGTTGATTTATTATCCCAAATATTCTAAGATGTGGTATTGCAATTAGGATGGGATATGGCTTTTAAGCCTATGGACGAGGGTGTACCTGAAATACCTTAAAATGGTTGGGTGGCGCATAGAAAAAGGCAGTATTGACTATAAACTTTTTAATGAAGAATATGAGTTTTTATGTGCAATCAAAATTGCTCACGGGAAAAAAACCAAAAAAGAAGTCGTAGCCTTTAGTGTACAAAAGACAGAAAAAGAATTTAAAAAGAGGGATTGGCAATGGCCTCCACAAAAGAAATTAAAAAACATCTAAAAATAGCTCTGGAAGAAGTTGGGAAAATAAAGCCTTGGTTCGACAAGGATTTTGACTCTTGGATTTTTTCCCATCCGTCTTACCCTGATGTTGAGTATGCAGGAAAAACAAAGGCTGAAGTCATTAAAAATTACCATCTTTATTTACGAGACTTCATTGCAGAAAGACTCAAAGATAATCTAGCACCTCACATAGAAAAAGCGGTAAAAGGTCGTGGAGGAAAAAGAGAAGGGGCTGGACGACCAATGGGAACAAAAAAAGAGCAAAAAACAAGAGTTTACCTGCCTTCTGACATTGCAATTTGGTATCAACACCATCCATCTGAAGTAGATCGTTCTATCAGACAAATGATGGCCAGAGCAAGACATTAGCCTTCTGTCCTTTGCAAAAGATTCAAAGGATCCACCACCGAGAAGGATTTCAAATGGGGGCAATGTTCGCGAATAATTCTTTCTATCTGAGCAGGGGTGTATATATCCCAATTCAACAAATTATAAGAGCTATATTCATCTTCCAAATGTAAAGCTATTTGGACCGTTTGTAACATCGGAAAAACATTTAGACTAAAAATCCATAAACCAAAAGAATTACTTATTTTAATTTCCTTGACACAGCAGCGTCTTTCATAAGAAAGAGTCATTAAAACATGGAGTTGTTCTCTGTCAAATTCACAGTCGAAATCTAAGCCAGTTAATTGTCGACAATAAGGAGACAAAGGCTTTAAGCTAGGGCATCGCCTTGTTCGATACATTTCATCATAACAGTCTGTATATTCGCAATAATGATCAAACCCAAGCCCTGAATTAGCATAGGACTCTTGAAGATCTCCGAAACTTTCCCAATAACTACAATTGGTCCAATTAAAATCAGCTAGAGCAACAGCCGGCTCCATTAACTCCTGATGAAAGTCAGTTCTTCCGGCGGGAGCACCTCTGGGTGCATTATGAGTTCTAACACAGTGAAAGGCAAGATCTCTACGATGACCTTCCTCATATCGCACCCCAGGAAGAATTTGAAGATACACCCTTCTTAACCCTTCCCTCCCATTTAAGATTTTCAAAATATCCTGGGTAATTTGTAGATGCTTAAGACACAGCTCTCTAAGGTTGGGGAGGAGCTCAAGCAATGCCAAGAGAGTAGGAGGATCCATTTGACAAAACCAAAGATTAAGCGTAAGGACTTGCTCTCTCACTTTGAGGGGCAAAGTCGCTAACCTCCCTAATGACAGATTAATGTCTGCTGCAGTCTCTTCTTCAGCATAAAGCTCGCTGCCCACTGTCATATTTCTTACATCTTTCATGTAATCTGGAGAAACATCCCTAAAATCATACGCTTGAGATTCTGGGCTAACAATGCGCCTTACCCCCTCTAACTTATACAAATCGACTGCTTCATTCCGTGCCTTTCTAAAGAGATGAGCAGCAACCTGCGCAGCTTTTTTCGGCAATCCTTCGGTAGAGGCAATGTAATGTGTTACATGATCTCTAGTTTTTTTATAGACAAGAGAACGATCTCTTAGAGAAACTAGTTCTTCAACTGACATATAGGAAAAAATTTTCGATAAAATCTTACCCCTAATCAAATTTTGGCCCCCGTTTTGCACTCCCTGAGGATACAATTCTATGCTTGGCTTAGAACTCGCCGAAGCACTACTTCCTGAGCTTGCCGCTGCTGCTGTGACTGTCATTGTTGCATCTCCTGAATTGCCGCTTAATGATACAAGCATATCATAATTTAACCAAGATTAAATTATTATTACCTCTTTAGCTTAGAAAATATCTTTCTTTATTGCGGCAGCAATAACTGATGTGGAGCCCCGCGTGTAGGGCACGACGAAGGAGTGCCGGAACGTGGGGTATAGATGCATTAACAACAAGAGCTGCGGCAGCAGCAAAACAATAACATGACACATCTTTCGCTGCTACCGCAGCTTCTTATTGTTAATCAATCCACACCCCACGTTCCGCTCCTTCGTCGCGTCCTACACGCGGGGCTCCACATCAGTTATCGCTCCCGCGATAAAGAAAAAATGCTTCGCATTAATCTAAAACTGGATGAGGTTGCGGATGGCGGCTTCGAGGTCTTTGGGTTGGGGGAGGACTTCATCTTCGAGGATTTTGCAGTAGGGGACGGGGCAATTTTTGCCGGTGACGCGTGCAATGGGCGCGTCGAGAAGTGAAAAACCTTGCTCGATCACACGCATGGCAATTTCTGCGCCTAAACCTGCATTTGAAGGGGCTTCATGAGCAATGAGGAGTTTCCCTGTTTTGCGCACAGATGTAAGAATAGTATCCATATCTAGAGGATTCAAGGTACGCAGATCGATGAGTTCAATCGAATACCCTTCTTTAGAAAGACGTTCGGCAATTTCATTAGCCATAACCACCATCATTCCCCAGCCCACTACAGTGATATCTTTTCCTTCTTTCACAACTTTTGCCTTGCCAAAAGGGATGAGCTCGTTTTCTCCAGGTTCTTTACGTGCGCAGAATACCCGCTGTCGATAAAGGGCTTTGTGTTCGAGGAATATGACGGGATTGGGATCTTGGATAGCGGTCTTTAGTAGGCGTTTTGCATCAGCAGCATTACTTGGGCAAACGACTTTAAGGCCGGGAACGTGGCATAAGAAGGCTTCAATACTTTGTGAATGGTAGGGCCCCCCTTGGATATATCCCCCATAAGGCATACGGATCACAACAGGGCAGTTCCATTCCCCGTTTGAGCGATAGTGAAAACTCGCAAGTTCGTTAAAGAGCTGGTTCACCCCTGTCCAATGATAATCGGCGAATTGGATTTCAACGACGGGTTTAAAATGATCGACTAGAGAAATCCCCAAGGCAAGCCCGATAATGGTCGATTCTGCAAGAGGAGAATTAAAGCATCGTCCCTTTCCGTATTTTTCAGTAAGACCGCGGGTGATTCCGAAAACTCCACCTTTTCCATGAGCCACATCTTGACCAAAAACAACAATTTTAGGATCTTTCCCCATCGCTTCATCGATGGCATGGTTTAACGCATCTACCATAACCACAGCATCTGTAGTAGAAGATTCTAATTCGTCAGGGAAAATTGTCTCATCTTCTTTAAAAACTTTTGTCGCGGCAGTTTCTACTTTCGGAAAAGGGATCTGATCAGCGGCCAGAGCTGCTTCTTCAACAGCATTAAACGCCTTGTCTCTCATTGCGGCAAGTTCCTGTTCTGTTGTCAGTCCCATCTCTAATAGCCATGATTCATAACGGGGAATCGGATCCCTCTCTTTTTCTGCTTCGATAATTGCAGCATCTTTGTATTTAGAAGGATCATCACTGCTGCTGTGAGCGCCTAAACGGGGTACTTTGGCTACGATCAAGCTGGGGCCCTGTTTAGAGCGGGCTTTATCTACTGCCTCTTTTAAAGCCGTAGTCACCTGCTCATAATCACATCCATCAATATCATGAACCGTTAGACCGGCATATCCTTTGGCCATGTGAACTATTGAGCCCCCTGCTGTTTGGTCTGCAACAGGAACAGAAATTGCCCAGCCGTTATCTTGAATCACAAAGATAATCCCGAGTTTATGCAAGCAGGAAAAATTTAATGCTTCATGAAAATCCCCTTGAGATGTAGCACCATCTCCGGCAGAAACATAGACAACCTCGTCCTTACCTGCAAGGCTCACACCCTTGGCTACCCCAACTGCTTGCAAAAATTGGGAACCGACACAGCTAGATTGGCAAGGAATACGCAATTCTTTATCGGAAAAATGCTCTGGCATCATCCTTCCACCCGAATGATGAGGAATATCGCGCGCTAAAAAACTTGCAAAAAGATCAACAAGAGGGCAACCAAGACCAATGGGAAAACCTCTATCCCGGTAATAGGGAAGACCCCAATCTTTTCCTGGAATTAAGCTAAGAGCGCTTGCAGCGCCGATCATTTCGTGTCCACAAACGGACAAATGAAACGTCCCACCTTTATTTTGCCTGACAAGTTTTGTCATCTTCTCATCAGCAAAACGGGTGAGATAGATCGCCTCCATAACTTTAAGACATTGTGTTCTGGCATCTAATACTGTGCTCATGCTTATATCTTCTTCTTTTTGGGTTTTAAAGGGGTTACAACCTTAACAGACGCTGGGGGTTCTTCTTGTTTGGGGGCTTTTTTCTTGGGAAGCAAACCTTTGAAAACATCCAAAATTTTGGTTTTCTTTTTTTCTCCCCCTTCCTCTTCTTCTTCCTCTTCGTCTTTAGTAAATGCTTTAAGGAGCTTATCCTCTTTTTCTGAACCTGTAATCTCTTTGATATCGGTAAGACGGCTTGAAATGTGGCGTAAAGATTCCAGCCTCTCAGAAAGAGCTTGAAGTTTGGAATCAACTTTAACGCGGGAGCTGCCGCGCAGATTTGCGAGAAGCTGCGCTTCAGTATCAAATTTAGCCGAGAATGTAACAGAAGTTGCTGTTGCAATATCGGGGAGATAAAGGAACATCCTTACAGGTGTTGGAACTGTTGTATATAAGTCAGATGTCATTTGGGGCTCAATTTCAACCTTAGGCACTTGCTTGGGAGGACGACCTCTTTTGGGCCGTGGATTTAACGCTTCATTAGAATAATAAGTCTTTGCCTTAAGGAATAAGGGCTCTCTCGCTGCTTGAACATCTTTTGGAACCTTCACATCAAATAGGTGGCGCTTGAGTTTTTCAACGAGATGTCTATTCAGCTCCAGATCCTCTTCAAAAACAAACTGTACATTTTGACTTCTCAGCCATTCAATCACACGAATACGGGAGCGTTCTATATAATACTGCTGCCATTTTTCAAGTTCGGTTAGATGATCGTAAATGAACTCAATGAAATTTTCCCTTGCCTCTTTGGATTGAATAATGTCCAGCAGCTTTTCCTTTGTGTCTATGTCATAGACTTTTTCATTAACAAATCCTTCCATGAACTTCTTGGTCTCGTAAAAAGTCATTTTAGGGATCAAACAATATCTTCCGGAGTGTTCTTTTAACTCCTGCTCGAGATCCTCTAGCTCTTTTATCCCTTTATCCAAATCAACATAGAGGATAAATCCTTCTGTTTTATCTAAATAAAAATCCCTTTCATCATCTGATTTTGCAAACGCATCCAAAAGGCGGTGATAGCGCAATATTAACGGGTTCTGAGCAACGGACAATTTAGCCATATTCCCTACCAAATAAAAATTTACATCATCTTAGCATATTTAGGTTTAAAGAGAAACATAAAGAAAACCATAGATAATATCATAGCAATAGAAGCCACGGTCACAGGCAGATGTGGATAAAGGGCTACAAGTGAACCTGAAAACAAGGGAGCAATCCCTATGGCCGCCCATTGAATCGAATTGTGGATCCCAAGCATTTGCCCTTGATTTTCCTTATCTGTCAAACGGGAGACAAGAGAAGAAGCAGAAGGACCAACAATCGCTTCCCAAAAGGCAATAAATGGAAGGACCCATAAGAGATCAATGAAATCTTCACATAAAAGCATCAGTGGGAGAAAGAGAGCAAGGCCTATCCAAGAAACTTTTAAAAGGTTATGCGAGGCAAATTTCTTTAAAATGGGACGGATCAGAACCCCCTGACAAAGAGCTATTAAGATCCCCACATAGGCATAAAAATTTGCGATTTCTCCCACACCGAAATTAAAACGGCGCATTAAAAATAAAGGAGAAAATTCGGTAAAAAACCCCCAACCAAAACTAAAGATAAACATGGCACAAAAAAGCCCTCGCAGCTCGAGGTTTTTAAAACCTTTTTTAATATTGCCGATCCCCTCCCAAAAATTTGCTTTATACTCCGAACCAACAGGAAGGGTTTCTTTAAGTCTCCAAATCACAAGAAAAGTATTTACTAAGCAAATAAAAGAGGCGATCCAAAAAGGAAATGCAAATCCTAAGAGAGAAAACTTACCACCTAAGTAGGGTCCAATGATAAAACCGGTCCCCCAAGCCATATTGATCAGGCCAAAATTTCTAGCTCTATCAGTTTCTGTTGTAGAATCGACAATAATCGACTGTGCGATTGCGTAGTTACCCGCAGCGATCCCGCTAAACAATCTCGAAATAAAAATAAGTGTTATACTCGAGGTGACAACACCCAAGCCTCCAAGTAAATAAGAGCCGCAGGCTACCCAAAGACTATAAACTAAAATCTTTTTTCTCCCCTTACGGTCAGATAGTCTTCCTAAAAAGGGGCCTCCAAAAAACTGCCCGATACAAAAAGTGGAAATCAAACATCCAAAAATCCAACCCTTCATCGCTAGGGAACTACCATCGGCAAACAGCCCCCCTTCATTCATGATTAAAGGAGAAAGTATGGGGAAAACCAGTCCAAAGCCGAGACAGTCAATAAAAACAGTTAACAAAAGTGAAAAAAAAGGAAGAGAGCGCATAAACGAGATTCTAGCAGAGAAAGGGGAAAAATGGTATCGTATTACTCATGCCAAACATAAATAATCACTACTACAGATGCCCCCCTCCTTCTTTTGAGCCCAGCGGTAATGGCAATGGCCCAACTGCCTCTTGTTGTGGAGGCTGCGTATCTGACTTTAATAAGGCTATTCATTTAGCTAAACTGGCATGGGCAACAAGCAATGAAAAAGGACTATGCCGTGCAGGGATAGCATTCGTCCGACCCATTTTAGCTATCGGCCGCGCAGGTGCAAATCTTACAAATATCCCTCTTATTACCCAGCTAATGACTGAAATAGCCGCAGCTGCCCGTTTTGCATTCGATCAAACCCGTCTTGGCACGGCTACCCTCGCACTCAACATTGTCGGATTGATTTTTTGCATTTTAGATAGTATTTTGGCTTGTGTAAGTATTTCAGAAGCCTGCCAAGTTAGAAAAACAATCAATTTTTCAGAAAAGGAAATGAATACGATTGATAAATTAATAGAACACCTCAAAGATCCTAAAAATAAGGATTATTACATAGAAGAACAAGAAATAAAGGACATTACTGACAAATTAATAAAACACCTTAAAGACCTTAAGAAAAAATATTTTGACCCAACAAAAGAAGAAATAAAGGACATTAAAAAACAAGAGACCCGTAAAAAACAGAAAAAACGTAGGGCTGAGTACCACCAAATTCATTATAGCGACTTCGTTAACGCCATCCGCCCTCATATCGCAAAAGAGGTCTTTATGGTGGGCAAAGACAAACCTCATATCGCAAAAGAGGTCTTTATGGTGGGCAAAGACAAAAATGCTATGCTTACAGATAAAACTATTAGAGTCCTTATTCGCGGCATAAAACGGAAAGATGAGAAAGCCATTCTGGAGGCAAAAAATCTTCTAGAACATATTGATATCCAAACAAAAAAAATGATTTTCTACTATTGCTGCGTACTCCTTTCTTATGCAGTTACTATCACCGCTATCTCCCTTGGATTTGCCGGCTACTCCCCTACCATAGTTATTTCTCTTATGGCTACTTCTCTTTTCATATCTATCATCAATTCAATCAACTGGCATTGCCTTGTAGAAACTTCAGGCTGGCAATGCAACCCCAGCAATCTCATCCCAAGCTGCATCAGAACCTGCTGCGCCAAAGTCAGAAACTGCAGCCAAAAGGTTATCCCTGTCCCTGCTCCGGCATAGGAAAGGGGTTGATAATATGCCGTTGTGCATACATTTGGTCACAAAGATCATTCATTTGTCTTTGTGTTCGGCGGTCTTGTTCATTTAGTTCCGAAATCTTATCAACGAGGCGTTTCCCTGCTGCATAGACTGCTGAAGGTATTTGCATCATTTTTTCTTTATAAATGTTAAAGAAGCCTTGTTTTTTAACATGACCTTCAACCACTTCTTTATTTTTTCTGAAAAGGTCCACTATTGCTGAAATTCTTCGAGAAACGTCTTCAGGTTCATTACAGCCCCGTCTCTCCAATTCTTTTTCAATTTTGGCAATGCGTGATGCGAACGAAGGGTGGAAAACATCACACTTTGATTGAAATCTCTGTGCAACCCAAAAAAAACGTCGGCCCCCAAATAGTTCTGCAGCAGAAGCATGTTGAATGGCAATATCATCTGCCTTGTCTTCACAATAACGGGAAGCAGAAACCTGTCCCAAAAATCCTGCGCCCATAGCTGCGGCAAAGCCGGTGAACATGCCCAAACCAAGAAGAGAAACGGATAATGCAGATGCGGCAGCGCAAGTATGAACTTTAATAGAATCATTATTTCTTATATGAGCAAGCTCGTGTTTTAAAAGGAAATAAAATGCCTGAGGATCTTCCTGAAATAAACCAGGCATCATTGTGACAAAAGCGTTAGTCAATTCATCAATATTTGTTCCATCTGCACCATAAACTCTAGCAGAGTAAATCTCATACAGTTTGTAATCTGATCTCAAGCCAATAGCTTCAGCAAAAGGCTTTAATTTTTCTTGTATTTCACGCTCTTGAGGCATTCTTGCAACACCTGGGACAGGTGTTGGGAAAACATTTGGGATCCCTACAGCGAGAAAACCACCGGCAGCACCAGATGGACACGGACCAAAAGAAGATAAATAAGAAGACATACTAAAACCTCCATTTTTTATTGTTTAGTTTATTATATCATAAAGCCTAGTTTTAATTAAATATAAACAAAATTTTAATATATTAAATTTAAACTTATATAGATAAGATCAAAGGAAAAGAAGATCGGGCACGCACGCGGGCACGGGCACAGGCACGAAATCCGGAAAGAGAAGAGAGCTTATGAACCTCCCTCTTTCGTGTCCGTGCCCGTGCCCGCGTGCGTGCCCGATCTTCTATTTTCTTTTCTTTACTTTATGCTTGCTAATCTTTATAGTTTTCACATGATTGATATAAAATTGCTGCGCAAAGACTGGAAACACGTCGAGGCTAAGCTTAAATCGAAAGATGAGAGCGTCTCTTTAGAACAAGTGATGCAACTGGATGAGCGGACACGCGTTATAAAAGGAGAAGTGGAAGAGCTTAAAGCTAAGAGAAACCACCTCTCTAAGGACATTGGCGATAAAAAACGGAAGGGTGAAGATACAGCCTCTTTAATGCAGGAAGTTTCTACCTTTGCAGGTAGGATCGAGGAACTTGATTGCGAGCTTATCGCAGTGGAAGAAAAGCTCAAGATGGAGCTTGCTCAAATTCCCAATATTCCGATGGATGACATCAAAGTCTCCCACGACCCTAAAGACAATGTCTGCATAAAAACATTTGGGGAAAAACCTACGTTTTCCTTCCCTTTTAAGAATCACGTTGAGCTTAATGAAAAACTCCAAATGTTCGACTTTAAAAGAGGGGCAAAAATTTCTGGTAGCAACTGGCCTGTCTATAAAAATATGGGTGCAAGGTTGGAATGGGCCCTTTTAAATTATATGCTCGATATCCATATAGATAATGGATTTGAATTTTGGCTCCCTCCTCATCTCGTAAAACCTGAAATCATGTTTGGCGGGGGTCAACTTCCAAAATTTGAAAAGCAGCTTTTTAAGATCCACGACGAGGATTACAACCTCTATCTCATCCCCACATCAGAACTCCCCCTTTGCGGACTTCATTACGATGAGATCCTCAAGGCTGAAGAATTACCTCTTAGATATGTCTCTTACACTCCTTGTTTTCGAAGAGAGGCCGGCGCAGCCGGTTCTTCCGAGCGAGGACTCATCAGAATGCATCAATTTAACAAAGTAGAGATGTTTTGCTTCACAACCCCTGAGCAAAGCATGGAGATGTTCAATCAGATGCTCAAGAGTGCAGAGCAAATTTTAGAGGGGCTAAACCTCCATTACCGCGATATGCTTCTTGTGACAGGAGATATGTCCTTTGGAGCATCACGCACAGTTGACCTGGAAGTATGGCTTCCCGGACAAAATCGGTATTACGAAGTCTCTTCGATCTCCAATTGCACAGATTACCAGGCAAGACGCTCCCATATCCGCTATAAGAAAAATGAAGACAAGCCAGAGCTTGTCCACACCCTTAACGGATCGGGACTCGCAACCTCTCGCCTCATGGTAGCTCTTTTGGAAAATAACCAACGTGAAGATGGCTCCGTTTCTATACCACTTGTATTGCACAAATACCTCAATGGAATAACAGAGTTACGGTAACAATGCACATCCTCCAAGACCTAAAAGAATTCCTAGACAATTCCCCCACTTCGTTTCACGCCACAGAAGAAATTGCAAACAGGCTAGCAACTTTAGATTTCATTCCTCTAAATGAAGAGGACAAATGGGAGCTTGAAAAAGGGAAAAGTTATTTTGTCCAGAGAAATGGGTCGATTGCCGCATTCACATTACCCAAGAAAACCCCTTCCCACGCCTCTATCCTCGCAGCTCATACAGATAGCCCCGCTTTAAAGCTCAAACCCAATCCAAAAATCCAAAAAGAGAACATGACCCTTTTCGGAGTAGAAGTCTATGGAGCCCCATTACTATCTTCCTGGCTTAATAGAGATCTTGCCATTGCAGGAAAAATTGTCGTCTTATCCAACAATGGAACAGAAGAAGAAAAACTGGTTTTTTTAGAAGATGCTCCCCTCATTATTCCCGGGCTTGCCATCCACTTTGATAAAGAAGTTAATGAAAAAGGTCTTATTTTAAATAAGCAGGACCATCTTTCTCCTATTGTCGGTTTAGATAATCACAACCTCGAAGATCTGATCCGTCGCTACCACTCTTTTCATACACTTCTTGCATTCGATCTTTTTGCCATTCCCCTAGAGCAAAGCCGCTTTATAGGTGCCAATGCAGAAATGATCGCCTCCTACCGTATCGACAATCTCCTAAGTGCTCACGCATGCGCAACCGCCATTGCAAAAGCGAGTCGCGACTCGTTAAACATCGCCTTCCTTTGGGACCATGAAGAAATAGGCTCAAGAAGCACCAGCGGGGCAAACTCCCCCTTTCTCGAAGAGATCTTAAAAAGAATTGCCCAAGCCTATTCTATGAATGAGGAAGATCTCATCCGCCTAAAAGCCTCCTCACTTGCTATCTCAGTCGACATGGCCCACGCCCTAAATCCAAACTACATCACCAAACACGACCCTCAACACCAGCCCCTTCTAGGCAAAGGGATCGTCATTAAATACAACGCCGACCAAAAATACGCCTCCGATGCAAAAACAGCCTCCCACATCATGCTCCTTTGCAAAAACCTCTCCATCCCCTACCAACAATACGTCACCCGCTCAGACACTTCCTGCGGAAGCACCGTCGGCCCCATCATCGCCTCCACCCACGGCATCCCCACAGTCGACATCGGCTGCCCCCAGCTCTCCATGCACTCGATCCGCGAAATCGCCTCCACCCAGGACTACGTCCACCTTGTGGAGTTGTTGACGGAGAGCCTTAAATAACGATGAATGATGAACGCTGAACTGAAGAAAATCAAAGAGAGAAAGAGCCT
>Ga0206850_10306_pt1 | contig 11642 bp, 4 predicted proteins | sample Alteio_BWOrgCont_16_FD_152885 | JGI IMG/M metagenome (GOLD analysis project Ga0206850, IMG submission 152885) | Enriched cells from forest soil in Barre Woods Harvard Forest LTER site, Petersham, Massachusetts, United States -... | ecosystem: Environmental > Terrestrial > Soil > Temperate forest >...
GCCGGCGACGGTCAGCGCGGGATAGATCGGGTCGAGCGTTCCGTTTTCGACCACGAAGGTCACATTTGGAGGAGGATCGACTGTGAGGCCGCCTGTGGAATAAGTTCCGCCGTTCAGGTCGTAGATGATTGTGACCGGCTGAGTGACATTGGTCAGGCCATTTACAGCAGCGATGACAGTAGCGGGGGACTGGTCCGGACCGACTTGAATTGAGATCACTCCAGGTGCGGACGCGTTTTGGGGAACTGCGGCCTGGAGGTACTGGCTGAAGGTTTGCGTGGCGGGAGCAGTCGTCAGATCTTGACTGAATTCAGACGTGTTGCCGTTGGGATCAGTCGCAGTGGCACTAACGGACCAGCCAGAGGGGAGAACGCCGCCGGGAAGACTGGATGTTGAGAGGTCCGCACTGAAGCTCGCGTTGCCGTTTGTGTCGGTGGTCACTGAGGTGTTGCCGAGGTAGTACTCGCCCTGTCCATAGCCGGACGGGTCCGCAGTCGGGTTGGCATATAAGTCAACGGTAAAGTTGGTGTTGGCTTCCCCGTTCAACGTGCCGTTTACCACGGTGCTGGAGCCAGAAGTTGCCGAGGATAATATCGGGTAGTTCTGGCCGTAGTTGCCGATTTGATCACTATGTGCCGGCACAGCGCCACCCTCAACGATTATGGGACTCTCCGTCATGAGATAGGATGCAGACCAGTTTGAAAAATCGGAAGAGGGGAAATCCAGATTGAAGTTGGCGGTTCCTGAGCAATCTGTTTTGATTAGCACAGGGGGTGACCATGGGCTGAGGGGGGTGACACCGAAAGACACGTAGTATGCTGTGTCTGGGAGGGCATTGATTAGTGCCCCGGTAATGTCGATGTCGTTGTTCGAGGCACCAAGAGTTGCCGTGAGGTTGATGAAGCTATAGTCGTTCGGACCGGTGAACAGCCCGCCTGGCACATTCTGAAGCGGTTCCGCGTCAAAGAGTTGAGAAAAGCCACCACTATTGTCCCCGTTATTACCGTAGCCGATAAGTAGGCCGTTATTGATTCCCAGATTGCCGTTGCCGTATATCGAGTTCGCCTCGATCAGGACATCTACTTCACCCCATCCGACAGCGACACCAGCGCCGACGTTATCGTAGATCGAGTTCTCCTCGATCTGGTCCATTCCACTTCCATTGATCCAACCACTTCTGGCCCCTACCCCATTGCCGCCGTCCCCGTAGATGATATTCCCCTCTACGACGGGGTCCAAGCCGTACAAATCCACGCCATCCTCGACCCCATCCGCGGGCGGGATCGAGATCACATTGTATTCGATGGTGGTGTTGTCGCCGACTTCATAGATCCCGCATTCGCCGCCCGCCACTACACCTCCTAGTACGCCGGTGTCGGCGGCATTGACGCCGACGTAGTTCCGTTCAATCACAGTCCCGGTGGGCAGAACGAGTCCCTGTCCGTTCCCATTGAAGAAGAGATCCATGGTTATGCCGCCCCCGACCTCATACGATGGAGCGATGACATTTCGCGCGGCGGCACTTGGCCCGCCGATCAGCGTGTTGATGGCAGTCCCATCGATTCCGACAGGTGCGTAAGTGTCGCCGAGCGTTGCCGTACCAGTGGCATTCGTGCCGATCAAATTGCCCTGCACCACGTTATCGGCGGCATTCGCGTCCGGAGAGACTGCGTTGTAGCCCATGATCTCGACGCCGGCGTATGTTGGACCCGCGATGTCGTTGCCGGCACCAGGAACTGTGCCGCCAATCGTGTTGTCGGATGCGTTCAGGACAAAGATTCCCCACTCGCAGTTTGCTCCTGCTAGATCCTGACAGCCATCGGTACCGATGAGGTTGCCCTGGACTTCATTGGCCTGCGCCCCCGACCCTGTGATTTCGATTCCGCAGTATTCGGCGTATATCAATTGGTTCCGCGCTGCTGGGGTCGTTCCACCGATTATGTTGTTGGAGCTGTTATCAACGTAAATCTCAGCTCCATAACCGATAGGTGCGTCGAGATTTGCGAATTCGCCTCCCGAATACTCGACGACGTTCCCCGCGACGGTGTCGCCGCCGTTCGTGAGCAGTTCGATACCGTTGTCCTGGAAGTTCTTGATCTGCAAGCCTTCGACTGTGCTGTCCCCACCGGCGATGTCCAGCCCGTCGCAATCGGTGGTCTGGCTTCCATCCAGCACGATATGAAGGGTCGCGTTCTCGCCGCTGGCGAGCGTGTTTGGACTGGAGCCAAGCTGGCTGTAGCCGTCGATAACCACCGGGTGGGTGATGGTTGGCAGCGCGGAAGTCAAATAGATGGTTTGCGTTCCAGATGCTGCGATATTGAAGTCGATGGTCGAGACTGGATCAGTGTCGGCATTGACCTGATTTACGGCCCAACGCAGACTGCCGACGCTGCCATCATCGAGAGTGTTCGTGATCGTGAAGACGGTCGGCACGGTTCGGTCTTCCAGGACTTCCAGACGTGATCGAATCTGACTTCGCCGGGGGAGTTGTCCCGATCGGCTCGCTCGCAACGGCAATGGACGCATGGATCGGGCTATCCAGGAGCGAAGCACGCGAGAACTGAACATGTTTTGTGTCTCTTAGGGGTCAGAAGATTTGCGATGACGTCGCCGTGGAGTGCGGGGCGTGCGCTAAGCCACGACATCAAGCGATTTCTTGCTATGACTCAGTGCGACGAAAACAGTCCGCGCGCTCCAGAGTTACTGAAGAATTATTCGCGAACGGTTTGCTTAACACGACGTACCGAGAGAAGGTGAGCAAAACCCTTGGAATCTCAGCGGGGGAATGAGATGATCTGCCCATCGTGGGCTGAGAGTGATTTGAGCGAGTTGATTTGCTTGTCTCTGGTTGAGGTGGGACGATTCCCAACGCGATTTCACATGAGTAATGCGGACTCCGCACAAGCCATACATAAATGGGCGCGCATCATTTGTAGATGCCCCAACGATCTATCTCGCTGCAGATTCAGCGTTGTTTGGCTGGCGGTTTCGCTGCGGCCTTAGCCTCCTCCAACTTCTTCCGCCACTCGTCCGCCTTCTCCTTTTTCCCCCAGTCATCGTAGAGTTGCACGAGTCGCTCCAGGGCTTCCGTCATGCGGATTTTGGTTGGCACTGGAATTTTGGCTTCGCGCTGCTTCATTCCGTCGTAACCCTCAAGCAGTAGGGGCTCAGCGTCGGCATATTTCTTCTGACCGAGCAAGCTGCCTCCGAGCATTGACTTCGTGCCGAACGTCGTCCATGCTTCGGGTTCCTTTTTCGTGCGGATGGCCAGGCATTCGCGCAGGATTGGCTCCGCGTCAGCAGGCTTGTCGGCTTTGAGCAAAGTCAACCCGTGTTGAGCCAGGACTCCGGCCAGTCGCGGGTCATCGGATGGCAGTTGTTTCCGCAACACGTTCAGCAGTTCGGCCCCCACTTCGGCGGCCCGGGCGAACTGCCCGGATGCCTCATAAATGCTTACTGCGGATCTTTGTGTAAACTGAATTAAGGGATGACCGACAACCAATTTGGCCCGGGAACGCGGCAGCCATTCGTCTATTAACTTGGTAGCGTCTTGCAAGCGTTGTGCATCCCGATAGTTCACAGCGAGGTTGACCGCGCATAGAACTGTGTCCGGATGATCCACTCCTAGAATTTTGATGTGCTTCGGCAGAAGCTGCTCAAATAACGGTATAGATTTGTCCAGTTTGCCATCCTTCCAGTAGGCTGCAGCGAGGTTGCTGAGGGCCGCGAGGGCATCCGGGTGCTCCGGACTGAACTTGGCAATCATGGTCTTTTGAAGTCTCTCAAGCAGGGCAATGGCCTTGGCGAACTGCCCGTCTCGAAGATAAGCCACGGCCAGGTTGTCGAGAGTGGTCAGAGTGTCTGGGTCTTCTGGCCCGAGCTTGGCGGTCATCACTCTTTGGACTCTCTCGAAGAGATCAATGGCCTTGGCCATTTGCCCGTCGCGACTATAAGCCACGGCCAGGCTGTCGAGAGTGATCAGAGTGTCTGGGTTTTCTGGCCCGAGTTTGGCGATTCGAGCATCCCGGACCTTCTCAAGAAGCTCAATGGCTTCGGCCGTCTTCCCATCAGACAGATACGCTCCTGTCAGTGCGTGGAGGATTTCCACGGTATCTAGATGTTCCGAACCGAGATGCGTCTTCCGCAACTCCGCCGCACGCTTAAGATAGGAGATCGCTTGGGGGTACTCGCCGATACCGTGGTACGCACGCCCTACCGTGTAGAGGAGGTTAGCTTGCACCAGCGGTTGATTTGGGAATTTCTGCTCGATCTGCTTCTCCGTCAGCGAGGCCGCCGCCCGCTTCAACAACTCCTTGACCGTCGGGTTTTCCTTGAAATCGCCGGTTCTGCCCAATGTCCGTAATCGATTGGCTTGATCTCTGGGATCGGCCTGGAGCAACAAGTCATTTATCAAGAATTCGCCAACTGCCTGGGTTATTTGTTTCTCCGTTTCAGCCGCCGACCGCTGCTGCGCCTCCGCTTTAGCCGCCGCCAGTGCTTTCAACTCGTTCTCCTTAGATTTGGCCAGAGCCTTCTCCTTGGCGTCGCGCTCGTCCTCCGCCTCCTTTCGCCGCTCGGCCTCGGCGTCGCGGGCCGTCGCCGCGGCATTACCCTGACGTCGAGCTTCCACCAAACCCCAGGTTGTCCCGGTGATGCCTCCGATCAGTACAAGCAGGACTAACATTACCGCGAGCACCGGACCACGATTTCGGCGCATAAACTTCCGCATCTTGTAGCCGATGCTCGGCGGCCCTGCCAGCACGGGCTCGTCCGCCAGATACCGGCCGATGTCCTGCGCCAAGCCGTTGGCCGTTTCGTAACGCCGGGCGCGGTCCTTCTCCAGGCATTTCATCACGATCCAGTCCAGATCGCCCTGGACCAGACGCGTCAGGCGTTTGGGCTCCAGCTTGCGCTGAGCGGCCAGACTGGGCAGTTCCGCCGAACTCGATAGCTTGGTACTCGGCTTGGACGGCTCAACTTCGCGAATCATCCGCAGCATTTCCGTGAAGGCCACACCCTTCAGTTGCTCGCGCGTAAAGGGAGGCGAGCCAGCGAGAAGCTCATACAAGACCGTTCCCAGGGCATAGATGTCCGCGCGCGTGTCGATGTCGAGGTTGTTCAGTTCCGCCTGCTCGGGTGCCATGTATTCCAGCGTGCCGACGACCTGGCCTACCTCGGTAAACATGGTCTTCTCGGTCAGTTTCTGACGCGTCGCCTTGGCCACGCCGAAGTCGATCACCTTCGGCACCGGTTTGCCATCGTAAAGAGCGATCGGCACATTGGAGGGTTTTAAGTCGCGGTGGATGATCCCTTTCTGGTGAGCGTGTTGCACCGCCTGGCAGACCGGGATGAACAGTTCGAGACGTTCTTTCGGCGTCAGGTGTTCCTGGTCGCAATACTGGGTGATGGGCACGCCTCTGACCAACTCCATGACGAAGAAGGGGCGGCCACTGTCCGTCGCGCCTGCATCGAACACCTTGGCGATATTGGGGTGATCCATCACGGCCAGCGCCTGGCGTTCCTGCTCGAAACGGGCGAGTACCTGGCGGCTATCCATACCCGGCTTGATGACCTTGATAGCGACCTTGCGCTGTACGGGCTGAGTCTGCTCGGCAAGGAAGACAGTGCCCATGCCGCCTTCGCCGAGTTGCTGCAACAACTTGTACGGGCCGATAACCGTACCGGGCTTCTCCGGACCGGGAGTATAGTCAACAGTCATTCCTGGCTTGAAGAGAGGTCCTTCCAGGAAGCTGCCAGCTTCCTCATGCGCCTGGAGCAAACCCTCGACCTGGGAGCGTAATTCACGGTTTTCGCCGCACGCGGCGTCCAGATAGGCGGCTCGCTCGGCTGGGGACTTTTTCTCGATTGCACCATGCAGGATTTCTTCGGCAGTCATGGCGTGAACTCCCGAGTCAGGGACCATTACTACGTGCGACGGAAACAGTCCGCGCGCTCCAGACATGGTGAATAATCTTGATACGTGTTATTCCGACTCAACGCCGCCAGCGATCTGTTGATGTAGCCAGGCACGAGCGTAGGTCCAGTAGCGATGTGCCGTCACCCGCGAGATATTGAGTATTTCCGCGGCCTGTTCAATGGTCATTCCCGCGAAGTAGCGTAAGGTCACCAGTTCTGCTTTGACTGGGTCGTGTTGTTTCAATTTTTCGAGGGCCTCATCCAGTGCGATCAACTCGTCGGAGGTCATGCGCGTCGGCATGTCTCCAAGCTCTAAGTCCACACGTTCCAGGTCGCCGCCATGTTTGATGCGTTGCTTGCGCCGGGCATTTTCGACCAGGATTCGGCGCATGGCCTCGGCGGCAGCGGCAAAGAAGTGGCCGCGGCTGTTCCAGTGCTGTGCCTTGTCCACATCGACCAGGCGAAGGTAAGCCTCATGTACCAGGGCGGTGGCCTGGAGGGTCTGGCCAGGCTTTTCCTGGTTCAGCTTCAGAGATGCGAGCTTCCGCAGATCGTCGTACACCAAGGGCAATAATTGAGCGACGGCAGACGGGTCGCCATGCTCGATGGTGGCCAGAATGCGAGTTACCTCACTCATAGGCGGCACCAGTGGCCTGAAGAACTCAGTAACATCTCCTCACCCGGCACGGAGTCGGGTTTGGAGTCAACGAATTGCTTATGTAACGGATTTTTCCCTGTTGAAAGCCGACTGAGGGTATTGATTCAATTCGTTTCCCAACATTACCCCCGTGCAGAACCGAAGTCGAAGACTTTCTCTCTGGTTATCTTCCAACGGCGTTCGGAGGGCTCCGGCGTAAATCCTTTGGCCAAACAGACGTGTCATCTGGGAAGGGCGGGGCATACATCCTAGCCGGCTCAGACCTCTTCCATCCGGGAAAGTTCAACATTACAGTATCATCTGTATTCATGAGAGATCAGGTCATCCTTGATGACGAACAACCCTATATTCCACGCCACGCTACGGGCTTGGCGAGCAGTCGGGGGGGTTGACAAGAACCGAGCGCACCGGACCTTCCAGCCAGGGTCTCGCACTGACTTTGGACGCGGGCAGAGAATCGACCAACTCAACAACTCCAATCGACGACCCGACCAACAACTCTTCCCACCGCGGCAGGGCAACCCCGTACACCTTCACCCAGTCGAGCTTTTCCTCGCGGCTGTAGCTCGATCGGGTCTTGATAGCGTGAATGAGGCTTGGTCCCCGGTAACGGGTCAGGTAATCTTGGTGACGGCGTCCATCCCTTCGTTGTTGAATGCCATGTACCTGGCGATCAGTCCCCTGTACACAACCTGCACGGGAGATTATTTTACATTGAAAACAATTGGGACAGCAACGACCGGTTAAGTTCTCTTATTCTTCCCAATGGTAGTCTGTCCTCGCCTTCGATGAAAATCCACAAAATCTCGATTCGCTTCTCACCTTGCGTTCCGCCAGTTGATGCGATCTCCCAAGGGTACTCGCATCCTCAAGTGCTCAGGTGGTGGAAGGATTCCAAAACTCAGTACCTCCCAAACAAACCACGTCATCCGCAATTGCCGTTACATTGATAGCCGGTTCTTCTAACAAGGCACCACACAAAACCTCCGAGAAATGACAGGAGATCTGGTGTGATTACCAACGACGTTTTCGTCAGTTTCCTTCATTGCAATCGTAAAGCATTTCTCCGCAATGCAGGAACTCCCGGTCAACCAACAGACTTTGAGATGGTCATGCTTGACCTGGGCCAGACATTTCAGCGTCATGCGCTACAGAAATTCCTCGCCTCGTACCCTGAACAGGAAGTGTTGTATGATCCACCACACCTCCAGGCGGCACTGAAGAGTCCAGCACAGATCATTGTGAACGCCACGGCATCAGCGGGTGCCTTGTCTTCCCTCATTCACGCCGTGGAACGACTGAAAGGGATGGACCAGGGCGGTATTCCTACCTCCATCCCGATTCTCTTCATCCAGAATGAAACCATCTCGCACGCCGATAAGCTGCTTCTTGCATTCAACGCACTGGTTTTGTCTTCAGTTCAGGGCACATTGCCGCCAATTGGCAAAATCATTCATGGAAGCACCCACAAGGTGTTGAGGTGCAAAATCGAACCGCTGATTGGTGAAGTTCAGAAGTTGGTGACCCAAATCCAGGCTGCCCTGGCAGAAGGTGCAGCAGCTCCACGAGTGCGTTTGAACAAACACTGCAACATCTGCGAGTTCCAGGCCGATTGCCAGCGACTAGCGGAAGAAGCAGACGACCTGAGCCTGATGCGAGGGCTGTCGGAAAAGGAAATCCAAAAGCAACAAAGTCGTGGCGTCACGACACTCACACAGTTCTCTTACACATACCGGCCGGGAAGACGCGGAAAGAGGAAGACTGGTAAGGCTCGCAAACATGACCACGCTCTCCAAGCTGTCACTATTCGCGATAAGAAAGTTTACATCCTGGACAGCCCAACGCTTCCTCACTCCCACGTCGCACTCTATCTCGATGTCGAAGGTACTCCAGATCGAGGCTTCGACTACCTCATTGGTCTCGTTGCAGTTGTGAGCGATTGCACGACGACCCACTTCTTCTGGGCCGACGACTTTACCCAAGAAAAGGCCATTTGGGACGCTTGTAGCCAAATCATCAACGGTTTCGAGGACTTCACACTTTACCATTACGGGCAATACGAACAACGATTTCTTGATCGGATGCGTGAACAGGCCGATGAGGAGGGAAAAGCAACGATTGACCGTATCCGTTCTCGGTCGTGCAATGTCCTCGCTGCCATTTACTCGCACATCTATTTCCCAGCGCGATCCAACGGGCTGAAAGACATTGCGACGTTCCTGGGGGCTACCTGGACTGCTGCCAATGCATCGGGTATCCAGAGCGTGGCGCGGCGGTTGGCTTGGGAGATAAGCAGGGATGAAGCCCTCAAGCAGCAGTTGATTCGCTACAACTTGGATGACTGCGTGGCACTCCGGCGGGTAACTGAATTCGTGTTATCCGTCAGCGATGGGGCTGCGGCTGGCCCCGGACCCACGGTAGCATCTGCCGAAGACATTCGGAAAGAGACGGGATTCCGCTTTGGAAAGCAAGAGTTCTTCTGCCCGGAGTTGGAGACGATCAACCGCTGCGCCTACTCCGATTATCAGCGGGATAAAATTTACCTGCGGACCTCACCGGCAATGAGAAAAAGTCTTCGTCGAAAACAACGAGCTGAAAAGCGAAGTCTCAAGGTAAACAAAGTAGATGAGGGCCAGAGACCGGAAAAATGTCCCGAGTGCGGAGGGATGCGGCTCCACAGTTGGGGTCGCTATGTGAACAAGAAACTGATCTTCGACTTGAAAATTACTCCTGTTGGCGTCAAGAGGTGGATCGTTCAGTATTGCTCCCGAAGATATAAATGCTGGAGTTGCCAGGAAACGTTTTTGGCGGAGGGCTATCCCGCTGCTGGTTCGCACTTCGGCAATGCTCTTTCCAGTTGGGCCATCTATCACCATGTAGCACTCCGTCAATCATATTATAGGGCAAGTGCCAATACATCCTGAACAGCATTTTGAACCCCTGGTGACAAGTGCCAATACATCCTGAACAGCAGTGGCAGTGTGTAAGGGCAAGCATCTGCAGTTCACCGGAAACGCGTTATTGCGAGCGAGTGCAAGCAATCGGAATTCACTCACTTGTGGGCATCCTGCCCGGCCCCAGCGTTTCCCTTCCGGTACCGAAGCGGTTGCCGGAAGGGGGCTCCGCCGGCGGCTTCCTGCCGCAATGATGCTGCACTGGACGCGTGTTACTTATCCCCCTGGAGGGCAGGAAGATCGCCTGGATTGCAATCAGTCGTCAAAGCCTCGGTTGGGCAGTCGGTAGTCCACCTCCAGAACCATCGGCTGGTGGGTTGGCTCCTTGCGTCGCAGGGTGAAGAAACGGATCTTGTCCTGGGTCAAATCGACCTCGCAGCGAACCAACCGGTTGGGCCAAATCACACCCAATGGCCAAGTCTTGCCCATCACGACGACCTCACTATTGGGGTTGGTTCGTCTGACGTAGATCACTTGACCTCGGGGTCGTTTCTTCAGGTTGAGTTTCCAATCGTCGGGGAACTGGCGACGGCTTGGGGCCGCTTCGATTCTCGACGCCCTCTGCCGACGCACCGCCGCGACGTACTTCCTCGAACGCTCTTGCAAATGCTCCAGGTCTTGGTGTTCGAAGCGAGACCAGACCTTGTCTTGCCACCAACCGTTGTAGCTCTCGATCATGGCCTGGAAGCCCGTCTCACGCGGTGGCACGAATACCGGAACAACTTCCAAACTCAGACAAAAGCGGATGACTCGCCCCACGCAGCCGGGGTAGCGATGCGTGCCCTGGAAGATTGCGTCGTTGTCGAACTGGGCATAGCCGGGCAAGCCGACTTCCCGCCAGTGGTCCACCAATGATTGCCGCGTCATTTCGGCGGTAACCGGCGTGCCGATCGGCCAGGAGGCGACCAAGCCACCATGCAAGGACACACAGTTGAGCACTTCAACGTGGGGACCATTCTTGATGACCAGTCCCTCGACGCCGTCGATACTGTCGAGTTCGGCTTTGGCCGTAGACACCTGAGGCTGATACCAACCCATGGGGGGCGGTGGGCGGCGTGTTCGGGTTTTGCTGTCCAGAACTCCACGACGCCCGAGGATGCGGTTGATGGTTCGGATCGAAGGGGCTGTGGCCAGCTTCTGTTCCACCAAAGCCGCACGGATGGCGTCGGCTCCAATGGCTCCCAGGTCTCCCTGGGCCAACTCCCGACGCGTCTGCAACACCCGATCCTCCAATACGATGTCAGTGCGGCGAGTCTTGTGGGGAGCACGCGAACGGTCCGACCAGTCCACCCGATCCAAACGTTGGTCTTTGGCCCGCGCAACCCAATGTGCCACAGTCCCCACTGACACACCGAACGTCGTGGCGGCTCCACGCAGCGACTGACCACCACGGACCGCCTTCACCATCGCTTGACGACGCTCCGCTTGGCTCTTTGCTTACTCATCGGATTGCCTCCGGGGATCAACTTATCGAGATGCTTTACACCTAATGGTGTTCAGGATGTACTGGCACTAAACTGTTCAGGATGTATTGGCACTTATCCTATTATGACATCACTCAAAGTCTCAACGAAATCTTTGGATTCTCGTTTGAGGATTTTTTGAGTAGAATCAAGCCACAAATGGCAGATAAATACCAGGCGACTCACAAGAAACTGAAAAACAAGCTTGGTTGCGGAACGTTGATACATGCTGATGAAACCAAAGTCGTGGTAAGGAATCAAAACGGCTATGTCTGGGCATTCACGAACATGGAGGAAGTCGTCTACGTTTACACGCCAACACGTGAAGGGACCGTTCTTGAAGAAATGCTCGCTGGCTTTACTGGTGTCCTCGTTTCGGACTTCTATGCTGCCTACGAAGCCCCGAAGTGCCCACAGCAGAAGTGCCTCATCCACTTAATTCGCGACATCAATGACGATGTGTTCCACCATCCGTTCGACGAAGAGATGAAGCAGCTTGCCCAGAAGCTGGTCGGTCTGCTAAAGCCGATTATCGAAACAATCGACAAGTTCGGCCTCACAAAGCGGCACCTCAACAAGCACAAGGACGAGGTGGATAGTTTTTTCCGTTTCCTTGCCGCCCAGGAGTATCAGTCGGAATTGGCGCGGAGG
>Ga0206850_10307_pt1 | contig 11621 bp, 7 predicted proteins | sample Alteio_BWOrgCont_16_FD_152885 | JGI IMG/M metagenome (GOLD analysis project Ga0206850, IMG submission 152885) | Enriched cells from forest soil in Barre Woods Harvard Forest LTER site, Petersham, Massachusetts, United States -... | ecosystem: Environmental > Terrestrial > Soil > Temperate forest >...
TGGGGAATGGGGCGTCCGCCGTCGCGCACGGCAAACTGCGCCTTGGAATCGGGGTGGGACAGCACGATTTCGGGAATCCCACCGCGGCCGTATTTTTCGGCGTTGCTCACCAGGTTGGCGAGGGCCAGCTCCAACAACATGGGATCGGCTTCCAGGCGAACGGGCTCGTCCACGCGTACTTTGAGGACGCGCGGCCATTTTCCGGCGAAGGTGTTCAGAAATTCTCCCGCGTCTAGAGAGGTCTTGCGCACGGGCAGCTTGCCCTGTTCCATCTGCTGGAATTTGAGGAGTTGATCGATGAGCAGGCTGAGGCGGGAACACTCCGAGAGGATGCCCTCCGTGAACTGGCTTCGCTCCTCGGCTTCCAAAGGCCGCTGCACCATGGTCTGCGCGAACACTTGGATGGAGGAAAGGGGGAGGCGGAGCTCATGGGTGATCATGTTGCCGAAGTCGCGCTGCTGCTGTTTGAAGCGGTTGCCGCGGACCAGGTTGGCAAAGAACACCGAGAGCACGGCGATGAGGATTCCCAGAAAGGTGATACCCAGGACGAGTATAGTCCAGCGGGCGGCGGAAGGAACATGGTAGCCTTCGCCGTGCACGAGGGCGTGAAGCTGCCGGATGGTGCGGTAGTCGTTGATGATATACACGCTCCAGAATACGATGAGGGTGATGACCATGACGATGGCCAGCACGAAAATCACGGTATAGAGCGCGGTGCGGAATTTCACTGAAAATAATCTAGCTAGTGAGCTGTCGCTTGCCGGTCGAAGGAAGGGGGAGGGAGACTAGCAAAAGCCCCAGGATCCACATCCCCAGCGCCGCCAGGAAAAAGGCGTCCACGATGCCGCCGTGCCGCGCATAGAAGGGATTTCGAGGGGCGATGGGAAGGCGCCGTTGCAGCACGGTGCTGTCCATGAGATCGGTATGGCCGAGATCACGTCCCCAGGCGTCGTAGAACACGCTGACGCCGCTGTTGGCGCAGCGCGCAATGGGCATGCCGGTTTCGACCGCGCGAAAGCGCGCGATGTTGGCGTGCTCGTAGGGGCCGTTGCTGCGCCCGAACCAGCCGTCGTTTGTGATGTTCACCAAAAATTGAGCGCCCGCCTTTTTGGCCTGACGCGCGAACTCAGGGTAAATGACCTCGTAGCAAATCGAAGGCGCGAAACGGAGGCTGTCGCCCCATACCTGATACCCCGGGCCGGGACTGAAATCGCCTTCGCCTAGATGCACGTAGTTGAGAATGGGGAACACGTTTTGGAAGGGGAGCTTTTCGCTGAAGGGGACCAGACGAAGCTTGGAATATTGCTGAACCATTCCGTCCTGCCGGGGCGGGAAAAGAAAGGCGGAGTTGTAAAAGATATAATCCCGCCAGGGTTTGCGATCCTCGGCAAAGTCCAGCGCTCCCATCAGGATGGAGGCGTGAAGCTGCACCGCCCGCGTGAAGAAAGTGTCAATCAGTTCCGGACGGCTGCGCAAAAAATCGGGAACGGAGGTTTCCGCGAACACGATGAGATCCGAACCCTCCACCGGGGAGCGATCTCCGCGCGGTCCGTCCATCGTGCGGAAGGTTTTGGCCATCACGGAGCCGAAATACTCTTCGCTCCATTTCTTGGTTTGCGGAATGGAGGGCTGCACCAGGCTGATGGTTATCGAGGGCGCATGCGCATCGTTCGAATCGGTTCTAAGCAAGGTTCGGACCCCGAGCGCCCACAGGACTGCCGGAAGGAGGAACCAGCTCAAAAGCCAAAGCCGTCCGTTCACCCCGCCCTTGCGTAAAGCCTGGAAAAGGAAAAGATTGGCGGCGATGAGGAGCGCGGAAAGCCCGTAGACGCCAAAAATTGAGACGCCCTGCATCAAGGTCAGACTGTGGCCTAGGGCATACCCGAAATCGTTCCAAGGAAAAGACATTTCGCCCGCGGCGCGCGCGGCTTCAAGGCCCGCCCAGGCGATTGGATAAGTGGCGAGTAAAACAGGGTACCGCAGAGCTAGCCGGAAGCCAAGGCCCAAAAGGCCGTTGAACAGGGAGAGAAAGAGGATCAGAAGGACAAGCCCACCACCAATGATGAATGCGGGCCCCACCTTGATCACGTTGTAAATCCACCAGTACATGACCGTGTTGTAGGCGAGGCCGCCGAGAAACCAATAGCCGAACGCCTGGCGTGGCCGCAGGTTTTGGGTGGCGAAGAACGCGGGAACGAGAACGACGAAACTCAGCCAGCCCATGGGGAAGGGGGGGTAGCAGAAAGCCCACAGCAAAGAGGAAAGGGCAATCGTCCAGCGCGGGTGCGCCTGTATCCAGGCCTTCATCTTTTGTTCTGGGGATGAAACAGGACCACGAATTCACCGCGGGGAGCGTGTTTGGCATAGTGCTCCGCGATTTCACCGACGGGGCCGCGGCGGAACTCCTCGAACTTCTTCGTGAGTTCGCGCGCCACCACGATGTAAAACTCGGCGCCGAAAACCTGCTGAATCTCGCCCAGGAAATTCACGATTTGATAGGGTGCGACGAAGAAGCCTAACGTGGGGGCGTGATCCGCGTCCGGAGGCCATTTTTCCTTGAGGGTTTCCAGCTTGCGCAGGCGCTGCGCGGATTTCTTGGGGGGGAAATTTTCAAACGAAAATCGATCCGTGGGCAATCCGGATGCGGTAAGGGCGGTCAGGAGCGCCGAAGGCCCCGGGACGGAGAAAACCGAAATGTCCTCCGCGAGAGCGGCTTTGACAAGATTAAAGGCGGGATCTGCGATTCCCGGCGTGCCGGCATCGCAGATGAGTGCCACCGCTTCGCCGTCCTTCAGCCGCTGCAGGTATCCGGCGGTGCTGCGCTCCTTGTTGAAGTCGTGGTAGGGTTCCACCGGTTTGCGCACTCCGTAATGATCCAGCAATATGCGGGAGTGCCGGGTGTCCTCGGCCAAGATACGGTCGCAACTTTTCAAAATTCGCACGGCGCGGAAGGTGATATCCTCCAAATTGCCGATGGGTGTGGCAACAAGATATAGCCCTGGAGCGAGCGGCTGGAGCTCGGGATGGGGAAGCGGTTCGGTCGACATCGGCATGGGAAAATGCAAAAAAGCCATTTATAAATGGCCTATAAGTGGACTTTAAGGGAACTTGCCGGGCAATTACAGATAAAGGCGATAAGAACGCCCCCAAAATCTGCGCGTGTGATGCCTTTCTTTCATTCTGGAAACCGTTCAGCCCCTTCTTAATCGTTCCCGCATTCTTTAACCCCGCTTTCATAGGTTCTTCACCCATTGTCCCTTTTGTGGGTCGGTATTGAATACGAAACACAGCCTCATCCACTTCAAAATATTCCAGGGCACTTGAACACATTGAGATATTGATGGAGGAAATAATTCTGTAACCTTTTGTTTCGAAGAGATGAGAAAAGATGACCGTTTTTTTGAAACGGACCCCTTATATTACTTCAAAGAGTGGGGGAGGGGGGTCTAAACGTGGCATAGCGGAGGACACCATGATTGCAGTGGATACGATGGAACACCGCCAAATCAAGCTTCGCATTTTGGACTACCTCTACGATCTTGTGGGACACCATGAAATACTGGAATCGAACGGCGAAAAATTAAGGGCCAAGATTCTGAACCGATTGCCCCACAAGGTTCCTTCCTATCTGTTCGATGAAATCGAAATCGTCGCGAATAACGTCGAGGGAAAAATTTTCGCCGCGTTGCTTTTTGTGATGGGAATTTTCCATGATTCCGGAAAGGTGATGGAACAGGAAAGTTTCGTGTATTTGAAAAACAAGGCCGAGCTGCAGGGTTCCGGCAGAACGCTTTTCAATTAAACAATTAAAATTCAACCAGCGGCCAACGGGTCGTTCTCTTATCCTGTTCATCATTCGTCCGGGGGCTTTCGCTTATTTTCCTTGAGCCCGGGGTTTTGCGCAGCGGGCGGGTTTAAAACCGCATCCGTAGCGTAACTACTTTCTCTTTTCATGATTCAGGTTATCGCCCTAGACGGCGTCAGCGGGGCCGGTAAAAGCAGCACCGCCAAATTGCTGGCTGAAGAATTGGGTTTTTGCCACCTCGACAGCGGCGCCATGTACCGCATGCTCACCTATCAGGCCCTGCAAAGCGGATTGCGATCCGATCAGCACGCCGAATTGGGAAAGGTCGCGGAGTCGCTGCAATTTTCATTTGGCGAGAACCATGAAATGCGGGCCAATGGAAAACCTCTGCCTGCCGCCATTCGTGGTTCTGAAGTCAGCGCCCAGGTCTCGGAATACTGCAAGCCGCGTGAAGTACGAGAAGTGCTCGCGCGGCAACAGCGCGCATTGGGTGTCTCGCGACCCTGTGTGGCCGAGGGCCGAGATATGGCCACCGTGGTTTTTCCGGACGCACGCTGGAAGTTTTACATGACGGCCCGCCCCGAAGTGCGCGCGGAGCGTCGCGTCCGGGAATTGCGGGCCGCCGGGCATCCGGCACAATATGACGAAATTCTGCAGAATTTGCAGGAACGGGATGACAAGGATTCCAGCCGGGAGCTCAGCCCCTTGCGCAAGGCCGATGGGGCCGTGGAAATAGATACCAGTGACTTAACGCTGGAAGGTCAAATTTCTATCATTGCCGACCTTGTCCGAAGTACCTCTTAAGCGAAATTAAGGGTGTTCGCAACGACGGATGCTCATCCGCCCGACAATCCTCAGCCTGGGTCAGCCTTTTCCGGATGTCCGGAAATTAACCCGTTAGCCAGGCGGAAAACAAAACCCATGTCAACCAAACTTCTATACGGCAGCGAAGCGGATCTCAAGGATTTCGAGACCGAAGCGGAATCGACCGACGAGGGCCGTCAGGCGCTTCTGGCGCAGTACGACACCACCCTTCAGGGCTACAAGGAAGGCAGCATCATCAAGGGCACCGTGGTACGGGTCACTGATGACGACGTCTTCGTGGACATTCATTTCAAATCCGAAGGCGTCATCCCGCGCGTCGAGTTCAAGGAACTCGAAGAGATGATTCCCGGCACCGTCATTGACGTGTACCTGGAACAGGTGGAAAACCAGGACGGGCAAATCATCCTTTCCAAGCAACGCGCCGACTTCATGCGCGTTTGGGAGCGCATTCGCGAAGCGTTTGAACGCGAGGAAATGGTCACCGGCATCATCACCCGCCGCATTAAGGGCGGCGTGGTGGTCGATCTCTTCGGCATTGAGGCCTTCCTGCCCGGTTCGCAAATAGACCTGCGCCAGGTTCCCGATCTGGATTCCCTTCTGAACCAGAAAATGGAGTTCAAGGTCATCAAGGTCAACAAAATCCGCCGCAACATCGTGGTTTCGCGCCGCGTGGTGCTGGAGCAGGAACGCTCCAAGATGCGCGACGAGATCATCGACACGCTGGAAAAGGGACAGACCCGCGAGGGCGTGGTCAAGAACATCACCGATTTCGGCGCCTTCATCGATCTCGGCGGCGTGGACGGTCTGCTGCACATCACCGACATGTCCTGGGGTCGCGTGAACCACCCCAGCGAGGTGGTGAAGCTGGGTCAGCGCGTCAAGGTGGTCGTTCTCGACTACAACGACAAGAAAGAGCGTATCTCGCTCGGGATGAAGCAGCTGAGCAAACATCCCTGGGAGGATGTGGCCGCCAAGTACCCGGAAGGCACGCGCATCAAGGGCAAGGTGGTTTCTGTCACCGATTACGGCGTGTTCGTCGAAATCGCGCAGGGTGTGGAAGGTCTGGTCCACATCTCCGAAATGTCCTGGACACAGCATATCAAGCACCCTTCACAATTGGTGCAGGTCGGCCAGGAAATCGAAGCGGTGGTGCTCAAGCTGGATCCGGAAAACGAAAAGATCTCGCTGGGCCTCAAGCAGATTCAGCCCGATCCCTGGTCCAATATCGAAGACGAACTGCCCATCGGTTCCAAGGTCACCGGAGAAATCCGCAACCTGGCAGCCTTCGGCGCCTTCATCGAGATCAAGGAGGGAGTGGACGGACTCATTCACGTCTCGGACATGTCCTGGACCAAGAAGATCAACCACCCGTCCGAAGCCCTTAAAAAAGGCGATCAGGTGGAGTGCATCGTGCTCGCCATCGACAAGGAGAAGCGCCGCATTTCGCTGTCGATGAAGCATCTGGCAGACGATCCGTGGGACAGCGTGGCTTCCGAATACCCGGCCGGCAAGGACGTTCAGGTCGTTATAGCTCGCTTGCTCGATCGCGGAGCCGTGATCGAACTGGCCAATGGCGTGGAAGGCTTCATTCCGATTTCCAAGTTGACCACCGATTCCATCAAGCACCCGTCCGAGGCCTTCAAGGCCGGCGACAAAGTGCCTGCGGTGGTCACCGAGATCGACGTCAACGCGCGCAAGATGACCTTGAGCGTGGTCGACTTCTTCAAGAACAAGGAAGACGCCGAATGGAAATCCTATCTGGAGGCCCACAAGCCCAAGCCCCTCACTTTGGGCGATGTCGTGAGGATTGAAGGCGAGTAAGCTTCTCTCGTTCCGTTCGCTTTGACTTCACCCCTCTTCCGCACTGACGGAAGAGGGGTTTTTTGTAATTTCCCCGTTGTGCAAACCCACGCTTTCTTTGCCTTGGCGGCACTGGTTGCCGCCTTTCCCGTTTTAGGGCGCGAAACCGTTCTGGAAGACACCCCGACCCGCTTGATACTTGAGATCCAAGTTCACTCTTTTCATGTCGGAACGGAAGTGGGAGGAGCGCAGGTCATTGCGGATGGTTTTACAAACACTATCCAGGCCGGTGCTCCGGATGTGCCGTGGTACCGCTTTCAGGTGGCCAGCGGCGCTGCGGCACCTTCGGTCTCCGTGGTGCCCGAGCAGTGGGTTCAATTGCCTCTTCCCCAAGCCTTGGCGGGCGTCCCGCGTTGGGTGACGCCTTCCAGCGCCCAGGCTTACAGGGACACCCTTTCCTTCCAGGAGGCTGGTGGTCCGGCACCCCAAATTTCTGCGGTACAGTATTATCGGGGAATGCCGCTGCGCTCCATTGGCCTGTCGCTGGGAAGCTACGTCCCGGGATCCAAAACCATCCGGATGATGAAACGATTTCGGATACAGGTAACCTTCTCGGGTGCACGCTCCTCGCCCGATTTAAATGCGGAACAATGGTTGCGCCAGGCGGGAATCAAGAACTTCAAGGGCGGGGCCTACCTTGTGGCTCTCTCCATCTCAAGGCCCCTGGCCAAGGCAGGAGTTACAAGCATCACGGGGTCCTTGGGGCCGTCCTACCTCAAAATTCAGATCGGCGATCAGCAGGTGGATGGATTTGCGGAAGATGGAGTCTATTCATTAAGCTATACCGCTGCTTTGGCAATTGCTCCAGGCATTGTGGGTACCCAGGTTAAAAATATCCGAATGTATGCGGGTCCCAAGGATACGCTACCCGCCAGTCTTTCCAATCCTCTCCCTCCGACGCTGCAGGAAATTCCTATTGAAATCGTAGACGACAATGGGGAGGACATGGATACGGGCACGAGCACCTTTGGACCGGGGTGGCAAATAAAGTTTTATGCCCATGGAACCAGCGTGTGGAAACCCATATCCGGCGCCACAGGTCCCGTTCAATGGCAGTTCGGATCGGATCCATACTCGTTCTACAACTACTACTACTTGGACTGGAGCGGTAATGTAATCAGTCCTCCCGCCCTCCGCCTGACGACGGATACAACGCATGCCGTCCCGACCCAAACATTCGCGACAGTTCCCCATTATCTGCGGGCAGAACACGATGTCGCCACCGGCTCCTGCAACCCTTCCAATACGTTTGACAATGAAACCGGCTTTGACTGGTATTGGTATTACAAGGGGGTGCCGTGCCCCTACGGGCAAGCGTCCTTTAAATTGAGTGGGCTTCAATTGCAAAGCACCACAGTGGACACGCTTAAAGGATACGTGGCAGCAGACACCACCTGGCTCGGGATCTTCAATTATCGCGGGGATCCCAACGGCTTCGGCGTTTGGGCCGGCCCCAGCGGATTTCAGTGGGCGACTGCCTCAAACCCTCCACCCTCCGGCGCGTGGTACGTGCAGCCTGCCGCGCTTGTGGACTCACAATTGGAATTGGACAGTGTGGAATGGGGTGGTGAGGATCCCCGCTTTGAGGGCTATACGGTAATGTATACCCGAACGTTGGACTCGAGCCAGAACCGCATCGTCTTTCCGGCTGCCGAAGGAAAACAGGTCGCCTATCAAATTTCCAACGGAGCCAATCTCCTTTGCATGCGGGTGGACAGCGGAGTGGGAGTCCACTGGATTCCGGTCCAGAATGTGAATGGAAACGGCGTTTTCACCGACAGCGTTGGAAGCGGAGAAGACGTCCAATACTTTCTCTATCGAACAGTACAAAATGTGAATTCCAGCGCGGTTGTTTTAGAGGAGACTCGAACGCTCGAATGGCTCATCAATAACTACAGCAGTGGTATCGGAACGCCTCACTATGTGATCGTTGCTCCTGACGCTTTGTTGTCCAATGCCCTGACTCTTGCCAGTTATCGGAATAGCTCGAAAAGCGTACCGCCCAATTTGCCCACCGCAGTTATTCGAACCGAGGACATTTATCGGGAATGGTCCGGGGGGCGTTTGTCGCCCATGGCTATTCGCGATGCCTTGCAGTATATCTTGAGCCAGGATGCGAGTTTGCACTATGTCCTCCTCTATGGGGACGGGCACTACGATTACCGCAACATCATCAACGGAACCAGCAACAGCCCCAAGCCGAATTATATCCCGCCTTTTAATTGGGATGATCCGAACAATCCCACTAATCCGCTGAGCAGCGACGACTTCTATGGCGTGTTGGGAGCGACGAGCGGCGACTGGAAGAACCAGAATGCGCTTTTGGACGTGGCATTGGGACGTCTTTCGGTACAGACCCCCGCCCAAGCCGAAAATTATTTCTCCAAGATGCAACAGTATGAAGATCCCGCCACGGCGGGAGCATGGCGCGGCCAAGTGACCTTGACGGCGGATGACGCCACCCAGGTGGGGAATCCGGGTGCCATCGATCCCGTTTGTGCGGAGGGCGAGGAGATCTGCCATACCGATGAGTCCGAACAGTTTGCCGAGCATATCCTCCTTCAGGAACCCGGTATCGATATGCAAAAGATTTACCTGTTTGATTATACCGCCAATGCCGTGGGCCAGAAGCCCGAGGCGGCCACCGATCTCATCACCAACCTGAATCAGGGAACATTGTTGTTCAGTTTTTTCGGCCACGGTGCCTACAACCAACTGGCCGACGAAGTGCTCATGCAAACCAACGACGCCTTGTCCAGATTGCGCAACGCGAATTTGGCCTTCATGGCCGCCATTTTCAGCTGCACCGTGGGCCGCTTCGATTTACTCACGGACGAGGGAATGCTGGAACAGTTTGTCCGACAGCAAAGTTACGGTGCCATCGTCGGATTTGGAGCGGGCCGGGAATCCTATCCGGGTCCAAATCTTTCATTAGGAGCGGCGGTTGCGGATCGTCTTTTCCTTCCTGAAATTGATTCCACGCCTTCTTCTGAAGGAGTGGGCGACGCGGTGCAGAGTGCCAAGAACATTGTGGGCAATGACGGCACCTATAACAAGGAGAAATACACCTTGTTCGGCGAGCCGGTGATGGAAATTCGCAGGCCTGGCCCGACGATTCGGTTGGACTCTGCGCCGACTGCCTTATCGCCCCTGTTGTGTGGAACATTGAAGGGGCGCATCCTGGGGGGTAGCGGAAGCGGAAATATCAGCGTGAGCATTGTGGGCGGCAACGTGATTAAAACCTATCCGTATTTAGCCAATACGGTTGGAGGCATCTATGTAGATACTGCCCGAAAATCGGGCCCAATTCTCTTCCAGCGCACGGTGCCTTACAAGGACTCCGTATTTTCCGTGAGCTACTTCCTGCCCAAAGAGGTCCCCGTCGGTGATACCGCCAAGATCCTGATGTTCGCCTGGGATGCGGTAGATCCTTTGGAAAACACCCATGCCGATACGGGACTCGTGGTCGGTGCGGTGGAGCCGCCGGTTTCCTCATGCACACTGCAGAACAACAACGTGGGTCCGCAGATTACCGTGACGGGTTGCAATACCAATGAAAGCGGGGGCGCGAACTTTCCGGATCAGGTCAAGATATCCTTGCCCTACTGCCTCCAAATCGACGTGATCGACAGTTCTGCGGGCATTTTGTCGGGGGATGGGCCGGATGAGGGCACCACCCTAGGCATTACGGGAGTGCTCGCTCCTTACCATCCGACTCCGAGCCTGGACGGCCTCTATCACAAAAGCTATCAGCTGACCTTGGAGAACGGAGAGCTGTCGGCGGGAACCTATCAGCTGACGGTCTCGGCGCGCGATGGGTTCAACAATTTGAGCGAGCGGCAGATAAGCCTTATCACCTCTACCGACTCGGCCCTGACTTTTTTGAAGGCCTTTAACGCGCCGAATCCCGTGAAAAAGAGCGGCACCTACTTTTATTTTTCCACCACCTTGCCTCAGGACGAAGCTCAGGTCGTCACGGCCTCCGGCGGGCTGCAGGCACCCAACACGGATCGCATCACGTTTGATCTGCGTATTTTCAATCAACTCGGGAACATGGTCCGTGAATTCCAAGACGCCCCTGCCACGGGAACCTTCTGGGATGGAACCGACGCCTGGGGGCAGCGCCTGGCCAACGGAGTTTACTTTTATCAGGTGACGGGGACCTGGTCCGTCAGCAACGGCGCACCTGGACAGCAGGGCGTGCAGCAGTCCCAGCGCAATATCCTGGTGCTGTCCCGCTAGTCTCCGTCATTTCATGGGCAGCAGTTTTCATTCCTGTGATGAAGCCGAAAGTCCTGGGATAGCCTGAGATATGCTTGCATAAATAGGCGTGTTCACTTTTGCATTTTGCAGACCCACCCCATTGGGCCCCTGTGGGCGACTATTTTCGGAGGGACTTTTGCGCTTCCCACCGAGCACAGGGTTTGCGTGGGGCCTGAAAATGAAATTTGGGGAACGTTGCCCATTTTGATTTTCACCCAAACCGGCTGTTCGCTCCAGTCATATCCGTCGTAGACGAGCATTTTGATTTTCGTGACCTTGCCGCTGTCCTCCCACATTGGCAGCGGACCGTAATTTCCCTGGGGCGTGCTCCTATCGGCCTGCACGTCGCATTTTCCCGCGTTGGAGGAGCGGTTCGAATAATGAAAGCTGAAGACGGAGTCTTTCGAATAGGTAATGCTCAGGTTGCCGTTGTCATCGGGAACTTCGCAAAGCATCTCGTGCAGGCTTCTTGCCGTCGTGATGGTGTCGCTGATGCTGATCTGGGCCGTGCCACTTCGCGGGCCGAAGGCGAACAGGAACAGGAGAAGGATTTTTCGCGGCATCTGCAATGACTTAAAATAAAAAAGCCCTCCGTGAGGAGGGCTTTTTTGATTCTTGGGAAATAACCGGATCAGTTGTGGAAATACAGTTCGAATTCGACCGGATTCGGACGCAACTTAACGGGCGCAATCTCCGCGCTCTTCTTGAATTCGATGTAGGTCTCGATGAATTCGTCGGTGAAAACGTCGCCGGTGGTGAGCCAGGCCTTGTCCTTCTCCAACTCCTCAATCGCCTGCTCAAGACTGTAGCAGGTGGACGGCACTTTCTTCAGTTCCTCCGGCGGCAACTCGTAGATGTTCTTGTCGAG
>Ga0206850_10309_pt1 | contig 11551 bp, 10 predicted proteins | sample Alteio_BWOrgCont_16_FD_152885 | JGI IMG/M metagenome (GOLD analysis project Ga0206850, IMG submission 152885) | Enriched cells from forest soil in Barre Woods Harvard Forest LTER site, Petersham, Massachusetts, United States -... | ecosystem: Environmental > Terrestrial > Soil > Temperate forest >...
GAGAATCCTGACCTTCACAAGGCACCCATGATTGTGGAGAGGGCGAGCATTGTGGTGCCAGTTCAGCAAGCGAATTCAGATGAACCAAGCTTGAGTGCATAAGCCGAGCAGTTACCCCATGTGAAACCGGCCCGTAAGCCAGCGGTTGCCAACCGAAGGCTTTGGGGCCGGAATCAAACACTGTCCCACCAAACGCTCGATTCCCGTCCAAACCCAACACATATCGCGTTCCACCAGTCGATGCCATCACTGAAGGGTTCTCAAATCGGACGACTTGAAAGCGCTTTTCTGCGAAGAACTCCACGATCGGCCAAGTTACCACTCGTCGTCCCACCTGGGAAAATGCACCGAGTTCGATGTCTCTCCGTGTATGATCGTTCCCAGTGTTGCGTAAGACCTTTCCCGCGCCCCATTGTGCGATATCCCGCCAATGCACTCATTGGTGGAAACGGGGCGCATCCTTGGAGGATTCGAGATGTCAACGAAGAAATGGCTACTCGTGGCACCCGTGGCAGGGGCAGTGGGTTTGGGCGTGACACTGGGTGTAGGAGCGGACAAGCTGCTGGGTGCGGCCGATGCCGTTGCCAAGCAAGAGGTGAAGCCAGCAGTATCGCTGCCAATCACCCGCGTGGTGCTGTTCAACAGTGGCGTCGGCTACTTCAGTCGTTCAGGCGAGGTGGTGGATGATGCTCGCGTCGATCTGACGTTCCCGGAACAGGACATCAACGATCTGCTCAAGAGCATGGTGCTTGAAGATTTCAACAACGGACGAATCGCTGCTGTTTCCTACGACAGCCGCGAACCCATTTCTCGCACACTTTCTTCGTTCGCCATCAACCTGAACAATAACCCGACATTTGCGGGAATCGTCTCGCAGATGCGTGGTGAACGAATCGAAGTGGTGATGACTCCTGGGGCGACTAATCAGCCGGGTAAGTTGAGCGGAGTAATCGTTGGTGTGGAGCACCAGAAGGAAGCGAAGGGGAATGCGACTGTTGATGTTGAAGTGTTGAATATGTGGTGTGCGGAGGGTCTTCGCAGTGTGAAGCTGCCGGAGATTCAGCAGTTGAAGTTTGCCAATCCGGTGATTGAATCGGAGTTTCGCAGGTCTCTGGATGTGCTGAGTATGAGTCATGACAACCAGAAGAAGGCGGTACAGTTGCACTTTGCAGGTGAAGGCAAACGGAAGGTCCAGGTGGGTTATGTAATCGAAGCACCGATCTGGAAGACGAGTTATCGCCTTGTTTTGTCGGAGAAGGAGAAGCCGTACTTGCAAGGTTGGGCGATGGTCGAGAATCCGACCGATGAGGACTGGGCGGGCGTGAAGATGGCTTTGATCAGCGGTCGCCCGATCTCCTTCAAGATGGACCTATACAACCCACTGTACGTTGACCGTCCCGTAGTTGAGCCGGAATTGTTTGCTTCACTTCGCCCTGTTACTTATCGCGGCGGATTCACTGCCAAGGGTGAACCTATCCCGCAGTTTAGTCCATACCTGAACATGCTCCGCGGAGAAAACAAGCCCCAAAGTTACTTTGCAAATCCAACCGCGTCTGGCTTGCCCTCAACTGATAGCGTGATAATGGGTGGTAGCGGACCTACACTGACGACCGTAGACCGACCACTCAAACTGCGGCTTGCTAGACCTTCGACGGGCGACCCGCAGTATGCCCAGAATCTTGCTACGGAACTGGGGGATCGCATCGGCACTGGAAGTGTCGGGAACGCCGCAACAGCAGGTGCGTTGGGTGACTTCTTCCAGTACACCATCGACCACCCGGTTTCACTCGCACGCCAGAAGAGTGCCATGCTGCCGATCGTTGGTAAGGACATCGAAGGGCAGAAGGTTTCGATCTACAACCAGAACGTGCAGAAGACGCACCCGTTGCTTGGCCTGAAGTTCAAGAACACAAGCGGTGCTCACCTGAACCAGGGACCAATCACCGTCTTCGAAGGCAGCGTTTACGCAGGCGATACCCGTGTTCTCGATGTCCAGCCTAACGAAGAACGCCTTGTCTCTTACGCAATTGACCTTGGTACTGAAGTTGATCCCCAAAATGGTCCCGGTACGCAGAAAATCACCAGTGTGAAGGCAGTAAAGGGCATCGTCACCACGAGCACAAAACTGAACGAGGAGAAGAAGTATCGGATCATCAACCGCAGCCAGACCGACCGCACACTCTTGATTGAGCATCCGAACCGGACCAACCAGCAGTTCAAGCTCGTGGATACCGAGAAACCTATCGAGGACACACCTGAACTCTTCCGTTTCCAAGATGCGGTAAAGGCCGGTGAAACCAAGACATTCACGGTGAAAGAAGAGAAAGAAATCGCTTCGACCGTGACTTTGACCAACAGCCAGGAAGGCCAGATTCGTTACTTCATGAGTTTGACGGAAGCCAGTCCCGAACTGAAGAAGAAGCTAACTGATGCATTAGCGCTGAAGGGCACTTGGGACATGACGCAGCGGGACTTGAGCCAGGTTGTTGCCGATCTGAACCGCCTTAATGCTGACCAGGATCGGATTCGGAAGAATCTACGTGAGACACCGAAGGAAGCTGAGGTTTACCAGACCTATCTGAAGAAGCTCTCGGATCAGGAAAAGGAAATTGATAGCCTCACGGAAAAGCAGAAGAAGCTGATGACCGATGAGTTCGCAGCTCGCAAGAAGTACGAAGATTACCTGACCAACATCTCGGACTGAATCATGGAGTCTCGCAATCCGGCATATGCAAGACCGGCCCGTAAGCAAACCGCTGGCTTTGGGCCGTAGTTGCAATGGACACGAAGAACTCCGCACTCAGCTTGGCCGTTGATTGTGGTCCTATGATTACTACAAAAGGAGAAAGGCTGGTTTACATTCCGCTACTGGAAAAGGACCAATGGCAAAGAAGAACGACAACGGCGTCAACAAATCCGAAGAGATCCGACAGTTGCTGAAAGCGAACCCACTGATCGCACCTAAAGCGGTAGTGGCGAAACTGGCCGAGAAGGGTATCGAGGTCAGTCCCGCCTTGTTCTACTTTGTGAAGGGCCAAATCAAGGGCCGGAAAGCTCGCAAGACGAGGTCGTCTGAGAACACTGTCACCAAGGTCGCAGAATCTACGCATGTCACTCGGACCGATGCCGTGTCCACGATCCTGAAGGTCAAAGCTTGGGCCAAGGAAGTCGGTGGGATGAAGAGCCTGAAAGCACTGGTCGAAGCGTTGAGTGATTGACGTTGGCAGGATTCGATCCTGGACCATCATTTCACGGTTTCCTGAACATCTGATTTATCGGCTGGCTGATGTTCTGAGAGCGAACGCAGAATATCCTCATCCACTCCTACTTGGCATTCCACCAGTCGATGCCATCACCCAAGGGTAGTGTCGCAATCCGGGCTCACAGCGATTTTATTCCCAGAAGTTAAAGATTCGCTGAACCCGACCAGAGGATTTGGGCGAAATAGTGACGTCGATGCCAACCGGAGGTTCCAATGACTGAGACACTGCCAGTAGAACGTCGTCGTGAGGTATTCGTCGCCCTGGTCGCTGCACAAGATGGCGGCCTCAGCGTATTGGCGTCACGAGAGAAGGTGGCGACCGAACAAGGTGTGAGCGCCAAGGATTTGCTGACAATTGAGAAGGAAGGGCTTAAAAACCAGTGGCCGCCGTTGGGTGAATGAAATCGCCGGGAATGAGAGACTGAGCGTGGTTCTTGTAGGTCACATCAGACACAAGTGAACACAATCATCTTCAACGGCCTCTCTTGCAAAGCAGCTTGCTCGCCTGCCCGAAGACGAACATCCAGCGACCATTCCCTCGTGTCAAAAAACTGCCCAGAGATTGTTTTCATTGAAAACAATCTCTGGTTGCCTCTATACGATCGCAAGTGTCAGACTTTGCCTTCAAGGGCATGTCGATCTTGACGTCATCAGCACCCAAGGAACCTGAAGAGAAGACGATCACAACCGGGGCGAGGATGGAGACGTGAATCGGGGCAAGAGGATAATTTTGGCTCTGGTCGCACTCAAGTATGCGCATGTCGGGGGAACGATGAGGGTGTGATTAACGAATGTTGAAAGTCAGGTGGAGGAGGTTATGATGCGTGCGTGACGAATCGAGGAGCCCGTTATGCGATCGATTTCAATTTTGATCGTCTCTGCCACGATCTGCATCTCGGTTGTCTTTTCGGGGACTGCCGATGACAAGGAATCGAAAGCGGGACAACATGAGACGCCATACGACTTCAAAGGTGTCCGGACTCTCGAAGATAGCAAAGGAGTAACTGAATTTGCCTTCTCTCCAAACGGACGAGTCTTGGCCGGTGGAATAAACGATCAAGACGCTTCGACGGGACAGCTCAGGTTCTGGGACCCAACTTCAGGAAAGAAAATCGGCGGCACGTTTCCGAACCAGAAACTCAGCCAAGAACGAGCCGCGATCATTTCGAATCTGGCTTTTCTCGATGACAAGACAGTTGCTGCGGGGTTTGGGACTTCAGTCGTCCGCATGTGGTCGTACCTCGAGGGTAATGAACTGCCCCCTCTCGATTTCAAACGTAGAGTGGAAAGATGGGCCATTGCACCTGGGCTGATTGCGGTTGCGACTTGCGATGGTGGACCCGCCGTGATCCTGGCATCGGGACCGCCCTGGAAAGTGAAATGGTTCACCCACTATAACGGAATGCCTGGACAGCCCTTTCTTCCAATCTCCATTGCTTTATCTCACGACCGAACCAAAGTGGCTGTCGCAACTGGTGCCAGCGACAGCGAGGTCGGCATATTTGCCGTCAAGGATGGTCATCCAATCAGGACCGTGGAGTATCAATCGTTGGAGTTGATGCGTCCCTGGATTGCCTACTCGCCCATGGGTCACGATTTTGCAGTCACATCTGGGAGAATGCGGGTCAAGAAGGGCTGGTATGGCTCTATTCAGATCTGGAATCATGAGATGACCAATCGTAAATCTCAGACCGGGTGGGGAGATATCGACGATCCAAAAGAATCCGCTTCCTGCGCCTATGGCTGCCTGTTCACACCCGATGGCAAAATGGTTGTCGTTCCGTGTGAGGGTGGAATGGTTCGACTCTACGAAGCATACACCGGTGGCCTTCGTCAGACAGCTCATGTACCAGACCCGGCATCATTTGCTCTTTCCCCTACTGGAAGCTTGCTGGCCATTCTGACAAACGATGGAGTCACACTGTTCGACTGGCGGATACACGCATCAGAGAGTGTCGAGGTACTCGATGCCAGGAGGTTAAGTACGTTGTGGGATGCTCTGGCTGCGCCGGACAGTTCCCTCGCTTACAAGTCGATGTTGGCATTGGAATCGTCGCCAACGAATGCAGTGCAGATGCTTGGTGAGAAAATGAAGCCCGTGCCAGCTCTCCAGGCCGAAACCGTCAAAAAGTTAATAATGAATCTTGGCTCTGACGATTTCCTGACGCGCGAAGAAGCAACCAAGGAACTGGGAACTTTGGGGCATGCGGTCGAGCAAGAATTGCTTGCGGCAACACAAAGCGACATGCCGGAATCCAGGGATCGTGCCACAAGGTTGTTGATGCTCCTCGAACGGCGCAACAACCCATCTGAATGGCGCGACCTGCGGGCAGTGGAAGTGTTGGAATACATCAACACACCTGAAAGTCAGGAACTCCTCAAAAGGCTCGCTTCAGGAGCAGCATCTGCCCGGCTCACTGTCGATGCCAAGGCAGCGCTGGAAAGACTTGCCGCAATGAAGCAAAAACCCTGAGCGCTGAGCCGCTTCGACACAATAATGGTCGCCTGCTCCGAGTTCGATGTAAGAGCGCGTCGGAAGATCACCGAATTCACCAGGAAACGAGTAAGTTTCTGGGGTGTACGACGGCAAGTTCTTCAAGCCAGTAGTGACTTACTGTACCGCAACCAATCGGATAGGTCAGCAAGCAATGCGTCAAGGAAACGGATTCCACCAGTCCCAGCACGACCCGAGTTCACTTATCGTCGAGAACCCGAACGGTAGTGACCGACTTCGCCAGTTTGTGGTCGGCAAACGTCCACACCACCTTCTTATCCCGGGTCACCTCGAACGCATGGGCACCCTTACCCTCCTGTCCGCGGAGGAAGTTGCCCACCACGTAGTTCCCGTTCTTTAGCACCTGAAGGCTGGAGATCCACGTCAGGTTCAAGTCCGGGCCGTCCTTGGAACCGAACTCCCAGACTACATCGCCCTTCGGGGTCACTTCAATGATCCGCTTCTGGGTTCCGCAGGCAATGAGTGTGTTTCCGTTGGCAAGCCGCACCGCCTCACCTGCGTTCTCCACCTTCGTATATTCCCAAACCATCTTCCCATCCACGTCCACCTCTCGGATCGCGCCTTCGCCTTCGTGCGCGGCCAGGATGTTCCCGTTCACCAATTTGTGAACATTCCGAACCTGGAGGTGGTATCCCTTCTCGGTCGTAGTCAGTGGGGTCGTCCGAACCACCTTCCCGTCCTTATCGACCTCCACAGCCTTACATGGCCCCTGTTCAGCCAGCAGCGTGTTCCCATTCGATAGGCGGCTGCACCCGAGTACCTGCGGACACTTGCTCTCGTACTCCCAGACCACCTTCTGGTCGCGGTTGATCTCACGCACTCCGGTCGGTTGGCCCCCGTAAGCGTAAACCACGTGCCCGTCTGGTAGTACCTGAAAGATTACTGTGATGCTCGGGAACTTGTGTTCCCACACCACCTTTCCACTGGAGTCAATCTCGACCAGCCGGTTTGGGCCTTTCCCGTACTCTGCGAACATGATCCGGTGCTCGATTGTGTCTGCGGCCACCGACGCACTGACCATTCCGAAGATGGCACAACCGACCAGCAGCAAGTTCAGCGGGCGCATGGTACGACTCCTCGGACAAGGGTTGGGGAAACACAGGAACGCCGGACGGCGGATATTTCGGCTTGGGCATTTGACAGCGCCGGCAGGCAGGTGGCAATTCGATTCCATCGGGTTGAACGAAACAGATTGTTAGGCACTTCCGCCGGGGCTGGACCTGGGTGTCGATGCGGCACGAGGTCGGCGAGCAATCATTCGATCCGATCACTTGGGTCCGCAGCACAGCCGAACATTCACCTCATATCGCGTTCTGGCTGCCCACAATCAGCCCGAGAAAAAGATTCTTTTCATTGAAAACAATGTCCGTGTGTCTCTATGCCATCGGTGGTGCCAAGCTTGCTGGTTCAGCAGTTCAACGAGATGAGCAAGCACCGCACCCGAATAGCTTTGGTCAGATGGAACAACTTCAAATTCTACGATTCTAAGGCTTTCGTAAGCGAGACGATTTGGCCAAGTGCCTCTTTCCAGTTCTCCTGTTCAAACCGCCCCGTTGTTTTCGAGGCGTGAAGCTATGATCGCAGTCTTCGAGCCAAATGATTCCAGTCTTCGCTATACTTTCATCGCCAATATGGATCACCAGATATCTCCAACCGTAAATCCCTCCTGAAATGGATCATCTTCCTCAAGCACATAGTTGCAGAAGCCGGTGATCCAAGCTCTGCCGCTGATGGTCGGCACGACGTCGCGATAAGGTCCAGCCTGGGTCTCTTCGACGAGACGGCCAGTGAAGATTGTCCCGAGAATTCCTTCATGGTGAAAATCTTCGTTGAGACGCAGCTTGCCCTTGGCGTACAGCACTGCCATTCGGGCACAGGTACCGGTGCCACAGGGTGAGCGATCTATAGCACCGGTCCATGTAGCCGGACGTTGCCAGTCAAGCTTGCCAGTGGACACGATGACGGCGTTCTTGGCATGCGCTCCCTTTTGATTTGCCGGCGCTGTCAAGATGCCTATGGTTATTCCCACTAATGCAGGTTGCGTGGGATGAACCACCGGTAATTGCTCCTGGGCCGCGGCCTTTATCATTTCGCCAATACGCACAATCTCGCGACCTTCATCAGGCGTGAGCTTTAGCCCATGGGGCGCTGCCTCGCTGATGACGTAGAACATGCCTCCGTAGGCGACATCCACGACAACAGTGCCCAAGTGGGGCACTTCAATCTTTTTGTCGAGATAAACGGCAAAGGCAGGGACATTGCGAAAAGTTACTTTGCGGACTTTGCCACCAGCACACTCGGCATGGACACGAATAAGCCCGGCAGGAGATTCCAGCGTCAACTCGGTCACAGGCTCACACATTGGCACCATACCGGTTTCCAAAAGCACTGTTGTCACACAAATGGTGTTGGTGCCGGACATGCCAGGGTATTCTGTCTGCTCCATGATGACATAGCCTGCTGAAGCCTCCGGACAGGTAGGTGGCAGGATCAGGTTGCAGTTGGCCGCGGGATAGCCACGCGGCTCGCGCAACATCAACTTGCGTAACGAATCAGCGTGCGTCTGCAAGTGGTGCATTTTGTCGAGCATGGTCTTGCCAGGGACATCCAGAACGCCTCCAACGATGACCCGCCCCGGCTCGCCGCAGGCGTGTGCATCCACAGCCTGGATCATTCGCGCTAAACGCATATCCACTCCTTGAAACGCAGACTGTTTATCCTTTGATTTTTCCCTGCTGCGTGCAGAGAATCAGTTTATTCCTTTTGGTCTTTTTGTTTCCGACAAGAGCACAACCTCATGCGACCTGTCCTTTTCACAACATTAGCCGGCTTGGCTTTAACGGTTCCAGTCCTGGCGATCGATGTCCAGGAGAGGAACAAACCAGGTGCAGTCGAGAAACTCTCCGAGAAAGTTAAGCCCGGGTTGGTTGTGCAAGATATATTTGGCCGAACGATTAACACTCATGGTCTGATTCTCGTCGATTGGGAAGGGTATCTCGCCAACCCGGCGATCAAGTTTTATCTCATGCCGCCCGAGAACGCCAGTTTTCCTGCCAAGGCTGTACTCACGGCCAAAGAGCCTCGACTGCATTTCGATCTTCCCAGCACGACCAGCGCGAACGGTCCTCGGAAAGAGATCGCTTGGCAAAAACGGGAAAAGAAGCCGGTACATATATCCATATTCCCGGATCGCGACGGCGACGATGAGGAGCATCGACTCAGCATCGACTTCACAGATGCAAGCGGGAAAAACGAACGCCTGAACGTGCCAATTCGCGTGATTGATCAAGACCGTGAACGTGTCGAGGACTTTCGAATCACCGTCGATTTCACTCAGGACCGGACTGGCTTTTTCGCGGATGAAAGCAAACGGTCAACCATTGTTCAGGCGGCAAGCGACTGGTCTTACTTCTTCGCTGATATGAAACTCCAATCTGTCCCTGCGATGTCGGAGAAGACTCCCATTTGGGGACCGGACGGATTCAAGAAAACGTCTCAAGTTTTGAACACCAAGGAATACACAGGCTATTTGCTGTATGCGTATGGAATCCGCAATGAATTGCAGAACTCGGATCTTTCGATTTCGCCGTTTTGGAAATCGCTGAAGCGTGACCCGTCAGCGCGGAATATCCGTTCAGGAGGTGAGCCTTCTCCTGATGGTGGATTTCAAATCTCGGCGGCCAAGACGATACCTATCCGTCGCTCTGGCGGCGTCGAGGTTGAGGTCCAGGGAAACTACAACACCTTGGGCTGGCTTGCCACACTGCCAGACCGCGATTGGTGGCAAGCTACCAACGAAGGCGATGTTAAGACTGATCTTTATTCCATCGTCCATCACGAAATCGGCCACGCCCTCATCTTCAACCCCAACAACTCCCTGGTGAAGCGCGGCACAACCATGGACGATGAGCGGGTCCGCGCCTACTTGGGCAGCATTCCGAAGGTGAGCCAATCGGATCATTTGGAGGGGTCGATTGATCCGGAAAGCTTACATGGTGCCTTCGGCAATGAATACCACGGCAAAATGCCCAGGGGCCGCTGGCTGATCACCAAACTGGACCTCCTTTGCTCTCAGGCCATCGGGTACGAACTTCGGCAGACCAGTTCCTTTACACCTTTGACTTTGAATGAGGGGGATCTCCCTAAAGGGAAAGTTGGGGTGCCATATTCGGCAAAACTTCGAGCATCTGGAGGCATTCCCTTTTATTGCTGGGAAGTCACGGAGTTGCTTCCAGCGGGGCTTTCATTGAACTCCTTCACGGGAGAAATCAGTGGAATGCCCACACACACCGGAGTCTCTGAGTTTATCGTGCGAGTTCGCGATTACGCGGAACACGGCAAAGGTGTAACAAAGCGATTGCGTATCGAGATCGCTGGCGGCAACTGACATGATTTCGCCTCTTGCGGCCGTAAAGCCAGTATTGAGATTCGCAAATGGACGCGGGCGGTTTGCTTGTCTGAGTAACACGAGGGTCTGTCATGCCCCGCGATTTGGAGGACGAGGATGAAGAAGACGAGGAGGACTGCTTCGGTGAAGACGGTTACGACCCAGATGATCCGGAGACTTATCCACACGGGTTGTATGCCGATGATGGTCCAGCAATTATTCCGTGTTCCCATTGCGGGAAGGGCGTTTTGGAGGATAGCGAGCAATGTCCGAGTTGTAGGATGTACCTGTCGAAGGAAGATATGCCAGGAAAGTCGCGGAGTGGGATGTGGCTGATATTGGCCATCCTCGCACTTCTGGCTGTTCTTATGTGGATTGTAGGAGGTGGTTGAACCTGTGCTGGATCAACATGAGAGCAACGATCTTGGCGAGGTCTCTCATGCCCGCAGTTTGCACGGGAGATTTTTTTCATTGAAAACAATTGGGACTGGAACGGGCGTTTCAGTGGGCGAGTTTCTCCACAGGACCGCCAAAGAGCGGGTGATGAAAATCGACGGTATAGTGGGCCAAGTTGACTCAGCGGGCGACTGGCGGCGAACGCGAATGACTCTTCCCACCGACCAAATCGTTTTCAGCTGCGAGACTTGTACACCTCGCCGAACTGACCGTTCAGCAAACCACAGCCACCCGGAACATTGTTTTCAAGGAAAACAATCTGCCACAAGCAGATTGTGGACACGGCGGCTGAAGGCACTGGCCGAAGCGTTGAGTGATTGACTCTGGTAGGATTCGATCCTGAACTATCCCTCGCGATCTTCCTGAACATGAGGTTTATCGACTCGCCGATGTTTTAAGAGCGAACGCAGAATATCCTCATCCACTCCTACTTGGCATTCCACCAGTTGATGCCATCACCCAAGGGTAGAATCACAACTTGGAGGAACAGCGACTTTATTCCATGAAGTTGAAGTTTGGCTGCACTGAACCAGAGGATTTGTACTAAATAGTGAGGTCGATTCCAACAGGAGGTTCCAATGACTGAGACACTGCCGGTAGCGCGTCGTCGCGAGGTTTTCGTCGCCCTGGTGGCTGCACAAGATGGGGGTCTGAGTGTGCTGGCGTCACGCGAGAAGGTGGCGACTGAACAAGGTGTGAGTGCCAAGGATTTGCTGAACATTGAGAATGAAGGGCTTCAGCGACAGTGGCCGCCGCTGGGGGAATGAAATCGCAGGAAATGAGATTCTGAGCGTGGTTCTTGAAGGTCACATCAGACACAAGTGAACACGGTCATCTGGTATTGCCTCCTTTTGCCTTGCACCACGCTCACCTGTCCAAAGCCGAACACCTCTACCAGCGACCAGCCCCTCGTGTCCAAAAAATCCCCGGA
>Ga0206850_10240_pt1 | contig 11487 bp, 12 predicted proteins | sample Alteio_BWOrgCont_16_FD_152885 | JGI IMG/M metagenome (GOLD analysis project Ga0206850, IMG submission 152885) | Enriched cells from forest soil in Barre Woods Harvard Forest LTER site, Petersham, Massachusetts, United States -... | ecosystem: Environmental > Terrestrial > Soil > Temperate forest >...
CTTGAACAAGGTTCTTTGCGCCAAGTTTTGGTGACCGCTGAGACCGGCCATATTCTTCTGGTGTCGTTCGCCGGAGGGATCTTGGTGGTGCTGGCGGATCATCAGATCAACCTGGGGATGCTCCGGTTGGCTATGGAAGGTGCGGCTAAAAAGATCGAGAAGGTAAAGTAAACATCGTTCCAGGAGCTTCGGCTCTTTGGAATTGGAAAGTCAAATGGACTTCAAAAAGATCCTCGAAGAAATGTTAGAAAATGTCGAAGGTTCCATCGGCTCCAGCCTGGTGGGTATGGATGGCATTGTCATTGACCAGATCTCCCGTAATAACTCTTTCGACATCAACGCTGTCGGCGCGGAGTACTCCAGCATTATCAAGAATGCCATGAGGGCTTCTTCCAGCTTTGGGCTGGGGAACACCGCCGAAATTTTGATCACGACCGATAAAGCCACCATGATCATGATGCTGGTCGGCAAGAATTACTTTGTCGCTTTGGCTCTCAACCTCGACGGCAATTTGGGCCGCGGTCGCTTAGAACTGAAGAAGGCCATTCCGAAGTTCGAAAAAGAGCTTAGCTAAACCTTGGATTTTCCGTCCTCTCCGGATATTTCTCCTGAAGCAGACCTTTCCCCCTATTGTCGCTGGCAAGACATTTTCCGCTCTTGGTTCTGGCGTTATTACGACAATCTTTTCAAATTCGTTCTTTTGAACTTCAGCTGGTTCCTGGTTTGTTTCGGTGTTTCTTGGTTGTCCGGCCGGGTCGGGCTACTTACTCTTCCTGCCCCCTGGTATTGGTTCGGGGTCTTTGTGGTCTATCTCTTGGAAAGCGCGATAACCTTTGTTTGGGCGCTGCCAGTCTTCATGATCCTGGTGGCAAGGTCTTTTTCCTGGATTGAATATAGGATCCAGCTTTCTCGGTTTTTTCTAAAAGGGCTTTTGGTCTCTGCCTTGGCGGGGGTATTCCTGGGGACAGGTCTTTTGAACCTTCGGTTCTATTCCAGCTTTCAGGGTTCAGCGCCCATTTGGGTATTGGTCCTCATGGGGTTCGTCATCACACTTCTTCTTTATGCGCTCATGATGACCTTTTATCTTTGGCCTATTCTCTTCTTCCAAGACCCATCCGTAGGTAAGCTGATCTACCGGGCGTTCATTATCACTTTGGGTTCAGGCCCCGCGTCGTTATTGATCCTTTTTATCTCACTAGTCTGGGCGCTTCTTTTCGCTTTGGCGCCTTTTCTTTGGTTCACCATGGGGTTTGTTTTTTTATTTTCCCTTTATTGCACCGCGCTTGAAAAGCACCTACTGCGCTATAGAATAACTTTCGAGGACCGTACGTTGGATGATGTGCTACAGGAGATCGCGGCAGAGCGTAAAAGGAACTGGCGGGATATTCTCAAACCGTGGGAGACTCGATGAACTGGCAGCGTAAGTGGGGCGCTTTGATCGTTATTTTGTTCGTCGCTTATCTTCTTTTTAGCGGCAACCGCGGGTTGTGGAATTTGTACAAACTGCACGCTGAAAAGCAGCAGCTTTTAGAACAGAACGCCCGGCTTCAATCTGACATCAATCACTATCAAGCTGAGTTCCAGTCCTATGCCAAGGACAATTCGGCGGTTGAAAAACAGGCGCGGGAAGAGCTGAATTTGGTCAAACCCGGCGAGATGGTCTATAAGTTCGGCAAAAGCGACTCCCACTAACACAAAACCAATCCTTGGTTGACTTCCCATGGGTGGGTGGTTATGCTGACGTTCCTTTTTAGCCATCCGCATCATTTTTGATCGATGACCGAAGGGATGTCCGACGCCCAGGTGGCGGAACTGGCAGACGCAAGGGACTTAAAATCCCTCGGGCCTAAAGCCCGTACCGGTTCGATTCCGGTCCTGGGCACCAATATTTTCAAGGCGTGATTCAGCGCCAAACAGACGCGGGGTGGAGCAGCCTGGTAGCTCGTTGGGCTCATAACCCAAAGGTCGCTGGTTCAAATCCAGCCCCCGCAACCAACATTAAGCCGCTTCCTACGGAGGCGGCTTTTTCTTTTTGGGGTTCTCATGGAAACCATTTATATCCGTATCGAAAAAAAGGGCCGGGGCGGCAAGACTGTCACCGTCATGGACGGGTTTACCCGCCGGCAACAAGAGCTAGAGGACCTAGCCAGTCAAATGAAAAAGGCCTGCGGGGCCGGAGGAACGGTCAGGGATGGGGGCATCGAGATCCAAGGCGACCGAAAGATGGCCCTGGCCGACTTCTTGAAGAAGCAGGGGTTTGCAATCAAAGGTATTTAAAAGATAATTAGCGGGCCGTCATCCCTGCCGATAAAGGTCATCCTCTTTGCGTGTTTTCGCCTCCATCGGTCAATGGCTTCCCCTCTTAAAAGATTTCCTCCCATCCTTAGTGGTCATGGAAGAAAAAGCTGTCGAACTTTACCATTTCGCCCTTTTAGAAAAACCGGTCTCTTCTCACCGCGCCCAGGATGTGGTCATTGGGGTGTCCAAGGGCGGCAAGAAATTCCAAGCCCTGCATGATCATTTGACCGCTCAAGGTTTCCAAAAGAAGGTCCGCAAAACAGGCAACCTTGCTGTTCCGATCTATTACCGGGGGGATATGGGCACCCTTCAATTCATCTGCCCGCAAGTGAAACCCAATCAAAAGCCTACCGCTCAAGGTTTGGCCGCCTTGCCCGACCGCCGGGTATCGCTCCTTCTGGAAAACCCTTACGCCGTTCAAGTGCCCTATTTGGGTAAAGAGTATGAAACTTGGGTCCCTCAAGCCGGACGTTTCATTCTGGATAAGGGATTGCGGCTGAGTACGGGACGGGGTCTGGATCCGGAAAAGATCTATGAATCCTCTCGTGATCTTTTGTTGATCCTTGACCTTTTGGTCTCCAATGACGAACTGCAAGAAGAAGTGGTGAATGACCTGAACGAGATACGGCCTCCGGGTTTGGTGAAGGAATTCATCGAGAACCTGAGACAGAACGGCCCGGGCACGGTCATTTGGGACTCCACTCAGAAACTCTATCAAGAACGTTACCCCGGGGCGAAGATCGTCAACTTGACCAGTTGGTATTGGAAGTTCATTCCTTATGTGGTCCGCGCATTGGAGGAAGATCGTGAAGAATAAAAATAAAAAAATGTCCACGCGTCCTGTCGCGTTGGTCACAGGAGGGGCCAGCCCGCTGGGTTCGGCCATTTGCCGGCAAATGGCCGAGCAAGACATGAACATCGCAGTCCACTATGGAAAGTCCAAAACAAGGTCATTGGTACTAAAGGCCGAACTGGAATCAAAAGGCGTGGAAGTTTTTCTGGTCAGCGCGGATCTGTCCAATTCTTTGAAGACAGAGAAGCTTGTTCAACAGGTAGGGAACCATTTTGGCCGTATCGATCTATTGGTGAATAGCGCGTCCATCTTTGAGCCCACGCCGTTAGCAGAATCAAATTGGAAGCAATGGCAAAATATCCTCAATGTGAACAGCTTGGCCCCCGTCGTTCTAGCGGTCTCGGCCTTGCCTTGGCTTCAAAAGCACCGGGGTGTGATGGTCAATATCACAGATATCTACGGTGAAATGCCCATCTTGAAAGACCACGCGGCTTATAGCGCATCCAAAGCGGCTTTGATCTTCCTGACCCGTTATTTGGCTTTAGCTTTGGGTGACCAAGTCCGTGTCAACGCGGTGTCGCCCGGAGTTATCACATTCCCAGGGCATTACACTTCGGCGCAACAAAAGAAGCTCATTCAAAAATCGGCTTTGAAACGCCAAGGAAAACCTGAAGAGATCGCCCAAGCGGTCTGGTTCCTTTACTCAAATCAATTCGTAACGGGACAGGTCCTGCGGGTTGACGGCGGACGCTTTATTTCCTAAGGGTACGAGGCGGAAAGTCCGGGAAGGTATCGGCGGGCAACTGGCCGATCGTTTGGGTCTTATCCTTAAATTCCGCGGCTAATTCCACAATGGGTTTTCCCGAGAGGGGGCTAGTCCATTGTGGCGCTACTTCTAGTAGCGGGAACAGAACGAAAGCTTTCGAGGCGATGTCCGGATGCGGCAGCTCGAAGTTCTTCGATCTTTCCACTAATTCCTTCCAAACGATCAGGTCCACGTCCAAAGTGCGGGGACCAAAGCTTTTCCCTTTTTTGACCCGCCCGGCCCTTTTTTCTAACGCGGCCAGCCAAGCGCGTATCTTTTCGGGGGTCTCCTTTGTCGAGATGGCGGCCGCCATATTCCAAAAAGGAGATTGTTTTGAGTGTCCTACCGGAGAAGTGAGATAAGCGTGGGAAAGACCCTGTAGAGAGTATTTGGCTTCGATAGCCTTTAAAGCAAAACCTAGGTTCTGCTTTGGGCTGATGTTGGATCCTAAGCTGAGAAAGACCATATCCGAGAGAGCTTCGCCGGCCCGAGTGCGGTGAATGTGGATGCCGACATTCTGAGAGCCCCGAATGGCGGCGGGTTTAGAGACGGAAAGTTCTATCTCGCCCAGGTCAAAGGTTTTGAGCAGCATATCGGCGAGCTTTTCCGCCATGGTCTCGACCAATTGAAACTGACTTTTTTCGACAAAGGCAATGGTGGCTTTGGCGATCTTCTTATAGTCCACCGCGTCCGAAATGTGGTCCCGGCGAGAAGCTTTGTGGGCGTCAGTAGGTATTTTCACATCGATGAGAACATCCTGCTTTTGTTTCCGTTCCCAGTCAAAGATGCCGATGATGCAGGATATCTTGAGGCCTGTTAGGGCGATGTAATCGGTCGCGCGCAAAGACTTTCTCCTAGGGGATAATGGGTCGATTGTAGGCGAAAAGGGCGGTTCGCCAAAGACAGAGCTGAAAAAAGATTGACGGGGGACGCTTCCATTTGTTTTTATGACTTATGACCCCTACTCGAACCGCAGCTCTTTTCGCTCTTTTAGGCTTTATCAGTCTCAATCTTCTCCTTTTCGGGGATGTTCTTTTTAGCGCTTCGGGGCGGGTCCTTTCCAGCCAGGATGCGGATCTTTACCTTCATTTTGCCGCTTGGCGTCAATTCGGGTTCGACCAACTCAGAAGCGGTCATCTTGTGTTGTGGAACCCCCACTATCTTTGTGGCAACCCATTTTTAGGCAATTTTGAATCGGCCCTGCTCTATCCGCCCAACTTGCTTTTTCTTTTATTGCCCTTGGCTGCGGCCCTTAATTGGGGAATCGCTCTTCATGTGGTCCTGGCTGGTTTCTTCACTTATTTATGGGCGGTTCATCGAAAGCTTCGTCCTTTAGCTGCATTTCTTTCGGGCGTCGTCTTTATGTGGGGCGGGGCTTATTACCTGCACCTTTATGCGGGGCATCTGCCCAATCTTTGCGCCATGGTCTGGACACCATTGATCTTTTTGGCTCTCGACGGATGGATCGAGGAAAGGAAAACGGGATGGGTCTTGTTGGGTATGTTCGCTGTTTCCATGCAGGTCTTGGCGGGGCATCCACAATATGTCTACCTCACGGGTATCGCAGCTGTTTTCTATTTTTCACTTCGCCTCAAGGGAAATGACCGTCCCGGGAAGTCCTTTGTGGGCTTCTCTCTTTTTTATATGGGTTCTTTCTTCCTGACCGCGATCCAGTCTTGGACCGGGTTGGAAGCTCTGTTACAAAGCGCCCGACATTCAGCCCTGGACCCGGCTTCGGCGGGTTCCTTTTCGTTTCCGCCCCAGAATCTTTTGACCCTTTTTATGCCTGAGTTTTTCGGGCAATTGGAAGCTGGCCGTTATTGGAGCAGTTGGTATTTTTGGGAAGGATCCCTGTTCGTGGGTGTGACGGCTTTCACGCTGGTCATTATCGCGATCGTGCGGGTCCGCGAAAGACGCTGGCTTTTGACCATGGTTTTGGTCAGTTTGATCTTAGCTTTTGGGGCTTACACACCGATCTATTCTTTCTTTTATCACTGTCTTCCTTTTTTCGACGGTATGCGAGGGATGGCCAAGGCCGCTTTTTTAGCTTCGCTCTTCTTATCCCTTTTGGCAGGAATGGGTTTTGATCATTGTTTGACCCATGTTTCAGGAGGCCGCAAGCGGGCCTTGTGGATCGCGGTCGTTTCTTTGGGTCTGTTGATATTAGGACGGGTCACCTTTGGATCGGCCATGCAAGGGGCGGCGGGTTGGTGGTCCAAAAACTTTTCGCTTCTTCCTTGGCTTTCGAATCGGGTCGCCGAAATGACGCCAGACCTCAGAAACGGTTATATCCAAGATAGCGGTATCCAATCCGCTTGGAGCTTGGTCGAGGCCGCCTGCGTTGGGCTGGTCTTGGCTGGCATTATTTTCATGGCAACGATCCGCCAAAAGTTCATTTACTTAGCGGCTTTGTTATTGATGTTCGAATCCTTTTGGTTCGCGGCTTCGCATCGGCCGGTCTTTAACCTGGCCGCTTTAAAGAACAAACAAGGTCGTTTGGCCCAATTCTTTATCCAACATCCAGGGGATGTTCGGGTCTATGGCACGGGGGCGCTTTCTTTGACCGACAATGGGTTTGATATATGGGAAGACGAACCGGTGGTTCCATCTCGTTATGCCCAATTTGTTTGCGCCACTCAAGGCATAGCGGTCAACAAACTTTATTCGACCTCTCCGGTCTTTACCAGGTTCGGGAAGGCCTATGGTTTGGTCCGGCTCAAGTACCTGTTCATCCCTCAAGGAGACGACTTCAAGGTCTTACAGATGCCTGTTCCGCCCATGCCCCGCATGGCGTTGCTGCATCACTGGACGATCGAAAAGGACGGTCCGGCTGAATTGACCACTCTCATGGATGACCGTTTTGACCCCAAGGCGCGGGTGGTCCTCGAAAAGGACCCGGGTTTGCCGGCTGGGTCCGTTATGGGAAAAGAAGAACTGAGGTGGTTCGACCATTCGACGGACTTGATCGAAGTGGAGGCGACGACCACTCAGCCTTCCGTTCTTTTGGTGACGGACAATTATGACCCGGGTTGGAAAGCCGAAGCTTTGGGCGACAGCAGCCAAAAAAAATATGAGCCGCAGCCGGGAGATTACTTTTTAAGGGCGGTTCCATTACAGGCGGGTTACCACCACTTCATTCTTCAATATGAACCTTGGAGTTTCGAAGCGGGGAAGTGGGTTTCCTTGCTTTCCTGTTTTCTGTATGTTGCTATACTACTGGCCGTTCACCGCCGAAATAAAAAGTCGGGATCCTCGATCAACGCATGAAGATCAAACAACTGTTCGCCTCTAAAAAACACGTGCTCTCCTTCGAACTTTTCCCGCCGAAACGGGACGGCAATATCGAAGTGCTTTTCCAAACAGTGGAAGAGCTCAAGAAGCTTTCGCCTGATTATGTCTCGATCACCTATGGCGCAGGCGGGTCCACCCGGGATATGACCTATGACATCGCGGTGCGTCTGAAGCAGTCCGGTCTTCTTCCCTTGGTCCATTTCACCTGCGTTGGCCATTCACGTTCGGAGATCAAACAACTTCTCGATAAGCTCAAGTCCGCCGGGATCGAGAACCTTTTAGCCCTTCGGGGTGATCCTCCTAAAGGCGAGACGGCTTTTACTCCCGCTCCGGATGGGTTTCGCTACGCCAGTGAGTTGGTCCAGTTCATCCGTTCGGAGAAATATGATTTTGGTTTGGCGGTAGCGGGTTACCCAGAAGGCCATCCGGAAGCACCCAGCCGGGATGAAGACCTTCAGAACATCAAAAGAAAGATCCAAGCGGGCGGGGAATTCATCGTCACCCAATTGTTCTTCGACAACGCGGATTACTTCCGTTACGTGGAACAAGTAAGGGCCTTGGGTATTACGGTCCCGGTGCAGCCGGGAATTTGGCTTTTGACCGATTACGTTCAGATCGAAAAGATCTGTCACTTGTCCGGCGCAAAATATCCTGAAGCCTTGAAAGCTATTATTGAGCCGATCAAAGCGGACAAAGACAAAGTGGCGGCCGCGGGGATCGATTACGCGGTTTCGCAATGCGAGGAATTGATCCGGAAGGGCGCTCCGGGCATTCATTTTTATGTCATGAACAAGAGCAAGTCCGTACAGCAAGTGCTGGGGCGACTTCGTGAAAAAGGCGTTGTTTTCAGCTGATCTGTTTTACTTGTGATGGGAGATCCGCAGAAGATATATACTATGGGTCCACGTTGAAGGTGGACATGTAAGGGGAAACAATTATGAGCGACACCAACTCGATATTTAGCCGTCTTCGCAGCGTGCTTCAAAACACCTATTTCTTCCAATCCCTAAAAATGAGCGAGTTGGACGAGTTGATCGGCCATCTTCGTATGATCCGTGTGCAAAAGGGTTATGAGGTCATTAAACAGGGTGATCCGGGCGACGCTTTTTACCTGATCGCTTCGGGTAAGGTGTCGGTCTGGAAAAGCAAGACTTTTGGCAAAAGCAAAGTAGCGGATCTGGGTGAAGATCAATTCTTCGGTGAAATGGCCCTGATGTCCAATGAGCCCCGTAACGCCACCATCGTGGCTGAGGAAGTCACCGAGCTTTTTGTGCTCCAACGCTACGATTTCGAGAAGATCCTCTTAAAGAACCCGGTCATCGCGACCGAACTGAAAAAGGCCTTTTTCGAGCGCAAGAACAAGTAGCCTTCGCTGGGTCTTTCTTGACAAGCCTTTCGAACATTGGCATATTCACTGCCCCTTGGTGTGGTTTCCCCTGGGGTCTTCAACCCAGTCGTTCGATTCGGGGCGGGGTAGCTCAGTTGGTTAGAGCGACGGTCTCATAATCCGTAGGTCGAGAGTTCGAATCTCTCCCCCGCTACCAATATCTTCGTGAAATCAGCTCCATGGCGAATCTCCGGCTATCTCTACCCGAAGGCTTTTCCTCCCGCGCCCGCCTCGTTGTCGGTGTGTCCGGCGGTTGTGATTCCTTAGCGCTTCTCCAGATCCTCGTTCAAAATACAGATCCCAAAAAAATGATCGCGGCCCATGTAAATTACGGACTTCGAGGAAAAGAATCTCGCGCGGACGAGGCTTTTGTCCGGAAGATATGCGCTCAGCGGGGTGTCGTGCTTCGGGTGCTTCGGGTGCGCGGTCTTGAGAAGAAGATCAAAAAAGAAAAGAGCAACCTCCAAGAAGAAGCGAGAAAGATCCGTTATTCCTTTTTTTCTCGGCTGGTGCAAAAAGAAAAGTCCTGGGGCGCCGCTGTCGCGCATCACCTAGAAGACCAAGCGGAAACGGTCATGGATCGGTTCCTGCGGGGAACGGGCGCTAAGGGTCTTTCGGGTCTGCGTCGAACTCAAATGCTTCACTTCTCTCCCTATAAGCCGCTAAAGGTTTGGCGTCCTCTTTTGGGATACACCAAAGATGAGCTGAAGTCTTATCTCCGGTCTCAAAATATCGTTTGGCGGGAGGATCGCTCCAATCAAAAAATGGATTATCGGCGTAACCAGATCCGCCACCTAGTGCTTCCTTTTTTGACCCGTTGGAATTCCAATCTGATCCAATCTTTATCCCGTATGGGAGAAGTGGCCGCCGAAGAGAACCGTTTCCTAGAGGAATGGGCCAAAGAGTCCGGTGTCCGGCTTCAAGGCAAGTGGAGCAAGAAAAGTTATGTTTGTTCCCAAAAGAAATTCCGAACAGCGGACCTGGTTCTTCAACGCAGGTGGGCGAGGCAAGTCGCGGAACGTTTGAACCCCGATGCTCGGGGTCTTTCCTTTGACCGGGTCGAATTGATCTTGCGTCTTTGGAATGGGGACGAAAAGGGCCCCCGGGATGTGGGTTATGGACTCCCCGCAGGTCTCGTGGAAAGCGACCTTTATCTGAAAAATGTGGGACTTTGGAAAAAGTAATCGGTTGCCCAACGCGTCGCTTTTCCCTTTAAAACCGCTCGATTTACCCGAAGCCCCTTGCTTGCAAAACGAAAAGCCGCTCGGCTATGATACGGTTCCTTGTTTTCCTAAGGACTCATTCCTAACTTTGAATTCCCTAGGTTTTTAAGCGATTTTCTCATTGAGGAGCCCTTCGTGAATAACTTCTTTAAAGGCTTCGCCCTCTGGGCGTTGGTCTTCATGGCCGTCATGTTCTTTGTCCGCCAAACACAAAATCTCAAACCGCAAACGGACTGGGACTACTCTCAGTTCATCTCGAATATCGATAAAGGCAATGTGAAGGATGTGGAATTCCACCCGGAAGACCATGTCGCTTTGGGTACCGCCCAAGATGACAGCAAGTTCAAGGTGGTCGTGCCGGACGACCCGAACCAAGTTTTAATGAATCAATTGCTCGGCAAAAAAGTTCAGGTCAAGATCGAAGCTCCCGCTAAATTCAGCTTTTGGCTGATCCTCCTTAACTTCGGTCCTTATATCATCCTTATCGTTTGGTTCATTTATATGTCCCGCCAAGCTCAGTCGGGCGGCGGTGCGATGGCTTTCGGTAAGAGCCGGGCCCGTCTGGTCACCTCGGGCCAACAAAAAGTCACTTTCCAAGATGTGGCCGGTGTGGAAGAGGCCAAAACAGAACTCATGGAAGTCGTCGATTTTCTCAAAGACCCTAAGAAATATCAAAACCTCGGCGGCAAGATCCCCAAGGGCGTCATCTTGTTGGGCCCTCCAGGCACGGGTAAAACTTTGTTGGCCAAAGCCGTCGCGGGTGAAGCGGGCGTTCCGTTCTTCTCCATTTCGGGTTCTGACTTTGTCGAAATGTTCGTCGGCGTGGGTGCGGCCCGCGTGCGCGATCTTTTTGAACAAGGCAAAAAGCACGCGCCTTGCATCATCTTCATCGATGAAATTGACGCGGTGGGCCGTCAACGCGGCGCTGGTTTGGGCGGCGGTCATGACGAACGTGAACAAACCCTCAATGCCATGCTGGTGGAGATGGATGGATTCAACACGAATACCGGCGTCATTCTGATCGCCGCGACGAACCGCATGGACGTGCTCGATCCCGCTTTGCTCCGTCCGGGTCGTTTTGACCGCCAAGTGGTGGTGGACCGCCCCGACTTCAACGGGCGCGAAGCCATTTTGAAAGTTCATTCCAAGAACGTGAAGTTGGCCGAAGGCGTGGACTTGGCTGTTATCGCCCGCCGTACTCCTGGTTTTTCTGGCGCGGACTTGGCGAACTTGATCAATGAATCCGCTTTGTTGGCGGCCCGCCGCAACAAGAAGGCCATTAACTTAGAAGAACTTGAAGAAGCCATCGACCGCGTCATGGCCGGGCCGGAACGCCGTACCCGCGTCATTACGGACGAAGAAAAGAAGATCGTGGCTTATCACGAATCGGGTCATACCATCGTGGGTAAGAAGATCGACAAATCCCACTCAGTGCATAAAGTGTCCATCATTCCCCGGGGCCACGCGGCTTTGGGTGCCACTTGGTACCTGCCGAATGAGGAAAAGTTCCTTGCCTCTAAGACCGAGCTTTTTAACCGCATTACAGCGCTTTTGGGCGGCCGCACCGCGGAAGAACTCACCTTTGGCGACATTACCACGGGTGCCGGCGACGACCTGAACCGCGCGACGGATATCGCCCGGGCGATGGTTTGTGAATATGGCATGAGCGAAAAATTGGGTTCGATCACCC
>Ga0206850_10311_pt1 | contig 11480 bp, 10 predicted proteins | sample Alteio_BWOrgCont_16_FD_152885 | JGI IMG/M metagenome (GOLD analysis project Ga0206850, IMG submission 152885) | Enriched cells from forest soil in Barre Woods Harvard Forest LTER site, Petersham, Massachusetts, United States -... | ecosystem: Environmental > Terrestrial > Soil > Temperate forest >...
CATAACTGAACTTCGGGCAACGCTGCGGAGTCGGGTTTGGAGGCCGTTTCGGTCACAGTCGCGGCCAAAACCATATACGCCTTCGCGACGGACGAGTCCGGGTATTTGCGGACAATCGGTTCGCCGCCATCGCCGCATTCGGCAACGCGGGGATCGATGGGCAATTCGCCCAGGAACGGGACATTGCTCTCCAACGCCAGACGCTTGCCACCGCCAACGCCAAAGATGGCGGTCTTGTTGCCAGCCACATCCACGAAATAACTCATGTTCTCGATAATGCCCAGCACGGGAACACGAACTTCGCGGAACATCTTCACACCCTTCCGGGCATCGATCAAACTCACTTCTCCCGGTGTCGTCACCACCACGGCACCCGTCAACGGCGCACTCTGACTGAGAGTCAGTTGGGCATCGCCAGTGCCGGGCGGCAAGTCGATCACGAGGTAATCGAGATTCCCCCAGTTGATTTGACCCAGGAACGCTTGCACGGCTTGGGCCACCTTGGGGCCACGCCAGATTACCGCCTGGTTGGGGTCCACCATAAACCCCATGCTCATCAACTTGATGCCATATTTCTCAAGCGGAAACGGAGTGGCCTGCGGATCGACCAATCCCAGACCAAACATGATGGGAACCGATGGGCCATAAATGTCGGCATCCATGAGCCCGACAGTCTTGCCAGACATTCGCAATGCCATTGCCAGATTCGCGGCGACAGTCGATTTCCCGACACCGCCTTTACCACTGGCAACTGCAATGACGTGCTTCACACCGGGCAAAGCGAGTTTCTGAGGCATTCCGGGGTTCATGAGTCACCTTATATGGAGTGTTCAGTGTTCAGGCTTCGCCAGTGTTCAGTGTTCAGTTTTCAGTGAAGAGATTGAAACCACGCTTACGTTGTCTGAAGGATTTAACTGAACACTGAACCCTGAACACTTAAGTTGTTCCCAATTCCCGCAACCGTTCCAGCGTGAAAATGCCGGTGGAATGCCCATCGTTCCAGGTAATCTGGTAGGCATAAAGACCAACCGGACGCATCGCCACGGGTTGGGGTGGTCCTGCCGCGGCTTCTTGCGGGGTGAGCACGCGGAAAGGGTCGGGTGGTTTGGCCCGATCTTCGATGCACGCAGCGCACGGGCAATTGGCTCGAAGATGTCGCCACGTTACGAACGTGGTCACACCATCGCTCCACGCGACCTTCAGCCCCTCGCCCTCACGCTTGAGCGACACGAGACGGAGTTCGTCTGACATTGTGTACCTGCTTGTACGAGACGCTTGTGATTATAGGCACAAGGATGCGAGGGCGTAGACAGAATGCTTCCCAAAGGTCGCTGCGATGTGGTTGCGTAATCTCTGCCGATCGTTATGGTTGCTGGTCAACCGTGGCTTTCATCACCACGGTTGTGTCCCTCAAGGAAGTGACTGATACTGTCTGCCACGAGAGGGCTTCAATGTCACACCTCAATCGGCTGGTGACGAGTCACGGGCCTCGGAGCAAGTTCGGGAGTCGAGTCTGCCGATACCCAGGGCGATGATGGGACAGTGTTTCACTACGGCACTCACCGTGTGATTGGAAGAACTCCGTTTGCCCGATCGGACGCCGATTGGCGCGCCTCTTGCTCTCTGACGCATATTCACTCGCTTCTGGGGTAATCATGTTCGATACGTACAAGGTGCCTATCCCAAAGGCATCATCGTCGGATCGTTTGGGCGACTGGAAACAGATTATCGTTACTGATCTGGAGAGCGTTCAGCCTTTGCTGGAAATGCTAGAGGATGCCGCGTTCGATGACGGCGTGTACTCTCGCCTGGAACCGGCAGACATTCTCTTTAGCGTGGTGGTGATATACTCGCCGATTTACCTTGAACGAGAGGACGCCTGCCTACCCCCAGCTTTGTCCTTTTATTCCCCCAAACCCGCTGACCACATTATTTCTGAGGCAGACGATGAGAGATCTGGATCGGAGAAGGATGTGGCATGACCACCACACCACCACAGGGGTAAACGCGCATGCTTCCGGGCGCCGCCGACTCACCAGAAGTACGTGATGACAAACCGATTGAGGTAGAGCCTCCGGTGATAGGAGATCCGTTGCTCGCACGTGTGAAAGAAGTTGCGCAGAGAATCATAAACCGGGTTCGTCATGCAACTGCCGACATTGACCTAAACCACCGTGCACCACCCCCAGATCCCACTGACGAAGCCCCACACGGTCGCGACTAGACGCTTTGGTCGGTCAAGGTGGTTCTCGCTATTGCGAGAAGCCCATCGCTTGGGAGGGGCGACACTTGTTTGAGGGGAGAAAACCGAAAAGGATTCAGGAAGGTTGTAATTTCCCCAATTTGGTTTGGCACGTCTTCAACTTCCGACTCCAGACACGAACTCGATCAAAACGTCACCCTGCGAGGTTGTCTGCAAGGGTTTCCGCTCTGCGCCAAGAGTCGGGTTGATGATGGGGGAATCGCGGTTGCGGTCGCCGGGCGTTCCGCTTCTTCTCCGGCTTGCCCGGTGCCGGCGGTTCAGTCTAGGGATTAACCAGCTACGCTGCGATCCCCGGAGATACCATCTCTCCCAACCTCGCCAAAATCCACAGAGTCGCGCTCAACCGTCCATGTTCCTTTCTTGTGTCGTTGCGCTCGCGTACAATGTTCTGCGGTGTCGAAACGGGTTGGCTCGAACCGGAGGATATTATTCCATGCGTCTACTTTTTGCCGCGACCCTCACAGTTGCCATTGCTGCCATCGCGCCAGCCGAGGACAAAAAAGGCACGCTGGTTGAACTGGCCGGGTTGAAATCGACCACACCGGCGGACTGGAAAGAAGAACCCCCTTCGAATTCGATGCGGATGATGCAGTTCAAGATGCCCAAGGCCGAAGGCGATCCGGATGATGCGGAACTTGCTCTGTTCAAAACGCCCGGCGGTGGTGCTATGCAAGCAAACCTGGAACGGCAGGAGAAGAAGTTTGAACTTCCCACCGGCAAAAAGGCCGAGGATGTTATCAAGACGGAGAAGATCAAAATTGGCACGAACGAAGCCGTCTATCAGGACATCCAGGGAATCTATCTGAAGAAGTTTCCACCAAACGACCCGAATGCCAAGATTACCAAAGTGCCCGACTATCGCCAGTTGTACGTGATCTTCGAGGTCAAGGAGGGGGAAAAAACTACTCTGTACTCCATGACCCTTCTCGGCCCGACAAAGACCATTGAAAAGCACAAGAAAGCATTCACTGAATGGCTGAAAAGCTTCAAATGACCAACCACCCAGGCGAGCGGGGAGACATGCCCTGCTCGCCGCCGACGATTCGGACCAAACTCTCACCTCATCTCTGACCGATAAAGATTAGGGGTTGTATCGCCTGGGCAGGAGGCGCGGGCATGAGTCATCTCGCGGACAATCGAGCAGAACAATTTACCGAGCGGGAACAGGCTATCTCCAACGCCCGAGCGGCCCTTCGCGCTGAGCGGGAGCAACTCGCCGCCGAGCGTGCCGAGGCGGATCGTTTGCTGGCCGAGGCCCGGGCTAATCATCGTGAAGCAAATCGCATCCGGGATCGGGCGAAACGACTGGCGGGACGGTTCGTTCGCCGCGTGAAGCATCAACATGCGGTGGAATCGCAGCAACTTGAGGAACGAGCCGCACGCCTTGACGCCGACCGAAACCGCTTCGCAGCCGAGCTAACCCGCTTCGAGACAATTCGATCCGAGTTCAACTCCAACGCTGCCGCTGCCCGGGACAGACTGCGGGATGCCTGGGCTGCCGTCCGAATGCAACAGAAGCGGGTGGCAGGGGAATGGATCGGGGCCAACCGGCACATTTCCGAAGAGAACGCGATTCTCGACACCCGCGCTGCGGACATCGCTCGCCAGGAGAAGCTGCTGGCCGATAACCGGGCTCGTATTGAGGCTGAAACGGCGGGGTTCCGTGAAGAAGCCACTTCACTCGAAGCTCGGATTGAGAACGCCCGAACATCGCTCGCGGAACTCGAAGCCCGGCGCGATCGTGCCCGAGCCGAGTTGCTGGGTACGGAGTTGCCGGGTGAGTTATCGACCGCCGCCGACTCGGAGGATCTCCCGGAGGGAGAACCTGATTTCGCCAGCGAGAAAACGATGATTACATCGTTCAAAACCTCGCTCGAACAAGAATCGGCCGATAGCAATGACCGTCAGCGCATTGTGGCCGAGCAACTGACGATGCTTGCGGAAGCGCGCGCGAAGTGGCAGCGTGCCGAGCAACAGACCGTGATTGAGATGGAACAACTCGCTCGCGAACTCGGCCAGCGGGAGCGCGAACTCGATATCCGCGAGCAACGGCTGATCCGCGCCGATATTCGCCGACGAGATGAGGCTTACGACCTGTGGCAACTCCGGCTTCGGCTGGAAGCATGGCAGACCAAACTAACTGCCTTCGAGATGCGCTGGCACACGGAACGAGAGCAAATGGATGCCGGTATCGACCGCCGGATTGGAATTATTACTCGAAGAGAAACAGAACTCGAAGAGACATTTGGGACGTGGGAGAGAGCACGCACGAGCGAGCGGGAACGGTTGCAGGCCGAACTCGAATTGTGGGCCGATGACCGCAAGCGACTGGCAACCGCAACCGCCGATTTCGATCGCCAGCGACACGAACTCCTCGGTGAGTTTAGCCGACATGCGGCCCGTGCCCTCGCCGCGGAGGAACTCGTAACAAAGGCAGTGCAAGATAGTGGATCGGATCGGGCAATTCGACGGCTCGCGATCCTCCGGAAGCGATGGGAATGGGTATTCGAACAGAAGGCCAGGGAGATCGATCGCCGGAGAACCGAGACAACCGTTGAACGTGCGACGATCGATGAGCGATACCGCGAACTCCATGCACTGTTGATGGATGTGACGCAGCGAGAAGCCACGGTAAATAACCAGGAGACGGCAAACCTGCAAAAGAAGGGTACGACCCTTGAGGAACTGACCAACGGGGGAGCGATTTCTGCTACGAAGCCCCTCGCCCCTTCCCCATCCAGCGAATTGACAGCCCTCCGCAACGAGGTCGAGCGACTGGCAACCATGCTGTTTGAGGTTGAACTCCCCGAACCACCTGACCCACCAGTCGGCGAACTCCCGTGGGCTGTTGAGGAACCGAATCCACCTTCAACGGCTGTTGTGCCGTTCGATTCGGAAGCATGGGCAGCGTAGACATCGAGAATCAAAGCGGGGATCACGACAGAAGATTGCATCACGGGCAAGCTGGCATCTTTACGCCGAAGGCGTTGCTTGCAAGGCCTTCGGCTTCGCTCGAATCGTCTGCCAGATCCAATCGACGGGATTTCCCTCAACTGCTGCTCTTCGTTGCCTCTTCGTTATAATCGCCCATCACCCAGTTCATGAGCCGGTCGGGGAGCCAACGGCTAAGCTTCACCATCAGATGCAGTCGCCACGGGAAGTTGTACACCTTCGTGCCCGCCTGGATCGCCCGGATAATCCGTCGAGCGGCGGCTTCGGCTTCGAGCAAACCAGGCATGTGAAACGTGTTCATCGCCGTCATCGGTGTTTTGACGAACCCCGGACAGACCGTTGTGACTTGCACCCCCGTACCACGTAGGTGAATGCGCAAGCCATCCAGATACGCATTCACAGCAGCTTTGCTGGCACAATAGGCAGACTCACCCGGAAGGGCGCGGTATCCAGCCAAGCTGGAAATCGCGACAAGGTGGCCGGCTTTCCTGGCAAACATTTCTGGCAGGGCAGCCGAAAGTGTGTAGATCGTACCCATCAGGTTGATGCGGATCATATCCTCCACATCCGCGATATTCACCGGACTGAGAAGCGTTGGCTTTCCAACACCCGCGTTGGCAATGACGAGATCGATTGGGCCGAATTGCTCGCGAATGGTCTGGAAGGCGGCTTCCACTTGCTCGCGCTGCCCCACATCCGCGATTGCAATCGCGGCCGTGCTCCCCTTTGAAGTGATGAGAGCCTGAAGTTCGCGAAGCGGAGCTTCGCGGCGAGCGACCAGCCCAACCTTGCACCCTGTGACCGCCAGTTGCCTTGCCAGTTCCCAGCCGATTCCACTCGATGCCCCCGTGATCAAAGCCACCTGTCCCACAAGTGAACGCGCCATCCGTAACTCCGATGAGAAACGACAACCACTGGAAAGGTTGGAAGATAACCGAAGAAGGAAGAAAGGCAGAGAGAAGTTCGCGAAGTCATGCGATATCGCCACCGAGTTTTCGGATGGTCTTGGCGACACTGCCCTTCAATTTGGGATCCCGCAAAGCGAGTTTGCGGAGGACAGGTAATGCTGTCCTGGCTGGCTCACCGATCTTCCCAAGCGTATCGATCGCAACGAGCTTCATGCCAAAGTCCAGCTTGCCAAAGTCTCCCCATTCCAGAATCTCAATAAGCATAGGTACAGCGGGTGCGCCAACGGCCTGAAAGATAGCGAAACCGCCACCCATGATTGCCGGTCGCTTAAAAATCGCGTCCTTCATCGCAGGACAAGCAGGAGCAGCATCTGGACCCAATAGGGTCAATCCCTCCAGAACAACGAAGGCGGTTTGATCGTCCCCTTGCGTCAGACCTTCGATGAGCGCCGGGAGAACCTCTCCCTGCGAAGCGACCCGAAACTGAAGCAGAATCGCCGCGGCAGCAGCACGCACGCGGAAGTCCGGGTCGGTCAAAGCCACCCGAGCCGCGGAAGGAGTATCTCGGTCCTCTGCGGGAGGTGGTTTTGGGTTCGCGAACACAATCGTCCGCGCACATACGGCTCGTACATCCGCCGACTCATCGCGCAAAGCCACAAGCAACTCGTCCCAGGCGGACCGTGCATAGGTTCCCACGCGCGCAAGTCGTTCAGCCGCATCCAGCCTGTCTGTGGAATTGCCGGATTGAAGTTGTTCTCGATGCCGAGGAACCTGAAAACTGGCGAGCCAAAGTGAAAACTTGTACAACCGGCTACTGATGATATGCACTTCCAGCATGATCCCCAGGATGAAACCGACTGCTATCGTGAAGCCATATACCACCTCACGGATATTCTGTCTCGGTCCACCGGTCGCGATCGAAACCAGAGCTACCGTCATCGCTGCAACTGCAACAGGGGTCAAGAATAGCAGGAAGATTCCGATGCCGATCCCGCCACCGAGGGGCGAGGGTGGGACATCGATGACGTAACCCCATACAACTCGTGCGATCCCGCAGAACACTCGCAGCACGAGACACGCTACTGCGATCGCCGCCACCCACTCATCGTTTTCCAATTCAAATCCAAACATTGCGACACCCTGGAGAGGTTGATAAAAGGGTTGTCTTCTCGCCACTCACATATCCGCGTGGATCTTCACGGGGGTTCCCTCCAGGGCTGTTTCCAGCACTTTATGGAGGTTCTCGCGCAGTGTGATGTGATTCCCACCGCGGAAGCGGAACTTGTTTCCGGTCAACGTCGTCATGTAGCGATAGAGAACCTTGAACTCCGGGCTTGGCGGGGTGTCTTTCGGTTCGCACAGCAGTACCCAGGCTTTCCGCAACTCCTCGGGCTTCGGTCCCTCGACAACAAGCGTGAACCGCTCGTCTGACTCCTCCGTGGCTGGTGGAGCGGAAGCGGCCTTTGGTTCTGTGGCTGGCGTTCTCGACATATCTTCCGCGACTTGCCCATCCACGTAATCGAACCCCACTTCGCCGTGGACAGCCCGGTCCAGCCCGGCCACTTCCTGCTCGACGGGCAATGTGAACCCAATGGTGCGATCGATCAGAACAACCAGCACCGCAGTAACCGCAAACGAATACGCTGCCGCCGCGAGGCACGCGACAACCTGAACAAACAACTGGGCAACAGCACCGTCTTTCATCACCCCGGGAAAATCATCCGTCGTTCCCGTTCCGAGTCGCCAGAGGGGTACAGACACCAGTGCCCCGGTCAGGACCGCGCCCAACAACCCACCAACACCGTGAATGCCGAAGGCATCGAGCGAATCATCGTATCCGAAGGCGGGCTTCAGCAAGACCGCCGCATAGCACACAACTCCAGCAACGATCCCGATAATTAGCGCTCCACCCGGAGCCACATAACCGCTTGCCGGGGTGACTGCCACCAGCCCCGCAACTAACCCAGAGGCAAACCCGAGGGCGGTCGGCTTGCCCTTGTGCAACCACTCCACCAACACCCACCCCAGGCCGGCAGCGGCAGCAGCAATCTGCGTGGCCGTGAGGGCCGACACCGCTTGCACGCTGCTGGCCGTCGCACTCCCAGCATTGAACCCAAACCACCCAAACCACAACAACCCCGCACCAAGCAGGGTCAGCACCATGCTGTTCGGGTGCATTGTGTGTTCCGGGTATCCATGTCGCTTGCGAAGTATCAACACGGCCGCAAGGCCGGCCATTCCCGCTGCGATATGCACAACTGTCCCACCAGCAAAGTCGAGAGCACCCATCGCTCCAAGCCATCCGGCGGGGTCGTAGTTTCCCTTTTCGTTCGGTATCCACTTCACGGCCCAAACCCAGTGGGCAAGCAGATCGTACACAAGCGTTGTCCACAAGAGACAGAACAGACAGTAAGCGTTGAATTTCACTCGCTCAGCAAATGCACCACTAATCAGCGCGACTGTGATAATCGCGAACATTCCCTGGAACATCGCGTGCAGATAAACCGGGCAGTCGGTCCCGGGGAATGTCTTGCCCGCTGCGGCGGAACTCAGCATGAGCAGGTCCGCGTTCCACCCATGCACGCCGCCGCTCGTGTCTCCAAATGCCAGGGAATACCCAAACACCACCCACTGCACCCCGACAATGCCCAGTGCGATCATGCTTTGCATCATCGTTCCGAGGATGTTCTTTCGCCGCACCATTCCGCCATAAAAGAGGGCCAGTCCAGGTATCATCAGCATGACAAACGCAGTCGCGGCGAGCATCCAGGCAATGTTCCCGGCTTGCTTCGCGGAATCGGCCGCCTTCTTCGCATCGTCGGCGGTCACGGGCGGACTGGAATCGGCCGCCATCGCGGGTGCCACCCAGACGACACCGGCCACGATTGCCAGTCCGGCGATGAGGATGAAACGCGATGACCGCAGTGAGAAATGAATGCTACGCACGAGAACACCTTGGTGCGGATGGAAGACACAGACTTGCCTAGCGGAGAGGAGAGCGGCACCGTCGGCAAGCAAGCGAACGGAGCGCGTGGCATTGATGATTGGGCGCGAGAGACGGAATGTCAACCGTCCACATTTGAAATGGCTCTCACCACTTGTGCCGTCGCAGTTCGGCGGGCGGATCAGGTTCGGATGGTGTTTGGATATCCTGATACGCGAGATAAAGAAGACCACCCAGAAGCAGGTAACACGTCGCGGTTGCGGGAACCGAAGACGAAGCAAATTTGAACGCACTGCCCGCCGACGACTTTAACTTGATCCGCACCCCACGGAAATCGACCGAGTAAATCTCATCCAATATCAGATGAGACGCGAATCCGATCATGACGCCGCACGCGAGCATCACTCGGAGATTTCGGTTGGGGGACTGGTAAGCGAGATATACGCAAAGCCCGGCAATCAACATTGCCGACAAACTGTGATACATCCCACGGTGAACGGTGAATCGTCTAAAGAGGTTCGCCACGACATACCGGATGAAGACATAGCCGAACAACATGCTGGCAAGGATCGTCTCCCGGGACAAATCCATGTGAACCAAACGGGGAACGAGTAAAAGCGGGCCAACGATCGCGGCCAATCCGAACATTTCGCGCACCGGCACCCCGGAATCGCTATCCAGGTCCGGAAGCATCCCGCCCACTGTCGTCAGCCCGGCAGCCAGGATTGCGCCGTCCGGAGTAAACCCTAACGGTTGGACGGCAGCCCCGCCATAGAGCAACCCGCAAATTCCCGATACCGTGATGTGCGTGTGGAATCCCGCCACGAGTGCCGCCTTTCCCGCGAACTGCCGACGAACGCCTTCCAGGGTGTTGAGGCCCGATCGGATTAGACGCTCCGAAGTTCTATCATCCTGAATGGGAAAATTGAACCCTGTTCAACTGCTCTCATTTATTTACTGTACTCATTCACTGCTAGAATTCCGTAAGGCGAACTTTCCCCGTTCGGTATTCCAAATTAGTCATTGGTGAACGATGCTCGTCGTGATGCAATCTCGGGCCACTGACCTTGATATCTTGAAGGTGGTGGAGGTGATCCAGGCGCAGGGGTTGACCCCGCACGTCATGCCCGGTGCCACCCGCACCGCGATCGGGGTAACTGGAAACACCGGTGCCGTCGATAAATCGCTGTTCGAGGTGTTGCCCGGGGTTGAAGAGGCCATCCGGGTCACCAAGCCGTACAAGCTCGCCAGTCGGGAAATGAAGCGGGATGACACGATCATCTCGCTAGAACAGGGGATGATCGGAGCCGGCACCTTCACCGTTGTGGCCGGCCCGTGTTCGGTCGAGAACGAGGCGATGATCCTCAAGACAGCGGAGTTCCTCGTATCTCGTGGAGTGAGATTCCTGCGCGCCGGGGCGTTCAAGCCGCGAACCAGTCCTTATGCCTTCCAGGGCATGGGAGTCGAGGGATTGCAGATTCTTCAGAAGGCTCGGGAGAAGACCGGCATCGGCATTGTGACCGAGCTGATGGATACGGAGTTCGCCTCGGCCGTTGAAGACGCTTCGGACATCATTCAGATCGGTACGCGGAACATGCAAAACTTTTCGCTCCTCAAGCGTGTAGGAAAGTGTCGCAAGCCGGTGCTTCTAAAACGTGGAATGAGCGCGACACTGGAAGAGTGGTTGATGGCGGCCGAGTATGTGATGGCAGGTGGGAACTATCAGGTCATCCTGTGCGAGCGGGGAGTGCGAACTTTCTCCGATCACAGCCGGAACACGCTCGATCTGTCGGTGATTCCTCCGGCCAAGGCACTGTGTCACTTGCCGATCTTCGTGGACCCGAGCCACGGGACCGGGAAACGAGCCTATGTGTCGGCCATGTCCCTGGCAGCGATGGCGGCTGGTGCCGATGGAATCCTCGTGGAAGCACATCCGGAACCAGACAAAGCCATGTCGGATGGAGCGCAATCCCTCGATTTCCCCGGGCTGGAGAAACTCCTCGACCGTCTCCACGCCCTGGCCCCGGTACTCGGGCGGACATTACCCCAGGGCGTTTCGAGCGAGCCGCGAGCGGGGGATTCAACACCCGCGGGTAAAAAAACGTGACCGTTCGCCATCCACCCCGAGGTCTCACGCCAGAATTCCCTTTACCACTTCGCCATGAACATCGGTGAGCCGCATATCGCGGCCACCGAAGGTCAGCGAGATGGCAATGGCCAAGGGCCAATCCTTCTAATTACCAGCTTTATCGTGTAGACTACATCTGTTCACAGTATCACTTGGGGATCGTGGTTATGTCCGAACTCCTGCAAGCCATTGCCGATCGGCATGCGCTCTTCCTGACGGATCTCGGCAATGCGATTGAAGACGAAGCCCGAGTCATCATTGCTCTTCCGGCAGAGCAACAGGGCA
>Ga0206850_10284_pt2 | contig 11472 bp, 10 predicted proteins | sample Alteio_BWOrgCont_16_FD_152885 | JGI IMG/M metagenome (GOLD analysis project Ga0206850, IMG submission 152885) | Enriched cells from forest soil in Barre Woods Harvard Forest LTER site, Petersham, Massachusetts, United States -... | ecosystem: Environmental > Terrestrial > Soil > Temperate forest >...
GAGTAAACTCGACCAATCCCGGCCCCGCGCGCAATCGCGGCATAGTCTGTCCGACCGGCATTCGCCACGGATTGACCGCCCGTTACTTCGTAAAGAGAATTGTCGATCAGCAGGATATGAAGCGGAACCGCGAACTGGGCCACCGTGACCAGACAGCCGAGATTCATCAGCAACCCACCATCCCCAACCAGCACGATCGCCGATTGACCGGGTTTTGCCAGGCACAATCCAAGCCCAAGCGGTACCCCTTGCCCCATACTCGATGGAAGGTAATGGAAGTCGAGCGGACTATCGGATAACTGCGGCCAAATCGCAACCGAGCCCATCGTCGTAATCGCGACCTGATCCCGCCGACGATGCACAGCTAGAACTTCCAGAGCTTCGCGGTGGGTCATCATGGGTTTGTGCTCCGAAGGGCTTCTTATCTTCGTAGGGTGGGTCGAGGTCGGCTTTGCGACCGAGCCCCACCATTTCAACTTCTTATCTTCGTAGGGTGGGTCGAGGTCGGCTTTGCGACCGAGCCCCACCAGAACCAGCAAGATGAAAAATGGTGGGGCTCGCAAAGCCTCGACCCACCCTACAAAACAAGACCAAGCTTCACTCCGCCCAAAGGAGTGCTGCGGGGCCAGGGTGCCCAACCAGACCGCGTAATGCAACAGCAAGTTGCTCCGGAGTTGCCTCCGCGACATCGAAGAGCGTATGGGGTATGTCCCACGCCTGAATCAGCTTCTCGGCAAAGCGGGGGCAGTTGTCCGAACTCTTCCCGAGCGAATGCGCGGTCCAGCTTCGCACTCCAACGATCATCTTCAGTGGGAGTTTCAGATCGTGGGCGATGTTCCGCACGGCATCCCCGGCCTCGAAGAAGCCAGTACACTGCATCGCGACCAGCGGTCGCGCTCCACCGAGCATCAACCCCGCTGCCAACCCGATCGCCTCACCCTCACGGGTCACCCGGATCGGGGCCAATCGCGATTTTGCCAGGGCCGATTCCCAGGTACCGAGATGGCTGTCCGGGATCCAAACGAGATGTGTGAACCCAATGGTCTCCAGGCCGGCAACGATGGTTGTGGGGTCGATCATTTTTGATTTTCCCGAATGACGAGGGACGAAGGACGAATAGTGCCAAACTTTTAACCATGCCTCCCCTTCCCGCCTGTCGAATAATAACAACAGATTACCGTTTCGAGAAAGGGTCGGCAGGCCGATGGTTGAGTTTGTCGTGCGGGTGCCGGATATCACCCCGCCGTGGCAGGAGGTATTTCTGGCTGGGGATGGCCCCCAGCTTGGGGATTGGTCCGCGCCTGCCATCGCGCTCGAACGCCAATCGGATGGAACGCACTACGCACGCCTCGATCTTCCCCCGGACTTCCGTGGCCGGTTCCTGGTAACCCTGGGTCGCTGGCGCGATGTGGAAGGCGATGGCAGCGGCCACGAGCAAGCCCCTCGCACTCTGTCCGCCAACGGTTCGAGCATGGTGGAGGTCCAGGTTGATGGCTGGGGACGAACCAGCATCCACTATCATCACGATTTTGTCTCGAAATTCCTCCCTCACCCGCGAACCATTTCTGTCTGGCTGCCGCCCGGTTACGATCTGAACCCCGATCGCCGCTTCCCGGTTCTTTACATGCACGATGGGCAGAACTTATTCGACCCCGAGACCGCATTTGCCGGGAACCCGTGGTATGCGGATGAGGTGGCGGAGCGCGAGGTCCGGGCTGGCCGGGTCGAACCGCTGATCCTGGTGGGAATTGCCAACTCAGTAGACCGACTCAAGGAATACGGCCCCCGACTCTGTAGTCAGGATCGATCCGGAGACTGGTCCGAGGAATATGGTCGGTTCCTGGTTGAAGAGGTGAAACCGTTTATCGATTCCTTGTACCGAACGCTTCCAGGACCAGAGCATACGGGAGTTGGGGGGGCCTCGATGGGCGGTCTGATCTCTCTGCATCTGTGCAAATGGTATCCGGACGTGTTTCGTCGGTGCGCAGCAATGTCCCCATCGTTATGGTGGGATCAGGAGTGCTTTTCGCAGAAGCTCCACGTTGATTCCAAGTGGCTGGACCAATGCCGGGTGTGGCTCGATATGGGTACCCGCGAAGGGGCATCAGAAGCGGGAATGCGATCCACGCTTCGTCGGGTCGCCCGTCTGGCTCAACAGTTCGCTCACCACGGGATGCGCGAAGGCAGGCAGTTCATATTCCTGGAAGCCGAGGATGGGATGCACAACGAAGCTTCGTGGGGCGGGCGATTCGATCACGTGCTGCAATTTCTGTATGGGGCCAGTCAGAAGGAATGGAGAATGAGGGAAGAAAGAAAAACATGAAGAAGGTCTTTTTCCATCCTTCATCCCTCATCCTTCATCCCTCATCCCTTCCTGAGTCCCTTTAGAAAACATGGCTACCGCCGATTCCGTCCCAGAAGCTGCACAGGCTCTGGCCAAATTGGATGTCGAACACCTGCTTCTGCCGGTACTCATCCAGCTCGTCATCATCGTGGTTGTTGCGCGTTTGTTCGGGCTATTGGCCCGGAGGCTCGGTCAGCCGGGCGTGGTTGGGGAGATTGTGGCGGGTTTGCTTCTCGGCCCATCCCTCTTCGGAGCCCTTTTCCCCTCCGAGTTCGCGGCCATATTCCGTCCGTCCCTCCAAGGGGTCGAACCTGTCCTGGCGAATGCCGTTGTCTCCAAGATCTTCACGGTTATTGCTCAACTCGGGCTGATTTTTCTTCTGTTCCTGGTTGGGTTGGAGTTTGAATACGGGCATGTCCGCGTTCATGGCCGCTCGGCCGTACTCATCTCGCTCATGGGGATTGTGGTGCCGTTTGCCCTGGGTGCCGGCCTGGCCCCACTCATTCACCCCCACTTGGAACCGCATCCCACGGCTGGTCCGGTATCGCTCCTGGGGCTCACCTTGTTTCTGGCTGTTGCGCTGTCCATCACGGCGATTCCGGTCCTGGGCCGGATCATGATGGAACTCGGAATCACCCGCACTCGTTTGGGAGCGATCGCGATTACTGCCGCGGCGGTGGATGACGCGTGTGGGTGGATTCTGTTGGCCAGCGTTGTCGCGGTGGTGAAGGCCAACTTCGAGCCATTGGAGATGGCTCGCATGGTCGGGCTGACCGTCGGGTTTGCTTTGCTCATGGTTTTCGTTATGCGACCGCTATTGGTTCGTTATTTTGCTTACTCATTACGTCAGAACCACGGGCGGTTGAGTTCAACCGCTCTGGCTGTTTTGCTGGCGACGATTCTGACATCCGCCATCGCTACCAATCTGATCGGCATCTTCGCGGTCTTCGGGGCGTTTCTGCTCGGAGCGATCTTGTCCGATCAGGTCGAACTCCGTCGAGCGGCGTCAGCAAAACTTCAGGACATCGTCGCGGGGTTCTTCGTCCCGGTGTTCTTCACGTATACGGGATTGCAGACCGATATTGGCAGCCTCCACGGTACAACCCTGTGGCTGATCTGCGGTGGAGTGATTGTCGTGGCTGTGGTTGGCAAACTGATCGGTTGTGGGCTGGCAGCACGAGCGAGTGGTTTCTCGTGGCGGGAAGCCGGGATCATCGGCGCGATGATGAACGCACGCGGACTGATGGCGTTGATTGCGATCAACGTCGGCTACGAACTGGGTGTGGTGCCCCGGAGCCTGTACTGCATCCTCGTTCTCTCGGCCGTGGCGACAACGGCGATCACAACGCCGCTGCTTCTGTGGCTCAGGCATGGGACGGAGATTGAGGAACCGATCCGTCGGAGCGGGTTTTTGGGAGGAGAATCGATTGTCGAAACCGCAAACACCGCTGAGAAATCCGAGAATGTTGTGCTGTGATAGCTCGAATGCTGTCTCGACGTTTTGTGCGACATTCCCCACGAACTGGATATTTCCATGAAGAGCGTTTGTGTCTTCTGCGGTTCCGCCTCGGGAGCGAACCCGGCCTATACCACTGCTGCCCGGGAACTTGGCCGCGAACTCGCATTGCGTGGTCTTGGGTTGGTCTACGGTGGCGGGCGAGTCGGACTGATGGGCGAGCTGGCAACAGCATCTCTGGCGGCTGGCGGCAAGGTGCTGGGAGTGATTCCACATGCTCTCTCGGCAAAGGAAATCGCGCTGGCGGAATGCACCGAATTGATCGTTGTGAACACCATGCACGAGCGGAAGGCATTGATGGCCGACCGCTCGGATGCGTTCGTGGCATTGCCGGGCGGCTATGGAACGTGCGATGAGCTATTCGAGATCCTGACGTGGGCTCAACTCGGCATCCACCGCAAGCCGGTCGGACTCTTGAACGTGAACGGCTTTTTCACTCCGCTGCTCACCTGGCTGGATCACATCACGACCGAGGGGTTATTGAAACCTAAACACCGCGACTTGTTACTCGTGGCCGACACGGTGCCCGAACTGCTCGACAAATTAGCTGCGTGGAGGCCGTCCGAGCTGGTCACGAAGTGGGTCGAACCCGAGGAGCGGTGAGTGACAGGCGGCGAAGTAAGCGATCGCGTACCCCAACCTGACTCCCCTGTTGCTCCTCGATCTTGAGGCGTAGCTTGGCGATCGTATCAGATTTATCCTCTTTACCTTCCGAGAATTTAGAAAAAGAGAGGTTAGGAGAGAGTGAGTTTTCATCTTGTACGCAATTAGCAAAGAGAGTAGGATGTCCCAAGACAACTTACCCCCCGAGGCTTTTATGCCTTCAATTATCCGCCACACACGTCAAACCACGATCATCGATGATCGAGTCCACGGCATCATTCAAATCCGGGATGAGCGGCTCACGATCCATACGGTCTACCCCGATGAGCTTGACCTCACAGAAGAAGAGGACGACGATCCGCCACCCTCCTGGGGCGATCGGTTCAGATATCCACCGCCCTCGTCGAACTAATCCCCTGGTTGTTCGCGTGGCCGAATTGAAGCCGAGATTTTAGGACAAGCGAGGTGCCAACCTCGAACGTCACTCCACAGCTTCAAGCTGTGGCCGCATTTTCCCACCCGCTCTTTTCCACGCGAGCAGCCGGTTCCGACCTGCTGAGGGTAACTTCAGCAGGTCGATATTGTCTGCAACTTCACATCGCCTGCAGGACAGCCTCGGGTTTTCAGATCACATGGCAAGAACAACAGCGTGGGCACCAGTTAGCCAACGCCAGAGTGATTACAAGATGGGTTCCTGCTCCACTCAGTGATGTACTCACTCGCGGGAACAGCCGGGTTGGCCGCTGCTTCCCTGACTTGACTCAGATATCGTTCCAGTTCCAATCGCCTTTTCGCAATGTCTTCCTTTCCCGATTCCATATCCAGCCGCGACTGGCGGACGGCCAGTCTTGCAATAACAACGATCACCAAGCCAGCGAGCAACTGCGGAATGAGCATTTGATACGGGTTCATGGCTCCAACCTCTTCTTCCATCACCATTACACTCCAACCGCCAGCAGTGGGCAATGGTTGATGGTCGGACGCTGTCGAGCATTACGGCGTTGTTCAAAGCTGGGTGGCACACAGTTTGGGTGGCCGGGGCAGAGGCTTTGCGATGCCCCGGTCTCGCGGAGCGAGAAACCCCGCTTGTCCTCTCGCTCCACGAGACCGGGGCATCGCAAAGCCTCTGCCCCGGCCACCCAAAAACATCTGTTACCCAAAAGCTATCTCGATTGAACCATGCCGATTTCCGTAGGTCCGGCGAGCCGAGCCGGACAAACCTATTCCGTTCCCTTGGCTTGGGGTTACACCGCTGAAGGTAGTGGAGCGTGGAGAGCGAACACCAAAGGCACTCCGTTTTCCACTCTTCACTCTCGACTCGAAGATACCTGTGCCGCTCGGCTCGCGGCACCTACGGAAAACAGGTGACTCCATCGGTAGATCTTTTCCGGCTCACCACCTCAGTCCAAATCACAAGTTTGTTTATAATTAAAGTGATTATTATGGTGCAATCAAGCATGTGCCAGGGGCTGTGACACCTGACAATTTGTGACAGAGACTTGTGTATGAATCTGTAATTGGGATGGGAAATGCCTTGTTATAGTGCCAAAAAACATCCTCGCAATCTTGTTGGATTACTGACACCACTGACAACGCTGACAGTCTGCCCACGTGGGCAGAATGCCCGGCCACGCGTGGGCAAACCAGTCTGGTATGGGCACACACTGAGCGAATGGGTGGGACAGCTCAATTCCCTTTCTACAATACTCGTACTTTGTCGCGCCCAACACCAAAGGAGCCTCTCCGCAATGACCGAATACCGCACCGAAACCGATAGCATGGGACCGATCCGCGTGCCCGCCGACCGTTACTACGGTGCCCAGACCGCCCGCTCACTCACCCACTTCGCCATCGGCGGCGATACCATGCCGCGAGCCGTTATCCGCACGTTCGGCACACTCAAGAAAGCCGCCGCCCTCACCAACAAAACCCTTGGCTTGCTCAGTGCCGACAAATGCGATCTCATCTGTAAAGCGGCCGATGAAGTCATCGCCGGGAAACTCAACGACCACTTCCCCCTCCGCATCTGGCAGACCGGCAGCGGCACCCAGACAAACATGAACGTCAACGAGGTGATTTCCAATCGCGCCATTCAAATCGCGGGCGGCGCAATGGGCTCCAAGAAACCGGTCCACCCAAACGATGACGTCAATATGTCGCAGTCCTCGAACGATACGTTCCCGACTGCCATGCACATCGCTGCGGCGGAAGAGATCGTGTACCGACTGATTCCCAGCGTGCAAGCATTGCGAACCGTGTTCGCCGACAAGGCGAAAGAGTTTGCCAACATCGTGAAGATCGGTCGGACGCACCTGATGGATGCGGTTCCGCTGACTCTTGGGCAGGAGTTCAGCGGCTATGTGTCGCAAATCGATTACGGCATCGCCGCGATCAAAGCCACGCTTCCGATGCTCTATGAACTTGCCCTCGGCGGCACGGCCGTCGGCACCGGACTCAATGCCCACCCCGACTTTGCTGTGAAGGTCGCCAAGCAAATCGCCGATCTCACTGGCTTGCCCTTCGTCACTGCTCCGAACAAGTTTCAGGCACTTGCCGGGCACGAACCACTCACGTTTGCCAGTGGGGCACTCAAGGCACTTGCCGTGGGGCTCATGAAGATCGCCAACGACATTCGCTGGCTGGCTTCCGGGCCACGCTGCGGACTCGGCGAACTCACGATTCCCGAGAACGAGCCGGGTTCTTCCATCATGCCGGGTAAAGTCAACCCCACGCAATCCGAAGCGATGACGATGGTGTGTGTGCAGGTAATGGCGAACGATTCGGCGGTCGGAATTGCCGCAAGCCAGGGGAATTTTGAATTGAACGTCTTCAAGCCCGTCATCATTCACAATTTCCTGCACTCGGTTCGGTTGCTCACGGATGCCTGCCGCAGCTACCGCGAACACTGCGCGGCCGACATGCCGGAGACGGATTACGAGGCACTCGAATACGGTGTCGGTGTGGATACCGCAATGGTCGAAGTCGATCAGTCGAAGATCAAGGCCAAGGCTGGAGGGAAGGTCAGGAAGGGGATCGATGCGAACCGCAAGCAGATCGCGGCGTACCTCTCGAACTCGCTGATGCTGGTGACGGCCCTGAACCGCCACATCGGCTACGATGCCGCCGCAAAGATCGCCAAGACCGCGCACCATAACGGAACGACACTCCGCGAGGAGGCGGTGAAGCTGGCCCCGCCACTCAAGGATGGTTCGGGGGTGCTAACAGGGGAGAAATTCGACCAGATCGTTCGGCCCGAAAAGATGACGGGGCCAGGAGACTCATAAGCGCGGAACTCGGAATGCGGAACGGAAGAAACGAAGACAACTCGGGGTTTCGTTTCTTCCGTTCCGCACTCCACATTCCGAGTTCCGAGTTAGCCAAAAAGCAACTGTCCGGCGGTGCGGGGACACCGTCGGACAGGTTGGAGATCGCACCATGCGAGGTGCGGCCTGATAGATAGACTAAGCTCCAGGCAGAACCAATTCAACTGGCAAGTGATATATTTTATGCTGATGTCAGAATATTGGTTGATATAACCGGCCCAGAGTCACACAGTGAGTTATTTTTTGCATTTCAGGTGCGGAGCGCAGTTCTTTTAACAATCAGATTCAGGAAGCGGCGATCGGGTGACTGGCGAATGGGTCATTCGTGAGCGATCCGCTTGCCGAGGGACGAAGGACGAGGGACGAACAAGATTTTTAGTTGAAGTTGAGCGTGGTGTGCGTTCCCACGGGATCGAATCTCTTCGTATCAGGCCGCCCAATGTCAACCATCCAAGTCGCAGGACGATGCCGGGCGAATGGAGCATCAGCCGGGTTCGTCTTCGAGCCAGTCCGACCACCCAGGCTGCCCGCAAGTAGATTGCACCTGTGAGCAGAAGCAAAGCAGTGGACCACACGAAGAATCCCAATGTTGCGGCCACAATTGTGGCCGCGACAAGATGCACCAACGCAAGCGGCTTGCTCGCCAATATACCCGCCGTTCGCCATCGTCGTCGTTGACGACATAACTCCGCAACCGCGGCTGGGGCTTCGCACGACACCACCGCCTTGCCGCAGTGTTTCACGCGAACGTTTGCCGCCCGGAGTTGCCGACCGTATTCCACATCTTCAGCCAGCCCGAAAGCAGTCCAGGGAACGCGATCCAGCACCGTCTTACGGATAGCCATCCCGGTACCCCGGAGTCGAACCGACAGACCGAGTCTGTCGAGTCCTCGCGCCACGCCATCATCCACTGCTGCTCCAACAGCCGCGACATATCCGGTTGGTCCATCGTCGGCGTTTTCCGAGCGCACAGCGCACTGGACGGCATCCGCTCCGTTGGCGAACGCGGCATCGAGTTCCCGCAAAGCCGTGGGGTTCAGTTGACAATCGGCATCGAGGATCAGCACGATATCGGGCACCCCCTTGTTGACCCATTCCAGCCCGAACGCAACGGCATGACCCTTGCCTCGATTAGCAGAGTCGGAACGGATGATACACACCGCTCCACCCCAGCGGGCGATGGTAGCCGTCCGATCGGTGCAGTTATCGGCCACGACATATACGCGCACCAACTCAGGCGGGTAATCCAGCACTGCCAGACTTTGCAAAGTTGCCGACAACGCGGACTGCTCGTTATGAGCTGGGATCAGGATGGCGAATGCGTGCGTGGGAACAGAACGACGCCGCTCCCGATGAGGAAGCAGGCCAACGAGCGTCGGAATCAGATAGGCCAGGCACACTACCGTCGCGGGAACGAGTAGGGTGAGGGCCACGATTTGGGCGACCATGATTGAAATAACCGTGACATGAGGGATCGGGATTGCCGGGCTACATAGCCACCCCGCGGCCAAGCTGCAATCCCAATCTCGGGAGGGAGGGAAGGCGTAAAGCTTTATGGAAAACCTGGAGCGATAGCGAACCGTAGCAGGTTCTCTCGCAGGAGAGTGGTTCGGCACAATTACGGCGCAACTTCCCCGACAACCATCGGAAGCTGACGGACTACCGCCGTGGAAGTGGAATATCCTTGAACTCGAACGGGACGGTGACGATCGACTTCTCCGTGACGAGATAGATCTTCATCACCGCATCCGCCGGCACCTTGGCATTGAACGAGACGAACATGGTCGTTTTGTCGCCGTCCACGGAGGACCCACCACCGTTGCTTTCGAGCTTCTTGCCGCCGGCGTCGAAGAACTCCACGAGAACGACGCTGTTCTTCGGATCTTTAATCTCGTAGGCGCGTCCAATGTCAAAAGTCGGTTTCTGAAGCGTGATCTCGACTCCCGCAGCCTTGAGCAGTTTTTGAGCGGCTTCCCAACGTCGTTCGTGAAACTGGCCGTGATGATGCTCGCGGGATCCTTGGTCGGAATCCACAGTTCGACGTTCCCCGCCAGCGTCTTGATCGATCTCGCGGTACTCGGTGTGCAGCGCGAGAGTTTTTGCTCGAACTCCTGCCCCTTCTTCTCGCCTCCGCCACCGGAGACAGGCCGGAGCTTCGCGAACTTGATGCCGTCGTCGAACTCGCTGAATCCGGGCTCATTGAACTCCCGTTTCGGCGGGTGACCGCCCCGCCGGAGTGGATTGCCGGCGTCATCCTTCGCTTCCTTCACAACGGTCCGAATCGCCTTCGCATCGGCGAGTCCGGGACCGCCAATACTCAGATAGACGGCGGGACCACCGACCAGTTGCCCGTAAGGGTCTGCCCTTTCCCACAGTGCGACGCGGTTGATGGCGACTTCGATCCCGTCGCTGCGGGCTGGTGCCGAGTTGCCAGGTAGTTTCGGTTTGCCCACTACCTCGGGTGCCCCGACGGTGGGGGGGACAGAAGCGGTGGGAACGCGGATGAGTCGGAACCCGATGTTGTCGCGGCGAACGTCCAGGTTCGATGTGTTGCCTACGAAGACTTCTTCGTCTGGCAGCCCAGCGAAACCTACCTGATCGCTCGCGAACCGGTACGCCGCCCGACACTCGGGGCCGGTTTTGCTCCAACTGCCGCCCCGTCCCATACCGGGCCGACGGGTTGAGCCTGAACTGAGGTCGGCACACCACTGCCCCACGTTGCCCTGCATGTCGTACAGGCCCAGCTTGTTCGGCGGGTAGGAGCCGACCCGTGTGGTCCGCTGGAGGTACTGTCCCTTCGGCTGGACAAGGAAACTAGTTCCAAACGGACCCACTTCCTCGACGGCATGCGGCGACCCGTCGGGCGCGGGAGTGCCGTTGAAGTTGGCCTGCTTGTCGGTCATGACGTTGGTCGGCCCGTTGAAGTAGAAGTGGTACGAGCAGTCTTTTTGGGAAGTGGCACCCTCGCGACACGCGTACTCCCACTCGGCCTCCGTCGGTAGACGGTACGTCCACCCGCTGCCACGCTCGCGTTCGTTCAGCTTCTTGAGGAACTGCTGCACGTCGCCCCACGACACGGTCTCCACGGGGAACAGCCTCAGTTCCTCGTCCGAGATGTCCTTGAGCCACGCCGCGCCCTCGCCGTCGCGCTTGAACCGGCTCGGGTTGTTGCCCATGAGCGTCTCCCACTGGCCCTGCGTGACCGTGTGGGCGGCGATCTCAAAGTCCTCCCGAATCTCCACCTTCGCGCCCACATTTTGACCGTCCCAGCCCATGTAGAACGTTCCCTTCGGGAGGCGAACGAACGTCATCGGCAGGCTCTTGTCCTGCTCTCGGATCGCGTCTGCCGGTTCGCAGGTGTTCCAATCGATGGTGACCTCACGCCCCGGTTTCACCCACTCCTTGTGGAAGTCCGACAGGAAGACGAGTTGGACCTGGGCGTCAGCCGCCAGGGTGATGCGGTCCTCAAGGTTCACCAGCGACTGACGGCGCGCTGACTTGGGCTTGCCGGTCGCCGATTGCACCTGGACCGTTCCGCGCACCTCCAGAATCATGGCCTGGGGGGTCGTGCGGCCGATGCCGCGTTTCACATCGTCGATGGCCTTCACGAGATCCACACGCAACTCCGGCTGATCCGCGAACTCGTTCGTGAGCCGCTTTTCCGCGACCGCCAGGATTTGCCGGGC
>Ga0206850_10312_pt1 | contig 11429 bp, 11 predicted proteins | sample Alteio_BWOrgCont_16_FD_152885 | JGI IMG/M metagenome (GOLD analysis project Ga0206850, IMG submission 152885) | Enriched cells from forest soil in Barre Woods Harvard Forest LTER site, Petersham, Massachusetts, United States -... | ecosystem: Environmental > Terrestrial > Soil > Temperate forest >...
AAACGATTGTCACCTTGGATGGGATTGAGCGAAAATTGGACCCATCAATATTAGTGATCGCTGATGTTCAAAAGCCAGTAGCCATCGCAGGCATTATGGGAGGTGCCGCCACCCAGATCACGGGGGCCACAAAAAATATTTTATTGGAAAGTGCTCACTTTGACATGGGATTGGTCCGCCGGGCTTGCCGCTCCTTAGGCTTGCGCAGCGATTCATCGTATCGCTTTGAACGCAATGTGAACCTTCAGGGTGTATTAACCGGTGCCAATCGGGCCACGGACCTGTTAGTGCAATTAACAGGAGGGCTATTGTCTGGCCGAAGCGAAATTTTGGCCAAAACCAAAACCGGATCCCGTAAGCTGACCGTTAAGCTTGCTGACATAGAATCCTTGTTGGGAATAGCAGTGACACCCATTAAAATCAAGGCATGGCTTTCTAGGCTAGGCTTTAAGGTATCAGCAAAAGCCGGGACATTGACGGTGATGCCCCCAGTTGACCGTGCCGATATTGAGCAAGACGTGGATGTGATTGAAGAAATCGCCCGCATGATAGGTTTTGACCGACTCCCGTCTTCGATGCCCAGGATCACTTCAGTCAATATCCCCGTTGACAAAAGGCCCCGTGAAATCAGGGAACAAATCCGCAAATGTCTTGCAGCAGCCGGCATTGATGAGATTATCACGCATAACATGATCAATGCCAAGGCCCTTGCTAAATGCAACATGCAAAACACAAAGGCTATTCGTATTTTCAATCCGTTGACCCAAGACCAGGAATTGATGCGCCCCAGCATGCTGCCATCGATGTTGCAGGTGGCCATGACAAATTTCAATCGTGGCCAAAAAGACCTGCGTCTTTATGAAATCGGGAAGAGGTACTTTCTAGACGGAGAAAAAGAAACATTAAGTGTTTTGTTGACTGGTCAACGTTGGCAGGACTGGCGGCTGTCCAAAAAAGACAGCATTGAGATCTTTGACTTAAAAGGCATCGTGGAGGGTATCTTTAAATCGATAGGTATTTCTCCTGTCTATGAATCCAATCATTGGCCTGTCCTTGATAGCAGCTGTGCAGCATCGCTAAGCCTTGATGGAAAATATTTAGGATCTTTTGGGAAGGTTGACAGGAACATCCTGAATAATTGGGACATTAAAAATCAGGATGTTTATATCATAGGCATCCATTTGGATGAAATATATCCTATGCCAAGCCATCCATTGGAATATCAACCCATCTCAGAGTTTCCGGCGATTGTCAGGGATGTTTCTTTGGCCGTTAAAAAAGAAATTCCATACAAGAGAATCAAAGACATATGTGCCCAGCAGGGTGGGGACATCCTAAAGTCTGTCAATTTTATTGAACAATATTTAGGTGATAAAATCCAGCCCGGATACAAAGGCCTGGTATTCTCTTGCCAGTATCAATCCAATTCCAGGACCCTGCGCGAAGACGAAGTTACTGGCGTCCATGAACGTATCCTCCAGACCCTCACAAACGATTTAGCAGCTATCCGTCGATAAAATGGAACGTGCATAAAAATTTGTTAGTGCTATAATACAAATTACCCTGCGCTGTTCGACAGGATCTCGGATGTATTGAACCACAAACAATACGTACGGGAGCCGGTAACCTGTTGGCGCGCCTTTGGCGGCCTCACACTGGCACCCACTTGAGAATGATGGTTCTCATTTACACCAGATTCAACGGCAGAGGCGGGGTTTTTTGAATTCAATGGTTAATTCCTCTGGGTCGCTTTCACCTTCAACGCTTCCTTGCTTGGCAACCTGCTCGGGGACACGACTAAAGTCATGTCCCCGGGTTGGCAAAATTTGTTATGGCAACTAATTTATTTATTTCTGAAGAAAAGACCATTCCCGCGGACTCTCCTTTAAGTGCCCGCATGCGCCCGCGTTCTTTAGAAGAGTACGTCGGGCAAAAACATATTTTAGGCGAAGGTAAACTGCTCACCCGTGCCATTGAAGCTGACAGGATATCCTCACTTATCCTTTATGGCCCTCCCGGTGTTGGCAAAACCACTTTAGCTTTATGCATCAGTCAGAAAACCCAATCACACTTTGAGCGGATCAACGCGGTTGCCTCCAATGTCGAGGAGATGCGCAAGATCATTGCCGGTGCCCAAAACCGCCGCAGCTCCTCTGGCCGCAAGACCATTCTTTTTATCGACGAGATCCACCGCTTCAACAAAGCCCAGCAAGATGTCCTCATGCCGGACATTGAAGAAGGAAATATTATTTTAATTGGGGCAACTGTTTTTAATCCTTTTTTTGCCCTTGTCTCACCGTTATTGTCGCGTTCCTTGGTTTTTGAGTTGCAATCGTTGTCTTCAGATGACCTGATGGTTTTAATGCGTCGCGCCCTTACTGACAAAGAGCGGGGACTAGGGCGTTTGCCTGTTAAAATGGATGAGAAGGCCTTAGAATTTTTATCTACGATCAGCGACGGAGACGGTCGCAAAGCGCTCAATGCCCTGGAAGTGGCAGCTTTAACGACACCAAAATCTAAAGACGGGCACATCCATATCACCCTCGCCATCGCTGAAGGGTCCATCCAGAAAAAACAGGTCAATTACGACGGCGATGGGGACGCGCATTATGATACGATCTCCGCATTCATCAAATCCATGCGCGGTTCGGATGCTGATGCAGCGCTTTACTGGATGGCCAAAATGATTTATGCCGGGGAGGACCCGCGTTTTATTGCGCGGCGCATGGTGATTTGCGCGGCGGAAGATGTCGGCAATGCTGATCCCCAGGCTCTGGTCTTGGCCAATACTGCTTTTCAAGCCGCGGAATATATTGGGATGCCGGAGGCACGGATCATCTTGGCGCAGGCCGCAGTGTACATTGCCTGTGCACCAAAATCCAACGCCTCCTATATAGCCATCGACAAAGCATTAGCTGATGTCAAAGAGCAGCGCACCCATGGCGTCCCCAGCCATTTAAAAGACAGTCATTATAAAGGGGCAGAAAAATTAGGGCATGGGCAAGGGTATAAATACGCCCATGATTATCCGCAACATTATGTCGAACAAGAGTATATGCCGCATAAGGCGGTTTATTATGAACCGACCCTTCAGGGCTATGAAGCGAAGCTGAAAGGCCGTCTTGATGAATTAAAATCAAGGAAACGGCACATTTCTGGAAAATAAGTTTTTAAGCTATATTGAAGAGAGAATGGACAAATTAAAGAAAAAATGATAATATACGCGACACATGAAGGATAAAAGCTCTTTAAGAACGCATTATTTAAATCTCCTTAAAGGGCAGAACAACGAGGAGCGCTTGCGCAAGAGTTTTGTCATTGCCGAGCAATTTTGGAAATTGCCGGTGGTCCAAAAGGCGCAGAGTATCCTATTTTATGCATCCAGCTCATTTGAGGTGGATACCTTATTGATGATTGAAAAGGCATGCTTTTTGGGAAAAAGGGTAAGCTTACCCATTGTTGAACAAAATCAAAGGAAATTAATTCCTACAGTAATTTCATCTATGGAAGATGTACATATGGGCACATACGGCATTGCCGAACCTCATGCGGATTCTGACAAGGTCATGGCAGTAAAGGACCTTGACGCGGTGATTGTGCCAGGTTTGGCTTTTGATAGGCTTCATCATCGCCTGGGCCGAGGGGCGGGGTATTATGACCGTTTTTTAAAAACACTTCCAGAGACTGTAAGCACTGTTGGACTTGCCTTTGATTTTCAACTCACCGAAAGCCTTCCTACTGAGGCGCATGACATTCGCCTCCAGCACGTCATCGCAGGGTAAATATAATCATAAGGAGTTGCCATGGAAAGCAATACACTAGGCCAGGCACTGATTTTTGTGTTTGGGGCCATTGTTTGCATTATTGTTGGTTATTTTTTAAATCGCATTTTAGGCCGCCAGCGGGCAGACCAGGCCAATAAAGATGCCGGCGGTATAAGAGATTTGGCCCAGCGCGAAGCAGACACCATCCGCAAGGAAGCCCAGCTGCAGGCCAAAGACCTGTTGTTGAAAATGCGTCAGGATTTTGAAAAGGAAACCAAGGAACGCCGCGACGAATTAAGCAGCATGGAAAAGCGCGTTTTACAGCGTGAAGAAAATTTGGACAAGCGCGTTGACTTGCTCGAGAAAAAAGAAAAAGATCTCTCTAGCCGTCTGGAAACATTGATTAAAAATGAAGCTAGCAATAAATTAAAAGAAGAAGAGCTGACCAAGGTCTTAGCTCAGGAAAAAGAGCGCTTGCATACTATTTCCAACCTCTCCGCCGAAGAAGCCAAGCAGATCCTTCTACGGCGTCTTGATGAAGAATTGCTTAACGAAAAAGCCATGCGCCTGCGCCATATGAATGAAGAAATCAAAGAAACTTCAGACAAAAAGGCACGTGAGATCATCAGTACCGCTATCCAACGCTGTGCGTCAGACCATACCGCAGAAACAACCATTTCTGTTGTCCCCTTGCCCTCGGATGAAATGAAGGGACGTATCATCGGACGCGAAGGCCGGAATATCCGCACGTTAGAGCAAGCCACGGGGGTTGATATCATCATCGATGATACACCGGAGGCAGTGACCATTTCAGGTTTTGATATGGCGCGCCGTGAAATTGCACGCATGGCCTTAGAGCAGCTTATTGTCGACGGGCGTATCCATCCCGGGCGCATTGAAGAAGTGGTGGAAAAGGCCAAGGCAGAACTTGAAAAGAAAATCAAAGAAGATGGTGAGCGCGCCACGATTGAATTGGGCATCCACGGCATGCACCCGGAGCTCATCAAACTAGTGGGACGCCTGCGTTACCGCACATCATTCGGACAAAATGGTTTAAACCATTCTATTGAAGTCGCCAAGCTCATGGGGATCATGGCCCACCAAATTGGGGTGGACGTCAAGACAGCCAAACGGGCAGGGTTATTGCATGATATCGGCAAGGTGGTTTCTTCCGATGTGGAAGAAGGCACGCATGCCATTATTGGTGGACGTCTTTCGCGTAAATATGGCGAATCTGAAGACGTGGCTTACGCCGTGGAAAGCCATCATGGCGAAGTAGAGATGAATACGGTCTACGGGATATTGGTTTCAGCGGCGGATGCGATCAGTGCCGCACGCCCTGGTGCCCGCGCCGAGAGTATGGAAACGTATATTAAACGCTTAGAGAATTTGGAGAAAATTTCCAATTCGTTTAAGGGTGTTGAGAAATCGTATGCCTTGCAGGCTGGCCGTGAAATTAGAGTCGTGGTCATGCCGGAAAAAGTCAATGACGACGAAGCCGTGAATATGGCCAGGGACATACGCAAGAAAATTGAAGAAGAAATGGAATATCCAGGACACATTAAGGTCATGGTGGTCCGCGAGATTAGAGCCATCGAGTATGCGAAGTAAGACAATGAACATATTATGCATTGGGGATATCGTCGGTCGTCCGGGGCGGGAGGCGGTGGCTTTTGCATTGCCTAAGATTAAAAAAGAGCATGCTATTGATTTTGTCATAGCTAATGCTGAAAATGCTTCGGGTGGATCTGGACTTATCCCTAAGAATGCAGAGGAGATATTTGGCTTTGGTGTCGATGTGATAACCATGGGAGACCATGTTTGGGACAAGCCGGAGATTTTTCCTTACCTGCAGGAGCAAACCCAAAAAATTGTGCGGCCGGCAAATTTTCCTGAAGGTGTTCCAGGTGTCGGCTGGACAATAACCACGGCAAATAACGGAGTAAGGTTGTGCGTAATAAATCTTTTGGGACGCACCTTTATGCGCTATAATGTTCTTTGTCCCTTTTTGACATTGGACGGGATTATCGCTAAAATCAAAGATCAAGTTTCGGTGATCATCGTCGATATGCACGCGGAAACCACCAGCGAGAAAGTGGCCATGGGCCATTTTTCCGACGGTAAGGTTTCAGCGGTCTACGGCACGCATACGCATATACAAACTGCTGATGAGAAGATTCTGCCTCAAGGCACGGCGTATATCACAGATTTAGGCATGAGCGGACCATACGATTCCGTGATTGGCCAGGACAAGGCAAAAATAATCACCCGTTTTTTGACCAGTATGCCCAACAAATTTGAAGTGGCCCAGGCGCCTGGAACTCTCCACGGTGTCGTTGTCAAGATAGATCCTAAAACCGGAAAAGCAGAGGGGATCACCCGTCTGCAAATGGCCCACAGCCAGTAAAGGAACAAAAAGCAATGGGCCTCAAGGAGGATAATATGACTTGGGAAGGAATGGACCGAAGAAAATTCCCCAGGGTGATGTACCCATGTATGGTCAAAGTTGTTTCTTCTTCAGGATCTGAAAATATCTTATTAACACATACTGAAAATATTGGTTTAGGGGGAGTTTGCGTTACTATAAAAAATGAAGTTAAATTATTTACTCCTATTGAAATGGAGATTGATCTTTTAGATTGCGATGAGCATATAAAACCAAAAGGCAAGGTGGTCTGGAATGTGCGGCGCAAGGCCACTGAAGCTGTCAAACCGATGTTTTATGATATCGGCATTGAGTTTACAACGATCTCCCAGCGTGACCAAACCCGCCTGCGCGACAATCTTCAACGGCTAATCGATAAAGGCGCCCAACTGACAAAGCCTTATATTTGATCTATGTTTGACTCCAATCGTCGAAAATATCCGAGAGCCAATTACCCCTGCCAACTGACAATGTGGCTAGACCGTGGGGCTGATGAGACAATTTTGGCCAATACATCCAATATTGGGCTTGGCGGGTTATGCGTGTATCTTAACCAAAAAATCCTGGTGGGCATGAAGGTGGATATACAATTACATTTCACAAACCCGACAACACCTTTTAGGTGTAAGGGAATAGTGAGGCGCTGCAAGCAGGAGGGGGAAAAGTATTATAACGTAGGCATAGAATTTGAGCCGTTAGGCGAACTAAAATACGCGTTTCTCGACGGTAAGGTTTCCGAGCTCATTGAATTAGAGCAAAAAGGACAGAGCTGATGGTCCGCGTGCGCTTTGCCCCTTCCCCAACAGGGTTTCTTCATATTGGAGGTGCCCGTACAGCACTTTTCAATTGGATGTATGCAAAAGCCCAAGGCGGCCAATTTATCCTGCGCATTGAAGACACGGACCTGGTCCGTTCCAAGCCTGAATACCTCCAAGAGATCCTTGATAGCATGAAGTGGTTGGGGCTCACTTGGGATGAATATTATAAACAAAGCGACCGCTTTGAGATTTACCGTGAGTATGCGGCCAAACTGTTGGGCGAAGGCAAGGCTTATAAGGACGGTGAGGCTGTTATCCTAAAAGTCCTTGAGAAGTCGATCAAGATTTATGATTTAATCCGCGGCGAGATCGTTGTTGATAGCAAAGAAATTAAAGACCAAGTGTTAATGAAGTCTGATGGTTCTCCCACCTATAGTTTTGCCTGTGTCATTGATGATGCGTTAATGGAAATTTCCTGTGTCATCCGTGGGGAAGACCATATTTCCAATACGCCTAAGCAAATTCTTATTTATGAAGCCCTGGGGTTTAAGGTGCCTAAATTTGCACACCTGCCTTTGATCATGGATCCTGAGGGCGGACGCATGTCCAAGCGCTTTGGGGCCACCGCAGTCACGGAATACCGGACCCAAGGGTATCTTTCCCAGGCCATTGTCAATTACTTAATGCTTTTAGGCTGGTCGCCGGGTAATAACCAAGAAAAAGTGACGATGGTCTCGGCTTTAAAAAATTTTTCTATCAAAAAGATCAATAAAGCAGGCGCCGCGTTTTCTATAGAAAAACTCCAATGGCTCAACAGCCAATACATCAAAGAAATGGACACGGCCCAATTAGCAGAAGCGTTACGGCCGTTGGTGACAGCCAAATATCCCGATGCCCACCTTAAGGCACAAGACCTTGAGCATATGGTACAATTATTTAAAGGGCGCATGAATACACTACTGGATTTTTTAGATTGGACTGATTTTATATTTAGCGACAAGGTCCATTTCGATGATGAGGTCAAGGCCAAACATTTGTCCCAGAATATGGGTAAAGAATTTAATTTATTAGCAGAGCGTTTAAATGCCGTCGCTGATTTTAATGTAAAATCAGCAGAAGAGGCTTTTCGCCAGGTGGTGGCAGAGTTAGGCGTTGAAGCAGGGGTCTTGGTGCACCCCGTGAGGGTGGCATTAACAGGTAAAGCCGTGGGCCCCGGCCTATTTGACACCATGGTGGTTTTAGGCAAGGACAGGACGGTGGGCCGCTTAAGGGAAACATTTAAATAAATACTGCCTTGTCGTCTAATGGTAGGACACGAGATTCTGGATCTCGTTATCATGGTTCGAGTCCATGCGAGGCAATTTTTATAAATAAGATGCGGCTTTTTAGCATCTTATTTATAAAAATTATCAAGAGCATGGACCCGCGCCAAAGAAAGCAATGCCAAGCAAGGAACAGGGAATATTGCGAGGCAATTAATATGATGATCAATAATCGCGACTATTTTCGGTTACGCAGGCAAATAGACCTCACATGGTCTGTCCCTTCACAGCGCGTCGAGGGAAAAGGAAAAATTTTCAATATCAGCTTATCGGGAATGTCTTTTGAAACGGACAGACTTTTTAACCCGGAACATGGGATGGACATAAGTTTTAGCTCTGCAGAAATCCCCGCTTTGCCGCCCAAAGGCAAATTGGTCTGGTTTAAAAAAGTAGGGGAATCCAATAGTCATTATCAATGCGGCATAAAGTTCTTCAAGGACAGCACATTAAATCAAAAGTGGATTAAATGGATGGACGACAATATCCAAAAATTAGCCGATATTGGAGATAATAAAATTTTAAACCACTACCTGGTAGATGAGCAACAGGAATAAAATTTGCAAAACAAAGCCCAAGCCCTTTGCCTGCTTTTTATTGTTGTCGGGATTTTCCTTCGAGTAGATAATTTTGTACAAAACAGGTCATTGCGCGATGACGAGGCCCTTTATTTTGAATGCCTTGTCTCCAGGACCCCCACAGAAGTGCTGTTGAATGAGAAATATAATCTCATCAGCCCTCCCTCTCCTATAGGTTTTTCATTCATCGAACGAGAAATAATGGACCATGGTGGGTATAGTGAATATGCCTTACGTTTTATTCCATTTATATTTAGCTTAGGCGGCCTACTTCTTTTTTATTATTTAGTCTCCCAGTATTTTTCGTCGTGGACAACGCTTTGGGCCACGGGATTATTCGCACTTTCAAATCAACTGATATTTTTTTCTGCCGATATGCGCCCCTATTCCATCGAAGTGTTTTTTGCTATTTTGGCGCTTTGGATGTCTAACCGTCTGGTTAATAATGTCCGGCTCAGCGATTGTTTATGTTTTGGGGCAATGTCGGCTGTTTCAGTATGGTTTTCCTATACGGTGGTGTTTATTTTAGGGGGTGTGGCCATCGCCTCATTAGGGGTAAGCCTGTTTAAGAAACAATGGGGGAATTTTTATAAGCTTCTTTTAATTCACGGTTGTTGGGCCATCAGTTTTTTTCTTGTTTTTAAATATACCATTCACCCTATTCTCAAAGCAGGCATTACGAACCATATGTGGCAACGTTTCTTTTTTCACGGGCCGCACGATGTAATCAATATTTTTGCAGACCCGCTTGGGATCATCTCTCCCACGTTGGGCCTTTTTTGGTTTTTAGCTGGAGTTTTTTATTTATACAATATAAATAATAAGAAATTAGCATTGGCCATAATACCAATTATCCTTACCCTTATAGCTGCTTTATGTAAGAAATATCCGTTTTCAGGGAGAGTTTTATTGTTTTTGGTTCCTTCCCTACTGATTTTTATTGCTTTAGGCCTTGAAGCTTTGGGTGAGGGTTTTAAAGGGAAAATGAAGGGGGCGTACATTATTTTAGTCTTGGGTATCTTTTTTATTCCCCCCCTCATCCAAAACGTTGAGGACATGGCTTATGGCTGGGACCATGAAGATGCCAGGAGTGCGGCGTATTTTCTAAAGAACAATATGCTTCCTGACGATGTTCTCCTGATGAATAATGAAGCAAGATACCCGTTAGGGTATTATATGGGGAGATTTAAAATTGACATGAAAGACCGTTGGGTGGGGATCATTCCGGAAATTCTTTTTAAAAAAACTGAATACCCTGCACAGGCCCGTTGCGTTTTTGAACAATTCAATTTTGATATGCGTGGGTTTTTAATTGGGATTGGATTTTATACGGATAGGCCGCAGTACATGATTTATAGAGACCAATGGTTAAAGGTCAAATACAAACGCGAATGGCTCTTGTTGATCAATGCTCCCGAAGATTTAAGAATATTTCTTGAAGGATCAATGGGAAATGAAAAGGGAACCCATAGGCACATTATATTTAAAGGCGCGGACCTTTACTTATTATCCTAATGAAATTCTTCTAACCCGCATCTGTGCAATGAGTTTTAAGCTAAGTTCAATTATTTAGGATATAAGAAGATACATTATGATATAAAGTGATCGTAAAAATTATAAATCTTCTTTAAGATTATGATATATTATGATATATTGTGATTTAAGAATTATGAGTAAATTAATCAGAAAACTGGACGCCTACCGCTTGGAAAACAAGATTTCACAGACTAAACTGGCTGAAATCCTGGGTGTTACGTTTGTTACAGTCAACAGGTGGTTTAACGGCAAATTCGGCCCCAATAAAATCCAACGCCACCATATCAAAAAAATCCTGAAAGAGGTAAACGATGAGTAGAAAATTTTATGGCCTCTTTGAACATCATCAGCAGCCATTAGCGACAAAAAAAGTTTTTTTACAGCGGGTGGTCAAGTGCCTTTGGGTGGCTGCCCTGCTTTTATTTGTTACCATATTCACGGGGGCTGGCGTGTACCATTATGTTGAGGGATTTTCATGGATTGATGCCATTATGAACGCGGTTATGATTATGACAGGGTTGGGGCTGGTGGACAACCTGCACACCATCCCGGCCAAGATATTTACTTGTTTCTATGCTATTATTACTGCCTTGGTCTTTTATTTGGTGCTGGCCATTATCTTTGCCCCGCTGATCCATCGCTTTTTACACCGTTTTCATCTGGAATTAGGGCAAGGAAACTCTGATTAAAGGGCAATGGAACTTTTTATATAGACTTATTGTCTAAGTAGCAGAAGGCAAAGATGGAAGATATAGCTAAAGATACGTTAATTAAAGCGTCCCAAGGGGATACACAAGCCTTCGAGCTTGTCTATAAGGCAAGCAGCAGTTTTGTATATAACGTGGCTTATAGGGTTGTTAATAATAGAGAAGACGCCCTGGAAGTGGCCCAAGAGGTCTTTATGATTATTTACAACAAACTTAAAGATTTCCGTTTTGAGTCATCCTTCAAGACCTGGACCTACAGGATCACGGCCAATACGGCCATTAATTATGCCAAAAAATTTTCTAGGACTAAGACAGTGCCATTTGAAGAAGCCTTTGGAGAAG
>Ga0206850_10313_pt1 | contig 11401 bp, 5 predicted proteins | sample Alteio_BWOrgCont_16_FD_152885 | JGI IMG/M metagenome (GOLD analysis project Ga0206850, IMG submission 152885) | Enriched cells from forest soil in Barre Woods Harvard Forest LTER site, Petersham, Massachusetts, United States -... | ecosystem: Environmental > Terrestrial > Soil > Temperate forest >...
GAATGGACATGACAGTGTCCTCCAGGGACGTTACGGGGATAGTAGGGTGCCGCCGGGGTGCAAATCGATGTTGTCCGGTCGGTCGGCGGGGTTTGCTTGGGAAGGGATGAGGGATGAAGGATGAAATAAAACCCGAACCGTTGCGGTCTGTTTTCATCCCTCATTCTTCATCTCTTGTCTCTTCATCTAAAGAGGCCTTGCCTCTTCTTTCAGGTAGTGATGAGGGATGAAAGAAAACCTCGAACTGTCTTGGTTTTATTTCATCCCTCATCATTCATCCTTCATCCCTTAGAAGAAGAAGACCACCTTCTCGTAGAACCACTCCCAAACTCCGTGGAACAGGGAGTATCCGAGTGCGTGTTTGCCGCAGCGGATTCGCGTGCTGACTTCCAGTCCCGTGACGAACTGATCAGTTGGGATCATTTCGTCGGGCGTGAAGTCGCTGAGATTCAGTTTCACATAGGCCGTGACAACTGGTTCGTTCTCATCATGTTCGTTCTTGTTCGGAACTGCCTGGGCCGCGATATCGTCGCGGTAAAGCCGACCGCCGTAGCTGTGTTCCGACTGACTCTTCAGGAGTACATCGACGTCGAGGTACTTCCTCCCTTTCTCATCCACTTTGTGCAACTCCGGGTCAACAAATGCCTTCATGATCTGGCCGATGTTTCGTTGCGGAATCTTCAATTCGATGTGCCAGTTCCCTTCCAGGTTCCCGACACGCAGAAGCTCCTCGTGCGGACGCATGCTCCGACCGAGGAGATTTTCGCGACGGTCATCGTTCAGGACGGTCCACTTGGAGATATTTCTCGGCCGGGCGAGTTTGGTATTGAATAGCGGGGCGATGGCCCGAAAGTGCCCGGGATGAGCGGGATCGCCGTTGTACTGGAGGGTGAGAGACTCGATATCCGCGATCGCAGCTTCCCGGCTTATTTTTGCACGAGCCAGATCGACTTCGAGCGTGACCCGGGTTTCCTTGAATTGCTCACTTGGCCCCAAGTTTTTTAATATCCCTTCACGAGTTGTGATGTCGTTATTTGCTGTGATGAACTTGTCCTGAGCCTGGGAATAATCTTTTTGCAAGTCAGAACTGAACAGGGAAACAGCCGGGTATTTCTCATCGATCGTGTCGCCCGGCTTCACGCGAATATCGCGGACGGTCCCTTCTTTTGGCGGGTAGATCTGTGCGACCTCGACCGGCAGCAACTGTCCCTTGGCTTCCATCCGGAGGGGATAGGGAACGACGATCATCACCGCGACCAAAATCGAGAGCAGGATCGCGCCGGCAATCGTGTAGAACTTGGATTTTCCACCGATGCCTTCCTGAAGTTTGGCCAGCGGCCACCAGAGGAATTTGAGCGGCACCCGCTTCAATTCGGCCGCGTTATATAACGCGGGAGCTGCGTGTTTGCCGATCACTTCCAGCCGTTGAACCAATGGCTCGGTCTGTTCGGGTGGATTGAAACTCTCCAGGACAATAACGGAACGCGTTGGCTTGGTCAGATCCTTTTCCCGCTCATCGCGGATCGGTTGCACAATGAGCAACTTCGGCTGGCTCTCGTTCAGGTAATCGTCGAGGGCAGTGGCCACATCGGGGGGCAAGCCAGTGTTCTTGGCTCCCTTGAACACAAGTGGTTCACCCCACTGGAGAACGGCCTCCATGAGCCACCGGAGTCGTCGGACGTGGGTACTCGCCTTTTCGACCACATCGGCCCCACTAACGGCTTCGACGGTCACCTTGCGTCGGGCGTAGCGAATCCCGACACACATTCGGTCGCACTCGATGAGTTTGCGGCCTTCATTGGCAACGTGATACGCCACTTCAGTTGGGTTCAGAGTTCCGTGGATTAGTCGTGCGAATGATTCGACTTGTGTGAACGTGCGCTCGGCCCCGGACCCAGCGCGGGCGGTGATGAAGTGGTTGTACTGGCTGGCATACCCCGCCATCTGGAAGGCATAATTCAGAAATGCCGGATACAACCGCGGATCGTGGGTCGGATTCTGAAACACTTCCAGAACACCAAGTGTCTGTTTATCCGTGGCGATGATGGGAGCGAACAGCGCGAAGTGGTCGGTCAGATTGGCGGGAGGAACCGGGCCGGGTTCGCCTGGCCCCGGAGCAAGCCGACCGTTCGGCTCCAGAATGATGGGTCGTGGCGGGGCCGCCTGGAACACCTGTCGCAACACTTCGTTATGACACTGCCGGCCGCCGCGCTTGGACTCCAAACCCACCTTGTCCAGATTGATCTGGCACGCCACCTGAAGAAAGCCCTGCGGCGTTCGGAGCCAAACCGCCCCGGCGGGGGCATCGATGGCCGTCAGAGTGCGGTTCAGGAATTGAGCATAGAAATCTGAGGGAGGGAGATTTGATCCGGCCAGTTTGGCCGCGTCTTCAAACGCCCCTTCAATCTGGCGTGTGAAGCGGTTTTTTTCATCTTCGCTTGCGCTTACGGTCGGTGTTGCGCTCACTGGCGTGATCCTCGGGACAAACTCGGGGATGCTGCAAGATCATACTGCGTGATTGCCCGCGCGGGCAAGACAACCCAATTAAACCCACCCGTGACAGGATGTTTCGCTTTGGAAGACGACTGATGGGGGGCAATCCACAAGCAACGCCCCAAACTTGTCGGCACGAAGACAGGGTCTACTAGAGATTAGTAGATGCACTCCGCCAGAGAAAAAGTGCTAACCCCCAGACGCACGGAGTACACAGCCTAGTCTACAAAAGAAATTGGAATGTACCAAAAACTCTTGACATTCTATCCACAAGTTTGTCATTTGTTATCGGAATTAGTCTTTGATAATTGTCGAGCCAATGTTGGTAGACAAACTTGGCACGCTTTGAATCGAAGTCTTTGACATTCTCAAGCTTTTTTCATTTCTTGCAATGGGAAATGTGATCGGGTCGCCTAACAACCGGCCCCCTAACGCTATTGACCAGGACAAGGCGGTCGCGGGTCAAGTGGGTCGCCGAGGCCATAAGTATATTCTTATAATTATTTTGAATAAATGGCGAAATGGCACGTATAAAAGGGTCAATTCTGCAAAACAAAGCTAAATCATTAAAACTCGTGGCAAGATTCGACAAAAATTGAGGTTAAGTCAACATATGAACAGGAATAGTAAGCGTAAAACCCCCATTTATGGCGGGTGTTTCGCAGCTCGTAATCTCTGCTCCCACGAAGGTTGATTTTGAGTAAGATAGCTCCATTCGCTTCATACTGGTCGGCAGCACGTTTATCTCTGGGGCACCAGAATAATTCCATCATCTCCCGCTTGCCGTCTGTTTGCTCTGGGCGTAACCGTGTCCCGTGACGCATTCCACGCACGCGGATCGAGCCATGATCGCAGTCGAACACCTGACCAAGTATTACGGAGAGTACCCGGCCGTCCGGGATGTGTCTTTCCAGGTGGATAAGGGGCAGGTGGTTGGGTTCCTTGGCCCAAACGGTGCCGGGAAGTCCACCACTATGCGAATCCTTGCCGGGTTCCTCACGGCAACTTCCGGCAAGGCTACCATCGATGGCAAGGATGTGTTTTGGGATCCGATCGAGGCTCGCCGCCGCATTGGGTACATGCCCGAGAACTGCCCCCTCTACTCCGACATGCGAGTCGATGAGTATCTGTGGTTTCGCGGTGGTCTCAAGGGTCTCGGCCGATCCGACCGGAAGAAGCGCCTCGGATATGTCCTCGAACGCTGTTGGCTCCAGGATGTCCGTAGGCAGATCATTGGCACTCTGTCGAAGGGATATCGGCAAAGGGTGGGGCTGGCCGATTCGCTTATTGCCGATCCACCTGTGCTGATTCTCGATGAGCCAACCGCCGGGCTCGACCCAACTCAGATCCGCGAGACGCGAAAGTTGATGAGGGAATTGGGGCAACAACACACCATGTTGCTCTCGACCCACATTTTGTCTGAAGTGGAAGCGACGTGCGACTCGGTCATCGTAATCTATCAGGGGCGGGTTGTCGAAGATGGGTCGCTATCCGCCGTGCGCCAGCGACACAAGAACAAGAACCTCGAAGACATCTTCGTGGGTTTGACGGGGCAAGAAGGAATCTAAATTTAGTTGAGAGTGGAGAGTTGAGAGTGGAGAGTTGATTGGGATTGTCGACCCCCTCGCCCCTTTAGATCAGGGAACCGAGACTCAGACGAAATCCACAATGAACGATCCCCTCCTAACTCTCCACTCTCAACTCTCCACTCTCAACTCTCTTAAACTATGCGTGCCACAGCCAGTTTGATCCGACGCGAGTTTACAGCGTATTTCACCAGTCCGGTGGGGTACGTTGCCGTGTTCGGATTTCTGATACTGACCGGGTTGTTGTTCAACCTCGCCTTGAACCTGTTGACGGAGCAGGGACCGCGTGGGGTTGAGTTTCCCATGCAGGTCTTCCTGGGTGGTGCCGAGAGTCCGGTACCTGCTTTGGTTGCCGGCGTGCTGTTTTGGGGTCTCTTCCCCGCCGTCACCGGAATACTCACGTCGCGACTTCTGGCGGAGGAGCGAGGAACCGGCACCCTGGAAGTGCTACTCACTGCGCCAATCCGAGACTGGCAGGTGGTGCTGGCCAAGTTCGTTGCGTGCTTTGCGTTTTACCTGTTTCTGTGGTTGCTGACGCTTGTGTATCTTCCCGTACTCCTCGATTTACACGCTACCTGGAAGGCCGCGTTCACCCCGTTTTCGATAGCAGCACTCTCTGGCATCGGATTACTCGTTCTCGCGGCGTTGACCTTGTTCTTCGGAACGAATGGATGGCTGACACTCGGTCTTGGCCTGATCGGAGCAATCGCAACAGGAGTTGGGGGCTACCTGCATTACACCAAGGATGCCGAGCAACTGGTCCGGATCACGGCGGGAATCGACCCGGCTCCCGTCTACACCTCGTACCTCGGTATTATCCTCGCGGGGGCCATGTTCCTGGCCCTTGGACTGTTTGTCTCCAGTCTTGTGAAGAGTCAACTCGTGGCCTGGATGCTGGCTCTTCTGTTGGGGTTGGCGTTCGTCTTGCCGACACTGCTTCGTTGGTGGTTCGAGAACGGAACACTTGGGTATTCGCTGGTGTACCTGGTCAGCGTTCCGGAACACTTTCGGCGGACGTTCACGCGCGGCCAACTCGATACCCGACCGCTGGTTCTCTACGTGACTGTGATGTTGTTCTGCTTGTTCATGACCGTGCGAAGTCTCGAAGCGCGGCGATTGAGATAAACGCTGTTCGTCTTGTAGGGTGGGTCGAGTCTTCGAGCCCCACCATTTTTAGAATCCGTCGAATTGGTGTGGCTCGCAAAGCCTCGACCCACCCTACAAGAACGAACGTTTTCAACGCTGAAGCTCGTATGGCTCGGTTCCCTGTGAGGTAACGATGGCCAAGACCGATACGCGACACCGGACTACCTGGGGAACGCGGTTTCGTTTCCTGGTACGGTTTGTTGGGGTCACCGGTGTTCTGGCAACCGCTATCGGTGCCGCGATGCTCAACACCGTGGACCCGATCGCCAACTGGACGCTTGAGAATCTCAGGTCGTCAGGTGAGGGAGTTCATGGGCTATTCGCGGAGTATGCCGCGTGGACACTGGCAGTTGGTGTGGCAGCCGTCGCCGTTGCTCTGGTGGTCGAACTGCTCGGGGGACTCACACTCGTTACCGGTCGGCGAACCGCAGCGAATACCACCGCGACCATCAGCACCATTGCCGCGGTATCGCTCCTGGCGATAGTGAATGTTTACTCTTTCAGCCATCACGCCCGGTATGACCTCACGCGCGACCATCGGTACACGCTTCCGCCCGAGTTGGTCGAGCAGTTCAGCAAGTTACGCTCGCAAACGCCCACCACGATTGTTGTCCTCCAGATGCACAAGACGTTTGGCACCTTGACGGACAAACGGGATAGCTACACATCCGAGGCGGAGCGGGTGGTGACGGAAAAGGTGAAGGATTTGGTGGATTTGTTCCGGGAATTCGGCCCTCAGTTTAATGTCGTCGTCTTCGATACCGAAGCATTCGGTTACGACCGCGCGATGGCCGAGCTGACGCACGATACTCCTGAGCTTCGGGCAGCGATCGAAGCCTCTCCGGAGAACAGCATCTTCTTCCACGCCAACAAGCGCGTTCAGCGTTTGTCGTTCAACGAATTCCTCCAGCTCGACAAAACTGCAAGCAAAGAGGCGGAAGGAGGCCGCGGGAATCTCGTGCTGCTCCCACAGGGCGAGGAAACATTCGCACGCAGGATTCTGGCTGTCCAGGAGCGGCGACCGAAAGTGGCCCTTTGCGTCGTCCACGAGTTGCTCACCAGCGCTTATCCCGACGGGCCAGGCAAAGCTTATACACTCGCCGGGCTCAGAGAGACGCTCACCAACTATGGGTTCGATGTGGTCGATATAGTCTTGAAGAAGAACTGGGCGTCCGCCAGTTCGTTCGATGACCTCAAACCGACAGCAGACACCCGCGAGGAAACCAAGCTGGAACGACTTGAAGGGAAAGTTGCTACCGCACAGGTCAAGTTGTCCACCGCGAACAGAACTGTCCTGAGGATCGAAAAAGCTCAGTCGGAAATCGACAAGATAAAAGATCGTCCGTGGTCCGAACGCAGCGCGGCGTACCGGCAACTCCTTCGATTGGTGGTCACCGAAGAATTGGAACCGGAAATTCTCGCAACTATCGCCAAGCAATTGACGAAGGCCAAGCAGTCGGTCGAAGACGCGCAGAAGAAGCTCAAAGCAGCCAATGCGGATCTCAATCTGGCCCTCAAGGACGAAAGGCCTGTTGAGGATCGCAGGATTGCCGATGCGAAAGAGAAGCTCAAGAGGAAACTCGCGGATGTGGATCTCCTGATCGTGCCCCGATTCACCCTGGAGGATGCAACGCAAGGGGAAGGAGCGGGGGTGCCGGCCAATCTCCACAAGTTGCGTAAAGAACAGGTTGAAGTCATTCGAGATTTCATGGTTTCCGGAAAGCCGGTTCTCGCGTGTCTGGGTTCGATCTCCGGATCGGATGGGCCGAGCCTCGATGCTCCCGATGGTTTCGAGAGACTACTCGCGGAGCGAGGCATTACCCTCGGTCAGGAGACCATCCTGTTTGATGTGGAAGAAAATGTATTCGCCGCTCGCATCGCGGACGAACAATTCGGCGGCGGAGTGCCGACGGACATCCCATCGCTCGCGTTCGTAGAAATGCCCGTTAATGGGCAACAGGCGAAACCAAACCCTATCGCAGCGGCCATTCGATTAACCGCGCGGAGTGTCGGTCAACCGCTCGAAATCCGGAGGAAGGCTCTCCGGCCAGTCTCTCTGCTGCCGGGTTGGCAGGACCGAGTTCCCTTTGCCGCGGAGTTCCTCCTGACCAGCCCCGACAGCTGGAATGCGGAAAGACCCTTTCTCCAAATCGAGCGGGCGCGTAGACCCGATGGCCGGGTGGTGCAGGTCTTCACATATATCCCCGAGTTTGAAGCCACCACCGTCAACGATCCGAAGTGGGGAACACCAATGGCCGAACGAAAGGGACCGTTCTCGATTGGTGTGGCAATCGAAAGTAAGATTCCCGCTTCCTGGATTGATGAGGAATATACGCGGGAGCAATTCGCTGCCTCGTTGCTGATTCCCGTGGATGGCGTTTTGACTGCGGGGCTTACCGTTGCCGCAAACCAACTCGAGCGTCGCAATCAGCGGCTGGTTGTGTTCGGCAGCGGCAATCTGTTCACGGGGCCGAAGCTGGAACCGGCACAAGAGAAGCTGCTGCTGCACTCGGTCAACTGGCTGACCGGGCGGGACGATCGGTTGCCGCGGGGCGACAAGCCAACGTGGTCGTTCCCCCGAGTCGAGATGACGGATCAGGAAGTCAAACTCTGGCAATTCGGTACTGCGGTTGGTTTGCCGCTCGTTGCCATCTACCTCGGGTTCATGGCAATGATGCTCCGTCGGCTACGGTGAGGAAGGACGGCATTCCGGGGGTATGGGTTTCCAGGGTTCACACCCCGGGCTATTAATGATAGTTCTCATTGCTGATCGCAGACGGGGTGAAGTGCGGCCTATCAGCGAAACAGACGAGTTCGGATTCAAGGCGGTAGAGCAGTCAGTGCATGCTCCACCTGCACACAACAGGTTTTGGTTAACGTGTGCGAAACATAGCACGAGTGGAGTTGTAATCGTTAATGAGCGTAAACAAATTGGGAACTCAGATCCCGGAATCGCACTTATCTTGTGCCGATGGCGATCCGAATTGGCTGTGGGCGGGGCGTGTCCCCTCGCTCGACGGGTTGCGAGCAGTTGCGATCGGGTTGGTGATTGCCGCTCACTCGATAGGCACCCCCAACGCCCCGTTCCCAATGTCATTCTGGGCGTTCGGCGATCTCGGCGTGCAACTCTTCTTCGTGATCAGTGGGTTTTTGATTACCCTATTATTGATCCGGGAACGGAAGCGACGCGGACGGATCTCACTCAAACAATTTTACTTTAGGCGCGCGGTTCGCATCCTCCCGGCGTTCCTCACATTTATGGCTTTTCTCTGCTTCCTACAGTTGCTTGGTGCCATTTTTATAGATGAAGACACGTGGCTACTCTCACTCACTTTCACACTCAATCTCCAACCCGAGACAGGGCCCTGGAACGTGGGTCATATCTGGTCCCTCTGCGTGGAAGAACATTTTTATCTGCTTTGGCCACCATTGGTTGCGGTATTGGGGTTGGTTTGGTCTTGGCGGATAGCGTGGTTCAGCGTGTTAACTGCTCCTCTTTGGCGCTGGGCTATTGGAATCCAATACCATGGGGTATTCGACCCGCAAACTTTCACCTTCGCCAGGATGGATGCAATTGCGATGGGGTGTTGCTTGGCGATCACATTGACGGTTGATCGTACTGGGACGATGTGCAAATTCAGTCGCGTGCGAACAGTCGCTGTATGGATTTCAATATTCGCACTATTCATCACTGCAAGACTTTTCTCCACTGCCGGTCTGCAAAAATACCACCTGGGATTGCTCCTCACACACACACTCCAGGGCACTGCATTTACGTTGTTGCTCTGGATATCGGTATGTGTCCCGAACGGCTGGGTGGGGCATATGTTAAATGTGCAACCGGTGGTCTGGATCGGGGTGCTGTCATACAGTCTCTATTTGTGGCAGCAGCCGTTTCTGGACAGATCCAATCCGAGTTGGATGTGTGTCTGGCCTATCAACCTTATTCTCGCCGTGTCGCTCGCTACCTGTTCTTACCTGGCAGTGGAACGCCCTCTACTCCGTTGGCGACAGCGGCATGGCTCTGTCGCCTAACGACCCTTGACGCTTATGCTGATATCAGCCCAACGATTATTCAGAAACCTGGATGGCGTTGTCCGGACGGCGGCAGTCAATGTTCTGGTCCTTGGTCAGGGGTAAAGCTATGTTTGATTCTCTTCGTGAGAGTCCACCACTTCCCTGGAGGATCAACGCCTGGGAAGCCGCGACCAGTTGCCCTACACCGAGTTGTTTGAACAGATTTGGTCTGAATACAATCGCAGGGCAACGCGAACCCTCGACCGTTACCAGTTCTGGCGACTTGTTGCTCGCGTGAGCAAATAGTTTCACTGGGCGTTAGCGCAATACCGATTCACGAGTACCTCGACGATGAATGGCAAAACCACCCTTGTCCTGGTTCTGCTCGCGGTTGCGGCCGGGGCGTGGCTTTGGAAAGGCGATGAGTGGGGACCAAAAGTTGGGCTGAAGCCCAACCATCCAGAGTCGCCGCCATCTCAAGCCGCGGCGATTCTCGATTCCCTCACCCCAGCGACATTGTCCCGGGTCGAAGTTAAGTATTCTTCCGGCGATTCTCTCGTTCTTGAGCGAAGCAACACCGACTCCGGTTGGAAGTTGCCCGGGAACTGGCCGCCTCGCAAGCCGGAAGTCGAGGAACTCGTCGAACTTCTCGGTAATCTTCGCACTCGATTTCAGGCTATTCCGGTTCCAGAGGCAGCAGATTTCGCCAAGTATGGGCTTGCCCCCGATCAGAAACCACTGGTTGTCACACTTACGGCAAACGGCGAGACCACCACACTCACCTTCGGCGATCCCTCCCCGGGTGCCGGGGAGACGGCCTTCACGCGCCCGGGATTTGTTCGAGTCAACGACTTGCCGGAGGCGTTGCAACTCGGACCGAATGTGATGCCCGTGGTTCATCGGCCAGCAGACTCCTATCGCCGCCGACAATTGTTCACGGATGTGGATCGGGTCAAGATCACCGCAGCCAGTCCCGTCCCGAATCCCCTCGGTCAACCACCTGGCCCCGAGGCACCGGTCACGGTCACTCTTCCCGGGGAAGAGACAACTTCGATTCAGGTTTCCCAACCGCCTGTCCGCCTTATTGGCATACCGCTCCCCAAGCTCGATGGAAATTTTACCCTGACCCGACAGGGAAAGTTGCCTGAACCCGGAGTGTACGCCAAGGGTGGTGAAGCAACCATTCCGCCCGACCGGCTTGCCGATGTCTGGGGTCTCAGTGCGCCGGTGCGAGATCATGTTGAGCCCGGTCGGTTGCGTTCTCTGCTGGCTGCGATATCCGAGTTATGGGCCGATGAGTTCGTGACATCCACCAGCGATGTCCGGCTGATCGTTGCCCGTCAGTTCACGTTGCCACTCCCGTTTGAATCGATCGCTTCAGTCGCAGCGCGTGCGGCTCCGATTCCTTTCGATGTGCGAACGGGTCTTGCGGACTCAAAACTCGCCGTGACGGTGACGCAGAACCGCGGCGAGGCTGTCACTATTCGCTTTGGCAACGTGGCAAAGACCGGCGAGCGCACGGAAACAATCACTCTGCCAGCCGCTCAACCGTGTATGCCACCCCAGACAATCCCCCGGAAGATTCCAGTCGAATATCGATTTGCGAAATTGGATGGAAACCCTCTCGTTTTTGTCGTCGCCGCCGAGAAGCAGCCGGACCTGTTTCCGACCGTTGAGCAATTGACCGATCCCCAAGTGGCTCGATTTTCAGCCGATGAGGTCCAGGAGGTTACCATCCGGCACATGGGCAGCCAGGAAGTTAAGTTGATACGCACGAAGGGGAACCCGAAAGCGACCAATCCCGCCGAGACAATGGACCGCTGGTTCCTCGATGCCAAACCGAACCGACTCCTTGCAGATACCACTCGGGTAAACGAACTACTCGATCAGATAGCCGGGTTCCGATCCGATCGGCCGGACCATACCACATACCCGACAAACGCACCCGCGCCCGACACATTCATCACCATCGTTGCTCGCGAAAAGCGAGCCGAGGGTGAACCCGATGCACCCTCCCGCACATTCAACCTCCAGATTGGCAAGCCCGATGCGGTCAAGCGATTGCTCCCGATCCAGGTAGCGGGTTGGCCTCGGGTCACTCTGGTAAGCGATAAGCTCGGCCCCGATGGCCTTGATTCCTGGTTCACCTCGACTTTCTA
>Ga0206850_10314_pt1 | contig 11365 bp, 10 predicted proteins | sample Alteio_BWOrgCont_16_FD_152885 | JGI IMG/M metagenome (GOLD analysis project Ga0206850, IMG submission 152885) | Enriched cells from forest soil in Barre Woods Harvard Forest LTER site, Petersham, Massachusetts, United States -... | ecosystem: Environmental > Terrestrial > Soil > Temperate forest >...
ACTTGACACCAGTTGGCTTTTCTGTCCGATTCATTGGCAACAGCGACTTCCAGCTTTCGATCTGGATCACCTCGGCATTGCGGATCGTCTCCCGGATTTCCCGTTCCCACTTTTTGACAAGTTGGCCGGGACAGAACACCAAAGCCCGATAGGACCGACCCCCAGCATGGGCATGAATTGCTGAAAGCCCCATGATGGTTTTCCCGGTACCCATTTCCCCGATCAGCAGAATGCTCTTCTGTCGGCGAAGGGCTTGACGAGTGGCTTCAATAACGTGTCGTTGAGCATCGAACGGCATCCGCATCAGATCCAGGATCGGAAATGTATGCTGACCCGGAATATGCAAAGGTTTCAAAGATCGTTCGGCTTGTCGTCCGAGCAGCGACCCATAACAGGTCATGTATTCATCCAGGTTCCTGATCTTTCCGTTGAAGTTGACATCCTTGGCTCGACGGGGGATGTTGCTTCGCTCACCGATAACCAGATGCCCCGTCCGAATGCCTTCGCCTACCAGTGCATCGAGTGTTTCGCTGTCAGCAAGAATGAGCCCGGCATGACAGTCATGTTGCGTCAGCGGCACGATCACTGCCCGATTTCTCATCTCCTGACACAACCAAGGAATCCACTCCCTCAAGAGCGGCGTTGTGAATTGTTGGCTCTGAAGATGCTGCCAAATGGTTTCTTCGGTTACTGCCGGGAGGAACCCGTCTCGTTGGCTCAGCAGGAGAACATGCCACAGATCGTAGCCGAGTTTGGTGCGATAGACGCGATAGCCATCCGGTGATTTGGTCAGTTGGGTATCTTTCACATCGCCAAGTTGAACGGAGTATTCGTACCGCTTCTGGTCTCTGTTGGAAGAGCGGAACCCGGCCGTCAGTGCCTTGATGCTCGTTTCGGGACCAACTATGGAGAGTAACAGGACTTCCTTGTCGTGTAGGCCAACTGCGTCACAGCGAACTTTGAATCGAGAACAGCACGAGCGACCGTTGTTGCGTCCGGCCTTGTTGACCTCGAATTGAAATGATCCAACGACGGCATCCAAGGATTGCTCCATTTCTTGCATGGATGACCTCGACGATTTGAGTTCGGAGACAACTTCGTGGTCCAGCCGTCTATGCTCTCGAAAAGTCAGCAATCTCTTCATTCTCGTCTTTGGCATCGGCATCCACGAAAGTCTGGATACGGCCCGAGGCATCTACAGTGCGAATGACCAACTCGATTCGTTCGGAGATCGTAGTCCGGGTCGTTGTGCCTCCGTCCGGGTTATCGGATTCCATCACGTCGGAGACAAACGACCGTTTCCGGGATGTTCCACGAACAACGTGGCTTGGCTGTCCTTCCGGCTCAACGATCCCATTCAGTTGCCCGCTCGCCAATAAAAGGGCCACGTGACCAATACCCAGCGGGAGCGGTGGAGACGGTAGCGGGATCTCCGGCGGTGAGGTCAAGTGACACCGTAGCGGTGAACCATCCAGCATTCGCCGCAACTCGGGTTCGGTTGGTTCGACTTTTTGGAAGAGACGAGGTCCATTCCCCGGGGGGATTTGATACCGGAATCCATTTGGGGCTAGTACGGCTTCCCATCGTTGACGGTCAGAGGAATCTCGCCGAGGAACTTCGGGACGGGATCGCTTGTGCCCCAAAACGACAACCTCTCCATAGGGATGATGGGCGTCAGGAAACGGAACGATCATGCAGTTCTGGTAGAACGTCGTGAAATGTCGTCTGGCTTCGGAGTATTCCTCAACGACATCCTCGGGACAAACCAGAGCCATCACCCCTCCTGGCATAAGCCAGTCGGTAGAGCGCCACAGGAACTGCTCCTCGACACGATAACCGCCGTAGGAATGGTCGAAGGGCGGATTCAACCAGACAAACGAGAAGCTATTCCGACTGGCCGAGCAACCGAAGAAATCTGCCGGTGCCAGCACATGCGAATCCGGTAGAGTTGAACGAAGAATCTCCGCTCGGCTCTCGTCCAGTTCAATGGCGAACGACGATGCCAAGGAGCAGTTGAGTAGTTCGGCGAGTTGCCTGAGAGCGTTTCCTTCGCCAGCACAGGGATCGAGGATGGCAAACCGCTCAGACGATGGGCCTTGCAAGAGAGATGCAATATGAGCAATTGCATCTTCGTGAGCGGGATAGAATCCACCGCACGCTTGAGCCGCTAGTCGCATGAATTGCCTCGTTGCGTGAAACGACAACCCCTCGGCAGCCAGTGCCAAGGGGTGATCGGAGGATGGTTGGGGAACAAGAAGAGTCAGAAATGTCGGTCCACAGCCGCTTCTATCAGGAACCTCAAACAGCAAGAGACATGTCGAGGGCGAGGCTCCAGGCTTTCTGCTTCAGACGGGCACCAGAGCCGAACCAGATGGAGTCTAACCGTCGATTGTCGCGGTCCACATCATTAGTCCCACGCGTGGGTCGGACGTGATCGACAAACTCCGTCACGGCATTTAAGGCGAGCCAGGACGAGTGCTTGATCGACGGTTCATCGTGGCCAATGCCTTCCTCGAACAAACGATGAAGTTCCTGCCGGATGTTGACGGCTCGCCTGTTGTCCTTACCTTCCTCCGGATCGGGATAGAGTTTCTCGAAGTACGCGGAAAGCTCTGACTGGGTTGGATAATGACTGGCCAGTCGATTGATCCTCTCGCCAGCGTCATCGTAGAAGCGATTGGCAAATCCCAGAACCTGCTGAGCCTCCCGAATCTTGGCCTCCAAGTTACCCTTGTGCATGATGCTCACACCCTGTCCCTGGCTTCGGCTTTCAGCGAGTGAGAGCGTGTTCTGACAGACAACCCGTATCGGCGTGAAGTACACCCTGAGTGCTGCTGATCCATCGTGGGCATTCGAGAGAAGGAGGAACTTATCCACGATGTCGGCAGAATTCTTGACCTGAATGTGCCCCGGCAACTTGGCCAGCATCCAGATTTTCTCGCCTTTACCGAGGGCTCCCGCCGTGTGATAACGGAGGCCACCGTCGGCAACGATGCTGTCGAGAAACCCAAACGCCTGGGAGTTTTGCACCGGGACGTAGCGATCGCTCACGATACCGATGACAGTTTGTGTGTCGTACCGAACCACGGCCTTCGTTTTCGGCACCGCGAGTCCATCGAACGTGCTGACCGAAGTGAGCTTGACCTCGTAATCAAGTCCGGCTGCGGTAATGGCTTCCCGCGCGGTGGCTGGTTGATCGAGCTTCGTACCGAGATGATGCCAGGGGACTTCCCCGACGTACATCATTGCCGTCTTGCCGTTCGTCGATGCTAGACTATGTGCCATCTGAATCTCCTTGTGGGGTGCCACAAAGAGTACCCGACAGACGAGCAGACGACGGAGTGGGGGGAAGATGGGGTCGAGACAGACACGGAGGCAGTCGGGTACAAAGTGGCAAGGGCAAATGGCGAACACGAGACCGACGGCACCGGATAGTATCATCTTGCTCTTGCTGGTCTGTATATCGGAGTTCGGAGCGGGAAACGTGGAGCAAAAGTGAGTGGTCGGGTTCGCACTCATTTGCTTGAGTCGCTCGGTATGCTCTCATCTGGCGTAACAATGAACTCGATAAAGAATCGTTGTGTACCGTACTGCATCTCGCGACAGTCTTCAGGCGTGAGTGATGACAAATAGCGCGCAACTTCGGCCCCGATCTCTTCGGGTGTACCAGACATCTGTGCTTCTCCATTTGTGGCATTTCCGAACTGGTACGCCGCATCAAACAGCCCATCAGAATTCCCCACCGACGCGCTCATCTGGAACCGCATGGTTATCTCCTAATTTGCTGCAACCAAGTCGAAACCACTATACGATGGACCCTCGCAAAGATCCGCCCTTCGGGGTATGCTCTTGCACGTTTGGCATTCCCTGCTTCAAGAAGAAGTGTGAAATTCTGTTGTGACGGGTTATTCGAAAACTCCGGACCGCACGTCGAGTCCGAGAGCCTTCCCCACTTCCGTCAGCTTGTCGAGAACAACTTGGGTCTTGGTGGCCAGACCGTTGGACTTCTCGTCCCCGGCGAAAGCTTCACCGATCCGGTGTTCGAGCTTAACAATGGTGCCCTCAATCGCGGCCGTGGCGATGACGGAGATGGTGATGAACGGCTCTCCATACCTCCGGCGTACAGTGACTCGAAGGATCCGGCGGTCGATCCTTTCGTGGTCCCTGCGGAGTTCACTGATGTACTCGTCCGGATCGTGAAACGATACGGTCAAAGGGATCGGTTCCTTGGTCATTCGTTGATCTCCGATTGGAGTATCGTCAGGTGGTTGATAATTCTGGCATAACCTCGATAGATACCCAAGCGAATCGGAGAACGCGTTGTTGATAAAGGAAGCCCATTGTACGCATTTTACAAATATTGGCACAAAATTTGCTATAGCAATGTAATTCCGAGAATATATTTTCTGGCGTCCCTGAAAAGAGGGAAGCCGAGTTTAGGATGATGAGAGGTGGATAAGGGGAGCTTAGTGTACGGGCATATCAATCGGGTAGGCCAGCGGGGGGATGGACTCGCTCAAAGCACGCTTTGTTGGATACAAATTTGATAGGAGCGACTGTTTCTGCGTTGACCACCTTGGGCCGGGAACATTGCATGAAAGTAAATGATGGTTTTATTCCATCCCCAGAATTGGGCGAAATTGAATTTGTGGTGGGGGATGGGTTGGGGGAACCCCAAACATGGGATATTTATGACGAACAAAAAACGAGAAGGAGGGTGAGAAGTATAAAGTAAATAGTGAGTTTTATTTTTCGCGACCCCCGCATCGCATGAAATCAAGTATTTGTTGATGAAGGTTGCTTGTTAGTTTTTGTGTGGCGATTCGTCATTCCCAGCGAAAGGAGCGATGTTGCCCTTCTCCTTTTAGGAGACTCAGAACCATTGGTTCGACAGAAAGCTGACGAGTTTTTCGTTTGTTTTGGCGAGTTCGCTTTGGGAGTAGGCACAAAGGACCAAGAATGTCTCCGGTTCGCTATTGTCCCCAAAGGTGAAGTAAAACCAATTCACGGCGGAGCAGTTTTTTGAGGGGCGCAAGCATCCCCCAAACGAGCTTTTTCTCCAGTCGGGAGTTGGTTTGTCCAAACCCTACATTTGAATGTGGGGTTTCCAGTACTTCGCGAATCGGGGCGTTGCAGACCGGCCGACAAATCCAAGCGTTTTGGCTGCTGGTGCGAATCAGTGCATTGGCTTTCGTGAAAGAGGTCTTAACCCCCGTCTCTGACATTCACTCTTCAGGAGGTTCTCATTTCATGGCACTCTACTTTCTGGACTACGATGTCCTGCAAGGACACGATTACCAACGGCTGTATGCCGAACTCGCAAGATTCAGAGCAATTCACATCCTGGATTCCCTCTGGTGCTTTGAACGGCTGAATACCAACTGCCCAAACTTGCGAGATCATTTTGCTCAATTCCTCCATCCAGACGACCGACTCGTTGTGTCTGAAGTTATTCATTGGGCGATGCGCAATCATCTTGGTCATCCACGAATCGCAACACGCACTTGACTCGGGCAGAGAGCCTGGTCGTTTTTGCAACAGTTGAGTTCCAATCATGGGGAGCAAAGATCCCCAGTGCTGCTGATTGCTCGCACATGAAACTCCCAGCCTCCAGGAACTTCTCCAGAGGTACGTAGATGATCATCGTTGATTCCCGTGAGTCGATTTACGGCACTCCGAACGAGGATGTCGATGACGACGCTCTTATGGCCCGAGTGCGGGATGAGCGTGACGGGATAGCTTTCCGGCAACTCCACGATCGCTACCATGGTAGGCTTCGCGCTATGCTGGCTAGGCGAGGGATTACGCGAAGTGATGTTGACGACTTGCTGCAGGAAATCTTTAGGCGTGTCTGCCTGCACGCGCATAATTACCATTCGCACGGCAAATTTCGATCCTGGCTTTGGAGACTGGCGAACAACGCGTATTCCAGTTTTCTGATGAGATCTAGGCGATTTCCCCCTGCGGTTAGCATAACCTATGACTCAATTGCTGCTCCGCCTGACCTGGAGGCGACTCTCATAGAGGACTTTGACGAAATCACCATGAGGGTGACGGGTGCCAACAACCGTGTCCTCAACGGCACCGCACCGGGCTTTCAAAAGAGGAAGGCGTGGGGACTCCTCCGATGCCTCTCGCGTTTAATGCACGAAATCGATGCCCACACACCCTATCCGGTTCAGGTAGGTAGCTCAGTCGTAGCAAGTCCGGCCTTCGAGTTCCTTGGGCGAGAACGAAAAGAGACTTATCTGGACATGTTGCGCCAACTCGGGGAAACCCCCGGGACTGGAAACTTCCGCGTCGATCTCCCCAGGTGTGGACTTAAGGTTCCTGGTACCCAGATCTGGCACGAGTTTGTTGATGCTCTGGCTAAAGATGTGACCCACTCGGGTACTAACGCATAAATCGCGCGTATCCGGAAACTCCTCGAATACACAAACTTTCACTCTGTTATTGGAATATTGGCATGAAAACCCCAGATTCACACGAGCAACCCCCACAGCAGTTACTACAGCCCGATGAGCAGGATGTATTGGAGGTTGTTTGCGCAGAGATCGGCGTTCCTGCTGATCTTGTCGAAGCGCTGATCCTAGAGGAGGAGAGGGTCTACTTGATGGGCCGGCGTCATGGGATCCGCGAGAGGATCGACAGTTTGCTCCAACGCCATTTGCAGGAAGGAGGGAAGAAAAAATGATGCTGGAACGAATCACGCTTGAAGACTACCGTTGCTTCAGTGGCGTCCAGACCGCCGAGCTGGCGTCGTCGCCAAAAGGCGGTCGCAATCTGATACCAATCGGAGGACTGAATGGGGCGGGTAAGACCAGCCTTCTCGAAGCGATCGCATTCGGTCTTTTAGGCACCAAGCAAAGTTTTCACTTCCTGAAGGGACTTGAGCGGAAAGGTGATGATCTTGAACAGCAGAAGCGTGAATTGAAGAGCCTCCTGAATCATGCGGCGTTCTCCGCTGGATGTCGTACAGCTGCTGTCACCCTTGAATTAAATGACGAAAACCATCAGGTCGTCATCCGCCGACGTTGGCATTTTGCCGAAGATGGCCGGTTCGAATCGGAGGAGTTGAACGTAACCCTGGACGGAAAGCCTCCTACACAACATGAAGGACAAACCGCAGACGAAACGTACCAGGACTATTTGAAGCAGAGGATCCCTCCCCAGGTCGCGCCATTCTTCCTGTTTGATGGTGAGAAGATCCAGAAACTCGCGGATGCAACCCCGGACACAACAGTTCGAGAAGGTATCGAGACCTTGTTGGGATTCGATCTATTAGATCGCCTGGGCCAAGATCTGGAGGAACGGGCACGGTACCACCGGCTGCAAAATGAACGCCAGAATCGCCAGACTGTCGAACTTGACGAACTCCGCTCGAAGGAAGAAGAACTCGGGAGGCAGATTAGTCAGCTTAACAACGAATTGTCAGCATTATCAGCGAAAGATGATGAACTTCGCGTTCAATTGGCTCAATACAACGCCCAGCTTGATGAACTCCTCGGGCCGGAAAAGAAACGACCGACTGAGTTACAAACAGACCTCGATCGTGATCGAGCCGAGGTCGCTAGGGTACGGGGACTGATCGAGGAGATGATTGATGAAAGCGTTGTGTTGGGGTTGTCGGCTCGACTCGCCACCGATCTTATGACACGCCTTTCCGGGGAACAAATCTTTAGAGAATGGGATGAGGGCCGTCGCCGAGTTGAGCCACAGCGCGATAGGCTCATCACGGAAATTTTCGGTCGAAAAGCACCACGTCCTGACCCCCCTCTATTAGCCGATCAGAGTGAATTCCTGATCGACCGGCTCAAGGAAGCGTGGATTGGACTCTTTAATCCTCCGCCGGAGGGAATGATTGCTCAGTTACGGCATGACCAGCTTGGTGCTGAGGAATTGGATAAGGTTCGGGCAAAGTGGGCGGACATATCCGATCGCGGTGTCCGGGATCTCGGGGAAATGTTGGACCGGATCGAGGTAATGGAGCGGCGTTGCGCTAACCTCACGGATCAGATGGATCGGTTGAAGGACGCAAATACGGAAGATATCGATCGCATGCTCGTGGAGCGGGACCAGCTAAATCGGCGTATTGGGCAGGCACAGGAGGGATTCGACACAAAACAACGTCAGCTGGTGTCGCTACAACGAGATCTTGCCGCCGCGAGGAAGAGTCGAACGGATAAAGAGTCTGACGCGAACCAAAGTGGACATCATGGTCAGATGGCAACTCTTGCTCAGCGGGTCAGGACAGCGGTTCGGCGTTACCAGGAAGAATTACGACCACGGAAGAGTGAGGAACTCCGCGGGCACCTGCGGGACATGTACCGCCGGCTTGCCCGTAAGGAAGATGTTGTTCAGGATATTGACCTGGATCCCGAGACCTACAAGGTCAGACTCCTCAACCGACGTGGCGGCGAGATTCCGGTGCATGAACTCTCAGCCGGTGAGAAAGAAATTTTCGCACTGTCGCTGCTCTGGTCACTCGCGAAAACCTCGAAGCGGGATCTTCCGGTGGTGATCGACACCCCTCTCGGCCGGTTGGACAGTCAGCACCGGACAAACATTGTCACACGTTACCTACCCGCAGCCGGGCACCAAGTTATCGTCCTCTCAACCGATACCGAACTGGACCAGCGGTACTTTGCACTCGTGAGTGATCACGTTGCCAGATCTCTCCATCTGAAATTTGACGCCAAGGCCGAAAAGACCGAGATCGAGGAAGGCTATTTCGAGTTCGATCGATAACGCATTTTTCACCCCGATTAAGGAACCCTAACATGCCGCTCACAACTCAGATCCTCATGCGGCGGTACAAGTGTACCGAGCAGGCAGGTAATAAACTAACGGAACTCTCCACCAAGACCAGCTGGCGGGACGACATCATTTCCCGTCTGGCAATTGCCCGATCATTACGCGAGTCAGAGACTCCACCTCTGATCAAAGGGACTCGAAAGGGCAAAGAGCTCCAAGGGGGCACGTTCTTCAAATGGCAAGATGATACTGCCATACTTCCGTGGTTCGTTGCCCTTGTTGCTGAACATGCTGGTAAGCGGCTTCAGTCGGATGAAGAAGCCTACGATCTGATCATCGCCCACTGGCACCGCGGGTTGGATCTTCTCCACGAAGACCTCAAAGGATCTCCAGGTGTTCACGACTTCGTGCTGAAACTGGCACGGATGGCGAGTGAGATCCCAAACCGGAAATCCAGCAAGGCTTCCTCAGCTACCACAATGAAGCAACACGAGGTTCGCACCGGGCGGGTTCGCGCTCTCACTATCCCTATCGGCAAGGTGGCCGGTGTGAAGGATCCGTTTACTGTGACCCTGAACGACACACGAATCCACAGCAACGGGCACATCGCCATAAGCGGGATGAGTGGGAGTGGAAAAACCCAACTGGCGAAACAGATTGCTGTGTCAGCGATGCGGCGCGCCGATCCATCGACAGGCATGATCTTTATCGACTATGCGAAGGGAGATGTGGCCCAAGACCGGAAGTTCATTGAGGAGATCGGGGCCACAGTGTACCAGCTTCCAGGAACCCAACTCCCTATCGGCCCCTTCCACCTCAGGGACTATTCACTTGAGGCTGTCACCTTGGCAGCGGAAGAGAAACGGGAGGTTTACACGAACCTCTTCCGGAATCTCGGCCCGAAGCAACAAGGTATGCTTGTCCAAGCGATAAGATTGAGCTACCAAAGGCTGGCCGAAGATCCGATCAGACCGCCCGACATCACCTTCGTCAACTGCATTCTGCAAGAACTGTACGAGACGAATGCCCTTCAACCGGATTCGTTGACCGAGTTGTTCCGTCGGCTCTCCGCTTACAGGTTGTTTTGGGGACGGGGAGATGGGTCACCCCCAACGAGCCCACTCTACACTCAGCGCTGGGTTGTGGATATCCACGAGCTCGGAGGCTTGAAAGAGGTAACCGCGTTCACATTGATCGAACAGTTGTACCGCGAGATGCGAGGCTTGCCTGAATCCGAAGTTGATTCGGAAAGCGGTCTCAGGCAGATTCGCTGCATGTTGTTCATCGACGAAGCCCAATACTATCTCAGATGCAAGAACCGGTTTCTCCAAGGCATTATCCGCGAGGGGAGGAGCAAGGGGTTTGCAATCGCCTTGTTATCCCAGTCGCCGGATGATTTCGAGCAACCGGACTTCGACTATACCGAGCAACTCGAATTCACATACATGCTGGCATGTAAGACAAAGCCGAAGGCTGTTCAGAGAGTTCTTGGAGTCGATGCTGCGGAATCTAAGCGTTTGGCAACTGAATTGGGTAAATTGGAACCCCTTCATGGAGTTGGACGGCGAGGAGGGCGGACAAGTCCTGTCGAGTCGTTCCGTGTGGTTCCATTTTATGAATTGACAAGTTGAAAACTATTGGAGACGTGAGCTTGATACATGCATGGGAATTGAACTCACAGTCTTTGATTCGCAAGCCCGATCTGTCCAACAATGGAGATAGCAATGGTCGAGAGTATGTCCGGGGGTGATCTTGAGGCCCATGGTTTGGCCTTGTTCAACGACCAAATGGGACTTGAAGTCGTTCGCCCGACGACGAAAACCGTCCGTCTACTGGAGTTGGACCCAGAGGGTCCTCATGAGTCAGGAGAGTCTCTGGAGTTGGACTATTTGGTTCCACGCGGAGAGGTCTGCTTGATTGGAGAGATAACATCCCGTTCAAACAGCACCAGTATCAAGGGAAAGTTTGATCGCTTCCGTCGTCAGTATGAGCTCGTCTCGGGAAAACTCACCTCAGGTTCTCGGGCGAATCGTAGAAAAGTGTTACTCACGCTTGGTGTGCCAGAAGACAAGGTGGGTTCGTTTCTGGAGATCACTTCCTGCAAAGGGTTCTACCTCCAGACTCAAAATAGCAGGAGTGACTACGAGGTACCGCAGGTTCCCGGTATTGCTGCAATGTACTCATCAGATTGGGAGCAACTTCAAGAGTATGCCCAAGCCATAGGCGAGTATGCACAGCATCCGTTCTTTGATCGCTTTGGACTTGAACGGAAAGAAGGTAACCGAGTTATTCGAATTAAGCCGGAACCCCACCATCTGCATCGAGAGGCCGGACGTACCATTGCTTCGAATGTAGAGCCAGCTGATGTTTTCACATTTGTGGCCAATCCTTATGATTTGCTCCACATTGCCCGAGTGTTTCGTCGTGACGAACTGGCTCCACAATCAAAACGAGACAGAATGTACCAACGCGCTCTACTACCCGAGAAGTTGAGAAAAATCAGAAACGTGCTGCGAGCCAACCCAAAGTTCATGTTCCCGAACGGAATTCTACTTGTCTTAGAGTCTAATTGTGAATACACACGCGGTAACCTTGACATCGCTGATTGCTA
>Ga0206850_10315_pt1 | contig 11314 bp, 11 predicted proteins | sample Alteio_BWOrgCont_16_FD_152885 | JGI IMG/M metagenome (GOLD analysis project Ga0206850, IMG submission 152885) | Enriched cells from forest soil in Barre Woods Harvard Forest LTER site, Petersham, Massachusetts, United States -... | ecosystem: Environmental > Terrestrial > Soil > Temperate forest >...
AGCATAAACCGGAGGTGGGGGGGGAGCGACCATCACCGGGGCAGGAGCGGGGTAAACCACATACTGAGCGGAGGCAGTGCTGGTTCCAACGATCACGGCAGCAGTCGCTGCCAGTCCTAAGATGAACAGTTTCATGACTTTGCTCCAGTTTTCGACCTTGTGATTTGGGGAGGAGTCTCACATCACCCCTCCCACGGAATCCTAACGCTCAGGGTGTCGATCCTTGCGTTTCTGAAATGCGGACCCAGAATCCTCTCATAAATCTACTTGGCATAGTCTGACAAATTTACCCAGACAATTCAGACCACCCATCCTTCGGCAGAGATTCTCTGATTCGAACATCCTGGTGTCAGTTTGTCACTGATGTAGTGTGTCAATTTGACATGACACACCAGCGAAAAGGCGTTCATGGTCGTCCTGGAACAACAGGAATCATTGGGATCGCCGGAGGCGGGACAGGAGGCACCACTGGGACCGCAAATGGTGAAGGCGGAGCCGTTGGGATCACGGGTGGTGGGTTAGCCGGTATCACTGGAGGCGGTCCAGAAGGCATTGCCGGAATCGCAGGCGGCCCGAGGAACAGCGAAGGCGGCATCATTCGCCTTGGTCCGGGAGGCGGTGTGAACGAACTCATCTCCGAGAGTCGCATCTTCAAGGTTTCAGCGAGTTTTGCAGTCTCCGGGCGCACATCACGGCGGAATGCCGCATTGATGCTAGGATCGAAATAAATTGCAGCACCATCGAGAGCAACTCCGGCGAAAAGCCCCCGACTCCGCGAGTAAGAGACGATCTCTGCTTCCAGCCGAGCATCAGTGGCAGCAGACGCTTGCCTTCCAACCGGCCCAGCAGCAACAGCGGCATCCACCCCCAGTGTGATCTTGTGCTTACCTTCCATAAGTCGGTCCAGGCTCTTCCGCGTTCGGAAGACGAGTACCACATCCGTGGATTCGACGCCGGCCTGGAAACCTACACTGGCACCACCCAGGTTCACAAAAGTCGGTTCACCCCAGACTCCGTTTCTATCGCGGACCATGACGACACCATGTCCACCACGTCCACCGAAAATAAACCCTGCTTTGATCACGTGCGGGATGATCGCCACTCCTTGAGCATCCGCAAGGAGAGCGGGAGGAATGCTCTTGAGGGGGATCGCCGCGAGTTCATCGAGGACATCCGTTGCGGTCTTGAGAGTCTGGGCAGGCGGCGGGGCCGCAGCAACAGGCGCAATCGCGATAAAGGTGAGAACTAGAGTAGACAGGTAAAAGCGGATCATGGGGACCTCCACTGACGCGGAAAATCTGTACTTTTTGCCATACGATTATAGATGCAATCCGCGGGCCGAGGGGAGGGTGCAATCCCATTCTTCATGGGTCAGTCTTAATGGGATGTGCTGGCTGTATCGAGTGGAGAAGATCGGTCGATTTGGAGTGCGATGGTAGTTCTTACACGTGACCTTTACACGCCTTTGTATTTTTGACTCGGCATGACCCTGCCCTGTCCATCACACCTGGAATTGCAAAAGGATGGGCACTACCCCGCGGCTGCTCGGTCAAGTCTGAGTGAGGCCTGCCCCGGCGAGCCGAAGGGATTCCAATTCGTTCCTGTTGTCACACAGCCATAAAGCGGATCAATCGGAGTATTGTGCCGTCGATTGTATCGCTGGGCTCCGACCAGACCCGCGATGCACTGACCGAGACCATCTGGGATGCCCTCACTCTTGGCCTCGAAGACCAGCATGACGGAAGACCAATCATTGACCCCTGAGGACCACGCTGATGATGAAATCGCACCGACCGGTGATAGCCAGCGGCTTCGGAATGCGCACTCGTCAACGGGAACGTGTTGCGGTTTAGTGCGAGATAGGGTGTGGAGCGATGGGATTTACACCGGTGAGAACGCATGGGTTACAGGGATCGTTGGACATTGGAGGGGTTGCTCGGTGGTGCCGGTGTGGTTGGTAATACACAGTCAGCGCTCAACATCTTCATCGGTTCTTCGCCAATCTTTGGCACATCCCCTGCTATACTTCATATAGCCAACTCAATGGGCAGCACCTATGTCGGACCTCAACCATATCCGCTTACTGCTAGCCGATCCGCTACTGACGCAGAGTGATATTGAGTTATTCGAGCGCATGACCGGGAAGCGCGCTGCTGAGGATGTGTCTCCTCAATACCCAGAGCGCCAGACGAAAGCGCCTGTACTACCGTTCGATCCCTGTATGCCTGATTGTTGCAACCCATCCGGTATCAATCAGTCCTAAAGAGACTGATCGCATCATTATGACGATCTTCTACTTTTCTGGATTTTCGGTCATTCAGTAACAGATACCAATCAGTTCTCGAACACGCCCCCCAGGGTTCACTTTTCCCACCGCCGACTTTCGAGATTCACACTACTCCCATTCACCCTCAGGCTCGACCAGCAATTCAACAGGCATTGGTTGTCTGATGATGTGTGGGCGCTTCTGTCTTCGTGCGTTGTCGTGAATCATCTCATAATATATTCAAATGATAATAAGTGCTCGGCCCGGAAGTCCGAGAGGAGACTGGGCTGACACAGCCTCTAGAATAATCACTGTCTGACCTCGCAACGCTCTCAATCACTCGAGGACTGTATGAACCGGATACTCCTGGCTCTCGCAATTGGTGTCGTGGCTGGTGCCGGCGGGATGACGTTAGCCCATCATGACGACAAACCCAAGTTGAATCGAAAAGTCGTGTCCGAGCGGGACATCGCGGAGAAGCTGGATGGGAAAGAGGCGAAAGCGACGGTCGTGGAGGTAACGCTGGAACCCGGCCAGGAAGGCGATCCGCACCGGCACCCTGGCCCGGTGTTTGGATACGTCCTGGAAGGAGAATACGAGCATGCAATCAACGATGACCCTGCCAAAGTACTCAAGATGGGTGAGACCTTCTACGAACCGACCGGCGTACTCCACCGCGTCTCGAAGAATCCAAGTGCGAAAACGAAGACGCGCATTCTCGCTGTTATCCTGCACTCCCGCGACGACAAGCAAATCGCGGTGCCAGAGCCACCGAAGAAGCAATGAGGCAGTGGAATTGACCAAGGGAAATATCGGGAGGAAACAAAGAGGGGCGCTGAGCTTATTGAGAACCTGAAATGGTCAATGACTGATCGAATCGAGAGCCGATCGTCCCCTTAACAGCGGTGATCGGCTCTTTTGCTTGCCCATGCATTAGCCAAAGTGGTTCCTGGGAATGTCGCGACTTTCGGAGTTATGCGGTATGGCTTTTGCAAAATGCTTACTCAGCGCCCATAAGCAGCCCTCGACCATCCTCTGGAGTTTAACATGGGACTGATACTACTAATCGTGCTGGTCATACTCATTGCTGGCACAGTGCCCACCTACCCCTACTCGCGCAGATGGGGTTACCGACCATCTGGTGTACTGGGTCTCGTCCTGCTGATCCTGCTTCTGATGGTATTGCTCGACTGGATACCGTGGGGATTCGCCCCTGGCCCAGTCAGCTATTGAATTGCTTCTCTCGCTTTCGTGGAGCGTGCGACCGAAAAGGGTATACCCGTTTCTGAGCTGATTGTCTTGTTCTCGGTGTCACCGGGTATACCCTTCCACCACGCGTTGCTCATTCTCAATTGCCTGCGTCTTTTTTCATCAGGGACCGAAAAGCCTATACCTGATTGTCTTGAGATACGGCCACTTATTGCATTCCACTTCGCTTGGTCCGTTCGGGATAACTTCAGGCTGCCGATGGCCAGTGTATGGGAAGTATCCCGCCTCCGATTTCATGGCGAATACTCTTCTCTCCTGTTGTCTCGTGAGTTCCTATCACAAGAGGAATCATTCTATGAATGGTGCGAACATCACAAAGTATCGGAACCGTCTCCAGGCTTTGGCCAAGCAGCTTGGGGCCACAGTCGCAGGTCTTGAAGATCAAGTCGCCATCCCGACCGGAGGTGAGACCGCAGGGGGCATGTCGAATGCACCGCTTCACCTTGGGGATATTGGGAGCGAGGCATACAACCAGGAACTCAGTGCCACATTGTTGGAAAACGAGTCATTCCTCCGCAACGAGGTGCTGGCAGCACTGGAACGCATCGACAGTGGTGTGTTTGGGAAGTGTGAGCATTGTGGCACAAACATCGGCAACGAGCGGCTCGATGCCGTCCCTTACACTCGCTACTGCATCGGATGTGCTTCAGAGGCCCGTTCAGGAAAAGCCGTTAACCTGAATAACGGGCGCCCCGGCAGTTGGCTTGGGTCACCGGGGCATGAGGGCTTGAGCCAAACAGGTATGCCAAATCGCGCTGTTGGACGGGAATTGGGGGGCGCACCGGGCGATGTTCACGCAGCCGGCACACCAGGCGGAGGCACATCAATCGGTGGCTTGGCTGGAACCAACATCGGAAGCGGAACACCAGATGGGGTGAACCTTGAACAGACCGCGAGCGGATCCGAGATCGAGCCCCCGGACGAAGCTGAGGAGGAAAACGTGGGAGCATTTTCTGGTGTGTCTGGCGGGGCGGTTGGTGGAACCCCTGCGAATAAGCGTACCAGTAACGGGAGAGGAAATTCTTCAAGCGATGTCAACAAGGCTCCAGCCAAGCCAAGGAAGAATTCCAAGAAGAGTTCTGCTTAATATTATGCGCATCGCCGCCTCTTTTCTCAAAGCGATGGGGTAAGGGTCATGGCTTGAGCTTGGGGATTGCCTCTTTCAGGAAGTCGGGGATCTCGTTGAACGCGAAGGCGGTATATGCGAGTTCGTGGCTACCGAATACATCCCCCCAGGTGAGGAGTTCCGTCGCCCACACTTGTTTATTCTGATGCCGTAGCCGCAGTTCCGCGATGTTAGACATTCGGGCAACCGCGAATTGCCAACGGGCATTGGCTACGTCCTTTCCCCGGGCCTCAATCAGCAGAATAATCTCAGGATCTGTTCCTCGAACAAAAGCAAATAGCCCCCCATTAATGATGTCCTGCTTTGGCGCTGCATAACTGTGAATTGGATGAGGCAGCAATCGCAGTTCGGTGTCGTTGGGGTCTTTACGGTATTTCCCGATGCCGGTGAACTCCTTCGCCAATTGCTTGAGTTGCAAGAGCCGCTTCGCTTCGTTCGCAGCAGGGGCACCGGCATTGGGTACATCCACGAACTTCAACCCGACCTCATCGGTTTTCCACACCGGTTTACCGTGAAACTTGGCGCTAAGCGACTCTTCCGCAAGCGAATGGAATTCATGCTCCATGCGCGATTTTGGCGAAAACCACTTGTAGAGGCTTCCCACCACTAACGGCCGACCCTCGCGCGTCCAGAGGAAGACATTACCTTGGATGTCGCTCGCTGCGGGGTTCGACCACTTGAGCTTGGATTCACGTATCAGTTCGAGCGGTTTTTCTTTCTCGTCTTTGCCGATGCGGAACTCGTATTCCGCCGCGGCGGCCAACGTGAGCTTGAAAGCGGCTTCGATGTTCTCGGGGGTTGCGGGCGTCTCGGCCGGCTTCTGGGCGCGACCGACTGTGGCAACGGCGAGCAAACCGACTGGAAGTAGCGCGATTAATAACCGGCGTCGGTTCATGACAACTCCTATCGCAAACGCGGGAAGGAAATCAGGCGATCCTTCCCTCAACCACCTGGGAACATCGAATTGCGTTCAGTAAGGTGTACTCTACGCTTGCAAAACACTGCCAACAACGATTTTCCCGCCTCGATGCCTGACTGCCTGACAGAACGCATTCGATGGATTCGATAGTCCACCGGATTGTTCATGATGATATGTTTGTGGCAGTAGGTCTGTTAAACTCAGGACGATTGGAAAACCTCTCTCCTGGAGCATAGCTCGATGATACCCACCTTCCTTGCACTCGGGCTCGTGATCCCACTGCTGCCGGTCAAGGCCGATCCGATTCGGTCAGCGGTCGCAGCCGCTGTGCCGAGGCTTATGGCTGGTGCCGGGGGTCATGCCGAGCAGAAGACCTGCTTCGCCTGCCACAACCAGGCTACCCCTGCCCTGGCGCTCGATGCTGCACGGGCTCGCGGAATTGATGTCCCCAAGAAGTTCTTCACGGCCCAGGCCGAACACGTGGCCGGGTTCCTGGCCTCGAACAAGGAAGAATTCCGCACTGGGAGAGGAACAGGTGGGCAGGCGGCAACAGCGGGATACGCCCTGTTCGCCCTCGAACTAAACGGCCACCATCCGGATGACACTACTGCCGCTGTTGCCAGTTACTTGCTGAAGTTCCAGTCCAGTCGAGATCACTGGGAAACAACCTCCGACCGTCCACCCACCGAGGCCAGTCACTTTACCACCACCTATTTTGCCATCCGCGGCCTCAAGGTTTGGGGTGCGAAGGCCGATCGGGAACAGATCGACAAGCGAATCGAGAAGGCCCGGACATGGCTTATTAAGACCGCCGCGAAAGATACCGAAGATCGCGTGTTCCGGTTGCTTGCGATCAAGGAGGCCGGGGTGGGCGAGAAGGAGATTGCCGCGGCGTCGTGGGAGTTGCTGAAAACCCAGCGGATGGATGGAGGCTGGGGGCAACTCGATTCCCTGGCGAGCGATGCGTATGCGACGGGTTCCGCGCTCTACGCCCTGCACCATTCCGCAGACTTGAAGGTCGATTCTCCGGCATACCGTGCAGGTGTTTCATTCCTGGTTAAGACGCAGTTGGCAGATGGCACATGGTGGGTGAAATCGCGGAGCAAGCCATTCCAAAAGTATTACGAGAGCGGCTTCCCTCACGAGAACGATCAGTTCATCTCGATCAGTGCCAGTGGCTGGGCAACAGTAGCGCTCGTTGAAGGGATGGGTAAATAGGGCTGGTGCTCTGTCACAGCTTGATTGTCGGATAGACCGACTTGAGTTTGGTCCGGACATCGTCGATCTTCATTTGCCAATCGACGCCACGCTGCGTGGCATTAACATCCTTGCACCATGCTTCGGTTTCACACTGGCCACACCAGGATTGCGAGGATAGGCAGCTTAATCGAATACTCTTCGCCTTGTGCGGCGAGTGAGTTGATTTCGACTGTATTGACGGAGCTTTAACTCCGTCACGGGTGGTTTCACTTTATTCCTTGATCGTCCCTGCTATTTACTGCATCCGCCCTCGTCAGGGAGATTGTGCTCTGTCTGCCGAGTTCCTTCACATCCTTCGGAACTCTTGCCAATTCAGTTACGAACAAGAAATGACAAATCCGCCCGGCATGGGCGGATGTGCAGTTTTCGTACTGTGATGATTAGCGGAAGCGGCGACCAAAGACCCCATACCCCGAATAACCGTATCCGAGCGGATACCCATACCCTGGGGAGTAGTCATAGGTCGGCGCGTAGTACCCGGATCCACCAAGCCCATACCCTCCGTATCCATACCCTCCCACTCCCAAGCCAAGGCCGTACCCGCCATATCCACCATAACCGTATCCACCGCCATATCCACCACGGTAGCCGCCACCGCCGTGGCTATATCCACCTCCGCCGTGACCACCTGCGTGTCCACCGCCTCCACCATGACCACCACCTCCGCCACTGGCAGACGAGCTACCGGCGAGCCCGAAGGTTGCAAGACCGATACTAAGGGCCAGAATGAAGCTTTTCATGGTTGCTCCGCTTTTGTGTTGGGCGATTCAACAGTTAAGCGGCCCAGAGTGCCAAGCTTGCGCTGCCGCCAGCTTTTAACTCGATAATTGACAAAGATTTGCACAGCGCGTGGTGGGCACAGCTGCTTTGATGGATGATCGCCACGTTCGATTCACAGATTCTGTTTCATGGGCAAAAGGGCAATGAGGCCGGTGATTGCAGGGAGGATTAGGGATTCAGACATAACGCCCCGACGACGCTCGAAGTTACGCCTGAACCCAAGGCCGAAGTAAATATGGAACCAGCGCCCAAACCGGCGTTCATTCCAACGGAGCTTCCGATCCCTTCGCGAGCTGCTTACTTGTCTTTCTTCTCATCGTCGAATTTCTTGACCTGAGCTTGAACATACTTCTTCATCGCGTCTGATTCTCCGGTGGTCGCCCCGACAGCCTTGGCACCGTATTCCCTGGCTTTCTCCTTCTCACCAAGAGCGAAATAGGTTTCGGCAAGATTCAAAAGAGCGAACATATCCTTGTCTCCCGTCACCTTCAGTCCGGCCTCGGCTGCCCTGAGCGATAGTGAGAGTAGTTCCTTGTCGTTATTGGCGGCTGGCGATCGAAGAATCGCCGCCACTGAGGACAGTGCAGTCGGATCGTCCCGTTTGATCGCTTTTTCGATTACTTCCTCCGCGGCCTTTCGCGCTTCCGCTACTTTCTTGGTCTTGAGGAGCAAGTTGATCCGTGGCCCAACGAAATAAGGAATTCCCGCCAACTTGGGATGTTTTTTCTGGAACTCCAAGAGCGCGTTTATTCCCGCTTCAGCGTCCGATCCGCCGATCGCCTTGAATACTGCCGATACCTCTGCTTCTATCTTTTCAATTCCTTCCGCATCTTCCTTTGTCCACTTCCCAGCAACAACTTTTGGAAGCACTTCGTCGAGGTACATGGGGTGACCGATGTACGCGATTTTCCCATCCTTGCCGACCACGAACGAACACGGAATGCCATTCCGCTTTGCAGCGGTCATCCATGCGGTATACGTTTCACGATCATCGGCATAGGCAAATGTATAGCCGAGCTTCGGGCCGCGTTTCTCGACAAAGGCGGTCACTTTCTCCTGCGTGTTGTTCTGGTCTTTGGGGGAGAAGCCGATGAACGTAACGCCCTGGTCGCGGTATTCGGCCTGAAGATCGCTCATGTGGGGCATCATGACAATGCACGGTCCACACCAGGTCGCCCAGAACTCAACTACATAAACCTTGTTGGGAGCGAATTCCTTCACCTCGGTGCCCTGGAGCCATTTTGTGGCATGGAGCGTAGGGGCAGGATCTCCAACACCGAGGGTCTTGTCCTTGTCTGCTGGTTGCTTGTCTTCCGACTTGGCGGGTTTTGGGTCATCAGCTGCAATTGGAGCCAGAAATGTCGCGAGAAAAACGATTGCCAATAGTTGTTTACACATGATAGATACCTTCTTGAGGTGAATCCGAAAAGGCAGGATCGTATGAAATGGAGTGTAACTGCTGAATAGCGCAGAAGAAAATAATTCTCGCCCTTCGTCCTTTGGATTTTGTCCCCCGTCCTTCCTTCAAAAACAACCCGCGTTTTGCTCCGTTTTGCTTCCGTAAGGACGAAGAACCGAGGACGAAGGACCGAGAAGGGCAAAGATAATAATGGTTGAACACCCCCACCGTCCACTGCTACACTATAAACTCCTGCCGAATTACTTCAGCCCGTCGCCATCCGCTGGGATTCGCATCCATGCAGAAACGCTCTCCTTTTTTCGCATTTGTCATTGTTGCAGTATTGCCAGTAGTCGCGGTGGCCGATGAGCCAACCACCGTCAGTTACTACAAGGAAATCCGACCGATTTTCCAGCAGCATTGCAATGGCTGTCACCAGCCCGCCAAACCACTTGGCGGGTTCGTCACGACCGCGCATGGCGATCTCTTCAAGGCTGGCGAACGGGGCAAGGTCGGTGTCGTTGCCAACAAACCCATCGAAAGCTACCTCATCGAGCAGATCAAGGTTCACGAGAACGGCAAGGCGGAGATGCCCAAGAACCGCGATCCGCTGAACCCGATTCAGATCAAGCTGATATCCGACTGGATCGCACAAGGTGCGAAGGATGACACCCCCGCAAGCGCCAAGGCCGTTGTGGTCGATGCCGCCAACCCGCCGAAATACGTGGCACCGCCAGTCGTCACGGCTCTTTCGTTCTCACCAAACGGCAAATCGCTTGCGGTTGCCGGTTATCATGAGGTATTGGTCTACAACACCGCCACGTATGCCCTCCAATCCCGATTGATTGGGATCTCGGAGCGTGTGCAGTCGGTGGCTTATTCACCGGATGGAAAGAAACTTGCCGCGGTTGGCGGAGCGCCTGGTCGGTTCGGTGAAGTCCAAATCTGGAACCCTGAAACGGAAAAGCTCCTCATCTCCGCGCCCGTGACTTTCGACACGCTCTATGGCTTGAGCTGGTCCCCCGATGGCAAGGCGGTGGCATTCGGTTGTGCCGACAATACCGTCCGGGCCATCGACTCGCTCACCGGTAAGCAAATACTGCAAATGGGCACGCACTCCGATTGGGTTCTCGCAACCACGTTTGCACAAGACGGACTACACTTGGTTTCAGTCGGTCGGGATATGAGCATGAAACTGACCGAAGTCGCGACCCAGCGATTCGTCGATAACGTCACCAGCATTACTCCTGGGGCTTTGAAAGGTGGCTTGATGGCGGTAGACCGCAGACCAATGATGGACACCAAGCGGACGATCCGACTCTTCGGCGCGGTTGTCAAAATGAACGCACCCAAGCGGATGCAGAAGGTGCCGCCCGATACACCCGGAGTACCCCCTCAGGTATATGATGAGGTTCTCTCGGCTGGGTCCGATGGCATCCCACGACTGTACAAGATGCACCGGGAACAGAAACGAGAAATCGGCGATGATGCAAACAAGATCCGCGAGTACGAAAAGATGCCCGGTCGGATTGCCACAGTCGCATTCAGCGGCGATGGGACGAAGTTCGCCGCGGTCAGCAGTCTTGATGGCAAAGGCGAAGTGCGAGTATACGATGTGACTTCCGGTGCCAAGATTGTCTGCGAGAAAGTAACGGGACCGGTTTATGCTGTTGCATGGCAACCCGCCGGGAAACTGATCGCCTCGGCTGGGTTCGATGGCGTCGTCTGGCTTCACGATCCCTCATCGGGCAAGCTCGTGAACAGTTTTGTCGTGCTACCGAAGACTACCGCGACAGGAGCAGAGTAAACTGTAGGACGGCCTTCCCAGGCCGTCCCAGCGAAACCAAATCCTGCCGCTCGCTTAAGCTTCTGAACATCACACCAAACCGGGCAAAAATGCCCGTAACTCCAAATACGCTACCTCAGAGAACCCGACATGAAATTCTCCCGATACCTCATCGCTGTTGCTTTACTTGCTGTCTCCGCTGTCCCAACATTCGCCCAGGAAAAGCTTCCCGATGGGGTGAAGGTGTCGAAGCTCGATGTCCGCCCACAGGCAGTAGCTCTGAGTGGGCCGTTCTCATATTCGCAACTCCTTATCACCGCAACGCTCGATAACGGCGAGACGGCTGATGTGACGCGGATCGCGAAGATCGCCCCCACGTCTGGCGGCCTCGCAGCGATCGTGGCTGGCCTCGTGCGACCCATTGCCGATGGCAGCGGCGATATCTCGATATCGCTCGGAGGGCAGACGATCAAAGTCCCGGTCACCGTGAAAGACACGAAGGCCGGTAA
>Ga0206850_10303_pt2 | contig 11221 bp, 8 predicted proteins | sample Alteio_BWOrgCont_16_FD_152885 | JGI IMG/M metagenome (GOLD analysis project Ga0206850, IMG submission 152885) | Enriched cells from forest soil in Barre Woods Harvard Forest LTER site, Petersham, Massachusetts, United States -... | ecosystem: Environmental > Terrestrial > Soil > Temperate forest >...
GCGAGATTTCTTGACGCTTGCCCGAACTTGTTCGACGATGTGCGAGCGATAGAGAAAAAAATAGGGCGCGAGTCACTAAACGACTGGAATGTTGTCTTAGAAAGCGTTCTCGATTTGCTTCGGAAACTCGGTTCCAAATGGAAAGCCACTGAGGTTAAACTCTTCAGGGACGTGTTTACAAGAAAAGATCCTGAGGCAAAACCGGTATTGAAAAGCGACGGTTACGAACCCGATGCCGATTTACGTGATTTCGAAAACGTGCCATTAAAAGAAAGCATTTCGGATTATTTCAACCTTAAAGTTTTGCCCTACGTTTCCGATGCCTGGATGGATCGAAGCAAAGACAGGGTGGGTTACGAAATTAACTTCAGTCGATATTTCTATACGCATAAAACTCCAAGGACTTTGAAAGAAATTGATGTTGATTTAAAAATAATTGAAGAAGAAATACTGCGACTCCTCAAACAAGTCTCTAATTTATGAACGCAATTCAGAACGGGCGGCCTTATTCAAAACCTTGGAGATTGACAAAGTTCAAGTATTTGGCTTTAGTGCGAAAAGGTCGCGTAACTAATGAGGCAACGACTTTACCCATTTCGGAATCCGATGTCCCATATTTATCAATGGAATACCTTCGAGGCGAAGTGGCTGCATCCAGCTATATGGCGGTCACGCCGGAACTTATCCTAGCACAGGATGGAGATATACTCCTTCTTTGGGATGGCTCTAACGCGGGAGAATTTATTCGCTCCAAACGGGGCGCCGTCTCCTCTACAATAGCGCAAATTATACCCAGGGATAATGTTATTGATCGAGATTTCCTTTTCTGGTCCTGTAAGGCATTCGAGAAAATAATTAGGGCTGAAACAATTGGAATGGGAATTCCGCACGTAAGTGGTGAATCTCTCGGATCTCTGCAACTTCCTCTTCCGCCACTTGTTGATCAGAGGCGAGTGGTTTTCGATTTAGAGCAGGAACTGGCAAGAATAGATGCCTTGATAGAGTCAAAAGAAAGTTTTCTCCAGCTATTAACGGAGAAACGACAAGCTCTGATTACGCACGTAATCACGCGCGGCGTGGATTCAAGTGTGCCTTTATGCGATTCGGGCCTTTCATGGGCGGGGCGGATTCCAAAACATTGGAGAGTAATTCAATTCAAATTCATTTGTTCAAGTATACAAACAGGACCGTTTGGCTCTCAATTGCATGCCAATGATTATGTAGATGGTGGTATACCTGTGATAAACCCCGCCCATTTGATCAACGGAACAATCGTTCCCGATATGCGTGTTGCAGTGGATGAGCATGCAGCTAAACAACTATCTATTCACAGGCTTTTTCCAGGGGACATTATTTTTGCCAGGCGAGGCGAACTTGGTCGATGCGCGGTGGTTCAAGAATATCAAGCTGGTTGGCTTTGTGGTACAGGATGTTTAAGGATCCGCCTTAAACCTGAGGTTGTCCCGAGGTATATGGCCTTAATCTTCGAAATTACTGGGGCCGCCGAATATCTTGCGTTGGAATCTGTTGGCTCGACCATGGATAATATGAACACCGAAATACTTGGCTCCTTCCCAATCATTTTTCCTCCGTACGATGAGCAGATTGCCATTGTTAATGGCATAATTTCCCAAATCACAAAGTTGGACAGCTTGCGTGAAGCGACAGAGGAAAGCGTAAAGCTTCTAATAGAAAGGCGCTCAGTACTTATTGCCGATAAAGTATTGGGAAATTAAGGTGTAAAAATTAATGAGAATAAAAAGGCTTACTCTAAATAATTTTCGCGCTTTCGAAAACCCCGAACCGTTTGAATTCTCAGGAAATTTTAGCGTTATTGCCGGAATCAATGGTCGGGGCAAGACGTCCATTTTAGATGCAGTTGCAATCCTTGCTTCTCGTTTGGCCCGACAGATTGATGAACCTATTCCTAGGCAATATAGATCCGTGACAATCCGCGATATTCATCGTGGAGCGGAAACATTTAATATTTCGATGGACGTATTATTCGCAGAAACGCCATTGAATTTCCCTATGGAATATGGAAAGAGGCAAAAATATCTTGCACAGTCAGTTAGGAAAGCAATAAATCAGGTGCCATTAACAGTCTATTACACGACCGACCGTGCTGTTTGTCGCATGCCACGCAAAGTTCCAGATCAAGCCCCTCTTCCGAGGCAAGCCGCTTTTCTGGGGGCTCTCGTTAATAGTACGGTTGACTTCAGGGATTTAATCACAAGAGTTCGAATGTTGCGAGGTTACTCCACATTCCTACCCGGATCGATGCATTATAAGATGTTAAAAGGGTTTGAGCATGTCATGAAGGTATTTCTCCCAGGATTTACCTCTCTGCATGTTGACGATAAAACACTGGCCTTGACGGTTAAAAAGAATGATAAATCATTTAACATTGACCAGCTTTCCGACGGTGAACGCGCGTTTTTAGCTTTGACTACGGATCTTACCAGACGGCTCACCTTAGCACATTCCGAACTTAAAGATCCACTTAAGGGCGAAGCTATTGTTTTAATCGATGAGCTTGAGCTTCATCTGCATCCACGGTGGCAGCGTACGGTAATCGATAATTTGAAAAGTACGTTTCCGAATGTTCAATTCATTGCCACTACCCATTCACCATTTATCATTCAATCCTTGAATAGTGATGAACTGATCCTGCTGGATGATGTTGCTGCAGGTGATTTTAGCAATCGAGGGTTAGAAGAAATTGTCATTAAGATTATGGGTATCGAAGATCCTAATGTGACGCCTCGATATTTAAAAATGTTAGACGTAGCCACGAAATACTTTAAACTTATAGAAGATGCGCCGAACATTCGGAATTCGAAACGCACTCAGTTAAAGAGAAAATTAAACGCGATGATAAAACCATACAAAAAAGATAACCCCGCCTACGAGGCCTTTCTCGAGATGCAACGTGTAAGAGCGTTTAGAGAATAAGGTTTTTGTGAAACCAGTAAATAAAGGCGCATCCGTAATTGGACTGAGTAATTACAAAAAAGCTCGGCCCGAACTTTTGGAAAGACTAGGGCAATTCTGCTCCTATTGTGAATGCCCAGGATCTCCCCAGCAAATGCATGTTGAGCATATTTACCCAAAAGCCAAAACTGCCCATCCGAACTTGAAAAAAAAGTGGAGGAATTTTCTTTTAGCCTGTCCCACCTGTAATACTTATAAGAGTCAACATCTCGGGGAAAACAAACAGAACGGTTTACTAAAACGTTTTCTCTGGCCACATCTGGACAATACTTTTAATGCATTTGCGTACCATAAGGATGGCAGCCTTACGATTCGAGATGGCCTGAGCGCCAGCCTAAATACGTTGGCAAAAGCAACACGAGAAATGTTAGGTCTGCTTAAATCACCAGACGTATCGCAAGATTATCATGGGCGTGGTCTTGCCTATGATGGAATAACTAAAAGAGCTCAAGCTTGGGGCATGGCCGAAATCGCGTTAGCTGCATATACGGAAAACCAGACGCCAACTCAATTAGACACGATTAATGCCATGTGCTCTACAATCGGGCACTTTAGTATCTGGATGGAGGTTTTTAAAAACCATCCGGATGTCAGAAAAGTTGTTATTCGGGTTAGCAAAGCTGCTCCGAACTGTTTTGATGCAAGTACCACACGGCCAATACTGCGAGGAAGAATATGACTCAGGTATTAGAATCTTCATTCGAAACGGTGATTGAAGGTTATCTCTTGCGGCATGGTTATGTGGCGATTCCTTCGGAGGGATTTGATCGCAATCTGTCCATCTTTCCGGAAACAATTCTTGCGTTTATTCGTACCACACAGCCAAAGGAATGGGGTAAACTAGAGGTTTTACACGGAAGCAGGATCGGCGAGCAAATTATACACGATTTATGCAAATGGATGGATATATATGGCTCGTTAGCGACATTTAGACACGGCTTCAAATGTTATGGGCAAAATCTTCGAATAGCTTTTTTTAAAGCCGCACACGATCTTAACCCCGAACTAGAAGAACGTTATTTGGAAAATCGTCTTTGTATCACACGGCAATTGCATTTTTCACCTCGATCGGAAAAATCGCTGGACATTACTGTAAGCCTAAATGGCATTCCAATTGTCACACTTGAGTTGAAAAATCCACTTACAAATCAACGGGTTGAGGATGCTATACGACAATATCAACATGACCGTGATCCTCGCGAAGTCATTTTTGAATTTAAACGCCGCACTTTGGTTCATTTTGCCGTAGATACCGAGGCTGTATTTATGACTACACGTCTGGCAGGCACAGCAACACATTTTTTGCCCTTCAATAAAGGCTTTGAAAATGGTGCTGGAAATCCTCCTGACCCGGCCGGCCTCAATTATCGTACTGCCTATTTATGGGAAGAGGTCTTGCAGCGCGACAGTCTGCTGGATCTTTTAGCGCGTTTTCTTCATTTACAAATTACAGAAAAACGCACAGAGGATGGTCGAAAGGTCAAGAAAGAAACAATGATTTTTCCTCGCTATCATCAACTCCAGGCGGTTCGCTCACTTGTGGACTCGGCACGTCATGAAGGTGTAGGCCACAATTACCTCGTTGAACATTCGGCGGGGAGCGGTAAGAGTAATACCATCGGCTGGTTGGCTCACCGATTGTCTTCACTGCATGACACGAAAAATCAACGCGTCTTTGATTCAGTTATAGTAATTACTGACCGTGTAGTTCTTGATCAGCAACTACAAGACACTATTTACCAATTCGAGCACAAACAAGGCGTGGTTCAGAGGATTGACGAAAGCTCTAGGCAGCTCGCCGAAGCGTTAGAAAACGCAGTTCCAATTATTATCACGACTTTGCAAAAATTTCCGCATGTCTCCCGACAATTGCTCAAAATGTCTGAAGAGCGTGGCGAAATAGGTTCCGGAGTTCTCCAAACCCGCCATTGCGCTGTGATTATCGACGAAGCCCATAGTTCACAAGGTGGTGAAACAGCAACTGACCTAAAGGAAGTTTTGGGCGGCGAAGTGCTTATGAAAGAGGCACAGAAACGCGCGATGGAAGAAGGCCTTAATAATATGGAGGAATTATTCCGTAGCATGGCTAAGCGCAAACGGCAGGCGAACCTTAGTCTTTTTGCGTTCACGGCTACTCCTAAGCATAAGACTCTGAAAGTATTTGGTCGCAACAACCAGCCAGCACATCGTTACACCATGAAACAGGCCATTGAGGAAGGATTTATCCTCGATGTTCTTAAGAATTATACCACGTACGCTGCTTATTTCAAGCTACTTAAGGCATGTGAAGAAGATCCCAATGTTGAGCGTAAGAAGGCGGCTAAAGCCTTGGCCCGTTTTCTCAAATTGCACCCGGTCAATGTTGCTCAAAAGACTGAAGTCATGGTTGAGCATTTTCACACATTTACCCAAAATAAAATCGGTGGTCGAGCTAAAGCTATGGTAGTAACCGGCTCAAGGTTAGAAGCTGTACGTTATAAACAGAGCTTTGATCGCTATATCAAGGAAAAAGGCTATCCAATTAAATCACTGGTGGCGTTTTCAGGCACCGTACAGGATGACAAGATTCCAGATGCCAGTTACACAGAAGAGGAGATGAACGAAGGCTTGCGAGAAAAGGAACTACCGGAACGGTTTGACACTTCCGAATATCAGGTTCTATTGGTTGCGGAGAAATATCAAACTGGATTTGACCAACCTCTTTTGCACACCATGTACGTCGATAAACGTCTTGCTGGTATCCAAGCAGTGCAAACATTATCTCGGCTTAATCGTACTCATCCTTTTAAGGAAGACACGTTTGTGCTGGATTTCGTCAATGATCGGGAAGAAATCCGTGAAGCATTCAAAACTTATTATGAAGGCGCAACAATTGGTGAGGAAGTGGATCCGGCAAGGCTGTATCAAATCAAATCGGAATTGGATTCCTCAGGCATCTACCTAATGGGGGAATTGGATCGATTCTGCAATGTTTATTTTAAGCCAAATCAGCGCCAAAGCTCTGCCGATCATCAAGCTATGAATGCCGCCTTGGATCCCGCTGTTTCCAGATTCACTGCATTGCAGACAGATCATGAAGATGAAGCCGAGCTCCTACGCGGTAAACTGCAAGCATTTCGCAATCTCTATGCATTTCTAAGCCAAATTATTCCTTATCAAGATTCCGACCTTGAAAAACTGTACGTCTTCGTTCGCCATCTTTCATCGAAATTGCCTCATCGTAGTAGCGGCCCTGCTTATAGCTTTGATGATGATATACGATTGGAATATTATAGGCTCCAGAAAATTGGCGAAGGATCCATAAGTCTCAGAGAGGGTGCGGCAAAAGGCCTAGATGGTCCGACCGAGGTAGGCAGTGGTCTGGTGCGAGAAGAACCAATGGCTCTTTCTCGATTAATCGACCTTGTAAATGATCGCTTTGGCACGGACTGGAAGCAGCCAGACCAACTTTTCTTTGACCAGATTGTCGAGGCGTCGGTTTTGGATTCGAACTTGCAGCAGGCAGCGGCAGTGAACCCAAAGGAAAAATTCGAACTTGTCTTCAAGAATCTTTTGGAAACACTTTTTATGGAACGGATGGATCAAAACGAGGAGATTGTTGCTCGTTTCATGAACGATGAGCCTTTGCAAAGAGTTGTAACAACGTTGCTTGCCTCTGAAGTTTACCAGAGACTAAGGAAATAAGAAATACCACGATTTTCTTTATCAAACAGGAATACCTATGGCCAACCAGTACCTCAATTTTGCTAAAGAGGTTTTAGCAGGCATTAACACCCCGTTAACATTTAATGAAATATGGGAAACCGGGGTTAAAAATGGCGCAACAAAAAAGTTAACCATTAAGGGAAAGACTCCCTGGAATAGCCTTGGAGCCAATCTATATGTTGACGCAAGGGATAACAAAAATTCAGACTTCATCAAAGTTGGAAGTTGGCCCACGAGGTTTTTCCTAAAGTCACGATCTCAGGAGTTGAAGAACAAAAAGTTCGACGCAATTGATATTAAAATAACGTCAACCGATAAAACAACATATTCGGAAAGAGATCTTCATACCATACTGACCTACTACGCCTATTCAAACTTGGGATTTAATCGCGGAAAGCCAGTTGTAACTAAAACAATTTTTCATGAAAAATCAAAAAAACCTGGCCTGGCTGAATGGATTTTTCCAGATGTCGTTGGTTTTTATATGCCGGTGGAAGAATGGAGCAATGAGATTGTAGAGTTAAATAGTAAGTCCGACAATAATGCGTTAAAGCTTTTTTCATTCGAATTAAAAAAAGAATTGAATAGATCGAATTATAGGGAGTCGTATTTTCAGGCGGTTTCGAATTCTTCTTGGGCTCACGAGGGTTTTTTGGTGACGGCAAAATTACTGGAAGACGACGACCTATTATCCGAGCTTGACAGGCTAAACCAATCTTTTGGTATCGGAATAATCCAACTAGACATAGAGGATGCGGATTCTCCCTATCAGGTTCTTTTTCAGTCAAAACCGAAACCATTTCTTGACTGGGAGACTATGAACAAATTGGCGAAATTGAATCCTGAATTCAAAAAGTTCATTCAGGATATTAAGATAGATCTCGAATCAAAAAGAATACATCTTTCTGAATACGACAAGGTCAGTGATGATATTGAAGGTTACATCAAAAGAATAAGTAAGTGAGCCGGAAGGTATTATTTTGGCTAGTGGCGGTTATTGTTAAACCCCTTATCGTTTTCTAGCTGGAAACCGCCAATGATATTATCCAATTCGAATGATGAGAAAATAATATTGAGAGAAATTTATGAGAATATCTTAAGTCAAGATATCCCATTCCCTCTTAAACCAATTTCAGAATTTGAAACAAAATGGCGTCGAGAGGGAAAAGATGGCCGTTTTATTCTAATCCCAAATCCAACAATCGGTGATCCATTTCAGGCAATGAATAATTGTGAATATCCAAATGTCTGGATTAGTTTTGACATGCAAGATAGGCAGATACAAATGGGTATCTCCTTTTGGTCGGTTTCATCCGTTGATCAGCGATTCTTAAATTTCTCTAGCCGTAGGAACGAGGAGCAGCGAGGAGTGATTACTGCTATTCTACTTGGCCTAGCGGATTATTGGGATTTTACGATTTACAAAAAAAAGAGATATGAAGCGGATAGTGTAGTTTTTGAAGCTAGGTGCAATCAAATCGATGGCCAAATGTTATCCTCCATAATTGGGAAAATTATTGAATGGCGAGAATTATGGAAGCAAGAGGCCGCTATAAAGGGGAATTGGGTTGTTCCGGCAGTCACTTTTATGTCAGGAAAATTTCCCCCATCAGAAGCAGATTCTAAAATCCTGAACATTTTTTCGGTATTCTCTCAGATATGCGAAATGACTCCTAGCCGTGTAATACAGTCCGAAGCAAGTACAAAGAAAGACGAAATACAAGGCAAAATTGATCAATTAAAGGAAAACCTTGTAAAAAGCAAATTCGTTGACGCAATCAATGAGAGAATCAAAATTCTTCAAGAGGACTTGAGTAAAATAGTCGACTAGATCAGCGTCAAGTCATCAGATCCAGATTAGGTAGCCGTTTTTAAAAATGGTATAACGTTAAAATTGAGTTTCAGCTTGTCCAGATAATCCGACCATGCCTGCATCATCTTCCGCCGCTCCGGCAGATGTTCGGCGTAGTTGTAAGCCGCGCTGACGGCGTTTCGTTCCGCATGAGCAAGCTGGCGCTCGATGGCTTGATGGTTCCAACCCTTTTCATGCAACAATGTCGAAGCCATGCTCCGGAAGCCGTGGCCGGTCATTTCTTCCTTGGGGTATCCCATGCGGCGCAGCGCGGCCAGCACGGCATTATTGCTCATCGGTCGCTCGCGGGATTGCCCTCCGGGAAATACATAACGAGGCGCATCCGGCTTTCCTTGCAATGGCCGGTTCGTCATAGGCTCCAATTCTCGAAGAATCTCAATGGCTTGTCGGGACAGCGGGACGATGTGTTGCTCGCGCATCTTCATCCGCTCACCGGGAATGCGCCATTCCGCCGCGTCGAAATCAAACTCCGACCATACTGCCTGACGCAATTCACCGGGACGCACGAAGACCAGCGGGGCCAATCGCAGGGCGCACTTGGTCACGAAAAACCCCTCGTAGCCGTCAATCGCCCGTAACAACTCCCCTACCCTTCTCGGTTCCGTGATGCTGGCATGATGCTTTTCCTTGGGTGTGGGCATCGACCCACGCAGGTCTCCTGTCGGATCCCGATCCGCTCGACTGGTCGCCACCGCGTAGCGAAATACCTGTCCGCAACTCTGTATGGCGCGATGCGCGGTTTCCAACGCTCCCCGACTTGCGATACGGCGCATGACCGCCAATAAATCTGCTGCTTTAATCTCGGCTATGGGGCGTCTACCAAGCCACGGGAAAACGTCCTTTTCAAAACGAATCAGAATTCTGTCGCCGTGGCTGGCCGACCATGTCGAAGCAAATTTGCCGACCCATTCCCGAGCGATGGCCTCGAAGCTATCCCCGCCCCCAAGGGACTGTTTTTCCGCCTTGCGAACCACCCCGGGGTCAATACCTTCCGCAAGCTTTTGACGGAGAACAAAGCACCTGTCACGGGCGGACTTCAGACCTACTTCGGGGTAGACCCCCAAAGAAAGCCGGTTCTCCTTGCCACCATGATGGTATTTCCATCGCCACCACTTGCCGCCTTTAGGACTGATTTCAATGTAAAGACCATCTCGGTCGAACATTTTGAATGTTTTGAGCTTTGGTTTGGCTTTTCGGATTTCGGTATCAGTTAGAGCCATTTGGGGCAACTCCTTTTCAGTGACTACCAGTTGCCCCCAGAGTTGCCCCAACTTAGAGGCAGATTCCAAAGGAACACTTAGGTTCACTTTGGATAATATACCTCCTTAATATGCCGAATTCAAGCATATTTTGAGGTATTTTAGGATGTCTTGGGATGTCCTAGGAAGTGGAAAAAATGGAGGCGGCGGGAATCGAACCCGCGTCCGAAATCAACTTACCGATCGCTCCTACATGCTTTCTTCCTGATTTGATCTCGTTCTCAAAGACGCCCAAGGAGTCGGCTTCTCTGAAAACCAGCCCGGTGATCTCGGTCCCGCCCACCAGGCGATCGGTGGGACCCAGCCCCAAAGTATGGCGATCCTCCCGATGCTGAGGCACCCCCCGGGAAGACCGTAGCCACCTAGTTTTTAATTAGGCAGCCATTGCATAAGAATTGGATTCTTGTGCAGTTCGTTTTTTTCTGGAGTGATTAACGAGGCCAACCAGAAATCCTCGGCATGCAACTTTCGACTCATCCGATCCCGTCGAGACCTTTACGCCCCCCGGCAATGATTGAACCGTATGAGGAATATACCTAAACCCTGATTCGAAGCCACTTCCCTGAGGTGAGCCAAGTTCAAATTTGAATCGAATAAACCCATTCCGACTGAAAGCCTACCTTTCAGACATGGATTTAGGTCCCCTCCAGAAAAAATCGCGTTTGTTGGAATCTGCCCCCCTTCCCCGCGAAGCGGTGGAACGGCATTTCGAACGCCTAGACAACGATTATTGGAATGAGTTTCCCCTAGAAGAAATTCAACAGCATCTTGCCATTCTGCAGTCTCTCGGATTTTCGACGCCCTACTTTGTTCGAGTCGAGACGATGGGAGAAGAACTCTGCGGCCTTACCTTGATCGGTGGGGATTTTCCGGGGTTTTTCGCGGCCGTATCGGGTTTTCTCGCCAGTAGCGGCTACGACATCCATTCCGGAAAAGCCTTCAGTTTCCCACCGGACCCTTATCTGCCCGCTTTGCCCAACGGAGGGATCATCGATTTCCTTCTCATCCACCGTGACGAAGGTTCGTGCGCTGAACCTGGAGAACATGCCCGCTTGCAGGCGGAAATGGAGGGACTATTCCACCGCTTTGAATCCGGAGAGTCTAGGGGTATTCGGGTGGAGCTTTACAGGCGCATCGGCGAAAAGCTCGAACGGCATAACAGCCTCAAGGATTCGGGCACTCCCTTGGAAATACAGTATCATCTTCTGAATACCGGAACTCAACTCGCCATCCGCGGCAGGGATCGCGAGGCCATGCTTTTCTGCATCGCCGCGGCTATCAACCTGCAAAGACTCTCCATTGAAAAACTCCTGACCACCGTCAACGAAGATGGAACTTTTGAAAATCGATTGACGGTCACCGAAGCGGATCGCCGTCCTCTGCAGGATAC
>Ga0206850_10318_pt1 | contig 11042 bp, 12 predicted proteins | sample Alteio_BWOrgCont_16_FD_152885 | JGI IMG/M metagenome (GOLD analysis project Ga0206850, IMG submission 152885) | Enriched cells from forest soil in Barre Woods Harvard Forest LTER site, Petersham, Massachusetts, United States -... | ecosystem: Environmental > Terrestrial > Soil > Temperate forest >...
TCAAGCAGCGCGACGTGGTTGCGATTCTCGATACCAATTCGCATCTCTATGTCGCTTGCTATTACGCCGCCGCCAAGGCCGGCCTGACCTTCCTGCCGCTCAACTATCGCGCCAAGGAAGGCGAACTCGAATACATGATCAATACCGCCGAGACCAAACTGCTGATCGTCGGCGATCGCTACGTTGATCTCGTCAACCGCATCCATGCGCAGCTCAATAATGTCCCCGCGGTTGCGCTCGGCGATGGCGACGGAAAGATGACCAAGCTGGCCGATCTCATCGCCAAGGCCGAGCCCGACGAAGAGGATGCCGAGGTCGAGGACGAGGATGTCTCCGTCCTGATGTACACCAGCGGCACCACTTCGCTGCCCAAGGGCGTAATGTTGAGCTTTCGCGATTTCACCGCGTACGTCACCGCCAATATCGAGATGGCCGATGGCACCGAGCGCGGGACGTTCCTGGTGTGCGCGCCGTTTTACCATATCGCCGGCACCACCGCGATGATGACCAACCTGTGGACCGGCCGCAAAATGGTCGTGATGCCGCAGTTCGATCCGAAGTCCTGGCTTGAACTGGTCGGCAAGGAAGGCGTTACTCATGCCTTCGTGGTGCCCACCATGATGAAGCAGGTGCTCGACGACCCAAGCTTCGCCAAAACAGATTTCTCGAAGATGACCAACCTCGCCTACGGCGGCGCTGCGATGCCGCTGGCGGTCATCCGCCGTGCGATCGAGGCCTTCCCCAAGACCATCGGTTTCGTCAATGCCTACGGCCAGACCGAAACCACCTCATCGCTGACCATCCTCGGCCCAGATGACCATCGGATTACCGGCACCCCGGCCGAAGTCGAGCTCAAGCTCAAGCGCCTCAATTCGATCGGCAAGCCGTTGCCCGACGTCGAGATCAAGGTGCGCGACGACGACGGCAAGTTCCTCACCCATAGCGAAGTCGGCGAAATCATCATCCGCACCCCGCGCATCATGAAGGGTTACGCCGGCCGCAAGGACGATTCGGCGCTGCCCGACGGATGGCGCGCGACCGGCGACCTCGGTTGGGTGGATGAGGACGGCTACGTCTTCTTCGCCGGCCGCAAGGACGACATGATCATTCGCGGCGGCGAGAATATCGCACCCGCCGAAATCGAGACCGTACTGATGAGCCATCCGGCCGTCGATGAGGCCGCGGTGATCGGCGTGCCTTCGGTCGAATGGGGGCAGACGGTGAAGGCTTACGTGGTGCTGCGGCCCGGTGAAAAGGCCGACGCCAAGGATATCCAGGAGTTCTGCCGGACTCGTCTGGCGAGCTTCAAACGCCCCGAGTCCATCGAGTTCATCGAGGCGCTGCCGAAGAACGCGCTCGGCAAAATCCTGCGCAAGGAGCTACATGCGCAAAACCAGGCGCAGGCCTGACGCGGGACGCGGCGCACCGACGCGCGGTCGCGCTGCAAAAATCGCGGCGGCCAACGGCGCCGGCGGCGCCAGCGATCCAGGCGCCATCGAAGTCGATCTCGAGGGCGGCGCGCTCGTCGCCACCCTCAGACGTCCGCGCGCGCAGAACCGCGTCAGTCATGCGATGGGGCGCGAGCTCATGGACCTCGCCGAAACCGTCGAGGACGATGACGCGATCCTCGTGCTCGCCATCACCGGCGCCGACTCGACCTTCTGCGCCGGCTTCGATGAGGACGTCGATCCGCTGTTAGTCGAAATGCTCGCCCTGCTCTCCAAGCCGACCGTCGCGATTATCAACGGCGACGCGACCGACGAGGGCCTCGAACTCGCGCTGGGGCTCGATTTGCGCGCCGCCGTCGGCACCGCGCGCCTCGCGTTGACGCAGCTCGTACGCGGAAAATTACCGCGCTTCGGCGGCACTCAACGCCTGCCTCGCCTCGCCGGCGCAGCCCAGGCGCTGCGGATGTTGCTGACGGGCGAGCCGCTGCGCGCCAGCGATGCGATGCGATCGGGGCTCGTCACCTATCTCGCCGACGATCGCAAGGAACTCGATCGCGTCGCGCGCGAGCTGCTCACCACCCTCGCCAGCCGCGGTCCGATCGGGATGCGTATGGCCAAGGAGGCCGTCCGCAAGGGCGCCGATATGACAATCGATCAGGGCATAAGACTTGAAGAAGACTTGTACGCCCTGCTACAAACCACCACCGACCGTGCCGAAGGCGTGCGCGCATTCCTCGAAAAGCGCAAGCCGCTGTTCAAGGGCGCGTAGCCTTGACGGTGCGCGGTCGTAACAGTGCTTAAAATAGAAAGTGCGTGGCCTCGAGGGGCGCGCAGTCCGATTCAACCGGCAGTGCCAGGAGCGCTCAAAGACATGGCTAATCAGCTCGGCAAAGTTTACATCTGCGGCAAATGCGGCTCTCAGGTAATCGTTACCAAGGGCGGCACCGGCGAACTCAAGTGTTGCGGCGGCCAGATGGAACAAAAGAAGTGACGCAGCGCGCGTTCGGTTTGCGCCGGACGCGCCTTCGTTTCCTCAATCGACAACTGCAAACCATCGCTGGCCCCGCTTAGGAGAGCCGTGTGCTTAGAGTCATTATCGCCGGCCTGATCGCCGGTTGGCTGACCGGCAAGCTGATGCATGGACGCGGCTACGGCGTCCTCGCCGACATCCTCCTCGGACTCGTCGGCGCCGTCATCGGCCAATGGATTTTCGGCGAGCTCGGGGTTTATGCCCGCGGCGGCGTCGGCTTCATCGCGATGGCGGTGGTGGGCGCGGTGCTGCTCGTCGGCGCGATCCATCTAATCCGCGGCGACCGCCCCCTCGGCACCTAACCCTCGCTAATGGTGGCGAGCGGCGACCCGAAGCGGACGTGCTGATCTTGCAGTGCGCGCGTCGGTCGCCTGCCTCAACCGCGGCAGCATGTAATTCAGATTTTGCTTGCGAAAAGCGGGATCTTTCCAGTCATTCCCCGTAATGACACGGCGACAATCAGAACTTCCACAAGCGCACACCATTCGAAATCGCGGATTCGATTCGGCCAACCCGTAGTCGTAGGTCAGTTCCTCGCTTTTCGAGACTCGACGTCGTGCGACGAAATCGCCGTCCTCGTTAAAGCCAACGTTCCCATCACAGGAATGATTCAGATACCACTCAATCGAAAGGCGATTGAAATCGAGATCGTCGGGCGGAATAAAACCGTCCGGCGTACCGATGCAGAACATATTTATCTTTTTTTTGATGGCAGGATTGAACCACTTCAAATTTTCCCAGGGAATAAGTCGTCGGTAGTCGGATTGATGAATCCCTTCCGCGATTCTTTCATCTTTCCGCATCGAAGAAGCAGCAAAGACGCCTACTCCGAAGATGTTCGAAGGGCTAAGTTCAACTATGAGCTTTCTAAAGGCAAAGTTCATATCGCCTCTGTTCATCTTCCTTGAACTTATCTTTATTTCTGAGGATCCGCTCTCTTACTTCCTCTTTTCTCTCCTTCATTTCCCGAGCTTCAAATGCAAGATAATCGGATGTTAGTCCTTTTAGTGCGCCGTATAGGCTGCGATCGCCCCACTTTTCTCGGATTTTCCCGATGTTCCCATTGTCCTGGTTGTAAATAAAATAGTGCGCTGCATACCATCCCAAAACCGAATACCAAAATTGGCGTTTCTTCAGAACTGATCGGTCTTTTAACGCAGCGAACTCTTCGAGAAACTCGAGCACTGCTTCAGTTGAGGGCACGCCTTCATTCTGCGCCCACGCGTTCCGCAGCTTTAGCAGCTGAAGCGAATCCCATCGTGCATTAAGACCTGTTAAGGCTTCGAACTGGTTTTGAGTGTGGAGCAATCGGGCTTGTCGCCGAATGATGAACGCTGTAGCCAGCGTTCCGATCATCGTGAAAACTTCAATCCCATGTTGCTCGATCCAACATCCGAGTGTCATACGTTATCGCTACCACAGGGCCTTCAATTTGACGATTATTCACACGGCGGTGAAGCCCGCGCGGCTGAAGAGCACGCGATCGTCGCCGAGCCGCGCGCGCATCGCCGCCAGCAGCAGAAGCTCCGCGCCCGGCTTGAACCAATCCTCCCAGCCCTTGCGCCGATATAGCGCCCCGATTCCGAGCGCCCGCGACCGCCGCCCCAGCGCACCGTCGCCATCGAAATAAGTATCCACGATCACCCGATCGGCGGCGTCTGCCGCTATCTCGGCGAATCGCTGCGGATTATTCGGGAACATCGGCGCGATCGCGATCTGCGTATAGATTCCTGCCTCGCGCAGCCGCCGCATCGTCGTCAATCGCCGGGCGACCGAGGACGAAGTTGGCGTGAGCGCCCGCCGCACCTCGTCATCGTCGGTTTCGAGCGTGATCGACGCGATCGCGCGAGGACCAAGCCGCGCGATGATGCCGATGTCGCGCTCGATCAATGGACTGCGGGTCTGAATCACCACGCGGCGCGGCGGATACCGCACGAACAACTCGATCGCACGCCGTGTAATTTGAGCGCGCCGCTCAAAGCCCTGGTACGGGTCGGTCGCACTCGACATGAAGATGGCCGCGGCGCCGAGCTTGCCGCTGCGCTCGAGTGCCGCCAGCTCCCGTTCGAGCAATTCCGGCAGATTGGTCTTCGCGATTACCCACGTTCCCCACGCCGTGTCGCGCGCGCCTGCTACCGGTAATGCGCGCACGTAGCAGAACGGACAGCCGCCACTGTCGCCAAATGCGCACCCGACGTACGGATTGAGCGAGTAGGCGAACCCGCGCAGAAATCCTCCGGTCGGCGTCAACGCCCGCGTCGCCGTCTGCTCTACGTAAGTTCGCATCTCATTTCATCGGGGATCGACGACGATCGCCGCCATCAGGGTACCCTCGAACCATTGACATACGACCTGCGATGCGGACAAAGTTTAGCCATGAAGCGGGCCCTCATCAGTCTCCTCGCGCTCCTCGCGTTGGCGATGCCACAGGCGGCGCGCGCGCAGTCCCGCACCTACAACTACAACGACTATTCGAATTCGCTCGACGATGAACTCGGCCCGCCGCCCTATAACGACGTCGATAATGGCCAGTTGCTGCAGCTTGCCTCCTACGTCCTCGCGCCCTTCGGCTACGCCCTCGAATGGACGGTCACGCGCCCGATGCATCATCTCGCCACCGACACGCCGCTCGCCCCGGCCCTGAGCGGCGATACCGAGATCAGGTATTTTGGCGAGACCAACAACGCGGACCTACTGCCGCAGAGTACCTTTGCGCCGTTCCAGATGCCCGCGAATCCCAACGCCATCGATTCTTCCACCGCGAGCTCCTCGACCTACTATCAGCAATCGACTCGTTCCGTACCCGCGGTCACCAAGAGCCAACGGTACGAAACCCAAGGCTACATTCCCGGTTCCGGCGGCCAATCCGCCTTCCACTGATTCGCCTGTTCAGTTCCTGCTGCTCGCGCGAGCCCCATTTTCACCAGCCGCGAGCCTTCATGTACTATTCCTCTAGCCATCGAGACGGAATTGCGAGGTCGCGATTATGCCTCTGATCAGTTCGAACGGCGTCAATCTCAACTACGAAGTTAACGGACAGGGCGACCCGCTGCTGCTCATCATGGGCTTCGGCATGTCCGGCGCCGCATGGGTTCCGATGCTGCCGTTCTTTCAGGGCTTCCAGAGCATTTACTTCGATAATCGCGGCACCGGCCTCTCCGATAAGCCGGACGGTCCTTACACCGTCGCCGCAATGGCCGAGGACGCGTCCAACCTGATTCGCGGTCTCGGACTCGAACGCGTTCGCGTTTACGGCATCTCGATGGGCGGGATGATCGCGCAGGAACTCACCTTGCGCCATCCCGAACAGGTCTCGAAGGTGGTCCTCGGATGCACTACGCCGGGCGGTCCGCAGGCTCTCCGCGCGTCCGACGAAGTTCTACAAACCCTCGTCGCGAGCTTCAAAATGATGGCGCAGGATGCCGACGCCGGCATCGACATGGTGATGCCCCTGCTCTTCCCGCTCGAATTCATCACGGCGCATCCCGAGCTCAAACAGTTGATGCGCCTCGGCATGACGCTCGGCCCGCCGACGCCGCCGGAAACCGCCGATAAGCTGGTCGCCGGCATCATGGACTTCAATGCTTACGACCGCCTCCCCGAAATCAAATGTCCGGTGATGATCGTGCACGGTGAGCAGGACGTCCTCGTGCTGCCGGGCAACGCCGCCTTGATCAAGAGTCGCATTCCGGGCGCTGAACTCTTCATGATCCCGAACGCCGGCCACAGTTACGCCGCGGCCGATCCGGTGGGAATCCACCAGCGCATTATGACCTTCCTCCGCAACTGACGCCGCGCCCGGATGCGCACGCGATTCCTACAGCAGGCCCGCCGCGCGCGCCCATCGATACTTCGCGCCCAGCACCGCCACCGGCTTCTCCGTGGTGTACGCGTACGCCGGGATGCCCCGGTCGAATAGATACGCGCACGCCTCCTCGACCTCGACATCCCCGACCAGCGACGCCACTACCGGCTTGTCGATCCCGCGGCTGCGCGCCTCCTCGATCGCCTCGCTCGCCAGCCGCGCGAAGACCATCGGCGGCGTGATGATCGTATGCCAGTAGCCCAGGATGAGCGCGTGTATGCGCGCGTCTTCGAGTCCCAGTTTGATCGTGTTCTGATAGGTCGTCGGCGGCTCGCCCCCTGTGATATCCACCGGATTCCCGGCCGCGCCGAACGGCGGGATAAACTTGCGAAACGCCGCGTCGAGATCCGGCGGCATCGCCATCAGCTTGAGCCCGTTGTCAACGCACGCGTCGGACAGCAGCACGCCCGATCCGCCCGCGCCCGTGATGATCAGAATGTTCTCGCCCTTGGGCGTCGGCAAAATCGGCAGACACCGCGCGAATTCCAGCATGTCGTTCAGGCTCATCGCTCGCACGACTCCGCTCTGGCGCAGTACGTCGTCGTAAATACGATCGTTGCCCGCCAGCGCCGCCGTATGCGATTGCGCGGCACGCGCGCCCATCGCCGTGCGTCCCGCCTTGAGCACGATCACCGGCTTCTTCTTCGAAACGCGCTTCGCCACCTCCGCAAATGATCGCCCGTCTTTCAAATCCTCGACGTGCATCGCGACCACCTGGGTGTTCGGATCCTGCTCGAAGAACGTCAGCAGGTCGTCCTCGTCGATATCCGATTTGTTCCCTAACCCGACGATCGCCGACACTCCCATCTTGGCCGATCGGCTGAACCCGATTATCGCCATCCCGACGCCGCCGCTCTGCGAGGACAGCGCCGCTTTGCCCTTGACGTCGTAGGGCGTGCAGAACGTCGCGCACAGATTCTTGTGCGTATAGTAAAAGCCGTAAATATTCGGGCCCATCAGCCGCACGTTGTACTCGCGCGCGACCGCCACGATCTGCTCCTGCAATTCGACGTTGCCGGTCTCGGCGAAGCCCGACGGAATCAGCACCGCGCCCGGAATCTCCTTCTCGCCGCATTCCTTGATCGCCCCCGCTACCAGCGGCGCCGGAATCGCAAATACCGCCACGTCGATCTTGCCGGGAACGTCCTTCACGCTCTTGTACGCGCGCTTTCCCAGCACCTCCGGCACCTTCGGATGAATCGGATAAATCTCGCCCTGGTAGCCCCCGTTGATCAGGTTCTTCATCACCGAGTTGCCGATCTTGCCGTCCTCCGGCGAAGCCCCGATCACCGCGACCGCGTTCGGCTGCATGATCCGGTTCATCGCGCGCAGGATTTCCTCCTGCGTCGGGCGATACCGCGCCTTAGGTGCTGCGAAATCCACGATGATGCGCACGTCGGCCGCGATCGCACCGTCGGGCCGCGCGAACACCGGATTCAGATCGAGTTCCTGAATTTCCGGGAAATCCGCCGCCAGCGCCGATACCGCAACGATTATCTTCGCGATCGCCTTGCGATCGGCCGGCGGCGCCCCGCGCACCCCGCGCAGGATCTCCGCCGCCGCGATGCCGTCGATCATCGAGAGCGCCTCCGCTTCGCTCGCCGGCGCCAGGCGGAACGTCACGTCCTTCAGCACTTCAACCAGCACCCCGCCGAGTCCGAATGCGACCACCTTGCCAAAGCTCGGATCGGTCAACGCCCCGACGATCACTTCGTGCCCGCCGGTTAGCATCTGCTGAATCTGCACGCCCGCGATTTTCGCGCCCGCCTTATACGTCTTCGCGTTCCCGACGATCGTATCGTAGGCCTGGCTCGCTTCGACCGCGCTCTTCACCCCGACGATCACGCCCCCGGCGTCGGTCTTGTGCAGAATGTCCGGCGACACGATTTTCATCACCACCGGAAAGCCGATATCGCCTGCGATCTTTGCCGCTTCCGCGCTCGAGGTCGCGATCCCCTCCTGCGGCAGCGGAATCTCGTAGGCGTCGCACAGGATTTTGCTCTCGGCCGGGCTCAATGAGGTCCTCCGCTCGGCCTTCACGCGGTCCAGGACCTGTCGCACCGGCGCCTGATCGTAACTCATGCTTTCCTCCGCGAATTCTCCACATTCCGAACGCTGTTTATCGCCCGATCGACACGGCTGCGGCCTATGCGCTCGCGAAATCCTCGCGCGCCATTTCTAAGGCCGTTGACTTGCCTTGAGTTTGAGCCCGCCGTGTGCGCTAATTGCTTGCAGCGTACAACCCTAACGCCGGTCGCGCGACAACGTCAAACGGCGCGGGTGCTACTTCCTTGGTTCAGGAGCGGTTGCTATGGTTGAGAAAATCATCGATTTAATTGGAGTTTCTGCTAACTCAATCGAAGACGCGGTCCAAATCGCTCTCGCCCGTGCCGGTGTCACCATCAAGGGCATCCACTACGCACACATCGAGGACGTCTCCGCGATCGTCGAGAATAACCAGGTTGCGAAATGGCGCGTCGCGATTAAAGTCTCGTTCCAGGTCAAGGATACTTTGCACGAATAAGTCTCGGTTGATTGCACGATTAACGCGCATTCGATCGCCCCGGACCATCTCTTCGCTCTCGATTCGGGCGCGAAACGGCCGGTAACCGATCGAATCCAAGACGCGGACCGCACAGGCGGCGGATCGACTTAACTCGCGATCACCCCGTAATAGCCGGTCCGGAGAGTCCACTGTTATGGCAGCAAAAATAGCCGAGGTCGCTCCCGGAATTTACGAGATCTTCTTGCCGCTCCCGATGCGGCCTACCATCGTCAACGTTTACCTTATCGATTGTCACGGCGCCTGGGCCCTCGTCGATACCGGGATGAACACGACCGACAGCTTCGCCACCCTCAACGAAGCCTTCGCCGAGGTCGGCCTCAAGATGAAAGACCTCGACGTGGTCATCGGCACCCACCATCACGTTGACCATTTCGGCACTTCCGCCACCATCAAGCAGCACAGCAATGCCACCACGATGCTGCACAAGCTCGAGCAGGAACGCGTCAATCGGATGCTCACCTTGGGCCCGCCCTCGGCCAATCCCGACGCGATGGCGTTCTTCCTGACCCACGGCTTCCCCATCGACAAGTATCCGATCGAGGGCATGCGGCCGGTCTGGATGGGTACCGACCAGTACAATCCGATGCCGGTGCCCGACAAATATTTGTCGGATGGCGACATTATTCCGGTCGGCGACCGCAAGCTCGAAGTCATCTGGACGCCCGGCCACGCTCCTGGTCATTGCGTGATTTACCTGCGCGAGGAGCAGGTTCTCATCGTCGGCGACCACTTGCTGCCCAAGATCACGCCCCACGTCGGCATCTATCCGAGCAGCCCGACTAATCCGCTCGGCGACTTTATCGCCTCTCAGCTAAAGGTGCAGAATTTCGACGTGAAGCTGGTGTTGCCCGCGCACGGCGGCGTCTATGGCGACCATCGCCATCGCGCCAACCAGCTCATCGAGCATCATCGTTATCGCGAGGCCGAGATGCTCGACCTCATCAAGCGCAAGCCCCAATGCGCCTTCGAAGTTGCCGATCAGATCTTCGGCGCCGACGATCGCCCGATGTTCCACGTGATGGCGGCGACTTTCGAGACCCTCGCCCACCTGGAACTCGCATGCATCGAAGGGCGCGCGCATCGCTCGAAGAGCGACAGCGGCCGTACTCTCTATCAGACCGTGTGAGCGATTCCGCGGCTCCAGGCTCCCCACCAACGCGCATCGGATGGACGCGGCGTGCAATCCGCCTGATCGGCATGATCTGCGCCTATGCGTTGATCATGCTGGTCCTCGCCGAGGCTGGCCTGCGAGTCCTCGGCTACAAGCCGCAAAAAATCTCCGCCCGACAGCACACCATCTCCACTCCTGACGACAAATTAGGCTGGATCAATATCCCCGGCACATATTTGTCGCCCGAAGCCGGCCACGCCCCGATGACCTTTCTTGACGATCACAGCCGTCGCAGTTGGACCACGCCGGTCAAGCCTGGCCAGCACGATCAAGTGCTGCTCGTCGGATGCAGTTTTACGCAGGGCTTCGGCGTCGAGGACCAGGATACCTTCGCCTACTTGCTAAACGCCCGGTATCCCCACGTGATGTTCCATAACTTCGGCACCGGCGGCTACGGCACCTACCAGTCGTTGCTCCGCATCAGGCAGAACCTCGCGCAGCCGGACGCGAACACGATTCCGCTGGTAATCTACGGCTTTATCGACCTTCACCTGCAAAGGAATGTGGCCGTCGCCAACTGGGTGCGCTCGCTGTCTTCCACGCGGGATGAGTACGTGGTGCCGCCGCACGTGCGGATGGGCACAGATGGTTTGGAGTATTACGGCCCCGATACGATTCCGTTCTGGCCGCTGGAGTCCCATTCAGCGCTGATCACGATGCTCGCCAACGCATACCTGGAATTGCGCTTGCGCCATCACGGATCGCAGTTGACCGCGACTACCGCTCTAATCGATCAGATGAATCAGACGGTTATCGCCGCGCACAAGCGTTTTCTGATCGTGCTGTTAAATCGGCCCCCCAAACGGCCTGGTGCCGTTCCTCGAGAGCCACAAAATCGCCTACGCGAATTGCGACAATCCTGCCTATGATAAAAGCCCTTCGGAATTTCGTCTGGGTGGTGTCGGACATCCCAACGCGGCGCAGAACGCTCTGTGGGCCGCGTGCATCGGCAATTGGATCGA
>Ga0206850_10319_pt1 | contig 11027 bp, 2 predicted proteins | sample Alteio_BWOrgCont_16_FD_152885 | JGI IMG/M metagenome (GOLD analysis project Ga0206850, IMG submission 152885) | Enriched cells from forest soil in Barre Woods Harvard Forest LTER site, Petersham, Massachusetts, United States -... | ecosystem: Environmental > Terrestrial > Soil > Temperate forest >...
GATAGCTATAGGAGTTGTTTCTTTTGCAGCACCGTTATATATCTCTGAAGTCTCACCGGCCAATGTCCGCGGTAAACTCGTTTCTCTTAATCAACTTTTCATTACCGTCGGTATAGTTGTTTCTTATCTTGTCGATTACGCGTTATCTGCCAATAGGGATTGGCGGATGATGTTTTTTTTGGCCGCGATCCCTTCCATTATCTTAGGGATAGGCATGTTCGTCATGCCCGAAACTCCACGATGGTTGGTCAGCCATGATCTTTTAGAAAAAGCAACCCTTGCGTTAAAGCGCATCCGCAATACAGAAAAAGTAAGCGAAGAATTAGGAGAAATAAAAAAGAGCCTTACCCAGCAAAAAGGGCATTGGTCCCAAGTTTTTGGCCCGTCAGTCAAGCCTGCACTTTTTATTGGTATTGGCCTGGCCATCTTGCAACAAGTGACCGGTATTAATACAGTCATATATTATGCGCCTACCATTTTCCAATTGGCAGGATTTCAGTCAGCTTCAGGGGCTATTTTAGCGACTGTAGGGGTTGGCGTTGTTAATATGCTAGTAACGGTTGTAGCCATGCAGTTATTGGATAAGGTAGGAAGGAAGCCCATATTAATGATTGGCCTTATCGGCATGGTCATGAGTTTGATGATTTTAGGCTTCGCGTTCTTGTCGCCGGAATTATTACACAAGCATGGCTGGATAGCTATCGGCAGCCTTATGTTTTATGTGGCTGCCTTTGCTGTTGGCTTGGGGCCTGTGTTCTGGTTGTTGATTGCAGAGATCTATCCCTTAAAAGTCCGCGGCCTGGCGATGAGCATTGCCACTGTTGCGAACTGGGGAGCTAATCTGATAGTTGCCTTGACTTTTCTTACCCTTATTCAAAAAATCGGAACAAGCGGGACGTTTTGGCTATTTGGATTTATCAGCATAGCAGGAGTGCTCTTTACGCATTTCCTGGTCCCAGAAACCAAAGGCCGGACCTTGGAAGAAATAGAGTCCCATTGGATTTCCGGTAAACAAATGTTATAAAAATTTAGGAGCCCAGTGATGAATGTTAATGAATTGCTCAAAGAAATGTCAGAGCGCAATGCTTCGGACTTGTTTTTTCGTGCCGGCGGGCCTATCCGGTTTAAGATTGATGGCAGCCTCGTTGCTCTAGATGATAATAAGTTGACTGTTGAGGAGGTTATCAAGGCCGTCGAAGGGCTGACTACTCCTAAACAACGCGAAGAATTAAAAGAAAAGCTGGATATTGGTTTTGCTATTTATAATCAGGAATTGAATGTTCGTTTTCGCGTGAGTGTTTTTTTACAAAGGAACTGGCCTTCTATCGTCATAAGGCGCGTGAACAACGCTACCGAAACATTTGAAGCGCTGAATTTGCCGGCTAATGTTTTAAAAAAACTTGCGATGGAAAAAAGGGGCCTGGTCTTATTAACAGGGAGCATGGGCAGCGGTAAATCTACGACCATCGCCAGTTTAATTGAATTCATCAATCGTAATAGCAAGAAGCATGTCTTGACTGTCGAAGAGCCGATAGAGTATTCATTTGAAGACAAAACATGCCTTATCAATCAAAGAGAATTAGGCATAGATGTTGCCTCTTATCCGTCGGCCCTGCGTGCCTTTACCCTGCAAAGCCCGGATGTTATTTTTATCAGCAATATCTGCGACCTTGAAACAATGTCCAGTGCCATCACCGCTGCTGAAACCGGAGTATTGGTTTTAAGCACCTTGCATACGATCAATGCGGCCCAGACCATTGAAAGGATCATTAATTTTTTCCCGATGCACCAGCACCAGGAAGTAAGGAACCAATTGTCTGTTTTGTTAAAAGGCGTCATATCTTTACGTTTGATCCCATTGATAGGCGGCAAAGGGCGCATCCCTGCCTATGAGATCATGCTTCTGACTCCAACGGTCAGCCGGCTGATAAGGGAAGGCAAGATCTGGGAGATCCCCAAGTTTATCGAAGAAGGTTTGATTTTCGGTATGCAATCATTTAACCAGTCTCTGGCCAAGTTAGTCAGGGATAAAAAGGTCAGCGAAGAGCAGGCCATTGAGTTTTCAGATAATAAAGATGAATTCATCCAGACTTTAAGGGGTGTAAAAAGACATGAACTATAACAAGCCATGACCTGCCCCGTGGTCAATCAAAGACCTTGAAAATGATACCAAGCCGCTTTTTTAGCTCCCTGCCTGTTTCCAATTAAGCCAGCAAAAATAATAAGATTTTATTGCATCTTGAACTTATCATCGTGTATATTTAAAGAAGGGATATTAGTATAAAGTACTTATAATAATATAGGATTTTTGAAATGGTAGATAAGTCATTAAAATTAATAACAGCCATCATGTTTCTGTTGAGCTGCAATGCCCATGCCCAACAATCGGGCCTATCCACCAATATCAAAAATAATTCAGACGGCACTCAAACCCTGCTGAATCACGTCCCCCAAGAAGTTGCCCAAGGTTTAGCCACAAAAATCGCCTCTGTTCAAGGTTCTCAAATACTAAACCTTCGGGTTGTTTTACCTTCCCGGGACCAAGCTGGTTTGGATAATTTCGTTAAAGAACTGTATGATCCTAAAAGCCCTAATTTTCATAAATTCCTCACTGCTCAACAATTCAACCAGCAGTTTGGGGCCTCCCAAGTCGAATCTGCTTTAGTCATCGAACAGTTAAGATCATTGGGGTTAACTGTTACAAGCCAGTCGAGAAATGGGTTTCTCATTAAAGCGGCAGGCCCAGTATCGACAATTGAATCAGCTTTTAAGGTGAACATAAATAGTTATAAGGGATTAAATGGTAAAACGTTTTTTTCTCCTGATGTAAATCCAACAGTCCCCCTTCAGATGGCTGGAAAAGTAAATGCGATTATCGGGATGGATAATGCGCCCAAATTTTATAAACATTTGCATCGACTGATTAGGCTGGGACAGAAGAATATCCCTAACCCAATAAAAGGCGTTGTTCTTCCATCTTCGAGCGTGGCATCTTCAGGCGCTAAAGAAACAACTAATGCTGTTAGGATTAACGGAGTGATTTTTAGTTCTAACACCAAGGTAAACCCTCAATCACCCCCATCAGCCCCAACAGGTCTAACAGCCCTACCATCTAATGAAAGCGTATTATTATATTGGAATGCCAGTGCAGGGGCCACTTCGTATAATGTTTATAGTGCAAGTTCTAGTGGGGGAACATATACAATGATAACCTCCAGTGGACAGCAGACGACAACGAACTACACAGACTTCCCTGAAACCAACGGGGTAGCCGTATACTACAAAGTAACCGCGGTCGGATCAGGTGAGAGCGCTGCATCTAATATTGCATCCGCAACACCTAATGGTTATTTAGGATTTGGCGGCAGCCTAGGTCCAAGTGATATAACAAAGGTCTACAATCTTAGTTCGGTAACATCCACAGGAGCAGGGCAGACGCTGGGACTTTATGAGCTTGATACGTTTAATCCAGGGGACATTAACAGTCCAAGTAATGTACCGTCGGGGTGTAATAATGGCAGTATTCCCTGTTGGCCTTCATTTGAAACGGAATATAGTCTTCCGAATGTGACCTTGACCCAAGTCTGCACCGATGAGCCTAACAGTAACACATGCCCCCCAACCCAAGGCCCCGGAGATGCGACTGATGAAGTGGTGTTGGATATTGATTTAGCGATAGCAGTTGCTCCAGGACTTAGCAGTATTCGTATTTATGAAGCCCCCAACCAGGACGATCCGACCAACTATGTATCAACAGAATGGCTTGACCAGTGGGACACGATCGTTAATGATCCCAGTGTGCCCAAGGTTATCAGTGTTTCATGGGGGAGCAATGAGGCCAGTGTTTATCCGTATGACCATACGGTATTCTCTCAATTAGCATCGATGGGAGTGACAGTTTTTAGTGCAGCCGGAGATTCCGGAGCTTACGATACTTGTGACACAGGGACCAACCCTCCTAATTGTACTGTACAAGGCACCCCCACTGCTTCACCGCCATTGGCGGTGGATGACCCAGCTTCTGATCAATATGTCACAGGGGTAGGGATTAGCATAGTGGCGGTCAATAATCCAGGATTAAGCAGTGAATCCTATAAAAGCAATGGTGAATTAGCTTCTCTTTTTGGCGGTGGGGGGATCAGTAGTTATGTATCAATCCCAACTTTTCAAACAGGGTTGACACTGGCAGGAGGTTCGTTGGTCTCAACGACCATGCGTAATGTACCAGACGTAGTATTCAACGCAGACCCTGCGACCTATTATGGAATTTATGTCACTGATCCTATAAGCTCAAGTGGAGATGGATGGTTTGGAATTTGGGGATCAAGTGCAGCAGCACCTGTGTGGGCGGCGTATATGACGCGTGTCAATCAGGGAAGGGAATCAGAAGGGTTATCTGCGATAGGGTATCTTAATCCAACGATATACGAGATTGCAGAAAGTGGCGATTATTCAAGCACGTTCCACGATATAACCTCAGGCATCAATAACAGCTATGCCAATTTTGCAGGCAATGATTATTATCCTGCCAAAACAGGATACGATGATGCCACAGGGCTAGGCTCTTTTAATGGATTGGGTTTGTATAATGAATTATTAGGTCCAGCGGCACCTACAGGTGTGAATACGACAGCAGGTAATGGGCAGGTCGGTTTAAGTTGGACAGCAGGTTCAGGGGATGTCACGTATAATGTTAAAAAATCCACCACCAACGGGGGCCCATATACCACGATAACCGGCAGCCCGATATCCCAAACTAATTATACAAGTACATCGTTGACCAATGGAACGCCCTATTATTATGTGGTTAGTGCAAATAATGCAGGGGGAGTTGAGGGACCAAATTCATCACAGGCGACAGGCACTCCAGCACCAACAGTTCCGTCCCCCCCAACGACGGTAACCGCAGTTGCAGGCAATACCCAGGCGACCGTGACCTTTAGCGGTGCAACAGCAAACGGCAGTGCCATTACCGGGTACACAGTGACCTCATCGCCGGGAGGATTTACAGGTACAGGCACAACAAGTCCGATTACAGTGACAGGATTAACGAACGGTTCATCGTATACATTTACAGTTACGGCGACAAATGCCGTAGGGACAAGTGCGGCCTCAAGTCCATCTAATAGCGTAACACCCAATATTGTGCCTGGCGCTCCCACGGGAGTATCTGCGACGGCAGGGAACGGCCAGGCGACAGTGACCTTTACCGCACCTGCGCCCAATGGGGGAACAGCGATTACTTCGTACACCGTGACTTCCTCACCAGGAGGGATAACAGCAACAGGCACCTCTAGTCCTATAACAGTGACGGGATTAACTAACGGGACAGCGTATACGTTTACTGTAGTCGCCTATAATGCCACAGGGCCAGGCGCAACATCAGCTTCATCTAATAGCGTAACGCCCGCCGGCCCGCCGACAGCTCCCTCGACGGTCACCGCCGTCGCAGGCAATACCCAAGCGACTGTGACCTTTAGCGGGGCAACAGCTAATGGCAGTGCCATCACTGGTTACACCGTGACCTCATCGCCCGGAGGATTTACAGGTACAGGCACATCAAGTCCGATTACAGTGACTGGATTAACGAACGGTTCATCGTATACATTTACAGTTACCGCGACCAATGCTGTAGGGACGAGCTCTGCATCAGGGGCATCGAATAGCGTAACACCTAATATTGTCCCTGGCGCTCCAACCGGGGTAAGTGCAGTAGGTGGCAACACCCAAGCCACCGTGAGCTTTAGTGCTCCTGCGTCAAATGGGGGCACTGCGGTTATTTCTTATACCGTGACATCTTCACCAGGGGGGATAACAGCTACAGGCACATCAAGTCCGATTACTGTTACTGGTTTAACGAACGGCACAAGCTATACATTTACCGTCACAGCAACAAACGCTGGAGGGACGGGTGCGGCATCAAGCCCATCTAATAGCGTAACACCTGCTGGATCGCCGACAGCTCCTTCGACGGTAACCGCTGTCGCAGGTAACACACAGGCCACTGTGACCTTTAGCGGGGCAACAGCTAATGGCAGCGCCATCACCGGTTACACGGTGACTTCGTCACCAGGAGGTATAACAGCAACCGGCACCTCTAGCCCAATCACAGTGACGGGATTAACAAACGGTACAGCCTATACATTTACAGTGACCGCAACCAATGCCCAAGGGACAAGCTCGGCCTCAGGAGCATCTAATAGCGTAACGCCCGCCGGTCCACCCACAGCGCCCACGTCGGTCAGCGCAACAGCAGGCAATACCCAGGCCACCGTGACCTTTAGCGGAGCAACAGCTAATGGCAGTGCCATCACCACTTACACAGTGACCTCATCGCCTGGAGGATTTACAGGTACAGGCACATCAAGTCCGATTACTGTCACTGGATTAACGAATGGATCATCCTATACATTTACCGTCACTTCGACCAATGCCGTAGGGACGAGCTCTGCTTCAACAGCTTCAAATAGTGTAACGCCTAATATAGTACCTGGTGCTCCAACCGGAGTGACTGCAGTACGCGGAGACACTCAAGCCACAGTGACATTTACTACCCCTGCGCCCAATGGGGGAACTGCAATAATCTCATATACTGTGACCTCATCCCCAGGTGGAATCACTGCTACAGGTACAGCAAGTCCAATTACTGTGACAGGCTTAACAAATGGCACAGCCTATACATTTACCGTAGTTGCCTACAATGCCACAGGTCCGGGTGCAACATCATCTGCTTCCAACAGCGTAACACCCGCCGGACTGCCCGTGGCACCTACGTCAGTATCAGCAACACCCGGAAATCAACAGGCCAGTGTAAGTTTTACGCCAGGGTCTAATAATGGAAGTGCCATCATCAGTTATACGGTAACTTCATCGCCGGGAGGGTTCACAGGAACAGGCACTTCAAGCCCCATAATAGTGACAGGATTAACGAATGGCACATCCTATACATTTACCGTCACAGAGACCAATGCTATAGGCACAAGTGTGGCGTCAAGTGCATCAAGTAGTGTGACGCCAGCTGGTCTGCCGTCGGCACCTACGTCGGTAACAGCTACATCCGGAAACCAACAGGCCAGTGTAAGCTTTACGCCAGGGCCCAATAATGGCAGTGCCATCACCGGCTATACGGTAACATCATCGCCGGGAGGGTTCACAGGAACAGGCACTTCAAGCCCCATAATAGTGACAGGATTAACGAATGGCACATCCTATACATTTACCGTCACAGAGACCAGTGCCATAGGCACGAGCACGGCATCAAATCCTTCTAATAGCGTAATACCAGCTGGTCCGCCTTCAGCGCCCACGTCGGTAACTGCAACAGCCACGAATGCCCAGGCCAGTGTGAGCTTTACGCCAGGTGGGAATAATGGGAGTGCCATCACCGGCTATACAGTGACCTCATCACCCGGAGGATTTACAGGAACAGGTACTTCAAGCCCAATAACGGTAACAGGATTAACCAACGGCTCAACCTATACGTTTACTGTTACTGAGACTAATGCCGCAGGGACAAGTGCGGCGTCAGCTCCATCTAATAGTGTCGAACCAGGATTACCCGCTGCCCCCACGTCACCAACAGCGACAAGAGGGGACACCCAGGCTAGTGTGAGTTTTACGCCTGGTGCCAACAATGGAAGCTCCATTACTGGCTATACAGTGACCTCATCGCCCGGCGGGATAACAGCTACCGGTACTTCGAGCCCCATTACAGTGACGGGATTAACAAATGGTTCTACCTATTCATTTACAGTCACAGAAACCAATGGGATTGGAACGAGTCCGGCATCAGCAGCATCTAATAGCATAACGCCAGCTGGTCTGCCCGTAGCCCCAACGTCAGCATCAGCAACAGCCGGAAACCAACAGGCCAGTGTAAGCTTTACGCCTGGTAGTAATAATGGCAGTGCTGTCATCGGTTATACAGTTACTTCATCGCCCGGAGGGTTTACAGGTACAGGCACATCAAGCCCAATAACGGTAACAGGATTAACGAATGGCACATCCTATACATTTACCGTCACAGAGACCAACGCCATAGGCACGAGTGTGGCTTCAAGTCCATCTAATAGCGTCACACCATCTGGTCCGCCTTTAACACCTACGTCGGTAACTGCAACAGGTGGAGATACCGTAGCGACCGTGAGTTTTACCCCAGGCTCAAGCAATGGAAGTGCTATCACTGGTTTTACAGTGACCTCATCCCCCGGTGGGATAACAGCGACCGGCACCTCGAGTCCTATCACGGTAACGGGATTAACCAACGGCTCAACATATACATTCACCGTCACAGAGTCCAATGCCGACGGCACGAGTGCGGCATCAAGTGCGTCTAATAGCGTTACACCAGCAGGCCTTCCCGTGGCACCGACGACAGTAACGGCAGTAGGGGGCAATATGCAGGCTACGGTAAGCTTTAGCGGGCAAAATGCCAATGGCAGTCCGATTACCCTTTATACAGTGACCTCAACTCCAGGTAATATCGTAGGTACAGGCACATCGAGCCCGATTGTTGTTACAGGATTGACTAATTTTGTGTCCTATACATTTACCGTGACAGTGGCCAATGGAGTTGGGACAAGCGCCTCAGCATCAGCACCGTCCAACAGTGTCACTCCTAGCCCGCTTGCCGCGCCAACAAATTTAAACGAGACAATTTTAGCAGCCAAGATAGGCAGCCGTATTATCTACGGAGGGGCGCAAATATCCTGGACACAATCAGTATCCCCTAGTGTGACTCAAAATAAAATTTATCGGTCAACAAGTTCTGGCCCATTTACCTTGATAGCTACCATTAACGCTTCAAATTCATTTAAAGATACGGATTTGACGCTGGGAACATCATATCAATATAATGTTACAGCGTATGATTCAAATGGTGATGAAAGCGCCCCATCTAATACAGTGACGGTTAATTATTAATTCAATTATCAAATTTCAGGAAGGATATCTATGAGGCTATTAGGACTGTTGGGCAATTTTTACAAATTGCTGTTGGTAATTTTTGTTTTCTTAAGTTCATCAGCCTTTGCTCAACAAAATAATGCCGATGGCAGTCAAACCTTGCTTAATCACGTGCCCCGTCTAGTAGCCCTTGGAATAGCCACGAAAATAGCCCATGCAAGTGCAAGTCAAATGCTTGATCTACGTATTATGTTGCCTTCCAAGGACCAGGCAGGATTGGATAGTTTCATTAGTGATATTTATAATCCCAAAAGTCCTAATTACCATAAATTTTTAACACCGCAACAGTTTAACCAACAATTCGGGGCTTCATCGGTAGATTCTGCTTTAGTGGTTGAATATCTTAATGCTCACGGTTTAACAGTAGTTAGCCAATCAAATAATGGGCTTATCCTTTCTGTGACAGGACAAGTGTCGGCCCTAGAGCCAGTTTTTAAGGTCAATATTAACAATTATCTACGAAAAGACGGCACAACGTTTTTCGCCCCTGATGCCAATCCCACTGTGCCGACCCAGATAGCGGGAAAAATATCAGCAATAGTCGGGATGGATAACACGACCAGGTTTTACCCTCACTATCATCTTACAAGTTTACCTTCCGCTGTGAAAACTCTGCCTAATTTAAAAAATCTTATTTCTCTCGATAGTAAAAAAACATCCCCGGCGTTTTTAGGGTATGGCGGGACACTTGGACCAAGTGACATAGCAACTGCTTATAACTTAAATTCTGTGTCATCTACAGGCAGTGGACAGACCATGGCGGTTTATGAATTGGATGGGTATACGTCCAATAACATCACAGTCTTTGAGAATTATTACACCCTCACCCATGTGCCCTTAACGAATGTTTTAACCGATAGTTATAACGGTTCAGCAGGTGCTGACACTGATGAAGTTGTTTTAGACATTGATTTGGCCGTGGCCGTCGCTCCCGGGCTTAGCAGCATCCGTGTTTATGAAGCGCCAAATACAGGGCCAGGCTGGATTGATCAATGGCAAAAAATCGCTAGTGATGATTTAGCAAAGGTTATTAGTGTCTCCTGGGGATTGGATGAGCCGGATAATTATCCAACCTATAACCATGCGGTTTTTTCACAACTGGCATCCCAGGGGCAAACTGTATTTGCTTCATCAGGGGATGCGGGCGCTTATGATAATTGCGACGCAGGCACTCTTCCGCCTAATTGTACAGTTAATGGAAGTCCAGGGACCGGTGTTTTAACGGTCGATGATCCCGCCTCTGATCCCTATGTCACAGGTGTAGGGATCAGTGTCCTGACAGCCAATGGTAATGGGACATATAATAGTGAAACAGCCTCACTTCATGGCGGGGGCGGGATCAGTGCTGATTTTTCAATCCCGACGTATCAGCAAGGGTTGACCTTGGCTGGCGGCTCCCTGGTTTCCACCACCCAGCGTAATGTTCCCGACGTCGTTTTTACAGCAGATCCTGCAACGCTTTATGGTATCTACATCAATGATCATTCACCTGCAGGATGGTATGGTTTTTGGGGATCCAGCGCCGCAGCTCCTATTTGGGCGGCGTTTATGTCCCGTGTCAACCAGGGGAGGGGCACACCTGTTGGTTTTCTTAACCCATTGCTTTATCAGATCGCCAATAGTGGTAGTTATGCGACCGACTTTCACGATATCAGTTCAGGATCGAATAGCTATTATCCAGCCAAGGTTGGGTTTGATGATGCTTCTGGTTTAGGTTCATTTAACGGGGCCAATTTATATGGTGATCTTGTTGCCTCTGCTCCTCCGACGGGCCTGTCGGCCACACCGGGCAATAATCAAGTGCTCTTGACCTGGACAGCCAGTACTGGGTCCATTTCCTACTATAATGTCAAAAGAAGCACCACCAGCGGAAGCTCTTATTCAACCATATCCACTTCCGGAACAGTAACAACCACGAGCTATACGGACCATTCAGCCGCCAACGGTACAACATATTACTATGTCATCAGTGCAGTTAACTCTCAATCCCAGGAAGGGGCCAATTCAGCCCAGGTAAGTGCAACTCCTATCGCCCCTCCGTCAAAACCGACGGGTTTGAGTGC
>Ga0206850_10320_pt1 | contig 11009 bp, 5 predicted proteins | sample Alteio_BWOrgCont_16_FD_152885 | JGI IMG/M metagenome (GOLD analysis project Ga0206850, IMG submission 152885) | Enriched cells from forest soil in Barre Woods Harvard Forest LTER site, Petersham, Massachusetts, United States -... | ecosystem: Environmental > Terrestrial > Soil > Temperate forest >...
GAGTCGCGATCATCGAAGACCACTGAAACATCGGCTTCCCGTGCGTTTGCACGTTGGAACCGCGGAGGTGATGGCAACGCTCACGTTACTCGACCGCAATCAATTGGAGTCGGGACAGTGGGGACTCGCGCAGCTCTTCCTGACTGATCCAGTCACAACAGTTTGGGGACAGCCTTTTATCCTACGCGATTCGTCTGCCGAACACACACTTGGTGGTGGACAGGTTCTTCAGCCGGTCGCGGGCAAGATTCATCGGCGACATCTGGAAACGCAGGAACGGCTAGAACTGTTGTGGTCTCTGGAGATCGAACTTCGGGCACTGATAGCGATCTGGTTTGCCGGGTTTCGAGGGTTGGAAAAGTCGGACCTGATCCGCGGGGCTGGAGTGCCACCCGGGGCTGTCGAACAACTGATTGATCGGCTTCGCACAAATGGGCAACTTGTGGAACTCATGCTCGCAGCGAGTCGGAAGTTACTCCTTCATATCGATCGTGTGGCTGAAGTCGAAACTCATATTCTGAGTGTCCTGGCAACTCTCCACGCCGAAAACGCGCTCGTCACGACTCACGATCGGCAGAAGGCACTGGCACGACTCGATTACATTGGCGATGAACAACTTCTCCAGGCGGTGACCGATAGACTGATCGCGGCGAAGAAGGTGGTTGGCGATGCTCGGCGGATCGCCAGAGCGGACTTCAAACCGAAGTTGAGCGTGAATCAACTGAAGCTGAAGGATCGGATTGTGGATGCCCACACACGAGCCGGCTTTCTGCCACCGGAGCCAAAGGAGTTTGCCAACCACGCGGGAGGGAATGCGGCAGCATTGAAGGACATTTTCGAGGTCGCGGTTGCCGAAGGATTTCTGGTGAAAGTGACGGATGAGATTTATCTTTCCACACCTACCGAAACAGAATTGCGGCGAAGGGTCGCCGAGCGACTACGTGGCATCTCTGGTCTCACCGTGGCTGAGATTCGCGACCTGCTCGGGACGACACGAAAGTATGCAGTACCAATCTGCGAATACCTCGACCGCCTCGGCATGACTCGTCGAGATGGCGACCTTCGGGTATTGGCAAGCCCGGGCTGATTCGCGTTGTTTGGTAGCAATTTCTTAGTGATCGAGAAAATCCACTCCGACCATCATTTTGAGTCGTTCGCATGCTGAGGCCCACCACCGCCGGATAGTTCGCTCATCCACCTGGAACAACTCCGCGATACGGCGTTGAGTCCAGCCGTGGTAGAAGACCAGCCCCACGACTTCCCGTTCTTCAACGGGAAGGAGATCGACCGCCTGGTGAAAGTGAACCCATCGATCGGCATCGATTGGATCCGGAATCGTTGGCTCTGAGGCATGGGATGTATCAGTCCAGGCGAGATCGAGAGGGACTGTCCCTTTCCCGCGTTTGCTCCGCGCGAGATCGAGCAATTCTCTGCGGATGTGGACAGCCGCGAGATTAAAGAAATCTCGTGTGGTTACGGGTTTCAGTCGTTGAAGGGTCCGGAGAAGTCTCATCAAGCTGTTCTGGAGGACATCGTCTGTATCGGCGAGACCGCGGATGTTGGGAAAGGCCTGGAGCATCCGTCGGGCGAGTTTCTCAAGACGTGAAAGCACCATTCGGAGCAGATCGTCGGCGGCGGCTCGATCGCCAGCCCGCCATCGATTGAGGCATTCCTGAAGTACGACGGAATCGAGTATAAGGTCGGGCATCGGCCAACTTCCAGGGCCGGAGCATGCGAGAAAGGAAAGTATCGCTATGCTACTCCACCAACAATCAACTGCCAAGGTGGAGACACCATGGTTCGGTACAGATGTCTTCGGCAATGGAAAAAAGCTTGCACTCTTTCCCGTTCGAGACTGCGAATGCAGCGATCCGGGCTTCCCAAGCTTCCCAAGCTTATTACTTGTGAAAATCGGATGAAGTGGACAAAATGTCTGGGAAGAACTCAGAAGACTCTCCTGAACCGAGAGGAGATTCTTGCCGTGCGGAACGAGAGTGCTGCACTCATCAACTACGAATTTCATCACACTGCAACCTAACCATCTATGAGCATCTTGCTTGCTGAAGCAATAGGATACTCTTTGGAGTCTTGCCGATGACCCGTCGTCCGTTCTCGTCCGTTGGTCTGGTGTGTGGCATCGTGCTGGTGTTTGCCTTCGCACCAGCTCGAGCCGCTGATCCGATACCGCGGGTCACCACGCCAAAAGCACACTTCGGCTTCAATCTTGGCGATGATTACTGTCTCGCCAACTATGAGCAATACACCGCTTATCTCACGCGACTGGCGAAAGAATCCGACCGGATCAAACTCGTGACGATGGGCGACACTGCCGAGCACCGCTCGCAAATTATGGCGATTGTGACATCCCCGGCAAACCACAAGAAACTCCCACGACTCCAGGAAATTGCCCGCCGGCTTGCACTTGCGGAGGGTGTGTCAGCCGAAGAGGCTATGACGCTCTCGACCGAGGGCCAAGCAGTGGTGTGGATCGATGCTGGGTTGCATGCGAGTGAAAGTCTCTGCGCCCAGGCAATGACGGAAACCATCTATCAACTTTTGAGTGCAACTGACTCCGAGACACTCCGAATTCTCGATGATGTGGTGATCCTGTTCGTCCACGCGAACCCCGATGGGATGGATTTGATCGCGGACTGGTATATGCGGGAAAAAGATCCCAAAAAGCGGTCATTTGCCGGGCTTCCGCGGCTCTATCAGAAGTACATCGGCCACGACAACAACCGTGATTTCTATGCCAATACCCAGGTCGAAACCAGGAACATGAACCATGTAATGTATCGCGAATGGTTCCCGCAGATTGTCTATAACCACCACCAGGCGGGTCCACCCGGTACGGTGCTCTTCTGCCCGCCTTTCCGCGATCCGTTCAATTACAACGTAGACCCGCTCGTCATCAGCGGTATCGATGCGCTCGGGGCAGCGATGATGCAGCGGTTCCTCGTTGAGGACAAACCAGGTGCAACCAGTCGTTCGGGTGCCCGTTACTCGACATGGTTCAACGGCGGTCTGCGTACCACCGCCTACTTTCACAATATGATCGGGCTACTCACCGAGACGATCGGTAGCCCCACTCCCATGCGCATCCCGTTCAACCCGTCGATGCAATTGCCGAAGGCAGACTATCTCGCACCCGTTGCTCCGCAAGAGTGGCATTTCCGGCGGTCTGTCGATTACTCCGTGACCGCGAACAAGGCAGTTCTCGACTATGCCTCACGGCATCGGGAGCAGTTGCTTCACAACATCTGGCTCATGGGCAAAAAAGCGATCGATCGCGGGAACCAGGATAGCTGGACGGTCACGCCGAAGATGGTCGAAGCCGCCAAAGGGACTCGTGGGGCAGGTGTGTTTGAGAAGTTCTTCCGCGATCCGAATAAGCGCGACCCACGCGGATACATTCTCGCAGCTGATCAACCAGATTTCCTCACTGCCACCAAGTTCGTGAATGTCCTGATTGCCACGGGAGTCAAGGCGTACCGCGCGACCACAGCGTTTGAAGTGAGTGGTAAGAAGTATCCTGCCGGGTCGTACATCGTGAAGTCTTCGCAGGCATTCCGGGCTCATGTCCTCGATATGTTTGAACCACAGGATCACCCGGACGACTTTGCTTATCCGGGCGCACCGCCCACGCCACCTTACGATGCCGCTGGTTGGACACTTGCCTATCAGATGGGAGTGAAGTTCGACCGTATCCTTGAAGGGTTCGATGGGCCGTTCGTGGAACTCAAAGATGCCATTCCCCCGCCATCGGCCAAGGTACTCTTTGATGAAGGTGCTGTGGGCTTCTTCCTCAACACCAAGGCGAACGATTCGTTCCGAGCGGTGAACATTCTCCTGGCAATGGGCGAAGAGGTCCGACGTCTGAAGGAACCGTTCACAGTTCAGGGGGCGAAGCACCCCGCGGGGATGTTCTTTGTCGTCCGGAAGGAGGGAACACTTGCAAAGCTCCAGAAGATAGCCGCATCACTCGGCACTCGGTTCTTTAGTAGTCCGGAAGCACCGGACAAAGAAGCGATGGTCTGCAAACCGGTGCGTATCGGGCTCTGGGATCGCTATGGCGGCTCAATGTCCTCCGGGTGGACTCGCTGGCTCCTGGAGCAGTTCGAGTTCCCGTTCCAGGTGGTCTATCCTCCGGAACTGGACAAGGGGGGCTTACGTGAAAAGTTCGATGTGCTGGTACTGGTGGATGGCGCGATCCCCGGCACTGGCCGAGGTATGGACGGCGGCGATCAACCGCCTCCCGACCTTGGCGTAGTTGATGAACTTGGCCTACCCGCGGAGTTCCGTGGTCGCCGCGGGAGTATCACTCCTGCAAAGACAGTTCCACAACTCCGCAAGTTTCTTGAGGAAGGGGGAACGATCATTGCCCTTGGGAGTTCCACTCACCTTGCATCGCTTCTCAATGTTTCCGTATCAAACCATCTCGCAACGAAGGATGCGGAGGGAAAGGAGAAACCGCTCAGTCGAGATAAGTTCTACGTCCCACCCTCGATCCTGCGGATGAAGGTGAACCCCGAGCATCCACTGGCGTGGGGTTTGGAAAACGAGGTGGATGTGATGTTCGCCAACAGCCCGACATTCCGTCTTCCCGCGGATGGTCAGAAGAATGGACTCACCAGCGTGGGATGGTTCGCCGGGAAGTCGCCACTGCGGAGCGGATGGGCCTATGGGCAAGAACATCTCGATGGTGGAGCGGCCATTGTTGATGTTGAGATCGGCAAGGGTCGGCTCGTACTCTTTGGTCCGCAGATTCTGTTTCGCGCCCAGCCACACGGCACGTTCAAATTATTCTTCAACGCGATTGCAAGGGCTGGAAAGAGTTAGGGGAGGTGTGGCGGCTCACGGAATGCCGCAGTAGAGTTGTGTGGGGAGTGCATGGAGAGATTCTGGCGACGGATGTGGGGTCACATCCATCACGATTGAGTTCTCATGGCCCCGACTGCTCACTCATAACCTCTCCCTCTGCTTCAAAAGAGGATTCGCAGTCATGGACAAGAGAACATTCCTCAAGCTCACCACTGCTATGTTAGCGACGCCGCTAGAGACTCGCGGAGGGAGCGAAAAGCCAGACGCCAAGCTGACGAATTGGGCCGGCAACTACCAATATAGTACGGACAAATTGGCACTGGCTAGATCTGTCGAAGAAGTCCAGGGACTTGTCAAGAAACTTGCCAAAGTCAGAGTACTCGGCACCCGCCACTGCTTCAACGGCATCGCCGACAGCAAAGCGAACCTCATTTCCGTTGAGCCAATGGATCGGGTGATTGGGCTGGACCCGAAAGCACGCAGGATCACAGTCGAAGCTGGGGTGCGGTATGGGCAATTGTGCCCCTATCTTCAAGGGAAAGGATTCGCGCTGCATAACCTCGCCTCCTTACCGCACATCTCCATCGCCGGTGCCTGTGCGACCGCAACACATGGGTCGGGCGTCAAAAATGGAAACCTGGCGACTGCGGCTTCTGGCATCGAACTCGTCACCGCGAGTGGCGATGTGTTGGAACTGTCCCGCGATAAGGATGGCAAGGTCTTTCCGGGTGCCATCGTCAACCTGGGTGCTCTTGGTGTGATGACAAGGATCACACTGGACCTACTGCCCACCTTTGAAATGCGACAAGACGTTTACGAAAACCTACCACTGGCACAGCTCCAGGATCACTTTGATGACATCATGTCCGCTGGTTATAGCGTCAGTCTGTTCACCGACTGGCAACAGAAACGTGTGAATGAGGTGTGGCTTAAACGTCGGATCGAGAAAGGAGTCACCCTGGATGCGAAGAAGGAGTTTTACGGGGCGAAATTGGCCACGAAAAACCTCCACCCCATCGCCGAGTTGTCCGCTGAAAACTGCACCGAGCAGATGGGTGTCCCCGGCCCGTGGTACGAGCGGCTGCCGCATTTCCGCATAGGCTTCACCCCGAGCAGCGGCAAAGAACTGCAATCGGAGTTTTTTGTCCCCTTGAAGAGCGCTGTTGAAGCGATTCTTGCGATCGAGCGGTTGCAGGATAAGGTCAGCCCACACCTGATGATTTCGGAACTTCGTACCATCGCGGCGGACGAGAATTGGATGAGCACCTGTTACAAGCAGGCAAGTCTGGCAATCCACTTCACCTGGAAGCCGGATTGGGATTCCGTTCGCAAGGTTCTACCACTGATCGAAAAGGAATTGGCTCCGTTCAAGGTACGACCGCACTGGGGGAAATTGTTCAGCGTGGCCCCTGCAATCCTACAAGAGCGTTACGAGAAACTGGCCGATTTCAAACGGTTGCTCAAGGATCATGATCCACAGGGCAAGTTCCGCAACGACTTCCTGGACACGAATCTTTATGGGTGAATCCGCAATTTTGCGAAGAACCACTAGCGCACGGTATCGCTCTATCGGTTGGCTGGCATGGCCGCACTATCAGAAGACTCGATCACTTTCCCATCTCGCATGCTAATGATGCGGTTGGCTCGCGCTGCTACTTCCGGGCTGTGTGTGACCACAACAAGTGTCATTCCTCGGTCTCGCTGAAGAGTCGTAAGCAGATCGAGGATCTGTGCGGCGTTCCCCGTGTCGAGATTTCCGGTAGGCTCGTCAGCGAGGAGCAGCGGCGGGTCGTTCGCAAGTGCTCGCGCTACTGCCACACGCTGACGCTCGCCAACCGACAGTTGCACCGGGAGATGTCGCGCCCTCTTCGTCATGCCGACCTGTTCCAGCAACTCATCGGCTTTGCGCCTGCGTGCCCGTACATCCAGCCCGCGGCCAAACATTGGCACTTGCACGTTCTCCTGGCTCGTGAGGGTTGGGAGCAAGTAGAATGACTGAAAGACAAACCCGATCTGCAAAGACCGGAAACGGGCCAGATCCCGGTATGTCGAGAGCGGAACAGATTGAAAGTAAACCATTCCCTGGTCGCAGCGGTCGAGCGCGCCGATCACATTGAGAAGGGTCGATTTGCCGCACCCCGATGGGCCGGTGATGGCAACGTATTCGCCCGCATGAACTCCAAATGTGACGCCGTTCAACGCCTGCACATGGCCATCCGGGTAAAGCTTGTGCAGTCCATCGGCATACAGCAGTGTGTCCACCCAGGGTTCAGTCATGGCGGATCGCCTCCGTCGGCAGCAGTTTTGCAGCGCGAAACGCAGGATATGCACTGCCAACCAGAGCGATCAGCACAGTCAAGCCAACGCCCTGGGCAATCACAACCGGTGCCACCCCGCCTTCTATGAACCCGTTCACTTTTGGCGACAGCGTAAGCAGGTATGTCACCGCGATTGCCCCAACTGTGCCCAGCGCGGCCGCAGCCAACCCGAGGAAGACTGCTTCCCCGAGGATCATGCTCACAATCCGTCCTCGCGACCAGCCGACAGCGCGAAGAATACCGATCTCCTGGGTTCGTTCAAATACGGACATCACCATCGTGTTGAGCATGCTGAAGACGCCAATCATGAGCGCGATCATCGATACCATCCAGGCCATCCCTCGGACCATTTTCAGATGGGCCACGGTATCGATGTAAGTCCGGGTGGTCTGGGCATTGAGTCCGACCGATGGATCTTTGGGGTCACGAAGAGCGTCGATCTTCTTACAAACCTCCTCTACCTCAGCGATTGAGTCGGGCGATGATTTCGCAACGCGAATCGTGAAGCCGGTCACCCGTCCGACACGACCCGTCATGCGCTGCACATCATCGAGCAGCAGAGTTGCCGACCCATTTTCAAAAACCACGAAGCTTTTATAGATGCCAACCACCTCAAGCCGTTCGCCTTGAATAACAATCGTATCGCCAACTTTCTTGTTGAGGTTTTCGGCCAGTGTGGTGCCGAGCATTGCTTTCCCATGATCGCCGGCACTCAGTCGCCGGCCGCTCAGGAGCGTCAAATCTTCATAACCGAAGCTTTTCGCTGGCCAGCCCTGAATAAGTACAGGCACACTCGATCCGCTATCGCGCGTGAGTTCGATCAGTTCGACGATCGCAGCCTCAGCATCCTGCACGCCGGGGATCTTGCTCGCTTCTTCAACCAGTGTTTCGCTGAAGTCGCTTGTGAGTTGGTCGGTCTTCCCGGCCGCGGTAACGATAATGTCGATGCCCCTTCGCTCGAACGATGTTTTCACCGCATGGGATACACTATCGCTGATGCCGAGGAGCGCAATCGTACTACCGAGGGCTACCGTAAGCCCGATTATAGTCAGTGCGGTTCGCACCGGCCTTCGCGTAAGGTTCTTCAGAATGAACGTGATGAAGTACATGCAACCCCGTTCAAACAATCGAGTAACTCGCGGGCCAGGATGCGAACATGAGGTTCCTTGACCATCGTGTGGTGCTGTCCGGGCACGAATCGCACATCAACCTCGGCAAGTTGAGACCAGCCGCGATCCACAGGTGGAATTGCGGCAACCGGAGAATTGGTTGGGCGAAGAAGAGTGATGCGGCCAGGGTATGGCCGAATGGTGTACTCGCCCACCAGACTGACGTGCGCGTGGAACAGTCGTTTCAGATCGTCGATGATCTCCTGAACCATCGCCAGCGGCAAATCGTCATCCACCAGTCCAAGGCGATTGACGTGCTGCCAGAGGAACGGCAGTTGTTCATCGGGGTCGAGCGCGCCGAGTTCTTCGAGCGTGAAGTCCAGCCCGAACTCCCGCCCGGATTGGTCGATGCCTTCGAGATACGCCGCGTTTGTTGGGCCAAATGGAAGAGTCGAATCCAGGAGAGCAAGCAGCCCGATCGATTCACCCATCGCCTGAAGTTGTTGAGCCATCTCATATGCGAATACGCCGCCGAGGGACCAGCCACCCAGAAGGTATGGTCCTTCCGGCTGAACAGTCCGAATCGTAGCCACATACTCCGCGGCCATGTCTTCCAGGCGAGTGGGCAAGTCCTCCTTGCCGTATAGTCCACGAGCCCTGATGCCATAGATGGGGCGGTCTTGGCCGAGTTGTGCGGCCAGAGTTTGGTAGCAGGCAACAATTCCACCGGGGGGGTGGATCAGGAACAGTGGCGGCCCGGAACCAATTTCTTGCAAAGGAACCACGAGGTCGCTGTGTTCCATCGTGGCAATCACTTTTGATTTTCCGTTGGTGAGTACGAACCCGTTGGTGTAATGGTGGGGTTCGGGCGACGGGTCGGCCGCAACTTCCAGCCCGAACACACGGTCCACTGCTTCGGGATTCGCACTTCGTAATCGCCGCGCGAGTCCCGCAATCGTTGGTGAGTCGAACACGGCGGATGTTGCAACATGCGCCCCGAGTTTATCCCGAATGCGGCTCATCAGCATGAGCGCCTGGAGTGAGTTCCCACCCAGTTCAAAGAAGTTATCGTTGATGTCCATGTTCTCGCCGCTCAGCAAGTCACTCCATGCTTCCGCGAGGAATGCCTCCAGCGGGCTTCGTGGACCGTGTACGGGGTGGTTTGGATCAGTGTGGTCACCATTGGGAAGTGGCAGCGAACTTGCATCCACCTTTCCCGCGGCTGTGCGGGGGATCGCCGAGAGCGAAACAAAAGTGGCAGGCACCATATAGCGGGGGAGTACACCTTCGAGATACCGACGCAGCGACTCACTCGACAACGATTCCTTGCCGTTCCTGGCGACTGTATAAGCCACCAGTCGTGATATACCACTGGAATCGGCATCAACCGTTACAGCCGCCTCATGTACAGATGGGTGGTTGAGGAGTGCGGTTTCGATCTCACCCGGTTCGACGCGGCAACCGCTCACCTTGACTTGCCGATCGAACCTGCCGATGATCTCCAGCACGCCATCGGCACGCCAGCGGACACGATCGCCCGTTTGGAACATTCGGGCGTTCGGTTTCGCTACGAATGGATCCGGGACGAAACGAGATGCGGTCAGCTTGGAGTCTCCCAGGTAGCCTCGGGCAACCCCGGCACCGCCGATATAGAGTTCGCCTTGAACTCCGACTGGCACGGGCTGCCGCTGGGGATCGAGTACATACACGCGGGCGTTCCCGATCGGTTTGCCGATTGGGACGATTGCCTCCTCGCTTCCACGACTGCACTGCCACCATGTTGCTTCCACTGCTGTTTCGGTCGGTCCATACATGTTGAAGAGTTCGGCATCGAGAAGTGCGAAGAGGCGACCGCGCAATTGGGCCGGCATGGGTTCGCCGCCGCAACAAATCCGGGTGATCGTTCGGCACGCAGCCTTAAACCCAGGCTCGCCAATGAGGAAACGCAGCGTGCTGGGTAGACACTGCACGATCGTCACCTTGTCTCGGGCAATGCGCGACAGCAACTGAGATGGGTTCCGTTCCTCACCCTGTTCGGCCAGCACCAACTGCGCCCCAGTGATGAGTGCGGGGAAGATTGCCGCCACCGAGGCATCGAAGTGATAAGGCACACTGAGCAGGATGCGGTCATCGGAGTTTGCCGGCAGGGCTTGCTGACGCCATAGCACGGTATTGCAAACGGCAGTGTGTTCGACCATCACGCCTTTGGGCCGTCCCGTCGAACCCGACGTGTAAATGACATACGCAAGATTACCAGGCCCGACTGCACTCTTTGGCGGTTCAGGATTCTCTTCCCCTAGCCGCGTGCAAAAAGATGTCTCCATACACAGGATGTTCGTATCGAGTGGAGGCAACCGATCGCGAAGATGGCGCTGGGTGAGGAGGACTGGTGCATTGGTTTCGTTCAGTATGTGGATGAGCCGTTCGGCGGGGGTATCCGGATCGAGTGGGACATAAGCAGCGCCGGCCTTCAGGACTCCGATAATAGCTGCGATCATCTCCGGAGAGCGATCCAGGCTCAAAGCGACCAACGTACCGACCTCGACGCCACATCGGCACAACCCATGAGCAATGCGATTTGCCCAGGCATCCAGTTCGGCGTAGCGAACTGTCCGTTCCTGGAATCGCGCAGCGACCGCATCAGGCGTCGCTGCCGCCTGCCTCGCGAACAATTCGTGGAGGCACATATTCGCATCGAAATCGACTTGCATCTGGTTCCACTCATTGAGAACACGCATCCGCTCCGGCTCGGTCAACCAAG
>Ga0206850_10322_pt1 | contig 10997 bp, 7 predicted proteins | sample Alteio_BWOrgCont_16_FD_152885 | JGI IMG/M metagenome (GOLD analysis project Ga0206850, IMG submission 152885) | Enriched cells from forest soil in Barre Woods Harvard Forest LTER site, Petersham, Massachusetts, United States -... | ecosystem: Environmental > Terrestrial > Soil > Temperate forest >...
TCCACTTCGCATCGTTCGCGAAGACCCTCCGCACATTCAGCGGAGGAGATTTTGGGAACGCTGGTTTTCTGAAGACTCATAACGCCCCTGCCGTCTCCAACAACTCTTCCATTGTCCATGGATGGCCGGTCAACCCTGCCGCCATCGCTGGCGTCCTGTCGAGTGTTCCATGCCATCGCCAGTAGTTGTAATGGGCAACGTAAAGGTTCGTCGCTGCTTCAAGGTTCCGCAGTTTCTTGGAGAACCCCTGAGCAAGCCGAGTGAATCGTCGCATGAAAGTGCGGATGGATAGATTGTGTCGTTCGACGAGTGACGTGCATATCGTCGTTGGGTTGAGTCCCTCACTCATCGGTATTCTTGTCTCGGCGCTATGGCGGATTCGCTAGACTGTGCTTGTGGGGCTGGGGCTGGAGTCTGGCTAACTGCCGGGTTCTGGTTCGATCCCCGGTTCCAGTTTCAGCAGGTTCCGGGGTTTTTCCTTACTGACATATTGTGCCACAAAATATATGGGTTACGATGTCGGTAGTCATCTTCCCTTACTTTTTGTGGAACGATAAGTCATGATGGGCAGACCACCAAAACCGAAAGCAGAACTGAAGAACGCAACACTCCGGGTTCGCATGACAAAATCGGAACGCTCGCGACTCGACAAGGCTGCCAAGTTACAGGGCAAAGACGTATCGGCGTGGGCTCGTGAGGCATTGCTCGCAATGGCGGAAAAGACATTGCAGGATGCTCCAAAGCGGAGTAAAAAGACGTAGTGGACCAGCCCAGAGTTGAACCGGGGGGCGTGAGTTTATAAGGCACTGCCCTCGAACCTGACCGGCCCATATTCGCGAGTGAAGTAGCCCGAGAGGGATTTGAACCCTCAACCTTGGGACTGCGAGACCCCTGCTCTATCCGTTGAGCTATCGGGCAACGACATCCGCGAAACAACCGAACGTCGATGCAGTTGCGATGCATCGACGTTCGCATTTGAACAAAGCGAAAAAAGGGACCGCTCGGACTCCCGGATTGAATGTCTGAAAAGTGTCCGAAATTAATGAGGCGCTAAGTGTCCGAAATGTGTCCGATTTTTGTCCGAAAAATGTCCGATGTTAAAGTCTTAAAATCGCGGTTTTTAAGTGGGAAATCGGTCTTTGTAACGGTTGAGTTCGCGAAGAAGTGCGTTTACTTTCCTCTTGATTTTCAACTCTGTTGCAGCTTCTGAACAGTTCTCCTCGACATAATCTCTAATTGCATCTTGTTTCGATGTTCCATTCTTGCGTTCCATCAAAATCTTCCTGTGGACAGCTTTCAATTCTTTCGGGTTGCGAGGCATCGGATCTTTTTTGGATTTTTTTGGTGTGTCCGAAATGGTGTCTTGTGGCTTGTCGTCCGAATTCAGTTCGACAAGGTTCAGCCAGTCTTCAACCTCATTCAAATTCGGTTTGAGACTACTTTCGGCCCGCTGAAATGCCGTACTCGGATTTGCGTTATCGTCTCTGAAATGATTGGCGACGACAGTTTCGCAGGTCGTCAAGGTATTCCGAAATGAATCAGGCAAAGCGCCAGCTTTTTTTCCTGCATTAAGCGTAACTCCTCTTAATCGCTCAACTTCTTTCCTGATCCATTCGCAGAGTTCGCATCGGAACGACACTTGCCAGACGTGTAAATTCTTCTCAGCGGAATTCCACATTATCGAAAGGTAAGACCTCAACAACTCCGCGTAAGTGCGAAGTGTATCGGCATGAGCAGACGACACAGTGCATACTCCCATCGGGAGTGTCTGCCAAACCGCCCACGGGGAGTATGCGACCCGCGAATAGTTGGGCAGACTGCGACTGGGGATCAGCCAGCAGTCCCGACAGGAGAGATTCTACCGGAGGGTTTTTCGGTGTGCTACAATCGTGCCGAAATGTCAGTTGCGAGAGACGTGTGGGGCAAACTGTACCACTACCCTGTGCCAGGCTCGTTTATGGCAGGGAGTGCGATTGGATGAGCGCCGGAGCTGGATTAAGAAAAATGCCCCGCCGTTTCTCGGCGAGGCGGAGTGATAGCAATTCATCTGCTGGAATTGCCGATCCGTGCCTGTGCGGAAAGCCCATCCCGAATCTTCACCGCGAACGCCCCACGGCGGGCAGAACATTCTTGAGTGGCAGCAATCCCTCTTGCTGAATACGCAGCATCTCGGCGTGGGAAATGACCCACGCGGAGTGCTTTCCGCGGCCGCTGTGTTTTTTCTCGGCACGAATGCGGCCAAGCCGGCACCATTCACGAACTGTGAACTCGGCCTTTCCCAACAGTTTGGCGAGCTCTTCGGTCGAGTAGAAGTTCTTGACCGTATTCCGCTCGACCAGCAATGCCAGCAGGGCTTTCACTTCCTGCAACTCTTTGAGAATCAGCTCTTCGCTCATAGCTCAGCCCCCGATTGCTTATTACGCAGCGCCACAGTCGCTTCCAAGCGGGCGATTTCTACTGCTTTTCGGAAGGAGATGTCTGTGTGTCCTTTCGATGACGAATCCTATCGATAATGCTCCGCACGAACTCACGGGCGAGTTCTCCCGCCTTGGTTTCACTGTTGAGCAGTTTCACCATCTGGGCGATCACGAAAACACCCAGAATGACCAGCAACAGCAAGAACGTCCAAAAAGTCATAATGGATTCCTCCAAGTAGATGTGGTCAGGTTCCGGTTTTCGCCTTCTGCCTCATGACTGCCACCCATGTTTTGCCGTCAAGATTCTCACCCTGGGCTTTGCGGGCGAGTTTGAGTGTCTCCTGCAGAATCTCGATGGCATCCTCCAGAGACAGATTGCTGCCGGCGGCGATGGTCACCGACCGGCCTTGCGGCCCAAGAAGAGGTATCTTGAGGCGTTTGACCTGGATGCCTGGCGTCTTGCCATTGCGTAGCTTGCGGCCACGCTTTTCAAGTTCGTCGCGGCTGACACCAGAGAGCTTCAGCGCGAGCAGGGCGGCCTGCTCGGATTCAGGAAGCTTGCTCGCAACGTAAACGTCCGAGATGCCGACCTTCCCGGCCTTCAGCGCCTCCTGCCACGCCGGAATGCAGTTCGACGGCGACAGGATGCGTGTGACCATCGACCGGTCGATATGCAGGTGCTCGGCCAGGTCCTTGGCCATCCAGCCCGAATTGAGTTCAAGCAACCGCTGGCACGCCTGCCACTTTTCGTGGGCGCTCAGGCCTTCCCGATGAAAGAACGAGGTCAGTCGCACGACGTTCACCTGGGCCTCGGTCAAAACCTCATCGGTGATGATGGTGTCGAGCTTCTCCATCCCGACCAGCCCCGCGGCCCGCCAGCGCCGTTCGCCGTCGATCAGGGTACCGTCCGGTCTGGCCTGCACCGGGTCGTTCTGGCGGACCATCAGTGACTCCCCGAGCGCCCGCAGCGCCGCCACGTCAAACTGTTTGCGGGGCTGGTTGGGGTCGGGTTTGAAGAAATCGAGCGGCTTGCTTGTGAGTGTGGTAGCCATCGAGTTAGCTCCTCCTGGGAAAAAGGGGCAGGTGCCGGGCTTGCACCTCCCCTCGTCATGAACGCACATCTGTCGGCAGTGGTTCTACCTTTCCTTCCTCGTCGGCACCCACCACCATTGGAACCGTCGAGGACATCCTGGAACCCAAAACGGTTCCAGCTAACAGATCTCTGACTTCCTGCGTCGCCACAGTAAAATCCCCACGATGGCAATGACGACGAGAGCGAGCCCCAGCTTTCCATTTGCCGCCAGCGGCGCAGCCCCTGGCGTCGTTGTCATCGTGGACGGATTGAGGCGTCGTGCCCGCGCCTCGGCGGCTCCCGCCGCAAGCTGCTTGAGGCCAAGTGCGTACTCCAGCGGACTGCTCAGGTACGCGGCGAAACTATCCATGTCGGCAAGCTCGCCTACATGGTGAACTGCCCAAATAGCCACGTCGTCTCCATGACGCGGTTGGCCGATAACGCGAAGCAGGTCACGCGGCTTCGGAAGCTTGCCCATCTCTCCGGAGTTGTGGAGCTGGACCAGTTTGACCGCCACAGCTTTGGAGCATTTGAAGATGGCGGCGACCGCCTCCTCACCATAAGTTTCCACAAAATCACGCGATTCGGGGCCTACTTTGGCGACTGCACGCTCACGATTTGCTCGAAGCACACGCGGATCGGTCCCCGGTGCATAAGGGTCGAGCCTGCTCCCATTGGGATTGGACTGAGCGAACAGGTCGGCTGGCTGGACCGCGAGAAGGCACAACACGCCGCCGTATGTAATCGAACGGATCATTGACAGTTCCTTAAATCAAGGGACAGGGACTGTTATCTCTCCAGGCGTCTCCCCTATGCTCTGCATAGGCCGGATGGAACGGTTCCATCTGCCAGCCTTCCTGCTGGAGACGCCTGCCGCGCTCGGTTTTGGGCGGCGATGTGCCTACTCTCTTGACGGTGCCAGATCACCTCCCTCGACATGCTACGCTTGCTTTCTCGCCCCCCATCGTCACCTTAGGGCCAATCTACCGGCATTTCAGGCACAGGTCCAGAAGCCTAAAAAACCACACACTGGCATTTGCCTAAAAAGCATGGAGTAACGCTTCAGCTTCCAGAACTGGTTTTGGGACGATGGTGTCAGGATGCCAACTTAGGTGAGATTTGCGGGGTTCGGGCGAACATAAGCGACAGGAATGACTGCAAAGACCTAAGGGTAGCTCCACCATTTCACTCACGGTCACTTCTCCGGAATGGTTAGACGCCGCTTACAGCCTCTTCCAGCACCTGACCCTGAGTCGAGTTGCAGAGGTTGGTCGTCGTCGAATCCACCGTGTTCGTCGCTCGTTCGAGCAGACTTTCAGATTACTGAAAAAAATCAGCCACCAGATGAGATAGAGGTTCAGATAGCCTACTGCACTGCTCGATGGTTATGAAGATAAGAGGGAGATTTAACGGGTGCGAAGAAAAAGTGGACTGATGTTACTCATACACTGATACGAATGAATGTGACGTGATCCAATGATCACTTATTGTCGTTCTAAACGGGTCAATTTTACTTGGTTGTTGTCAATAGCGTGAGGACTAGAGAAATGAAAAATCCGGTGAGGCGCGAGAGGGCTGGAATCCCCGTGCTAATGGATATCGAGTTTGTTAGATATCAGTTTTTTCCCCGTCAGGAGTCAAATCGTATTCACGGGGTGACTGTACCGAGCCGGTCAAGCGTTTTCCACTTTCTAAAAGTGTTAAAGCCTTCGGTCCAACATAAAAGGCTTTCACCTTCGAGAAGGTTTTTTTTATAGCGGCATGGAACCGCTTCATCAGGGCCTGAGAAATCTTCGAGTCCGACGCCGTTCCAATGTAACCTTTCAGGACAATATCCTCATTCCTGATACCACCCGACAAGAACACCACTGAATCGGCGTTTGCTAGTTGGTCCACACAAACACGTTCGCCACCGTCGACTCCTTTCAAGCATCGTAGTTTAATCGGCATGCCTTGTTCACAGACCAAAAAACGCTCGCAAGTTGTTGAAGAATCAGCATAGGCTATTCCAAGATTGGGTATCCCCGCACCAGTATCAAAAACACGGGGACCATCTTTGATTTCATGACCTGGGAAGTTTCCCATATGAGTATATTTGAGAGCCCCTTTGCTTTCTACAATTTCAAGCAATGCAAGCAAGTCTTCATTGAGTGCAAAAAAGTGAATAGATTTCATGTAATCACCAGTTTGGAATTATCGCTTTAGTCTGTTTGGAAACAATTTTAAGTACATCATTTGGAAACTCGTCCATAATTCTTGTCGCTGCCGCCTCCTCATTAGCAGTCAATGTGGCACCGTCAGATTTGGTGCTGACAGTTTGAATGCGAATTGTCTCGGTTCCATTGTTAGCCGTGAGGTCTACAAATGTTCCGCCCTTGATTCCCCCTTCCGGCCCCGCGAACCATTCTTCCGGCCCTCGACCAGCACCATTAGTAACATCAAACCCCTGAAGTTCAAGCTCTGTTGCAAGTTGATCATTGAGTTGCCGAGTGGCAGTGCCTCCCCATCTGCCCCCACTTCCGCTCATATACCGCTGTAACAATTCCTCCGCTGATTCTCCACCTTCAGGCAAACAAGTATTATGCACCAAACTACCGATCGTGCCAACAGCATAACACTCCAACTCATCGACGTTGAAATTGTACACCATCCCCTGGTAGGTGCTGTGGACTACCGCTGTCACTGACAGCACTTGCCCGTTTCGCAGCAAGGCCTCGTCGCCAACCCGCAGGTCACCCGCGTATACCCAACGGCCCGGTGTCGTCGAACCCGATGGCGCTCCCGGCAGGTGTTTGTGCCGAGGACGACCCTCAAGCGCATCCCCACGCACCACCCAGAACGGGTGATGACTGGTTGACTCGATCACATCGCCACCCACCGTCACAAACGCCATCGGTACGTCGTGCTCAGACGCAAACGTCTGCAGCACTGGCCGCAGCACCCACTCGCCCGCCACCAGATCGAACGACCATACCCGATCTCCAGATCGGACTGACTCGATTGGCCGCACCCCATCCGCGGTATGCACCAATGTTCCCGCCAGGAAACAATTATTATTCAGCCCACACGTCTCTGCCTCTGCGGCCGCTTCCGCGGCCGTTCCACCTTCCGCAGCCTCTCCTGCCGCCTCTGCCAATCCTCCGATCGATGATGGATTAATAGTGTCTGCAAAACTGCCGCCCAAGACCTTGTTCAAGACCCCCTGCATGGCGATTGCCATCCCCGCATCAGCCAGCATGTCCCCGAAGTTCCCCAGTTTGCAGTTCCAGGGCCTGTGATTGCTCAGGTTGTCTATCAGACGCTCCGCCTGACCCGCCAGTGCGCCCGCAATCCCGACATTGGCAACTCCTAAGCCACCCGCCAGAGGCCCACCCGCTGCTGATCCGAACACTCCAGCCCCACTAGCCATGCTCATTTCGAATGTCGCCGCCATGAACGAATACTTCGCGTACCCCGCCAACCCGGCTTGCACCACCTGGAGCGTACTGCCACCATTGAAGTAGGTCGTGGCAGCATGATAACTCGCACCGGCTAGGCCCAAATAAACTGGAACGAATAACCCGGATGGGTCGGTGGACTGGATCGAGTTGTTTCCTTCAAAACGGTAATCGTTCTCGTCCGGCCCCAGACCCGATGGGTCGGCCGAGGTCCACGCTCCGGTCCCTGTGTCGTAGTCACGCGCATCCGCCTCGTCCTGGCCCGTCATCGGGTCGGTTCGCATCCCCTGGTAACCGTAAATCCAGTTGTACTGGCTGCCCGACAACACGGTGTACGCTGCACTGTACACCATCTCCGAACCAAAGGGTCTGTACGAATACCGCTCGACCACCGCACCCGAGCTATTGACCAACACCACCACATTGTAATCCGCATCCTGGATTGCCCACAGCCGCTGATAGCTCGTTCCGGTTGCCGTCAAACCCGTTCCGCTGGTATCGGTATCGCGCAAAACCATCTCATTAACGTAAGCTGGACTCCAGACGTAACGCTGGGTAAAGACGCCGCCGACAGCCTCTTCCAACACTTGGCCCGCTGTTGAGTTGTACAGGTCCGTCGTCGTCGAACCCACTGTGTTCGTCACCCGCTCGCCCAGTCCATTGTAACTGTACGATTCCAGAGTTGTTCCCGAAGAGTTCTTCACGGTCGCCAACTGACCCCAGGCATCATAAACATACTGCAAACCGTTCTGATCCGTCGTCATGTTGCCAGCGGAATCATACGTCGGGGTGTTACTACTACCGCTCATTGATGTGATCTGGTTGTCGTAGTTGAAGTTGCTCGTGACGGTCGTCGTGCCTGAAGAAGTGGTTGTGCTATCCACAAGGTGGTTGCCCTGCGGATCGTAAGTCCACGTTTCGCTGATGCTGGGTGAACTGATCGCGGTATTCGTGCCGTTCAGCGTTCCTTGCTTGTAAGAAGTGACCTGACTGAGAGCATCGTAAGTGAACAACTCACTCATGGACGAATTGACCAGGTCTTTCTGGTACAACACGTTCCCATCATTATCGTATCCGTACTGCACATCCGAGACCGAACTGCTCGTTGAAGGATCGTACCAGTTCTGCTCGATCGCGCGGCCAAACTGATCCAGACCCGTGTACTGATCGCCTGCCGAGCCTGTGCTGCCATCCTGACTGATGTACGTCAAATTGATGCCTGTCTCGGGATGATCCATCTCCACAATGGTGTCCAGACCCAGATACCGGTAACTCTCCAGTGTGCCCGTATCGTCCGAAAGAGATGACAAGCGGCCGATGTCGTTGTCCAGCCCACTCGAGTAATTGTAATTGACGGTGTAGCCATCAGGATAGATGATCTCAGTCAACCGGCTGTGGTTCGCTCCGCCAGCCATCTCGGAGTAAACGTATTGCACGCTCGGAGTGGTCGAGGTATCCACCGCGCCACTCACCGACTCATATTCCTGTGTCAACTGATCCAGGCCGTTATACACATCCTCCACCTGGTTCACGATGTCACCAGACACATCGTAGCTTGTGACCAGATACGGATCGCCCAGGGTCGTGTAAGAGGTCGCTATTTTCATCACCGAGCCATCGACATTGGTCCCCAATGCCAGCACGGTATCCGATGTTTCCTGACCCAGTACATCGTAGGTATAACCATGTTCCGTGCCGTTTTGATCCGTGCTGGTGAGCGGTTCGCCCAGAGCATCCACAGTTGCCGTCGTCGCCAGCGAAGCATCTGGCTGACCATTCACCGGGTTCGGCTCCTCCGTCACGCCAACAATATCGTTGGAGTCGATACTGCTGCCCGTGGTCGTGGAAACGCCGTAGATCCATTCCGTCGTCTCGCCGTTGCCACTGCCGTCCCCCACCTCCGCCGTCAGGCTCGTCATGCCCGCAGAGTTGTAGGTATAATCGGTGGTCTTGTTGGAATCCGCAGTCACTGCCCCATCTGTGAAATCCTGGATGCTTTGCACCACGCGGCCAAGCGGATCGTAGTAACTGCGTGTATCGATGCCATCCGGATCGACGGTCTCCACCACCTTGCTATCATCGCCGCCGAGCGAGATGGTATTCACATTCACGCCGGGCGAACCATCTCCACCGGTCAATCCACTGCCATCGGCGGTCATCTGGTTCTGATAGGTTCCCGCCAGCGAACCGGTGAACCGCACTTCCCAGCCGCCGCCCACTGCCGTCGTCACCACTACGTTGCCGCTGCCCACATCGGCCAACGCTTCGATATCCGCTTGGACAGTGGCATCGCTGGCGTTGGAGGCAATCGCTGCCGTGGTATCGCCATCGAACGTCAGCGTGAATGTTCCCGACGGGCCGCTCGTCAGATACACATCTTGCACCGCATCCGCGGCGTACCCATACGTTGTCACCAAAGCTGAGGATGGAACACCGGAAAGACTTGATGGTCTTGTCCAGGCAGTGCCGCCGTTGGTCCCCACATCCACATCGGCGATATCTCGGCCGATGCGGTCGTAGTAGCTGGCCGTGTAGTACGCCCGCGCTTCGACACCACTCGTGGGCGTCCCCAGGGCTCCTGTCGCAGTGTCGCTGTCGGTGTTAAAGCGGTCGCTCGTAATCGTCTCGATCGCGTTCCCATCGCCATCGTAGAGCGACTGCGTCTGGGTCAGTACCACATCGCCGGAGACGGTCCCGGCATCGGCCCAGGTGGTGCCGCTCCCGCCATCGGTCGCATAGGCCATCACCTGCTCGCCGGCCCCGTTGTAGGTGTACTTCGTCCATAGCCCGCCGGGATTGTCTTGTGCAATCAGGTTGCCATCCAGGTCGTAGTAGGAATTGGTCGTCAGTACCGAACTGGACACACTGCCGGTGGTTGGGTTAACATCAAATCCTTGCGTCTGGTAGACTTGGCCCACCGAGTCGTAGCTGATCGCAGTCTGAGCCTGGAGGTCGGAAGAAGTACCACTGGGCAGGCTCAGTTCACCATCAACAATCGTCGGCGTCACTCCGTCGCCGTTGTAAACCTGGGTCTCCGTCACTTCACCCAAGTTGTTGTAAGCGTAAACGCTCAGGGGCCGGTTCACACCATCGCTCTCATCGGCAGAAACCCCATCCTTTTCGGCGACATTCTCATCCTCCCAGTTGTACCAGTATTGCGTCACGCGCTCCGGGGCACCGTTACCGGGATACTGGATCGTCTCGCTCAAGTTGCCATCCCCGACTCCACCGTTGTCGTACTGATACGACTCGATTTCCACCATCCCGGCTGGATTACTGGGCGACCACGTCCCCGATGTAGGAGTATCGTTTGTACCAACCCAGACGCTGGCGGCTCGATTGTATCCATCATAGAGTGTCAGGGTGATCGTCCCCTGGGGGTCGATCACCACATCTTGATTACCGTCCGCATCGTAGCCGTACCGGGTTTGGTAGTAATTGACCCCTGCAACTCCCATTGGTCCAGAGGTGTGGGTCAGCCCTGCCAGGTTGAAGTACTCGTCCGTAGCCACGACTTGGCCGCCGCTGACGTAGGTTCGCGACAGCGACTGGATGTCGGAAATTGGCTCGGTGCCGTCTGGCACGCCATCGGTCAAATGCGGCGTTGCGGTCATCGTCAGGGTTTCAACGTAACCGTTAGCACGGTCGTTAATGGTCACTACGGTTGGCCCAGTCTGAGTATCGGTCGAACTGTTCCAACCGGCATAGACGCGAACTTCTTGATCGACATCGTCGTAAACCGTGTAGGTCACATCTCCATCGGGATCGGTCTCCTCAATCGTCCGCCCGAGGCCATCGACCTGGTATGTCGTGATAAGTTCCTGACCGCCGTCGGCCGGTGTTGTCCAGCCCACAGGCAGGTCGGTGAAGTCGCCCGTATCTGCGGTGTTCACGTCAGTGATGGACTTGATGACGGACCCAGTCTGGAGGTCGTACTGGATATAGGAGCTGTTGCCGTCCGGGTCCCGCATCCAGATTATCTGGCCGTAGATGTTGTAGACGTTGGTCATGGTCGCAGCCGTACCGGAGCCGTTCTGAGCGGTCGAGATCGTCGGCTCGGTAATCGTTTCA
>Ga0206850_10324_pt1 | contig 10921 bp, 11 predicted proteins | sample Alteio_BWOrgCont_16_FD_152885 | JGI IMG/M metagenome (GOLD analysis project Ga0206850, IMG submission 152885) | Enriched cells from forest soil in Barre Woods Harvard Forest LTER site, Petersham, Massachusetts, United States -... | ecosystem: Environmental > Terrestrial > Soil > Temperate forest >...
GCACTTGCTTCATGACCGTCGGTCTGGATTTAACTGGTTATCAAGAAAATATCCAAGGTTACACTAATTTTGCTCAAAATACCCTTGGACCTGCTCTGGTGACAGCAAACATGAGCGCTGCTACGGGATCTATGTCACAATTTAATGGTTAACCTTTCCTGAGTGACAGGATGAGTGAATACGAGACGGGAACTACTTAAGTGCAAAGAGCCTGAAATTTTAGCCCCATATTTTGTATCGCCGACAACCGGATGGCCAATGCTCGAGAATTGAGCCCGGATTTGGTGATAGCGCCCCGTGTGAAGTTTGATTTCTACAAGAGTGTTATCCTTAATTATCTTCAAAACTTTGTAATCTAATACCGCTTCTTTTCCTTTTGAGGAAACAAGAGCTTTATGCTCCCCATGTAAAAGTTTGTGCTTGAGGGTCCCTTCCTTTTCAGCCAGGTGCCCTTCCACAAGGGCGGTGTAGGTTTTTTCGATTTTATGCTCCCGCATCATCTGGTTTAAGCGAGACAGGGCCTTGCTTGTACGCGCAAAAAGGACAAGGCCGCTTACGGGGGTATCGAGCCTATGGACAGGATGGAGAAAGACGTTCCCTTTTTTTTGGTACTTTTTTTTCACCCAGGCTTGAGCTTCTGTTTGTAGGGATTTTTCCCCCTCTTCTGCTTGCGTAGGTAGCCCCGCAGGCTTTACAGCTACTAGAATATGATTATCACAAAAAACCACTTTCATCTTCTTTGCCGCAGCACTTCGTAAAGGAGAATAGTGGTAGCAGAGGCCACATTTAGAGAGTCTGCAACACCCATCATCGGGATCGACACTTGGATCTCTGCAGCCTCCAGCAGGCGCTGAGATAGGCCAAGCTGCTCTGTCCCCACGGCTATGGCCACAGGCCCTGTAAAATCAGCTTCTGTGTAGTCCATTTTTGCAGCTGGGGTAGCGGCTACAATTTTAATCTGATGTTTTTTGAGCCATTGGAGCATTTCTTCCCCCTCTGCTTCAACAACGGGGATCGTAAAAAGGGTTCCCACACTTGCGCGGACTACATTGGGATTATAAATGTCGGTACATCTATCACACACAATCACCCCATCCACTTTTACTGCATCGCATGAGCGTAAAATCGTTCCGAGGTTCCCAGGCTTTTCAATGCTCTCTGCAATGACAAAAAAGGGATTTGCGGCCATGTGAATTTCATCAAGCCGTAGCTTCTTTTGGTGGGCAATGGCAACAAGGCCATCGGGACGATCTCGATAGGAAAGCTTTTGAAAGACAGGTGGGCTGCACTCAAGAACTTCCCCTGCAACTTGGTCAATTAAAGCGTTTTCGTTACTTCCTAAAAAAAGCTCGGGGCAAATAAAAAGGGTTTTGATGGCAACACCGCTATCTACGGCCCGCTTAAGCTCACGATACCCTTCGATGATAAAAAGGCCGGTCTGATCTCGATCCCGCCTGTCTTTTAAAGAAACGACCTGTTTAACCTTGGGATTTTGAAGACTTGTTAAGGTGTCCATTTTGCAAAACTCCCTGAAGGTAAGGTGTGGCTCGTATCTGAAGAGATCACCATTTCTCCTGTTTCCACTTTGCCTGTATTCAAGCTTTGAGAAAGAAGATGATCCATTGCAAGGGGGGTAAAACCAGGGGTATGAGATGTCAGCACAAGAAATAAAGGATCATCTGACAAAAGGGCCCTGCACGCATGAAGTAGGGGATGGATATCTTTTTCTATTTTAAAAATCTCCCCTTTACTTCCCCTGCCAAAACTTGGAGGATCTAAAATGATCCCGTCGTATTTTACATTCCGCTTTTGTTCACGGAGTAAAAACTTAAGGACATCTTCTACAATCCACCGGATCGGCGCTGATTGTAAATGATTGAGCTCAGCATTCTCTCTTGCCCAAGCAACCATCCCTTTTGAGGCATCAAGATGGCACACCTTGGCTCCTGCTTGCGCGCAGCTAAGTGTTGCGCCTCCTGAATAGGCGAATAGATTTAGAATATTGGGAGCTTTTCGAGTTTTGACTCTTTCCTGCATCCAGGTCCAAAGCATACTGTGTTCAGGGAAAACGCCCAGATGTCCAAACTCGGTAGGAGAGATTTTAAATTTCACCCCTTGAAGCTCCATTGTCCAAGAGGAGGGAAGCTTACTTGTCATTTTCCATTTGTTTTCTTTTTCACGAGAAAAAATAGCATCGACCTTCACCTTATCCCAACTTTTTTTGGGTTTCCAGATCGCTTGCGCACACGGTCGGATAAGGGTGTAGGGGCCAAATTTTTCGAGCTTCTGCTCACCTCCGCTATCGAGAAGTAAATAGCTCATATAAGCTCTCAAGAAGTTTATGCGAGCATTCCTCAATCACTTGCGTGCGGGTGCCCTTTAGTTGTAAGGAAATGATTTTTGCTGGTTTATTTCTTTCGCCAAGTGCGGCCCAGATTTTTTCTTTATCGACAAATCCTGTCACAGCAATAGCAAAATCTGCCTGAGAGATTGAGAAAATCCCGTGAAGCATTTCAGAGGCAACCTCGGCGCTAACAGCCCCATGTGTCTTATCAGATTTGACACCTAGTAATTTCTCTTTCATTGGATTAGAATAGGCAACAACAGAACCTAGAAAAAATTTAGAAGCTCCTGCAACCGATGTGATCAGATGTGCGAGCATCCCTCCAGTGCACGATTCTGCAAAAGCAAGTGTTTTGCCGTTTTTAATAAAAACCTCATGGATCTTTTCTACAACTGACATACTTCTAAACCTCTCTGCCTCATTTGGGGGTGGTCTTTAATCCATAAAAAAACTTTTTTACCAATACGGATCGGGACATTCACCTTTCTCCCCTCAACCATAAACGGGGTGGGACAACTATACACTCTTAGCCATTTGGATAGCTTTAAAAAAAGGTGGGTATTTTGTAAATCAGTGCATTTATGAAAGGCCTGTGTTTTCGGGTCCTGATATAGCTGAGGATAAGAAAACTGGACCCCCCATGAAATACTATCTTTACTTAAGACCATCGGGTGAAACTTTTTATCCAAATCAGAATAAAAAAATTGATGGGCCTGAATTTGAATAGTGGGCATTAAAGATTTTATCAGGTATTTCTCCTCCCCTACCTTCATGGCATAAAGGGGATCAAGTGAAGTGGTCCAGACGCATGACTTAATAGGGTCTTTTAAGGTCTCCAAATAGTTTTTATAATCTTCTAAAAAATCATGGGAAAATGAAGAGACGACCCGGCTTGTATCCAAACAGTGAAATGGCTGGAGATGTTGAATCAACTCCTCCATTTCAGAGAGATCTAGAAGCACTTGGATTTTAATCCATTTGGAAACACGGAGGGTCCCCTCAACTGAGGGATTGCTTATGCGGAGCATGTTTATTTCGTTTTTGACCTAAGATAAGCCAAACTGTGCCGCAAAAAATGACACTATCAGCGATGTTAAAAATAGGATAAGAATAACTTCCAAACTTAAAATAGAACATATCAACTACATGTCCATATACAAAATAATCAAGTACATTCCCCAAAGCTCCAGTGATAATGAGCATGAAGGGGTAAAGCAACCTCTTTTCCTTATTAAAAAAGAGGATGTAACTTAAAAGGCCCCCAACAACGATCATCCGAAAGTAGAGGAGATAGTCCTGAAACCCGGAAAAAACACCCCAAGCAGCCCCTTTATTAGCAGCGTAGGTGATCGAAAAATCTACCCCTAAAAAATTTTGAAAAACTGAAAAGCCGCTGTTTAAAGGAAAGTGATGATAAACATAGGCTTTAGAGGCGATATCCAACCCAAATAGGGTAAACGCAAGAGCTATGCACCAAACCCACTTCACAATAATCCCTTTTCCAATTTTTCTTGCGCCTTAACAGTCATTGTAGCGTAAGGGATCGCTTCGAGTCGCGGGAGTGGGATATCTTCCCCTGTGATATCGCAAACCCCGTAAGTACCATCATCAATTTTTTGAAGCGCTCTATCAATCTGTTTTAGAATACCAAACTCTTTAGATGTGACTTCAAGAGAAACTGTTCTATTAAAATCATCTGTTCCCTCATCTGCCTGGTGCTGGGAATACCCCTTCGACTGGTCAGTATCCTTGACCTCTTCCGTAGCGCCGCGCACAAGCTGATTCATTTGAGCCCTTAGCTCTTCCAGCCGCTTTTTAAATTTTTCAATTTCCTGTTTCTTTAATGGCATTCTAACCTACCTAGTTTAATGGCGTCCATGAGTTCATCAACATCCTTAAATCGACGATATACACAAGCGAACCGAATATATGCAATAATATCCATTGATCTCAAGTGCTGCATCACGATTTCTCCGAGCTCGGAGGTGGAAACCTCTCTTATTTGCCTTTCCATCAGATCAGCCGTGATCTTATAGGCAAGAGCCAAAACTTGCTCATGACTGATTCTAGTGTGCCGACAAGCCGCATCCAACCCCTTAATGAGTTTATCCTGTATAAAATCCTCGTAAGTACCATCTCTTTTAAAAACCTGAATGGTAAGGTCTATCGTTTCAAATGTGGTGAAACGCCTCAAGCATTTCAAACATTCCCGACGCCTTCTCACCCCGTTCACCTCGGCCGCATCCCGAGAATCGGTGACCTTAAGATCTATATGATCGCAAAACGGACAATGCATCTTCCCTCACTGACAGAAAGCTTTCTTTCTATCCTTCCAAGGATTTTTTTAAAACAACTTTTTAACATTATACCGGACGCGGCAAGGACCAATTCGCACCGAATCCCTCACCCCCGTCCAAATTAAAATTCCCCTGAATGAGACTGTGCCAGTCTACCAAAAGCTCGCACCCAAAATCAAGGAATTAAAAGCACTAGGTATGTCAAATAAGGAAATTGCGACCAGGCTAAAGATCAACAAAAAAACAGTTTCAAAGCGATTGAGTTTCTTATAATCCAATGTTTCCCCAAACTATTTTTGTAGGCTTGGATTTCACATTAATCAGTACAAATGCATCCTTAGGATCAATCCGTTCAAGTAGGGTATGAGTGCGGATACTCAGATTTTGAATTAATTTATCATCTTCAAGAAGACAATAGAAAGGCTTCTCACCATCCTGAGGTATTATCCCCTTTAACTGATTAGGATTAGAAGGACAGCTCAAAGCGTCAAATAATGTTTTTAACTTATTATCTATATCTCCTCGGCCAATAATCTGCCCAGGTTGGTCATCCCACAGTAATGTGATATCTACTTCTGCAAAAAGAAAGATTTTCGAGGAAATCAACGGGGCAAAATAAAAGCCGTCGCTCTGAATAATACAGTGCATTTCCTTTTCTGAATCCCCCCCCATGTATTTTTTACCTTCCAGTTATCTCGTCCTTGAAGATACTCGGTTGATTCAATAAATTTTTTTATTTGCGTATGAAAATGCTGTCGAATACGATGCTTTTCTTTGGGATCGGCATTTGATGACAGTTTTCCCTGATATTTTAAAAATAATTCCATATTAAAAATCCATAGTTCCAATAAATATACAAAAATATAAATTAAAATCCATGAAAATTATTTTTTGAAAATGGACTTTTTTATTAATAGTCATTATCATTAACAAATAAATAAAACCAAACATGCCAAAAAAACGTAATTTTTTATCATTTGAATTGTGTCGCCAATTTGCTATATCTCTTAATTTAAAAAGCAAAACAGAGTGGGCACACTGGACTAAATCTGGGAATAGGCCAGATAACATCCCCGTATTCCCCAATACAACATATGCAAAAACAGGTTGGACTGGATGGGGCGATTTTCTTGGAACAGGGAAAACTGCTAATCAAAAGAAAAGCTATAAATCATTCGAAGACGCCAGAGCCTTTGCTAGATCGCTTGGATTCAAAAGCGTTAATGAGTGGAAACAGTTTGTTAAATCAAATCAAAAGCCATCTGATATACCTGCGACCCCTTACCAAGTATACGCCAAAAAAGGTTGGATAAATTATAGCGACTTTTTAGGAGCTGATATTGTTGCCTCTCAACACAGAACATATCGTTCGTTTGAAGATGCTCGTGTATATGCTAGGAAGCTAAATTTTAAAAAGATAACTGAATGGAAAAAATGGGCTGCTGGTAAACTCCGACCTATAGACATCCCAAAGCAACCACATCACGCATACAAAGATACGGGATGGATTAACTATGCTGATTTTTTAGGAGCTGATATTGTTGCCCCTCAACATAGGACATATCGTTCTTTTGAGAAAGCTCGCGTATATGCTAGGAAGCTGAACTTCAAAAAAGTAACTGAATGGAAAAAATGGGCAGATTGTGAACTCCATCCTATAGACATTCCAAAACAACCACATCACGTATACAAAGATACGGGATGGATTGACTATGGTGATTTTTTAGGAGCTGATATTGTTGCTAACCAAAATCGTAAATATAGGTCGTTTTCTGAGGCTAGGCTTTTTGCACAAACATTGAAACTTAAAGGAGGAATAGGGTGGCGAAAGTGGTCTAAAACGGCTGATAAACCCAGTGATATTCCATCAAATCCATCTAATGTTTACAAAGAAAAATGGAAAGGGTGGGGTGACTTTTTAGGAACCGGGGTAATAGCTACTCAAAATCGAATATTTTTATCTTTTAAAGACGCAAGAACATTTGTGAGATCTCTAAAATTAAAAAGCCAGACAGAGTGGCGAGCATGGGCTAAGTCAACTAATAGACCAAAAAACCTTCCCGCCTATCCCGATGAATCATATGCAAAAAAAGGATGGATAAGCTGGGGAGATTTTCTTGGAAATGACAGAGTTGGCCCTAAAAATTATGTTTATCGGTCATTTGAAGAAGCTCAAGATTACGTGAGATCACTTGGGCTCAACGGCAAAGAAGAATGGGAAATATGGAGGCAACTAAAAGATAGACCAAAAGACATCCCCTCCATGCCTTACAGAACATATGCAAAAAAAGGATGGATAAGTTGGGGAGATTTTTTTGGTACCGGATATATCGCTCATAAAAATCGCAAATATCGATCATTTGAAGATGCGCGTACTTTTGTCCAATCCATAAAATTACTAGGCAAAAATGAGTGGTTCGATTGGATAAAATCTCACAAACTACCTAAAGATATACCAAATTGTCCTGACCATATTTATGCAAAAAAAGGATGGATAGGCTGGGGAGATTGGTTAGGAGTTATTAATAGTTGGAATGTTAACAATATCAGAGGTTTTGTTAGCTCGTTACTTCCATATTTAGGAACTCTTTCCCCAGCCGGATTACATGTTCTACTTCAGCAAAATGGCTTATTGGAAATGGCGAGAAACTCCAAAGGTTACTCATTCATTCAAGCTCTGCACACAGGCCGTTTCCCTAAAGAAGAATTGGAAAAATTCATTAATGAACAGCCCTCTCTTGTAAATGACTTCTTAACTGATGCAAAAGCCACCTTGGAGGAATGTCAAGACGATTTACAGGCGCCTGAAAATATTTTGTCCGAGAATGAAACTATTAATCTTGAAGAAGAGCTACCAACGGTTGAGACGAAGGACATTTTGGCTACTTTGGATAGCGAGCTTTTTTCTAGTCTTGATCGAGAAGCGATTGATTTCTTCATTAAAGAGGCGGTAGCAAGAATTTGGCAGCATGCCTTTTCTGATGAGTCTAAAGCTATTCAACAACTTGAGCAATATAGTGGTGACGGTGATTATCCAAAAGAAGTCAAGGGACTGTTCTTAAGAGACTATCGTGGAGCGAAGGATCTCATTATTCCTTCAGGGTACAGTTTTCCTCATCAGCCCCTTTTGATGCAAAGATACACTGCTCACCTTGTAAAGAGCCGCAAACGCCTGGGAAATTGGTCTGGAACAGGAGCTGGCAAAACCCTTTCGGCTGTCTTGGCTAGCCGTGTTATTGGAGCCAACTTAACAGTCATCTGTTGTCCGAACAACGTTATTGACACTTGGGATAGAAATATCAAAGAAATATATCCTGATAGTACCATTATGATCAAAAAGGCTAACCTAAAAGAGGTAAGTAATGGTGGCAAGAATCAATACCTGATTTTGAATTATGAGTTTTTCCAGCAACCTGGAGCGGGATCTAAATTACAGACCCTATTAAAAGAATGCTCTATCGATTTCGTCATCATCGATGAGATCCATTTTTCAAAGCAAAGAGAAGTGGAGAAGATGTCTGAGCGCAAAAGGATGGTAGGTTCCCTTCTGTCATGGGCATCTGACAAAAATGAGAATCTCCATGTACTTGGCATGTCTGCAACCCCCGTAATCAACAATCTCTTTGAAGGAAAAACATTGATCGAACTCGTTACAGGCGTCCATCATGATGATTTACAAACCAAACCAACTGTCCCCAACTGTATATCCCATTATCAGAGATTCGTCTCTTATGGCATTCGCTGGCTTCCCCAATATCAGTACAAGATGAACCTTGTCATAGAGGACATCGATTGTAGCTCCTTTCTATCCGAGATAAAGCATCACAGCGCCTTCAGATCAATGGTCGATTTAGAAGCCGTTCTGACAAAAGCAAAACTCCCTTTTATTCTTAAAAATTTACGATCTAAAACAATTGTGTACACCTATTATTTGAAAGGCATCGATAGCGTGCTACAGGATGCAATTGCAAAAGCTGGATGGCGAGTGGCCCTATTTACAGGAGAAACTAAGGATGGGCTAGAGCAATTCATTGGAGGCGATGCAGATGTCTTGATTGCCTCTAGTTGCATTGGAACCGGCGTAGATGGCCTTCAACACGTTTGCAATAGACTTATCATCAATACCCTTCCCTGGACCCATGCTGAGTTTGAACAGCTCAAAGGACGTATTTACCGACAAGGTCAGAAATTTGATCATGTGGATATACTGGTACCTCTCACATTTGCCGATGTTAACAAAGAAAAGTGGTCTTGGTGTGAGTCAAGATGGAAACGCATTCAGTTCAAGAAATCAATCGCAGACGCAGCGGTAGATGGCGTAATTCCCGAAGGCCTCCTTAGAACCCCGGCTCAGGCTTATAAAGATACTATGGATTGGCTTGAGAGACTAGAGAGAGGAGAAGTCTATGAAGTGGAACGCAAGAAAATCTCTATCCCCCTATCTGACGAGATAACAGTAGAAGTTCGTAGGCGGTTTGGTGATCTTACCCAAATGAATTATCGCATCAACCACGAGCCAAGCAAGACAACTCACGACCGGTTTCATAAAGACCCAACAGAGTGGGAACACTACCACGCTAGCTATCGAGAAGATAGAAAAAGTTGGCCTGTAACACCTTATCAAGAAGCTATAAAATGGTTCAAAGCTAGACCACACATGATTATTGGAGATTTTGGATGTGGAGAGGCTCTACTAGCTGCTGAACTGGAAAATACAGTCCACTCCTTCGACCATGTTGCGATCAATAAAAAGGTCACTCCATGTGACATGACCCACGTTCCTCTAGATGATGAGTGCTTAGATGCTGCTGTCTTTTCCCTATCATTGATGGGAACCAACTTTGTTGACTATCTGAAAGAAGCTCATCGCTGCCTTAAGCTCGATGGCCATCTATGGATCGCCGAGCCCACCTCCCGAATCAAGGACATTAACGCCTTTAAGGATCTTCTGTTCCGCTTAGGCTTTGATATTAACCGTGTAGAGGAAAAATGGAAGTTCACCTTTATCCGAGCTCTGAAGTCCGAAAGAGAAATCAATTTAAACGTCCTAGAAACCCTAAAAAATAAAAATATCCTATATTAACTGGTTGACGATGAATAAATTTGTATAGATATTTAATGTAGATCTATTGGTCAATCCAAAATATACCCGGGGAACAAGTAATTGATCGTATATTCCTTTCAAAGTAGTAGGGCGTTCACTTCATTAAAACAGTCTTTTTTTAGAATGATTTTTCTTATTATAAGATTTTCACATAAAAACTCTTGAATATTCAGGTCGAGACTACTATGAAAGGTATATTCTGTCTGTTGCTTCATTGCTTTCCTACAGCCACAAGTACTTTATCCAACTCTTTTAGAAATACAGACTTAAAGCACAAAAAAAACATTCTAAGCATACTTTCATATAAATAAAATGCATGCTGCAGAATTACTTCAATATCTCCAGGATTGCCACATAGAAAAAACTCCGATATCCCCTCCTGTCCCAATAAAACAAACCGAGATAGCCCTTGAAATGTCAAATGAGAATCAGAGCAAAGATGTCTGTAAATACTGTACTCTGACTGTAAAGAAGCAGATTTCTTTTTCTTAGTTCGATTAAACGCATCGACTCCTGCTGCTCGATTATATAGGCTTTTGAAGTCTGCCTTTCCTTTCAGCCTCTTTTCTAAAGCTTTAATATTCTTGTCGATCGTTTTTATCGATTTTTTTATATCTGCATCCTCTAATTGAAATTGTAGCTGGTCGGAAGGGGTAGTTTGGTTTAGCTCGAGCATTTCATCTAGCATTTTCTTTTTTTCTTCGTAACTGTAAATCTCGAAATGATATACTACACGCAAAGAACTTTCCACACATATAGCTTTAGCATTGATTCGATTTTCCACTAACGATCTCATTAGCGCAAAACAAGCATGTGTTCGACCTTGTGTGCAGAGTGCAAAAATGCTTTCAGTATAATTGTGAGCAGCTACCATCATCAAAAGCAGCAAACGCTTTTTTGCTCTAATCTTCCTATGGTCAATTTTCATATCTTGAAGACAGTCAGCTCCGAAATTTAATAAGGCGCTCAGGCAGTTTGCGTCTTTAGATTGCGGCGCCGTTAGGCTGAATGACATAAAACTATTTTGTAGCATTAGATATCCTCGAAAAACATGCTCATTCATCCAAGAAATACCCGAAAAGCTAGAACCTCTACCCGGGAATGCGTGGTAGAAAGTGGACAGCTTAAGAAAACCGCTCATACTATGTGACCCATACGAGCATTCAAACCCTTGCT
>Ga0206850_10228_pt2 | contig 10889 bp, 11 predicted proteins | sample Alteio_BWOrgCont_16_FD_152885 | JGI IMG/M metagenome (GOLD analysis project Ga0206850, IMG submission 152885) | Enriched cells from forest soil in Barre Woods Harvard Forest LTER site, Petersham, Massachusetts, United States -... | ecosystem: Environmental > Terrestrial > Soil > Temperate forest >...
CGGACGTACCACGCGATAAAGGCGAAGCGGCTGTTCGATTCCTTTGAGCGCCTGCAGACCGAGATCGTCGACGACAAACAAGCCTGAGACCAGCCGGTGCGCGGCGTCGCTGGCAGCAACCGTGCCGGGTCCCGCCGCCGCTTCTACCCGGGCCGCGGTGTTCGCCGTTTCTCCGAACACTTCGGCGTCCTGGCCGGCGCCTTTGCCAATGACCACAAGGCCCGAATCGATGCCAATACGTACCGCCAGTTCGGCGTGCCCCGGCTGTTCGTTGAGCTTTGAGATGGCGTCGAGAATCGCAAGGCCGGCCCGCGCCGCACGCTCCGCGTCGTTGTCGTGCGCCGCGGGCCAGCCGAAGTAAGCCATCACGCCGTCGCCCAGGTTTTTCGCGACGTGCCCGTTGAAGCGCGTGATCGCCTCGGCGGCCGTGCGATGAAATCCGGCAAGGGTCTCGCGCCATTCCTCAGGATCGAGCCGGGCGGCGATCGCGGTCGATCCCACTAGGTCGCAGAACAGTACTGTCAGATGACGCCGCTCGCCTGTGAGACCATTGACCAGTTTGGCCTTCGCGTGAGTCCGTACGGCAGCATCGAGTGCGTCGCCGCACTGAGCGCAGAATTTGGCCTCATAAGCGTTGTCAAAGGCGCACTTCGTGCACTTCTTGCTGAAGGGCGTGGCGCACTGGTTGCAAAACCGCGAGCCCACGGCGTTATTGGTCGCGCAATTCGAGCAGCGCATCCGCTCCACCCGTGCCTAATTTGACTGACTCCCTTGCTATATCACCCAAATTTGAACAGTTACCAATGGTTCTTAAAGAAAGACTTCCGACCGTTCGACCGGATCCTGGGAGATCGAATCGTGCAAAGGCTGGCAAGCGTTAGGCGGTTTCAAGGTTTGGAGATCAGTAGAAGAGCGAATTGGGACCCGCGCCCACAATAGGCACAGCAGGGAATTGCAATTCCCTGCTCTGGCCAAAAAATTCCCTGTTCCGACTACTAGGGAATTCTGTGAAAAACACAGTAGATACTGGAAGTTTTTCAATACTGAAGGACTCCATTTGGGCCCAGGACTAATGAATTTCCCTGTATTTTCCCTGATGATCAGGGAACCTGAAGCAGAGAGCAGTTCGCGACAGACTGGATCCTCCGCCATTGAGTCTTACGCTATCGATATCATTCCTGGACATGCATGAATATGCGCGGGTATTTACCCTTGAAATGGACCTGAGAGAGGCTCTCACGAGGCCGCGCTGCACGCCTTTCGCGCTTTCTCTCCATTGCCGGATTTGGCGGTGGACTTCGGCGATTACCCGGTAGCGCGGGAACCCGTCGTGTCGATGGATTTGGGATTGGGAATGCTTGAGGGGCCAGTGAGTAATTTCTGGTCGGGCGGAGTTATGAGGCGGGATCCGCAAAGCCGAGCAGTTGTTCTAGCGCTCGCCAACTCAAGGGAAGGTCACCACGGCCGGTCGACAGAAACTGGGTGGTGAGTTCGGGTGGCTGGCGGCCTTCGGCAATCCTCTCGACGATCCCGGGCGCGAGGAACGCCAAGCGAATCATACGACTGACGTAACGCTTGCCGACACCCTCACGTTCGCCAATTTCGACCATCGAAGTCGCGCGGCCCGACACCAGATCTTCGAACCAGCGGCGGGCACGCACCGTTGCCTTCAGGATCGTCGCATCAACTCTCGACGCTGAACCGGAGCCTACGCCGATGACGAGGCGCATCTCGATCCCACGCCGTCTCACCCGCAGAGGGATCTGGCGCGAGATCGACAGGTGAGTCGCGGCACTTGCCGCCGGTTTGCCGAAAGTGGAGAGCGGCAATTTGAGCACGAGTCGAATTCCGTCCTCATGCAGCTCCACTCGCTCGACCAGTGATTTTAATGCCGTGGATGCCTCAGTCTCCGAACGAAGGCGTGTGCTCCATTCCGCGGCCGTTGCAAGGATCGAAGTTATGTCACGCGCGCCGAGTTCGGCCTTATCGACGTCGGCGACGATAGCCGTGCGTTCGTCGAGAATCCTGGCGATTGCGCCAGCAAGGTTGCGTTCGATCTCCAATGCGGGAACCCGCCAACCCTGTCCCGACTTGCGCGCGGCTCCCTTCATCAAACTGGACGAGACGTAATATCGATATCGACGATTACCCTTGACTGCGTGACTCGGCGTCAGCCGCTCACCGTGGTCGTCGAACAGCTTGCCGATCAGCGGACTGGCCATCGATTCGCCTGGCTTGCCATCGACGCGAACGGTATGGGCAAGCAAGAGTTCCTGGGTCTTGCCCCACACCGAACGGTCGACAATCGGCTGATGCTGGTCTGGATACCGCGCACCTTTGTGGCTGACTTCACCGACGTAAATCGGGTTGCGAAGCAGCGTATAAAGCGCGCCGCGCGCGAAAGACTTTTCACCCGAGCGGGATCCATTACTGGCTATGCGTAGCCTGGAGCGGAGACCATCCCGGTCAAGCTCCTGCTTGAGCAGACGCACGCTGCCAAGCTCACAGTATCGCTGGAAGATATGCCTGACCTTGGTGGCTTCGGATTCGACCACTGAAAGCTGGCGGTCGCGCACTTCGTAGCCGAGCGGAACCAGACCTCCCATCCACAAGCCTTTGCGCTTCGAGGCCGCAATCTTGTCGCGGATGCGTTCGCCGGTTACCTCGCGCTCGAACTGGGCGAACGAGAGCAGCACGTTGAGCGTCAAACGTCCCATCGAAGTCGTGGTGTTGAACTGCTGCGTTACCGCAACGAATGACACACCGTGAGCATCGAAGATCTCGACCATCCTGGCGAAGTCCGACAGCGACCGCGTCAACCGATCGACCTTGTAAACCACCACGACGTCGACCAGGCCCTCTTCGATATCCGCCAGCAGTTACTTCAGCGCCGGTCGTTCCATCGTCGCACCGGAAAGGCCGCCGTCGTTATACGGTGTCTTGCGCACTCGCCAGCCTTCCCCTTGCTGACTTCGGATGTAGGCTTCACAGGCCTCGCGCTGGGCATGCAGAGAATTGAATTCCTGCTCAAGCCCTTCTTCGGAGGATTTGCGGGTGTAAATCGCACAGCGCAGCGCCGGTTCATTACGCGGCTTCATTACTTTGCTCCTTCCTGGAAGATTTCAGACCGAAGAACAGCGGCCCCGACCAGCGGCTTCCGGTGATCGTTCTCGCGATTTCCGACAGCGAATGAAAGCGTTTGCCACGGTATACGAATCCGTCTTGCAGCACGGTCACCTGATGTTTGGTGCCGTGCCATTCCCGAATCAAAACGGTGCCTCCTGCCGCTCCCGTATCCCCCGCTGCTACAAAGACAGACTGGCCGTTGCGCTGCGCCTGAGCGAGCCCGACGCGGCGCCTATAGGGCAGGGCGCGAGGTGTACGTCGAAGGGCGCATCATGGGAGCCCAGCGATGGAGGGTCGAAGCAGTACCGCACCGAGATTGTTGCATTCAGTGTCCAATTCTCGGCGCACGTCCCACCGACGTTCCGCAGAGCGACGTCGAATCGCCTAGCGGTGCGATGGACGAAGACATTCCGTTCTGAGTGGTTTGAAAGAAACCAAAAGGCGGGGCCGTCAGGCTCCGCCCTTTCTGTTAGTGGAGAAATCAACCTCCCCGCCCTTTTGCCGCCGCCGATGACGCACGGTAATCCTCATCCTCTACTTGAAATCGCGGAATTAGAGACCACCGACAGTCGCGATTTCGTTACGCAAAATTAACGTTGCCATTGGCGCGGCGGCTTGCGAGTATCGGCAGATCCCCGCCGTCTGCGCGCCCGTCTTTCCAGGGAGGAGAGCGGATGATGGAGCTGAGTGCGGCGACGGGGATCTTTGAATATCCAATCCCGGCACAAGCGCGGCTCGCAGTTCGGCGGTCTCCTTCATATCCCGCGTTCGTCTGTCCAGAAAACGGATCTTTGTGATGGGCAGCAGCAGGTCCACCTCGCCATTCTGAGTATCGAAATGGCACAGGGAATGTTGAAGTTACTTCCACTACCCGCAGTGATCGACCTGCCCCGCTTCGGCTCGCCAAATCGATCTTGAATATATTCCGTCGCGGGGTCGTCAGCTTATATGAGAGCCAGAACTGAACGGTCCCTTCGCAACCCTCCTCCCTTGCGAGCGGACTGTTTGAAGAAGCGGGCATTAAGGAGACTCCCCCCCTCCTTCAACTGTCCGCTTTTTCTTTTGTATCAATCTTTATTTTTCGACTTCGAACGCTGATAGGAGTCGCCCTGTTGACGAAGAAAAAGCGAAATATGATAGAACGTCTTCGTGGCCCTGAAGACGTGCAAAGTTTCTTGTTTCGACCTCAAGCAAGTTGAACATATGGTTGAAGTTAGCGCCGCCAGCGTTTACGAGGCGGTGGCTCAGGCCCTGCGAATTTTCCGGGATAATGAATGGGTCGAAGACGTCATCAAGGGAATTAGCCGCGTCGAGAACTAGCGAAGCTCCCCTTGGCCTCTGCAAAAATTCCTGACACCCAACACGCGATGACGTATTCGCACCGGAGGACCCGCCCAGGGGGGCGGATTTCAGTGGTGGGTCAGTTTGAACGTCTACAAAGGTGGGGAGCGGACAATTGGCCGGCGCCGCCCCGTTTAGGTGTCGAGATGTCCGGATACTTGGTTGATCAAGAATTCTGTAAAGCATTTCGCAGAGATTTTGCGTCGACAACGAGGTCGCTTAGCGGAGGTTCAGTGGCAGCGCCGAATTGGGCCAGCATGTCGTCCAAGACCGTAATCGCGGCCTTGTTTTGACCGAGTTTTCGCAGCGCATAGCCCTTATTGACTAAGGCCACGGCAACAAGTTCCCCCAGTGGCATCTCGCTGGCGGTGCCCAATCGGGCCAGCAGATCGTCGCAGACCGCGATCGCCTTGGCGCTATGGCCCAGTTCATTCAGCGTTGCGGCCTTGTTGACGAGTGCGCTCGCAACCCGTTCGCGTAGGGACAGTTCGACGGCAGAACCAAACCGGGTCAGCATTTCATCGTAGACGGCGATCGCCGACTCGCCTCGGCCGAGTTCGCTCAGCGCAACCCCCTTGTTAAAGAGAGCGGTGGCAACTTCCTCGCGTAACGGCGGCTCCGGGGCATTGCCGAACCGGGCTATGAGGTCGTTATAGACCGCGACCGCCTCCTCACTGCGGTTGAGCTCCCAAAGCGCGCTCGCCTTACTCAAAAGCACCCTGAAGACAATCTCGCGCAGGTGCAGTTCGGCGGCAGTGCCGAACCGGCCCATGAGGTCATCGTAGACAGCGACGGCATCACCTCTGCGCTCGAGCGCGTTGAGCGCACCTCCCTTGCTCATGAGGGCGACTGCAACCTGCACGCGCAGTGACAACTCAGGAGCAATGCCAAACAGGTCCAACACCTCGTCGAAGAGCGTGATCGCGTCCACGCTCCGATTGAGATCGTTGAGCGCGTTCCCCTTACTGACGAGGACCTTGGCAACCTCTTCACGTAGCGATGCCTCGGTCGCGGAACCGAAGCGGGAAAGCATGTCGTGGTAGGCCGAAACCGCTTCCTCTACACGGTCGAGCGCAACGAGCGCGCTCCCCTTCCTGAGGATTGCCATGGTGATTGGCTCGCGCAGCGGGGTTTCGGTAGAGGAGCCGAATCGGGCCAGGAGATGATCAAAGATAGCGAGGGCCTCCGTATAACGGCCGAGCTCGCCGAGCACGTTTCCTTTGTTGACGAGCGCCTTGGCGATCTGCTCGCGTAGCGGCAACTCGGTGCAGGAACCGAACCTCGCCAACACATCGTCATAGACTTCGATAGCACTCTCACTGCAGCCGAGTTCGTTTCCCTTGTTTACGAGTGCCCGGGCGACGAGTTCACGTAACGACAGCTCCGTCGCAGGGGCCAACAGAGCAGCGACGTGATCGTAGGCCGCAGTCCCCTCGTCACGGCGACCGAGCGCGCAAAGCGCGTATCCTTTGTTATAAAGGGCCCTTCCGAGTAATTCGCGCAGCGGCAGCTCAGTGGAGGAGCCGAACCGGATTACAAGGTCGTCGTATACTGCGATTGCATTCTCTGCTCGGCCGAGCATTGTTCCGAGCACGTTTCCTTTATTCAAGAGTGCAATGGCGACCCTCGCGCGCAGGGACAGTTCGGCGGCAGAGCCGAATCGGGCCAGTACATCGTCGTAGACCGCGATCGCCTCCTCTCCGCGGCCTAGCGAACCGAGGGCTACCCCTTTTTCGACGAGTGCAGTTGCGACAAGTTCGCGCTGTAGCAGCTCGGTGGAGGAGCCGAACTGGGCTACGAGGTCATCGTAAACGCCGATGGGTCCCTTATTCTGACCGCCGACAGCCCCCGCCACATTGAGGATTGCTTTATTTAGTAGTGCTTTAGCAACCGCCCCGCGTAGTGGTTGGTCACCCTTGGTCAACTGCTTGCCCTCTTGGAATAGCGGCGCATCATTAAAATTGCTATTCGGCGAGTGGTATGCCACACGCCTGAAGCTGCTATTCCCTTGATTACCTTTCTGTACGAAGTGGGCGCCGCCGCTGAAAACAAGCTGGGTAATATGTCTCCTCTTCGGCGAATCAAAAACTGCTAGCGCCATCAAGTCAAAAAGAGAGATTTGATTGTTAGCGTAGGTCATGGAGTCGAATCCCTTTGGGTTTATGTAGTCTACATGAACCCAAATGATTCCAGGCCTATCTCCACTGAACTGCTTTTTGGACGCCTCAGAAATAGTCGCAATTACGTTCTGAACGAATTTCCCGGGTCTTTCGGAAGAGAGCCGAACGATAACCTTTGGATGGCCATCTGAGACATACACGTTGATCCCCCTGCCGAGCGCGTCCAGTCGTGCCGCGAGTGCTAATTTGGGATACGGAGCCTCTGGAATGACGCCTAGAAATTGGACAGCGGCGTAGCTTCCAACCGCCACGGTTTGTCTCGTAGTAGCGGCGGTGTTGCAAGCCTCGACTAGCTCAAGGAGATCCGCATGATCAGAAGAAAGCCGATTCTTAACCGTTACGTTCAAAATTGGAATTTCAGCTACGTCTTTCCAGCCGTCGAACTTTTGCCGAAGTAGTAAAAACAACTTGTCGGCGTCCTGGGGTTGGATTGGCTGCCCGGAGAAGATCGTAAGTGACTTCGCCTCTATCTCGTAATTTACACCATTCTTTTCTGCCAGAAAGTCGCAGCCTCCATCGCCTTCCAAGTCTGCAAAAGCGACATCGCATCCAAACTTACAAATCAAACAAGCTACGCGCATCTCATGCTGAAGAGGACGTAGCCCGTTCGTCTTTAAGCCGCCTATAATTTGGCCGCGAAGTTTTGCTTGAGCATGAGTAGAAAGATGCGGAATAGTCTGTCCGAGGCCGATGACGAAATCTGCCGCCTCGTGGATTTGCGCCGGAACCCCGGGAAATTGACCTGCCACTTTCTCTCGAATGAGCTCGAGATTGAGCAGCTGTAGTTCAAGTGAATACCTCAAGTCATCTGTCTCGGTCACGTATCCTTTGTGGTTGAGGCCTTTACCTAGGTTGTCGAGCAGACGTCGATATTCACCTTCCCCGATCAGGTTGATAAACGCGGCAACATCACGAGAAAAATCGTCCGCCGTATTTTTAGAGCGATAGCGCATTACAGACTGAACCCGATCCCGGAGGTAGCGTGCAGAACAGAGCATCCCGAGCGGACCACCATCCACATCTCTAGGATAGTTGGCAGACGACTATTTGTCATCAGATGAGCGGAGTCTGGTTAAGAGCCCTCCTTATCTCCCGCTCTTGGTGCGTAGCGCAATCTACGCGATCCCCTGGAAAACTCTGATTGCAGGAATTGTCGTCCCGGCCGGTATGGTTCGCTTAACGATTACGATGATCGCGCTGCAGATTAGGCTCCTTCGGATGCGGGTAGGGATGAGGGATCGGCACGATCTTGTGGGTGGTGAGCGCCTGCGCGCGTTCGCGGGCTTCCTGCAGGATCGCGATCAGCTTGTCCTCCGCTGCATAGTCGAACGGATCCTGCAACCGCTGCTCAATTTCACCCCCACGCTCGGGCGGATGTTCGACATACCAATGCGCGGTCTTCGCGATCGCCTCAACCGCCGGGATCAAATCGCTGTAGCCTAGTTGCGTCTTGATCTTAAAGAGATCCATCACGCTATGGTGCATGCTGCCGTTTAGCGAAATCGCACGCGCAGCTGTGCCGAACGAATCCGGAACGCTGATTACTTTAAGCTCGTGGTTAAGCTCGCGGCAGATGACCTCGCACACCTGCCGTAACGAGAGCTGTTCTTCATCGCCACAATTGTAAATCTGCCCTGCAGCTGCCGTTGGATTATCGATCGCCAGCAGCACGGCGTGCGCCAAATTGGCCGCATAGCCATGGGTCATCAGCGAAAGTCCGCCGTCCGGCAGTAAAATCGTGTCTCGTTTGTCGAGAATTCGCCGGATGATGCACCACTCGCGCGGCACGAGCTGATACGGCCCATACACGTATGGGTAGCGATACACTACGCCTTTCGGGTGGGCCTTCAGGACGGTGTCTTCGGTATTCTTGATCAGCCAGGAGAAACGCTGCTCCTGTTCGCTCATCACCAATGGCGCATCTTCGGGAACGGGGACCTTCAGCCCCGTTGGAAAATTCGCTGACGGGTCGGCAAGGCCGCGATAGCTGGGCACTCCTCCGATCGCGATAAAGCAAGGCGTCTTGCCGGCCAGTGCTTCCGCGACGAAGCGGATGCGCCCGTAAGTCGCGATGACCACGTCGAAGGTGCGGTCACCGAGCGCGGCCTCGATCGTCTCGCGGAAATGGGGGTCTCCGTGGATATGCGCGACTTCCGGCACAATCTCGGGAATCTCATGCGTTCCGCGATGGAAAATTGTGACCTCGTAACCTCGTTCAATTAACCCATTGGCCAGGAATGGCCCTGAGGGACCGGTACCGCCGACGATCAGTGCTTTCATCATTTCCTCCACTAAAACGTTAGGGGAGCTCACAATCGCGGCGTTGCGCGTCCTCAGGAATACGAAGGTGATCAACACCACACGTTTCCGCTAAAGACCTATTCCAGGCGCGTGCGGCTCGTTCGGTCACTTGCAACTGCGAATGGGGCGGGAAGTTTCACCGCTTACTTCAATCCACCCAGCGACAACACCTTCATCAAGAATCTAAAGTGTCGCTTTAACAAACGACTTGCGCTGGACCGGGTCCAGGTAGCGTTTCTATCCGCTCTAAACCACCAAACGAATATATGACAGGGGCGGGGCTTTCGCGCCCAATATCTGAATAGAAGGCATCATCCATCATTGATCGAGAGTCTCGTGAAAGAGCCTGGACAAAGCCGCCCAGTGGTGCTCGGCGGCGGCGGGGTCGAAGACGGGCACGTCGGAAACCGCAAAGCCATGACGTGCGCCGGGATAGGTTTCGACCACATGGTCCACCCTGGCTTCGGTCAGAGCCTTCTCGAGGCGGTTCTTCTGTTCATCGGAGAAGCTCGCGTCCTCGATTGCCCCGGCGACATAGACACGGCCGGTTATGTTTTTCACGAAAAGATGCGGGCTGTCTGGTTGGTCGGTGGCCAAATTGCCGCCGTGAAACGACGCGACTGCCGCAAAGCGATCGGGGAATGCGCCGGCCGCGGTCAAGGAACAATTGCCACCCATGCAATAGCCCGTGGCCCCGAATCGATCACCTTTGACCTCGGGATGGGATGAGAGAAATTCGATGAAGGCGGCGGCGTCGGAGACCTTCCGATCGCGATTAAGGCTGGTCACGGATTTCATTAATTCTTTCATTAGTTTTGGGTCGGCTAGAACCTGCGCGGGGTTCTTCGGCGGATAACTCCCGAGGCGGTAATAGAGATCGGGCAACAGCACCAAGTAGCCGCCATCAGCCAGGCGCTGGCCCATCTCCCACATGGACGGGCGGATGCCCAAACCGTCCATGAAGAAGATCACTGCAGGCCAAGGCCCTGCCTTGGCGGGCGTGAAGACCGAGGCCGGGCAACTTCCGTCGCGGGTCTTAATAGTGACTTCAAGGCGGGGCATGGTACGTTCCTCCAAGAATTGATTAAGGACTATGACAACGATTCGCACAAAAACTCAAATAAGTTTTGGTTCTGCACTAACTGCACTTAACCCCTTCAATTTCTCAATTGCAGTCATCGCAACCAAAATCGTTCGTGCGGCCCGGAAGCCGGATTAACCCACGGACAACTCGTGCCCTTCCTTGCTGTCTGAAGAAACTCGAATCCGGCGACACGCCGCGGCTTGCACGACGTCATAATCAATCATGCTCCACGACCTGAAAAACCGACGCGTGAAATTCCGTTCGCTTACGAAGCATATCGAAACCGCGCGCCGCTTAAAAAGCTGGCGGCGGAAAAATGCTGCAAGACGCACCTGGAGGTGGGCCAAATCAAAATATCAAAATGGCTCGGCATTACCTGGTTTGATAACTTCTCCAGTGTCGTGCACTGGGAGAATGTGCCTCATACACGGCGTTTGCGATGGCGTCGGCCCACAAATATTTTATTTCGCCGGAATTTACTTCAGCCCGCCGCGCTCGTAGAGAACCTTCATCGCTAAGCCGAGTGAGTGCAACATCAAGCTCTGCATGGATCGCAGACCAGGCCGCATATGCCATTTCCGAAGAAACATCTGCTGTTCTGTATAACCCAAGCTCTTCGTTGGCGCGTGCATAATCGTCGGCATGCTTAACGACTAGATGCGTCCAAATACTCCTGGTATTCGCGACCCAGCAAATCGTCGGATTCATAAGACATGAAAGTTCCGATCCGACGCCGATGGAAAGATATTTGATGCTCGCTTGCCGAATGATCTCAGGAACATCACGAGCGCTCCGCAACCCGCGAAACTCACTCGCAAGATGGCGAACGCGCCGCTCAGGATCGACGTTTTCTGAAC
>Ga0206850_10325_pt1 | contig 10875 bp, 8 predicted proteins | sample Alteio_BWOrgCont_16_FD_152885 | JGI IMG/M metagenome (GOLD analysis project Ga0206850, IMG submission 152885) | Enriched cells from forest soil in Barre Woods Harvard Forest LTER site, Petersham, Massachusetts, United States -... | ecosystem: Environmental > Terrestrial > Soil > Temperate forest >...
CGGGTTTAGGGAATCGAGGTCGATGGTGTGGCCGATGTAGAAGCGTCCGGCGGCATTCTGGATGATGTACGTTCTGAGCGTCCCGACTCATAGGTTACACATTGTTCCGGACACATCCGCCTCCGCCCGGGCTACGGCGCACGGGTAGGTCACACATCCCTCATCTAGAGCGCCGCTCCGGGAGGATCTGATCCCTTGGAAGGAATGTTCGGTAGTGGAAGAACGTTTTCGTTTTGTGCTTCGCCTTCTGGAAGGGGAGGGATATGAGTTATGTTTGCCGTGAGTTCGGAATATCACGAAAGACCGGTTATAAGATCTTCGATCGCTATAGGAGTCAAGGGATGGAGGCTCTAACCGACAGGTTTCGACGTCCGGTTCGCTGCTGCATCCGCCTGCCTGCCCAGTTAGAGCCGCACTCGTTGGAGGGCATCATGGTCTCTTAAACGATTTAATGACCCCAATGAAGTTTCGAAACTACATCCGACTAAACATATTTTAGAGGTCGTCCAGACTCAATGTGCCGAGGGAAAACCTCCATGGTATGGGTCCAGAAACTTCTAGAACTAGCCGCTGAAGGGCGGCGTGATATGCTCCGTACGCCAGAGCAAAAGAGAAGGCGCCCCAAGGATGGCGTTGACCCGCGCTCCTTAGCAGAGCGAAGCGTGGAAGTGTAGTGTGGGAGTGAGCATCGAATTACGAAGGGCGGAACATCACCGACTAAATGAGGTCCTCGGTCTCGGTCTGGTGCTCGTCATTGCAAGCCAGGTCTTGGGCCAGTCGCCGGGTCGTTCTGCGCTGGTACGCCACAGTTTTTCTGAGGCGCGGCGCCTCGCAATGGCGCATCGGTCGAAACTGAATGTTTCAGCGTTATTCCGGTTCGACTATATCGAACCGAATGGGCCCTCGCCTTGGCGAGATCACGTTGCCTTCTTCGTGGCCAGGCCGGAACTAACTCTTCATGTCCTCGTCGGCGATGACCGGCCATCATTACTTCGTCAGGTCAACGGGCCGAGCGTAGACATGGGCAACTTCTGGCGCCTGTGTGAGGCAATCACGGAGGAGGACTTTAATCTCGGCCGGTCGGGAGCTACGATCCGGCGCATGATGCGCTCGCGAGACAGGGTTGTTCGGCGTACGGCGCGCGACCTATTCCAGATGGTCGATCCCCGGCACAACGTGCCCTGATAGGAAAACCAGAAAATGGTGGGCGGTACAGGACTTGAACCTGTGACCCCTACAGTGTCATGGGAATTATACACCCAAAAACCGCAAGTTTTGAGTCCACAGACGTCTCTGGACGTCTCAATTTGTCTCAGCCAATTGAGAGACATTTGAGAGACAAATCATAAGGAGACCCCTGCCGGGGGTCTCCAAGACCCGCCCTTTCAGTGCCCGGAATGTGAAGGCAAGATAGCGTGAGCCGGTCAGAGCGCACTTTGGCGCGCTTGGAAGCGGCAGGCTGAAGATCTTGTCGGCGGGTGAGGGTCCGTTCTGACAGCCATCCTTTCATAGTTGGGCCTGCTCGTTTTGGTAAGTGACCTTAAAGATTGTATCTCCGAGCCACTTCTTAAAGAGATCATTATCTGAAAACTGCCTGAATAGCTCCATGTGATCTTTCATCATCCCGGCGATTACCTGGCCCAGAACCTTGTCGTGTTCGAGCCGCGCGTTCTGTTTGTCATTGTTCTTGATGGCGTTCTGATACGCCTGATTTTGTGAGACCTTCAAGGGAATCTCTTCGGCGATGATCTGCCGAATCTTGTCCTTGTCCTCCCACCCGATATTGCCAAACTGCTCATTGAACGCCTTGACGATATTGCTGAGTTGGTCAAGCTCCGGCTCTGGCATTCTGCCGCCGCCAACGCCCGGAACGGGATCGATTTCCTTGTCCTCATCAGCGAGAGCGATCGCCATGGTAGAGCGAGCCTCGACGCGGTAGCTGTCCATATCAATGCTCTCCAGAACACCCTTGGCGAGGTCTTGCTCAACAGGAGCTGGCAATTTCGGAACAAGGAAGTTAAGGAAGATGCTCAGCTTCTCCCAACTGGCGTTGGAGTAAGGCAGAACCGCCGCGAGGAAGCCATATGTGCGAATGAAGGTCTTGGCCTTACCCTTGAAGTCAACTTGCTGATCCTCATCAAGATTTTCAACATATGCCGCAACGCAAAATTCCAGGGTTGGTTCTAACTGGTCGCGCTCGGCACCCGAGAGATAGAGCTCGACCAACCGATCAATCGTCTCAGAGTCATAGAGTTGGTAGCCATCGAGGTCGGCTTTGAGGTCATGAAGCTTGTTCGGATCAGTTTCCCTGCTCAAGATGGTCGTTCGGTAGTAAGGCTCAAATGAGGCCTGGATCACGTCGGCATCATTGGAGAAGTCGAGCACAAACGTGTCGTGTTTCTTCGGATGGGCGCGATTTAAGCGCGAAAGTGTTTGAACGGCTTTGATTCCCGAAAGAGCCTTGTCCACGTACATGGTGTGAAGGAGAGGCTCGTCGTAGCCGGTCTGGAACTTGTCGGCGCAAATGAGGAAGCGATAGGGCTCTTCCTGGATGCTTTCGGCGATCTTTGAGCTCGGAAAACCATTCATCGTTCCCTCTGTGACTTTCTTCTTGCCTCCGAACTCATGTTCCCCGGAGAAGGCTACGATGGCTCGGTAAGGGCTCTTGCGCTCAATCAAATAGGCTTGAAACGCATGAAAGTATTCCATCGCCCTTCGGATACTTCCGGTGACCACCATCGCGCGCGCTTGTCCGCCGACCTTCTGCTTTGCAAGAACTTGGGCATGGAAATGGTCAACCATGATCTCGGTCTTCTGACGGATAGCGTGAGGGTTGCCTTCAACGTATGCTTTCAGCTTGCGTTGAGCCTTCTTTTTATCGAATTCCGGGTCATCTTCGACGGTCTTGACCAGGTTGTAGTAGCTCTCGTAGGGCGTGTAGTTAGCAAGCACGTCCAAGATAAAGCCTTCCTGGATCGCTTGCTTCATCGTGTAGCTGTGGAAAGGGTGGTGCTTGACCGAACCGTCTGGTTGAGGATCGGGAACGCCAAACACTTCCAGGGTCTTGTTCTTCGGGGTAGCGGTGAAAGCAAAGTAGCTTGCATTCGGGAGTACCTTCCGCGCGGTCATTATCCGGTTGATCTCGTCTTCCAGGTCTTCGTCTTCTTCTGCACCACCGACTTCCGAGAGAGCGATATTCATCTTGGCGGCGGTACGTCCGCCCTGGCTTGAGTGGGCTTCGTCAATTAAGATTGCAAACTTGCGGTCGCGATGCTCGTTGCCGATGTCTTCCAGAACGAATGGGAACTTCTGAACCGTGGTGACCACGATCTTCTTTCCGGCCTTCAAGAAATCCTTGAGCTGGCCCGATCGCTCGGCGTGTCCGACGATACTTCCAACTTGGGCGAACTGCTTGATTGTGTCTCGGATTTGCTTGTCCAGAAGAACGCGGTCAGTAACGACAATCACCGTGTCGAACATTGGCACGGAGCCTTTTTCAAGCCCAACCAGTTGGTGAGAGAGCCATGCGATCGAGTTTGACTTTCCGCTTCCGGCGGAATGCTGGATTAGGTATCGCTTGCCCGCGCCCTTGGCCTGAGCATCGGCAAGAAGCTTCCGAACCACGTCTCGCTGATGGTAGCGCGGAAAGATCAGCGCTTGCTTCTTTTTGCCGGTCTTATCGTCTTTCGTCTCGACAAGTTGAGCGTAGTTTTCAAGGATGTCGATCAGGCCGACTTTAGTCAGAATCTCCTTCCAAAGATAGTCAGTCTTCATCCCGTCGGGATTCGGCGGATTGCCTGTACCATCGTTCCAACCTTTATTGAATGGGAGGAACCAGGAATCTTTGCCCATGAGCTTTGTGCAGAACATCACCTGCTGATCGTCAACGGCAAAATGAACCAGGCATCGAGGAAACTGGAACAGAAGTTCCCGTGGGTCTCGATCACGCTTGTATTGCTGAACCGCGTCGTCCACGGTTTGCTTGGTGAGTCGATTCTTAAGCTCGAAAGTAGCAATCGGAAGGCCGTTCAGAAAGAGGCAAAGGTCTAGCGCAAGCTTTGAGTTGTCCTTGCTGAACTGGAGCTGCCGAGTAATGCTGAACAGGTTGGAATTCCACTGTTGAAACGCCTTGGCGTTTCCTTTTGAAGGGGTCCCATAGCAAAGCTGAACATTTACCGGACCATGCGAAATGCCCTTTCGGAGAACATCGACAATGCCGCGCTTCGCAATCTCGCCTTGGAGTCGGTTAAGGAATTGAAGACGTGATGGTCCATCTGTGGCGAGGCCCAGTTGCTCGAAAACCTTCGGCTGAGTCGTTCTGACGAAGTCAAACAAGTGCCGGAGGTCAACTGCATGATCCTTGTCGAAGTCCCTCGTATGCCCAAGCAAGTAACCGGCCCCGGCGTAACCAGTCGGTGATTCTGCGACGACACCCGGCTGACCGAAACTCAAAATCTGCTCGCTGGTTAGTCCAGTCAGCGAGCACATAATTAGAAGTTCTAAACCTTTCTCACTTGTATCAGTGCTCATGGTTGGACCTCCAGGACGAATCGGGCATTAAGTTCGTTTAGGACTTGAAAAGAGTTTTTGCATGCGGCCCCGAGTGCCGTGCATACATCAGGAATCTTGACCTCGTTTGTGGATAGTGGAGCCGATACCTCTTGGGTCACCACCGTATGGCCGTGAACCAACGCGTAGGAGATAACGCGGGGATCAGCTTTGGCGAGGAATTTGTTGATAGCCGTTTGCTTAAATCGGGCCTGAGCAACCACCCAGTTACTCACGTCAGTGACTCGGCTGTCATCATTTGGATCAAAGAATCCAGGATTTGCCGTTCCCCAAGCTTCGGCGTCTGGGTCTTCGAGCTCACCCTTGACGGCTTCAATGCTCAGAACATTGCCTCTCTCCCGCTCGAGGAGAAGCCAATCCCAGAAGGCAGGACACACGTCGAAGGTGTAGTATCGGTTCTTTGCTTCGAGCAGTGTATTTGTATCAAAAATGTACGCCATTTTCTAGTCTCAGAGGAATTTCTGCGCCATCTCATGAAGCACGCTAGTCTTGCGAGTTCCGAGCAAGTCGAATGCTTCGCTGTAGAGAGTACGTCCCTCCAGAGTCCTAGTCAGGACCTCTCGAATAAACCGCTTGCCAAGATGAATCCCAGCATTGTTGTAGAAGTTTCCGCCTCCGGATTTCGACTCGGGTTCGACTGCTTCGAACGCGGCCTGCAACTCTTGTCTGGTCGCTTGGAGCACGCGCTCGGTGATCAAGCCGGTGTTGCGCGCCCGGAAGAGTAGGGCAAGCGAACTCACTTTGAAGCGCTGGGCAATCTTTTCGGAGTTTTGCCTTGCTGTTTGGTTAGCTTGCCAAAGGGCAGCAACTTCATCGGCGGGCATCAGAATCTCGGCCGCAACCTGATTGCAGAACTGCTCGATTGGCTCGTCCGAGGGGGAGAACCAGTCACCACTTGGCATTGCCGATATTCCAAGCCAAAGGTGGACAAGCTCGTGCGCTATGGTGAACATTTGAGAGCCGATCCAATCTTTACCGTTGATGAAGATGAAGGGCGCAAAAGGGTCGGCGAGGGCGAATCCCTTAAACTCGGTTCGATCCAACGAACGGCGAGTGGCTGATCCTGCGAACCCCTTTCGGATCGCAGTGATACGCGACTCTTCCAGCCTGCCGATCATCCAGAGCACGGCATCCGCGTTCTTCCTGTTCGCAGCCCGGTCAGTTGTCGTGATTCGCAGCTTGGTGCGGATCTCAGCTGCTAAGTTCTGTATGTCGCTATTTGTGGTCGCTGAGCCGATGAACTCTAGTGGCTCTTCGCCATCGCTCTGAAGTTGCTCACTGAGCCAAGACTTCCGAAGTTCATTCTCCAGCAGAGTGTCTAGCAGGTTGAGGCTGGGTTTTTGAGTTCCTCCGGCAATCGGCCGGCGGAAGTCCTTCACCGGCAGTTTTTCGACGGGGGGTTCGGAAAGGAAGAGCATTCCGAACGGGACGCGGGTCTTTTCAGCGATCAGTTCAAGCTTGCGGACGGGCATTACGACGGGTACACCGGAGGACTCCCACTCCGCGATGGGGGCCGGATTCTTCGCCGTGCCGACCCTTTGGGCAAGCTCCGCCACGGTCAAAGAAGCTCTGTTCCTTGCCCAGCTCAGAAGCTCAGGTCGCACGGTGACGTTCATGGTGATCCCTAGTTATTTGAATCTAGTTTAGCCTAGGGCTCCACTTCCTCCAAGCTATCGTCGGTCTCCTCAGGGTCGTCCTCAAGCCCGGTGTCATCAACAAGCGCTTCAAGTTGGCCGTCCACTTCTGGCAAGTCGATGTGGCGAACATCTAGCTGACCGGTCACCACATCGGCAACGAGGCGAGTGCGATATTCGCGGATGAGGTCGATTTCTTTAGTCGCAACTTCTAGTATCCGACCCACTTCCGCCAATCCAGATCGAATCTGCTCCATGATCGGAGCAACCTCGTTGTCTTGGGGCATTGGTGTTTTTACCGACAGAAATCTTGAGGGGGCAATCGTATTCCGTAGACCCGAATACAACGGGCTTAGCAGTTTTCGATCATCCATCGCAATGTAGAAGGCCTCCAAGAAAGCAGCCTGCAATTGATTGTTGGGCTCAAAAACACTATATGCACTTGTAATCATGCCGTAGTGACTGGATTTTCCAACTGTTCTCGGCGTCTCAGGAATGTCGAAGAGACAGAAGACAAGGTCTCCTTCTCGGACCTCTTGGGAAGTTCCAAGGTCTTTGGAAAATTTCCCTTTGTTCTCACTCAGGTCACGAACAATAACACCTTGGCGAGTTAGCGAGAGCAGAGTGAACTCAGAGTGCCTCTCGCCGACGAGTCGTTTCTTGGGTCTAACCATCATGCTGTTCGGAACAACACTCCAGTGGGCAGGAATCATAGGACACCACGGCAGTCCCGATGGTTTGAGGGAGACTGTGGGGTCGAGGCCCCGGGTGACGGCTTGATGGATGATTGCTTGCTTTTGCTCGTTCAAAAGCTCAATCAACCGCCGCTTCGCCTTGATCAGCCGATTGACCTTGGAATCCAAGTGCCGAACAAACCGCACAATCTGTTCTTGCTCCGCAATCGACGGCACAGGAACATAAATCGACTTCAAGTCAGCCCGTTTCATGTCGGCGGAGTTGAACCGAATCGTCTGAACAAGCGCTTTAATTGCCCCAAGATGGGCCGCGTGACGAACTGCTAGCGAGACGAAGCGAGCGTTGGTTCGGGGCAACGGCTCCAGGATCAGGTAGATCGGAGAGCACTTGCCCTCGGAATCCGACACACCCATACCGCCAAGGTGAGCGTTCATTCCGCTGATTGCAAAATCTCCAACGTGAATACGCTGCCATCCTGTTTCGTATACGACCCCCTTTATCTTCTGATATGCCACATTGGACCGCAATGTGACTCGTCCGTCCAGGTAGCCCGTGACACGTCCGTCGGTTTCTAGAGGCTCCTCGTTTCGGTATCGAAACAATCGGTCCAATCGGATTGCACTCCATTCGGAGGGAACATCATCAAGCCAGGGTACAGGCGAAGGGGCGTAGGACGAATACGGTTTCAAAGCCACATTCCGCAACCCATCTAATTCAGCTACCAGAGCTTCTTGCGTCACTTATTCTCCCCATACCAATGTTTCGTCTTGTCATTGATCAAGGCAAATGCTTTCTCGAAGCGGTCAATGGTTGTGCCAAGTTCCTCAGCCGTCGCAGCCTGCATCATCTTGAGCATACGCTTGGCAACACTGCCCTTGCTGAAGGTCTTGCCCGCGAAGGATTCAATCTGGGTCAGAATCGGCTTAGATGCGTCGAGCGTAGTAACGTCCACCTTGAGGTCTGGATAAGTGTCATTCACTGCAGCAACGTAGAATGCATGGTCGAACAGGTCTTCTACGGTGGACTGAGCGACATTACAGGCGTCTTGGGTGGTCAGAATCAACTTGTCGTCCAGAATCCAGTTCTTAACCAGGGCATCTTTTGCGGACTTGCCTTCTCCGTCTGCATCGAGAAAAGCGGCGACCTTGAGCTTGTGCCCACTCAACAGTGAAACTTGGTAGGGCACCTTCGGAGCTCCACCAGCGGAGGCCACCGCGAGCTTCTCATCCAAGTGGTCCTTGCCAAGTCCTTTGAGAATTCCGCTCATGGCTTCGAAGAACCAGAGATCGTGGGTGCCCTCGACAACTAAGTTGTACGGGCCAACAAAGAGGGTCTGAGCAAGCGAGAAGCCCATGGCGACGTGCAAGGGAAACTTCGCACTATCCGCCGCTTCAAACGGGTTGTCCGTGATCTTCCAAGAGTTACCCTCCTGGACCATGATTCGGAACCGCTCTGGATGCTGAATGTCGAGCATGAAGGGTAGGTGCGTTGAGTAGATAATCTGATTGCCGTCCGAATACTCTTCGAACCTTTTCAGGAGATCCCGCTGTGCATCGCCATGCAGGTGAACTCCAGGCTCATCTAGAAGGAGCACTGCGTTCTTCCACGTTCCTCGTGTGTCATGCATCAATCGCATGTCAAAGGAAACGAACCACTGGAAGCCTTTACTTTTGTCTTCAAGAGGAACAAGAGCATTGTTTCCGGGTTCCCTCACGTTGGTTATGAACATCTGTCCATCGGCAGTAAAGTTCAGCTCGTAGCTCTTCTGTCCCCATCGCTTTGAAATGGCTTCCGTTAAGCTCTGTGCCGCGTCATTGAGATCCAGCTGACGTTCCTCACGGTCTCGGTCGTTTCCGCGTTCGCTGAGATTCTCAGCGGTGAGCCCGCTAAGCTTAAGGATGATCTCGACAGTTTCATCGGCCTTCGACGTGCGCCCTTCAGACTTGTGCTCCACTAGCTCATCTAAGTAGACTCTTCCCTCAAAGGTCTCATAGTCACCCATGTAGACCATGACTGGCATCCGGGCGGCGATGGCATTCCGTTGGTTCTGCCTCGCTTGCCTCTCGGCGTCGTCGGCGGGAGCTTTTGCTTCTGCAGGCCACGAAACTTCGAGGCCATCATTATAGCTCCGGCTGATCGTTACCACGCTTGGCACGTTCTGGGGGCGATGAAATTGGGTGGCAAGTGACTTCTTGTCTTCCTCGTCAAGTTCAAATTCGACAGTGATTGGAGACACATCTTCGTCTCGATCCTGTCGGCGGCCCCTGGGCCACTCGCGGTTGATGTTGAACTTTTTGGTTGGATCAGCGGGATTCAGCTTGAAGAGAGCTGTCAAGGTAGTCGTTTTTCCGGACTCATTTGGGCCGATGATCGCCAAGATGCGGTCTGCGTCAACCCAGCCCGTATCGTTAACGTTTCTGAAATCCTGAACTCGAAATCGCTTGATCTTCATTGCAATACCTTAGGTGATTGACTTACCTCGACTAGCACTTCGTCCAGCAAACCGTCTGTCTCTTGTTCTAGGGCCTCAATGTCTCGGCGAATCTCATCCAGTGTTCGCATGGACTGTGGCTTGTAGAAGTACCGGGTGAAGCTGATCTCGTAACCAACCTGTATTTTGTCTGCCACGATCCAGGCGTCAGGCACGTGAGGTAAGACTTCTCGTCGGATGAAAGCCTCTATGCCGCCTTCCTCAAGGAGAGGGACGTTCTCGGTGTCGCGGAGGTCGCTGTCGGGCTCGTACTCCACCACACAGGTCCTTCTATCAATCACGGCCTCGAAGAGACCGTTCAGAGGATCAGCAACGGCTTTGCCGGGCTTGTGAATCTTCTTGATCACGCGCACTCCGTCCTCGGCCCGTTCCTGCTTTTCTTTGAGCTCTTTGATCTCCTTAGGAGAGTAAGCTCGGGCTGCCTCAATACCTTTGAGTCTCAGCGGTCGCTCGACTGTCACCTTCCAGTAGCCGAAGGCTTGATTCGGGAAAACCTTGGACTGTTCTGTCTCCTGGAAGCTCTGGAACGCATTAACAATGGCTTGGATGTGCTCCAGCGCAAGTTCGCAGTTCTTCTTTCCTAGATTCTTACGAAGCGGCTTGAACCAGGGCGTGGCGTCGATAAGTTGCACCTTGCCTTTGCGGTGCTCGGGCTTGCGGTTCGTGAGAACCCAAACGTAGGTCGCAATACCCGTGTTGTAGAACATGTTGAGTGGAAGGGCGATGATCGCCTCCAGCCAGTCACTCTCCAGAATCCAGCGTCGAATGTTGCTTTCACCCTGCCCGGCGTCTCCGGTGAAGAGGGCGCTACCGTTGTGAACCTCAGCGATCCGGCTTCCCAGCGGGGTGGTCTGCTTCATCTTGGCGAGCTTGTTCACTAGGAATAGAAGCTGACCGTCACTACTACGAGTGATCAGGGACATGTCCTCCCCCTTATGGGAGATTGCAAAGCGGGGGTCGCGCATGTCGCTCTTACCGCCCATTTTCTCTAGGTCGTTTTTCCAGCTCTTGCCGTACGGTGGATTCGAGAGCATGAAGTCAAACTCTCGGGCGGGAAACCCGTCTGCGGAAAGAGTTGAACCGTAGGAGAAGTTCTCTGCCTCTTCGCCTTCCCCCTTCAAAAGCAGGTCGGCCTTCGTGATCGCGTAGGTTTCAGGCTGCACTTCTTGCCCGAATAGGTGGACCGAGACTTGCTTGCCATGTTCCTTGGCGAGTTCCTTCAGCCGTTCCTCTGCTACAGTTAGCATTCCTCCTGTTCCGCAGGCGGCATCGTAGACGGTGTAAGTTCCATCACGGATTTCATCGGCGATGGGCCGGAAGATCAAGTCGGCCATGAGGTTCACAACATCTCGCGGGGTGAAATGCTCTCCGGCCTCCTCGTTGTTTTCCTCGTTGAAGCGGCGAATCAGCTCCTCGAAGATCGTGCCCATCGCGTGGTTATCCAGAGCAGGCAAACGTTCTTTGCCATCGTTATCGAGGACGGGC
>Ga0206850_10292_pt2 | contig 10833 bp, 9 predicted proteins | sample Alteio_BWOrgCont_16_FD_152885 | JGI IMG/M metagenome (GOLD analysis project Ga0206850, IMG submission 152885) | Enriched cells from forest soil in Barre Woods Harvard Forest LTER site, Petersham, Massachusetts, United States -... | ecosystem: Environmental > Terrestrial > Soil > Temperate forest >...
GTCTAACAGACCACGCTCTTCAATCGGATGCGATCTGATTTGCACTTATTCAGTGGAACGATGCGCGAACGTCTGTCCTTCGGTGTGGGATGTCCACTACCGAACTTTCTCCCTGTTTTTTGCAACGAAGGAGTCACAGTATGTCTCGCCTATTCGCCCGTTGGTTGGCATCGCTCGCACGGCACTCAAGGTATTCGCCAAGCAAGCGTCGTCCGGTGGTTGGTCTCCGACCGGCTCGCTGGCTGCCTCAATTGGAGAGTCTTGAAGCCCGAACCGTCCCCAGCACGCTCACTGTCCTGAACAATGCAGATAGCGGGGCGGGCTCGTTGCGGAATACCATCGCCGCCGCTGCCAGCGGCGATACCATTGTTTTCTCGCATTCGGTCCATGACATCACGCTGACGAGTGGATCGTTGGCCATCACCCAGAACCTGACTATCGATGGGCTGGGTGCTAAAAACCTGACGATCAGCGGCAATGACGCCAGCCGTGTATTCGACATAAGCAACGATGCAACAGTGACCATCTCCGGCGTGACCGTTGCGGATGGGGCGAGTTTCGGGGGCCTTGGTGGTGGCGGCATTCTCAACGAGGCCGGGTCAACTCTTACCCTACTTCACAGCGTTGTGAAGGATAACGCGGCAACCGCTGCTTCCGACACGGTCGATGTATTCGGTGGTGGCCTTCTCAACGAGGGGAATGCCACAATCCTGTCATCCACATTCAGCGGCAACCAGGCTCTGGGCGGTGGCGGCGGTTCCTTCTTCGGCGGCAGCGTGGGTGGTGGCATCGACAACTACGGCGGCGCGACACTGACAGTGATCAACAGTAGTTTCGACGACAACCAGGCTCTCGGTGCTGGCGCGGGTGACTTCGGCATCGGCGGTGCCATTGAAAGCAACTCTGGCCTGGACGTGGCGAGCCCCTCGACGGCAACCATCGACAACTCCATCTTCATCGATAACGTGGCGGGTGGTAGTACAGGTGTGGCCGGCAATGGCGGTGCAGTCGATAACGAAGGCCCCGGTACAACAATGAAGATTAGCGGCTCCACGTTCCAGAACAACAAATCCGCTGGAGGCCCAGGGAGCTTTGGCATCGGCGGAGCGATCATGAATTTTGCCGATAGCACATTAACGATGTTCGATAGCACGATCAAGAACAACGTGGCCAGCGGTGGGCAAGGTTCCACGAACAACGGCGGCGGCATCGAAAACCAGTCGGCGACCATGACGATCTACGACACGGCCATTACCGGCAATCAGTCCGTCGGCGGTGCCGGAGCGGATGGGGTAAGCACGCTCGGGGAGGGTCTTGGCGGTGGCATCATGAACGCGAACGGTGGGACCATGAGCATCCTGAACAGCAAAGTCAGCGAGAACCAGGCCATCGGAGGGGCAAACGGGTCACCCACTGTCGCTCAACCACTCACTGGCGGAGCATTGGGGGGCGGTATCGAGAACCTGGCCGGATCTACGCTCACCATCTCTAGCAGCACAATCGCCAACAACCAGGCCCTGGGCGGTTCCAGCAACGTCGGAATCGGCGGCGCGGCCCTGGGCGGTGCCATCCAAGACGATTCGGGAGCAAAGCCCGGTGGTGGTGGTGGGGCCGGCAGCATGGTGACGCTGACCGACAGTGCAGTTATCGACAACTCGGCCATCGGGGGAACCGGAGGCAACGGCTTCAGCGGTGGCTCCAGCGCAGGCGGCGGCCTCGACGTTTCTACTGAACCGGGGTCCAGCAGCAACTCCTCAGCCTCGGTCATCATCTCGACATTCACCGGCAACCAGTCTGTTGGTGGCAACGGTGGGAAGCAGGCCGACGGCGGAAATGGCGTGGGTGCTGCTATCGCCATTGGCTCCTTCACTCTTCAGAGTGGCAGTGTCACGGACTCTTCCACGCTTTCGATGAGCGTTTATTCTCAAATTGATTACAACACAGCACAGGGAGGCAACGGCGGCAAAGGTGGTGATGGTGGCAATGGATTCGGGGGCGGCCTGGCCATTGAAGCAGGTACCACCGTCATGGTGAGTGACAGTTTCATCCTGCACAACGAGGCCAACGGAGGCAAAAAGGGCAATGGGGGCAGTGGAGGTGAGGGCGTGGGTGGTGGCGTCTATAACCTCGGGAATTTCGCCATCGACATCGCGAGCGTGGTCAAGAAGAACGAGGCATCCAGCAGCGGCGATGACATCTTCGGATAAGCAGAGCGTGAGGGGCCGAGAGTCCCTGCCATTCGGTACTGACCACGGCATGTCCTGAAGGAGGGCGTGGTTTTTCTGAAGTGCGAACGGCAGGATGTTGAGGATAAACGGCTAACGGCCGACGGAACTCATTGAGTGATCGATGGGTTCCGCTGGCCGTTTTGGGTTCGCTCGGAGCACTGCTTCGGTGATTCCTCGGCCGACATTGGTGAGAGCATAACCCTCCCAATTCTTAAGCGTACATCTCAATTTGGCAACTCATTCGAAAAATGATCATACTGCTTTGCATGAAGATCAACCTTGTGATTTGTAAAATATCTTCATGTCCGAAATGATCGAAGGCGACCTCCTGATACAACTCCAGCAGGCTGCGGCCGGCAACGAGGCTTGCTGGCAGCGACTTCTGGAAGAACACACTGGCAGGCTACGAAGAATGGTCGCGGTTCGCCTCGACCCCCGTCTGCAAGGTCGCCTCGATCCCTCCGATGTGCTCCAGGAGACATACCTCGAGGCGATCCGGCAGTTGCAAAGTTACCTGAGTCGGCCGGCTCTTCCGTTTCATTTGTGGTTGCGAGGGCTGGCCGGCAACCGCTTAAACAAGTTGCATCGCCGCCATCTGGGAGCATCAAAGCGCGATGCTGGGCGTGAAAAATCCCTGGATGAGCCCGTACCCGAAGCATCATCTATCGTGTTGGCCGCCCATTTGATGGGTCACGAGGACCGTCCCAGCGAAGCAGCCCAACGTGCTGACTTGCGGATCCGTTTGGCCGAGGCACTCGACCAGCTCGACCCGCTGGATCGTGAGGCGCTGGTATTAAGACACTTCGAGCAATTGAGCAGTGCTGAGGTCGGCCAGGTACTTGGAATCAGTGAGGCCGCGGCCGGCAAACGCTACTTGCGGGCTCTGGAGCGGCTCCGCCACCTGCTCGCCGACACGCCTGGCGGCCTGGATGCCTGGCGGCCCCGATAGTTCCATTCTCCTTCCAGCGAATCAATTCGCATTTTCACTTTTATCTGTCCGGCATTTCCGCTTTTGGGGCAACAGGATCTAGCAGCTCGCGCGAATACGACTGTTGGCACCAGTGGACGGAACAAACAATCTCTGCCAGCCGCAATCTCAATCGCGGTGGCGGCGATGACGGAGGCAGGCCAATCGTGATACCTTCGTCACTCCAACTCAACAACCTCATCGGCATGGAATGGTAAAGATCGGTGGCGGTGCATTGGTGCTACTGAATAATAATCTGAAATATCAGGGTCCAACCAGCATCCTGGCCGGTACCGTGGAGGTGGATGCAGTTCAGTGAACCGTAGCAGGATTGGTATGAAGGAAAGTATCGACAATCTACCCGATCAGTTGGATGTAGTAATAGAGGAGTTCCTCGGTCGCTTCCGGGCCGGTGAAGCGCCTTCGACCACGGAATTCGAGCTCCGTTACCCAGACCTGGCTGGGCGTATACGCGCATTGTTTCCGACCTTGCTACTGCTTGAGGGTCGGCCCCAGTCGCAGGAAACTAAATGCTCACTTCCATCGTTCACTTTCACGAGTCTGGGAGAGTCACCTACAGCCCTGCTTGGTCCGTTCCGCATCGTGCGAGAGCTTGGTCGGGGTGGCATGGGGGTTGTATACGAAGCCGTGCAGGAACCGCTGGGCCGTCGCGTGGCCTTGAAGGTGCTGCCATCTGAGTTGGCCCTTCGCCGCTCCTACCGCGAACGATTTGGCCGCGAGGCCTCAGCTGCATCGAAACTACACCACACCAATATCGTACCTGTCTTCTCCTCCGGCGAACACGATGGCACACTTTACTTCGCGATGCAATTCATCGATGGCCGCACCATTGCCGACCTGTTGACAGATTTACGAGCGGGGGGAAAAGTTCCAAACGATCACTTCACACGTGCCGCCAGACTGGCCATGCAGGCGGCCGAGGCGCTGGCCTGCGCCCACTCCCATAGCGTCTTGCACCGCGACATTAAACCTGCAAACCTTCTGGTGGATGCCGAGGGTACGTTATGGGTCGCCGATTTCGGCCTGGCCAAGGCAAGCGATACCGACGAGTTGACAGGTACTGGTGAACTGGTGGGCACACTACGCTACCTGGCACCGGAGCGGTTTGCCGGCCATTGCGATACGCGATCGGACATCTACGCTTTGGGTGCCACTCTCTACGAGATGCTTGCCCTCCGGCCGGCCTTCGACGAAACCGACCGGCTGCGACTGGTAAAGCAAATCGCCAATGGAGCGCCGTCGCTACAACGCGTTGCACGGGCTGTGCCACCTGACCTGGAGACGGTGGTCCGCAAGGCAATGGCCTCCGACCCGGCCGAGCGTTATCCGACGGCCCAGGAAATGGCCGACGACCTTCGGCTTTTCCTTGCTGACCAGCCCATCAAGGCCCGGCGAGCCTCGTCGTGGGAGAGGCTTCGGCGCTGGGCGCGGCACAACCCGACACTGGCGCGGATGACAATGTCCATAGTAGTGTTGCTCCTGGTCGTCGCTATCGGGGCTTCAGTCCTTTCCCTGGAGCTGAGTGGATCGCTGGAACGCACTCGGGCTGCCGAACGTGAAACTCAGCGCAAGCTTTTGGACGCACTGATAGCTCAGGCGCAAGCTGTGCATCGCGGTCAACGCAGCGGCCAGCGATTCGAGTGCCTGAAACTGCTCGACCAGGCGGCAGAACTAGCTCGTAGTCTGGATTTATTTGAAGAAAAGCGTGCCGAGTTGCGCAACGTCACCATTGCCGCACTAGCAATGCCAGATCTCTATCCGATTCAATCATGGGATGTCATACAGCCCGGAGCCGCATGTGTGGATTTCGACGAACGTCTTGAGATTTATGCCCACACAGACGGCCATGGCAACTGCCATATTTACCGCGTTGAGGGGAACGTCTTAATTGCTACCCTTCCACACCCCAACCCGAGTGGCAGGGAAGCACTCCCCGTGTTCAGTCGCGATGGTCGTTTTATCGCGGTGCTGCGGCAGCACGGAGGCAATACTCAGGTCTGGAAACTGGACGAAGATAGACCAAGGCTCCTGATGGAGAGGGGGCATGTCTACGAAATCGAATTTCACCCAACGCTGAACCAAGTTGCGTTCGCTGACGATGATGGCCACATCACTCTTTGGGAATTGACAGACGGAGAAAAGTTAATCGCTGACTTACCGCCTGACAGAGTGTTGCAAGAAACCAACACCGCCCTCCATCCCTTGGAACCATTGATAGCTGTTGCCTCATACTTTTCAAAGGTAGTTCAGATCCGCGATTTACGCACAAAGGCAGTAGTAAGATCTCTAGAAATGGACGGTAATGGTATGCACGTTGCTTGGCACCCGGCTGGACATACGCTGGCTGCCAGTGAAGGTGACGCATATAGAATTCACCTTTTCGATAGGGCCACATTCGAACGGCAGCGGACTTTCAATGTCCATGGAGGCGGCTCCCGCCTGAGCTACAACCGAAGTGGCGACCGGCTTGCTGTGTCCGCCTGGTTCGGGTACGCTGGTTTATATGACCCAGCCACCGGCAATCAAATATTTCAATTGCGCTCCACTCAGTTGATTCCGCAGTTGCGATTCGATCTCTCGGGCCTTCGACTGGCTGGGTTTATGCAGGATCGCCGTCTGGGAATTTGGGAGGTTGGAGAAGGACGCGAGTATCGTATCTTTTCTCGTTCCACCAAGCTTCCGTCCATGGCCAATGGTGTAAAAGTTAGCCGCGATGGCCGACTGGTCGTGGCTCCGATGAGCGATGGCCTCTCATTCTGGGATCTGGATGCAGGCAAGGAGATTCTGTTTCAACCACATGAGAAGGTCCAGTTTGTGGAGTTCGAAGCCGGTGAAGTTGACGCCCTCCTGATCGGTGACGATTCAGGAGTCCATCGCTTGCCCATGAGTCCGGATCCCCAGGTGCCGGGACGGGTGCGGATTGGCCCGCCACGATCTTTGGGTATGCCGGGTGGTCATTCCTTAGGGCAAAGCAGAGATGGTCGGGTGTTGGCAACAGCCTTACGGCCCGTGGATTGGTCACAGCCGTGGGCCGGTGCCTGGGTCCAACATGCCGACCATCCAGATCGACTCGCGCATCTGGATGAAGGGGGCGATGTAAGGGGTGTGGAACTCAGCCCGGATGGACGATGGCTTATCACTGTTGAGGCTAATCCAAACTTGGTAAAACTGTGGGACGCTCGGACAGGCCGACTTGAGCGGACGCTACGCGAGCAAGAGCAAGGCGGTACTGTTAAGTTCAGTCCCGATGGTCAGTGGCTGGCTGTTGGTGGGACTGAGGCGTGCCTACTTACAGTGGGGAGTTGGGAAGCGAAATGGAAGCTGAAAGATTGGGGCCAAATCAACCGCGTTCAATTCTCCCCCGATAGTCGTATTCTCGTTATTCCGATTGATACTGTAAGAATGCTTTACTTGATTGAGACAGCTACAGGCCGCGAGTTAGCCCGGATAGAATATCCCAACCTTGAACTGGAAATGAATCCTACCTTTGCTCCCGATGGTTCAAAACTACTCCTGAACAGTGTTCAAAGCATCCAAGTTTGGGATCTACGTCGAATCCGCGCTGAGTTAGCGCAGCGTAATCTGGATTGGGACTTGCCCCTTTTCCGCCAGCACAGGACTCTGGCGGGCGGTTGACCGTGGCCATCGACATGGGTGATTTCCAGCAACTCCGGTCTCAACGACTCGCGGAAAACTTTGACCGTGCCGTTCAAGGCGCTGAGCATATCGCGATACGTTGGTATCTTCGCAGTAAGTTTCACATGATGGCGGGTCGGTATGCAGAGGCCCTTCGGGACATGCGAGAAGCTCTGGCCAGGGAAAAGGATCGCCCGCTATTTTGCCACGGCCTGGCTCGGTTCTACGTAGTAGCCCCCGAGGCATTCCGTGACGCACCAGCCGCTGTCGTCCTGGCCGAGAAGGCCGTCGATCTCCGTGAGGGTAATTGACACCCTTGGCATCGCTTACTACCGGGTTGGCCACTACGCGGACGCGGTGGCTCAGTTGCAGAAAAGTCTCGTGGGGGATGCGGGAAAACTAGATGCCGCGAACCTGTATTTCCTGGCCATGTGTTATCACAAAGTGGGTGACGCAATCCAGGCTACAGATTGTTACACTCGTGCTAAGGCTTGGCACGAGAAGCAAGCCCAAAGCCTTTCTCCGGAAGAAGCTGAGGAATTACAAAGATTCCGCGCTGAGGCCGAGGGTAGCCTCGCCAAATCGCCCGGCCGGTAATAGCTTTCTTCGTTTCTACGTTGTGTAATAATACCCTCGCATAAAACGGGCAGGCGTCCTCGTGTAACGCATCCGCGTTACTTCTTGCGGGCTAGACCGCAATTCCCAGAGGTTCCGCCGTCTCCACGATCTGCGACCACGTCGTCGTGTCGAGGTCAATCCCATCGCGCAGCCGCAACGCTTTCGTGAGTTCCTCGATTTCGCCCGGCATCAGTATCTCGCCATCCTCAGTCACCGTTTCCGAGCTTTTCACCCAATCGATGAACCGCTCGATTTCGGCGGCGAATGCGGCATCCGACTGAAAAAACTGAGGGTCGAGAATGATCGACAACATTCCGTTGACGAGACGTCCCGCGTTTGCCGGATTGCTGCAACCGCCACCTGTTAAGGCGCCCGCGAGTATACAGACAGCTTTCCGGCCTGCGAGGCCATCAGCGGCCAAACCCCGATCTGGCCGAGGTGCCCGGCATTTCGCAGAGCGATGACGGCCACACCATGCCGCGCGGCTTTTGCAATACCGAGTTCCATCGCTTGTTCACCGACCGTTTGTCCGGAGCCGAACTGGCCATCGACGACGGCGATAGCCTCATTTTCAAACATGATCTGAAGCTGGCGATCCGCAAGTACCTGGCCCGCTTTCATCCAGCGCAGGTAGGAACTGGTACGAATGACCCCGTGCGAATCGTGACCAACCAGGTTGGCTTCAACGAGATGTTTGGCGATGCGCTCGGCTTCCGCCGTCGAGCAACCGGCTGACTTGAAAACGGAGGTGGTGATTTCGTGCAGTCGTGCAGCCTGGATAATCATAAAGCTAAAAACCGGTTTTGAGAAGACGTCCGGAAGCGAGATATCTGCTCCGCTTGGAGGATCTCCACTTTCCTCCGCCTCAGTTACCGAGGGCAGTGTATTCTTCATTGATCGCCGGTAGTTGCCGTCGTCCCGATCAATGAGCAGTGGTCTCAATCTTTCTTCACGTCCGACTCTTTGCCGAACAACCTCACGCTCTGATACCCCTGGAGGATGCCGAACTCGATTTTATCGGTCTTGAGCCGGTCTAGCAGAAAATCAAAGGATGCGTTCATGTTATCCATTCCCTCCAACTGGTCGCTCAAAGGTCTGAAGAAGTTGTCCCAGTGGATGGGTATGACGAGCTTTGGCCGCACTTTCATGATCGTCTGGTTATAAAAGGCGTCCTGAAACGCCTTGGTCTGATTACCGAGTGATCCCGTGCCCAGGAAGACTACGTCGGCGCGCACATCATTCAGAGCATCTTGGAAGTAGTTGGAACTGTTCACCAGGATCGCTTTGTCTCCGTGCTTGATCAGGAAGTCGTATGTTCCGCCTTCCTTGTAGTCTCTAGCCGACGCTGGCTGTCGAAGTGGCTTATCGATCATCTGTCCCAGGTCGTCGTTGATTCCTTTGATCGGGGGTGAATGCTTGGAATTCAAGACGGTGACGCTGAATTGGTCAACCTTGAACTCCTTCCCCGCCTCGAAGAGCACCATCTGGTCATCCTTGAGATCTCCGCCGCGTCCAACATTCAGCGTCGAGGACGAACCGTACAGCTTGGCCTTGGTCTTTTGAATCACATACGCCACATCGAACGCGTGATCGTAGTGCGAGTGAGCCACGAATAGGGCCTTGAGGCGATCGACCTTGGCCCGTTTTAGCGCAGCGTCCACGGCTTTGGTGTCTGTTTCGATGTTTTTGATCAAACTTATAAGAGATGGCCGGGAGAAGAAGCCATCGAGCATCAGTTGCGATTCGCCATCATCGAAGAGTAGCGTGGTGGCTCCCAGGAAGGTGACTTTTATCGAATCCTTTTTGAGATCACCGTCGCTTTGCTTGATGAAGTAAGGACGGTATCGGTTGATGTCAGAGGACGCGACGCGTTCTTGACCATCTGAAACTGCTGCGAAAAGTGAAACAAATAACGCGATTGTCAGAAAAGGAGTTGTAACACTTCTCATATGTAAACTCCCTTGGCAAGCGAGAGTATGAAAGTCAGTTCACATGGCGGGCGGCATTTGTGTCGCATGGGACTCGTGGCCCACAAAAAAGACACTTCTCTGGGTTATGGTATGAAATCCTGCCAGTTCACGTGGCGGCCGGCATTTGTGAAGCGAGAGAGCCTTTGATTGAGATAATCTTTCAACGAGTCAACTCGCGGTTAGCTATGAAAAGCAATTCGTTCAGTTCAAAACACATGTGAACCAGGGTGGCTTCAAAGCTCCTCGTTCCTCGATAAGGACGGGGCGAGTGAGCCGCCACGCTGAAGTGGTTCGCATCTGGTACGGAATGATTGAAGAACGAGGAACTGAAGTACTCCTGGTAGAGACTTAAACGACCTGAGCCGCGAAGTGCCGAAAACCTGAACGGTGGATTGCGGTATTGACCGAATTGCAGGTATACTCAACCCACCAGAGAGGTGAAGCACATGATGCACATAATCGTGGCCATGCTTATGAGCTTCGGAGCGATCGCCGCACCGGTCCCTAAGCATCTGATGCCGAAGGACGTGCCGTATTATCCGACGGAAGTCGGGACAAAGTGGGTGTACATTCAGAACGGTATGGAACGACCAGAGGAAATCACAAAATCCGAAACACAGGGTGGGGCACTGCGACTGACAGTGCAGGTCGGCGCGAAGGGAGAATTGACCGTAACCAGCGATGTGAGCAAGGACGAAGTAATCGAGCGCACGAGTGGCAATTTCAAGATAGATCGAACAGTGCTCCGCTTCCCTCTCAAGGAAGGAGACTCGTGGGACTTCGTGTGCCCTATCCAGAAGGGGCTCCATGCGGAATCCGGGAAGATAACTGTGTGCGAAACCGAGGACGTGACTGTGCCGGCTGGCAAGTTTCGGGCAACCAAGGTTGTATTCACGGTGACCGATGTGAACGGGGAGGCTCGCCCCATTCCGCACGCCTATACGTTTTGGTACGCCCAAGGGATCGGGCTTGTCCGACTCGAATATAAGGGCGGTGAGAAAGTGCTCAAATCCTTCACCCCGGGAAAGAAATAATCGCATCTTCATTTCTGCGGTCACTCGTTGCTCTTCGCGAGTGAGAAAGGCCTCGGTATGAATCCCGAGACATCAGAAAGTTGGATGGCTCATTCAGACTTATATTCATATAGATTTCTACTTATACGTTAAATCATCCATACGATATGATAGTGTATCGATCCACAGTAAGGTTGAGTTCGATCTGAGTTTTGTTGACTTTCAGACAGCCTTTCGCTTTCCATCAATTTCGACCCAAGCCTCAACGCCCGTTTTGACAGCGTTGGCCATCGTAATCCTGAGACGGCCGCACTCCTTCGTCTCGATAATTCGTGGAGGTGGAGCAAGGTTATCGGGTGGAGGAAACACGACGGTGTCGG
>Ga0206850_10119_pt2 | contig 10737 bp, 11 predicted proteins | sample Alteio_BWOrgCont_16_FD_152885 | JGI IMG/M metagenome (GOLD analysis project Ga0206850, IMG submission 152885) | Enriched cells from forest soil in Barre Woods Harvard Forest LTER site, Petersham, Massachusetts, United States -... | ecosystem: Environmental > Terrestrial > Soil > Temperate forest >...
CGAAGTAAACTATACCTGGTGGCCCAACGGAGAGCGCGAAGGCGAGACTCAGGTGTATCTTACGCCCGGCCTATTAATCGGAAGGATCCCGATTCACGACCGTGTCGGGCTGACCATAGGGGCTGGCTACCAGGTCGCGGTTACCGACGCACCAGCCTACAATCATAACGTGGTCCTCTCGGCTCGAATTCCCTTCTGATAGATCGGAGGTTCCTAGTCTCTAGCTTCTAAGGTATGCCACCTTAACACTAATTTGCTGAGGTACCCACTGCTGGCTATTGTCCATGCCGTGGGCTACACCTGCATTCACCGCGAATGAAACGTCATCGACGGCTACACGTTGAACGTAGCCTTTTCGAAGGTGGCTAGCCTCAATAGCGGATTGAGCCAATTTAGCAATAGTGTTCGCTGGGACCGATGACAACAAAAGTACTCTCCCAAATCAGATGGAAATTTCGTCCTTGAGACGATCACCCCGTGATCGGTTTTAGGAAATCCCAACCGCTGCGGCTCTTCAACGGACATCTGGCGACTCCAAGGCCAATGCGACAACTTGCAGACGTATTACGGGTGGAATTTAATACAGCGCAGCTAATGTCGTGAAATATTTCACCCATCTTCGAGCGCAATCTATCCGCTGCGCCAGTCAAATCGAGTTGGTAGAAGTCTGATCCCTTTGGTTTCGTATGTTCGAAGTCAAGTCAATGCCGTTCGATGTTATGCTTTCCCAACTTGTAAGAAACATCGCTTCGGGACAGGCCAAGTCTCCGCGCAGCCTCAGCTTGCGCCCCGTTGGTCGCATCAAGCGCTCGTTGGATAAGTGCTTTTTCGAGTGAAGTCAGGAATTCGCGCAGATCAAGGGTCTCGGGCAGCATTTGGACCACTTCGCTCGGAGTGATCCGTTTCGCAGTGTCGATCGGATTACGGCCTTCGCGGGCTTTGACCGCCACGGGAAAGTGTTCCGATGTGATTTCATCCGCGGTCGAGAGGATACAGGCGCGTTCAACCAGATTTCTGAGTTCGCGGATATTGCCGGGGAAATCGTACTTCATCAGCGTCTGCATTGCTTCGGTACTTACGCTCCGCAGTGGCACTTTGAGATCGCGAGCCGCCTGCGCTAAAAATAACTCGCATAACACAGGTATATCTTCTGGACGTTCACGCAAAGGAGGAACTTCCAGTGGTACGACTGCAAGCCGGTAGTAGAGATCCTCCCGAAACAGACCAGCCTGTACCCGTTGCTTCAAATCCCGATGCGTTGCGACCATTAGACGCACATCGACCTGACGTGGCTTGGTAGAACCGATTCGCGTCACCAGCCCGTCGGTCAGCACGCGCAACAGTTTGGCTTGCGCAGGCAGGGACAGTTCTCCAGCCTCGTCTAAGAACAGTGTGCCCTCGTGAGCGGCCTCAAATAAGCCCTCTCGGGCGCGATCGGCGCCGGTGAAGGCACCGCGCTCGTGGCCGAACAATTCGCTTTGCAGAAGGGTCTCGGTGAAGGCAGCGCAATTGACCGCGACCAGTGGCTTTGCGGCGCGGGCGCTGCTGTGATGAACGGCCCGTGCCACGAGTTCCTTGCCAGTCCCCGTTTCTCCGGTGATGAGAACGGTGACATTGGTCGGCGCGACGCGAGCGATCTTCTCGCGAACCTTCCGAATCGAAGCGCTGCCGCCTCGAATTTCAGAGCTCCCTTCCAGGCGTGAAACCGCATCGCGGAGCCTATCATTCTCACGCAGCAGCCATGTGTGCTCCTCAGCGCGGTGTGCCGCCGCCACTAAAGCTTCTGGAACGAACGGCTTGGTAATGAAGTCAAAAGCCCCCCGGCGCATGCTCTCGACCGCGAGCTCGATGGATGCAAACGCTGTCAGCAGGACGACTGATAGAGCAGCATCAATCTCGTGGGCGGCGATCAGAACATCCAGCCCTTCGCCGTCGGCCATTTTCTGGTCCGTGATCACCGCATCGAAACGAATTTCGCTCAACGCGCGCTGCGCTTCGTTGACGCCCGCCGCCTGCACCACCTCAAGACCCTCGTGTCCCAGATTCGAAGCCAATATGCGCCGCATGTGCGGTTCGTCATCTACGATCAATATCTTGCCCATCGACTGCTCCTATCCGCGCTATCTATTTTAAGTGATGCGCCGGAATTTCGATCGAAAAGCATACCAGTTCCGCTTCGTTGATTCTGAGCACAAGGTCGCCACCGTGCGCACGCACGATATTGCGGGCTATGGCGAGCCCAAGCCCGTTCCCAGTTTGCTTGGTGGTAAATAAAGGCTCGAAAATGCGAGCAACTGTCTCACTTGGAATTGGACCCGCCCGGTCGATCACATCGATACGAATGGACTCGCGTCCATTCATTTCGGCGATGAGGTTCACCGAGCCCTCGTTACCGCACGCATCGATCGCGTTCAGCACCAGATTCAAAAGCGCTTGCTGAATCTGTGTTGCGTCGAATTCCCCTTCCAGGTCCGGATCAGCTAGAACCTCAATGATTGCGCCTCTACTGGCCGCGTGCGCGCGGGCCACGGTAGCGATGTAGTCGAGCATTTCGCGGATGTTTGCGCGACTGATTTGGGCTGCACGTGGACGAGCGTAAACCAAAAAATCCGTGGTCAGCCGCTCGAGGCGCGCCGCCTCTTTTTCGGCGATGGCGAACATCTCCTTGCGCTCCGTTTCGTCGAGGTCTTCGCGCGTGGCGGTAGCAAGTGAGCTAGCTATCATCGCGACAGGGTTCCGAATCTCATGAGCAATAGCTCTCGACAACCTACCAACCGCTGCGAGCTTTTCTTCGCCGAGCAACCGCTGGCGAGTCCTCTCCAGCTCCTGGAGGTTGCCCACAAATCGCGCTTCCCGCTCACGGAGATTGTTGACCAGAAGCCACACTAAAATTGCCATCACCGTGTAGATCACGGACATCGCGCCGGATTCGATGTACTCCCCGAATTTCAACCCGTACGCACCGAAGAAACATATAAAGTCGGCCAGAATTGCTACACCGATTGTGGCGCCGAGACCGAGTCTGAAGGCGGCTTCTAGGACCGGTAGCAGCATCAGGGCGTAGTAGGCGCTGTCGCCTCTTATAGTCATAAAGGTGAGGACGAGGGCGAGCGCAGTGTTGATCCCGAGCGACCAGAATGTGGAGATTCTCTGCTCCCGAAGCGATAGTGATGCCCTCCTTTGATAGAACCACGCGAGGTGAGCGGATTGCAGCAGGAAGCCAATAGCGAGAACCCAGATAACTGAGGCTGAGGGTCTGCCGCGGACGAATTTGGATATCGCCTGTAACGCCAACAGCGCCCCGATTAGGACGAGATCCAGCAGTGCGAAGAAGAGCTCTTGACGGCGGAACGACTCAATGTCGCTCGTTGCAAGATCGGAATCTCCCCCGCCAACTGTCAGCGCAAGGGCACTCAGTGGCCAGTGACCCGACGTACGTTTTTCGCGAGCGGTTACGGCAAAGGTGTAGATTAGCGGTTTCCTCTTTTACTGCGGTTTTTCATTAACGAGACCACGAACTCCGCGTATTGATTCGCTCCTTCGGCAGAAGCAGTTAGCATGCCGCCATTGCGAACGTAGCCCGAGCCACTTTATTCCAATTAACTATAGGCCTGCGTGACAATGAAGTTCATCCAATCTCATTGACTATACGAGAGTTTGAACAGACTGCGTTCAAATTTTCGGACAGCCGTTCGAATCTTCGAACGGAGCCTCAGATTCCAAAGAATCGAAATAGCAGAAAAAGGTAAATGCAGTTCCATTTAGCGCCTCGTCGAGGTGTGGCAACGCTTTTGCGTTTCGGAGATTGTTAGGCCTGATCACTCCGCCTCATAGAAGGAGCAAAAGTAGAGGACCAAAGATGCCACCGCGAACATCCTTCTCACCAAGGCTTTGCGCTCTCCAAGACTGAGTGTTGTATTGAGAATACGGAGTCTGTTTTCTCAAGTCGTCGACTGGCCGGATCGTCGTCGGGCCGTGGGCGCCTTCCTCGCGACATATAGGTGCAGTATTCAATCCACTGCTGCTGAGGGCCTTTGTGCATGACTACGGCTTACCTCAACCGCGTCGCCACTGCCGTACCGGAGCACGATGTACATCAATCTTTCGTCATTTTCGCCGAGCAGATGCTCGACGACCCGCGGCTACGCACGGTCTTCCGCCGCATGGTGAGCCGAGCCGATATCGCGCATCGCTATTCGTTCCTCGATCCACAAAATGATTCGGGCCAATTCTCATTATATGACGCGAGCGAGTTTTATCGGCGAGGCAACTTTGCCAACACCACGCGGCGTATGGAGTTGTTTGAGCAGAGTGCGCCGCTACTGATGCGGAAGGCCGTTGACCGGCTCGCCTTGAGCGAGAAAGAACGCGCTGGTATCACGCACGTCGTGGTGACCTCGTGCACGGGACTCTACGCTCCTGGGCTGGATTTTGAAATCGTCGCCCACCTCGGGCTTCCGACATCCGTGGAGCGGACGATGGTTGGCTTTATGGGCTGCTACGCTGCGATCAATGCGCTGAAACTGGCGCGGCACATTGTGCGCTCAGACCCGCAAGCAGGCGTGCTCATGGTGAACCTGGAGCTGTGCACACTGCACTTTCAGGAGACGCAGGATTTGGAGCGGATACTCTCATTTCTGATGTTTGCCGACGGTGCGGCGGCGAGTCTGATTACCGCTCGGGGGCTGGGTTTCGCGCTGGACAGTTTCAAGGCGGTGATGGTGCCGCAGACAGGTGAGCTGATGACCTGGAAGATTCGCGGGCTTGGTTTCGACATGCTGCTTTCTGGGCAGGTGCCGGCAGAGCTGGGCCGCGCGCTGCATGAGGGCGAGCTGCTGGCCGAACGTGACAGCATAGATCTGTGGGCCGTGCATCCCGGCGGGCGGTCGATTTTGGATGCCGTGGAGAAGGGATTGGAGCTGCCGGTCGATGCGCTGTCAGTGTCACGTAAAGTGCTGTCCTCCTTCGGCAACATGTCCTCGGCGACGGTGATGTTCGTGCTACAGCAGATGATGCAGGAGGCGCGACCCGGGCAACACGGGTGTGCGATGGCGTTTGGACCGGGACTGACAGCGGAGACGATGCGCTTCCATGTGGTCTAGTGCACAGATCGATCTCAGTCGGCGGGTTTCTCCGCGTGAGTTGCCGGAGCTTATGGATGGTGGGTGTAGCTACGAGGACTTCCGCGACTGCCTGCGGAGTTTGGAAAAGGTCAATCGCTGGCTTCTAGGCTATCGCCCGACACTGAGGTGGCTAGAGCGGCTACCGCGCGGCCTGCGTGAGCCGATGCACATCGTCGACGTGGGCAGTGGCGGTGGAGATCTACTGCGGCAGATTGCAGGCTGGGCACGGAGACGCGGTATAGCTGTGCGGTTAACGGGAATCGACTTGAATCCGTATGCTGCGCGCGCAGCAGCGGAGTCCACCCCGAAGGGGCTTGGAATTACATGGGTGACCGACGATGCCGTGGCGTATCGGCCGAATAAGACGATCGATGTCGTCGTCAGTTCCCTGCTGGCACATCATCTGGAGGACGAAGAGATCGTCGCGCTGCTGCGCTGGATGGAAGCGACCGTGCAGCTGGGTTGGTTTATCAACGATTTGGAACGGGCGGAGTGGAGTTGTCGGATGTTTGGGTTGGGGCCGTGGCACCCGATTGTGCGGCATGATGGTCCGGTGTCGTTCCGGCGAGCCTTCCGGAAGGAGGATTGGGCACGCCTGTTGGCTGCGGCGGATGTTCCGCGGGAGGCGGTGACGATAGAACATTGGCGGCCCGGACGGTTGTGCGTGGGACGGTGGAAGTGAGGTCGGTGATTCTGAAGCGTCTCGTTAGACCAAGAGATGTGAAGCATATCGCCGCAGCCGCGCCGATGGCGCACTTCATCACGTCGAGCCATCTGAGAGACGAATAATGGCGTCTTCCATCCTGCCAATACCCACTGCCGACCGTTCCAGATTCAAAATGCTTCTCTGGATCTTTCTTGGTGTCACGACGCTCTTTGTCTTCATCACGTCGGAGGTCCTTCTTGTCACCGATTACCCCATGTACCATGCCTATCGCCTGCAGGTCATAGCCGACCGAGGTCTCCTCATCCCGCACACGCTCTGCGGCACCTTCGCTCTGCTGACTGGGCCTCTGCAGTTCTCTTCGCGCATTCGGCAGCGTCACCTGACGCTCCATCGCGTCGCGGGCCGCATGTACTTCATCGCGGTCATTATCGGCGCCTTTACCGGAATTGTCCTTGCCACCGGACGCCCCGGACTGCCTGGGACCGCCATGCAAGGCGCCGCATGGATCGTCTGTACTGCTGCAGCCGTGATCGCCGCACGTAACAGACAGGTTGCCGTGCACCGCCAGTGGATGGCACGCTCCTATGCGGTTACGTTTACCTTTGTTTCCAGCCGTATACTCAACCTTGTGCCCGCCTACTGGAGCCATCTTGGTGACGTACTGTCGGCGGTTGGCGTCATCGCTTTTACCCTGGCTTCTATCGTTGTGGTCGACCTCGGGCTCAACTGGAACGAACTCACCACGCGCCGCATCTGACTGAAGCGTGTTGCTCAATTGGCAATGGCCGTATGAGAGTTTGAACAAACAGTGTCCAAATTTCTGGACGTTCGTTCGACTTTTCGAACGGGCTTAAGATTGCAAAGAATCTAAATCGCAGAAAAAGGTGGTTGCAGCTCCATTTAGCGTATCATCGATCGGTGGCAATGCTTTTGCGTTGCGGAGGCTGGGCTACCAGATGGAACAGACAAAGAATAACGAGTTATCGCACTGAAGTCCTGGTGGTGGATGGTAAGGGCTATAGGCGAATCCAAAGATAGGTTGTCTCGTTCAGCAGTGACGCCGACTTCCTTCATCATAATTCAGCTTTTCGAATCGCGGTCGCTGGTTCGCGGAAAGATGATTACCGACGTTCCCCTAGAGACTTTTTCTGTTTCAAGAACGAGATAACGAATTGAACACACTTCGGCTGAGCCAAGGCCAATGGGCGATTCATGCGCTCGCCGCCAAACGCAGCTCACAATCACGTAGGCAATCGCGGTCTTCTCTCTAAGGAACCCAGCTACACATCGGTGCAACATCCGTGATTCAGGAGCAATGCGTTGCAAGATGAAGTTCTCGTCCTAGGTGGTGGCGTGGCCGGCTGTGCGGCTGCCATCGCGCTCGCCCGAAAGGGACGAAGCGTCACTTTGATCGAACGCGAGCCCACGCCACGCCATAAGGTCTGCGGAGAATTCCTAAGCGGTGAGGCCCTTGAAGACCTGCATGCTCTTGGCATCGACGTGGCCTCTCTTGGCGCAGTGCCCATCGATTACGTTCGCCTGGCCGCAGCCAGACGCGCCGCGGAGGCTCCGCTACCTTTTCCCGCAGCCTCGCTCACGCGCAAAGCGCTCGACACTGCGCTCATTGCCGAGGCTGCCACCGCCGGTATCCGCGTCGAGCGCGGTCGCAGCGTGCAATCGCTCAGCCGCACGACCACTAACCTCTGGCAAGCTACCCTCGACGACGGAACCACATATGAAGCTCCAACCGCCTTGCTCGCGACGGGCAAACACGATCTGCGCGGCCACGGTCGTCCGAAGGACCCCCACCAATGGGTCGCTTTGAAAATGTATTATCGGTTGTCTGGCGCGCAGACCGCGGCGCTGGGGGACGCCTCCGAGTTAACGCTCTATTCCGGGGGCTACGGTGGTATCCAACCGGTGGAAGACGGCATTACGAATTTCTGCTGTGTGGTGAAACGGCGCTATTTTGCGCATGCGGGTCTTCGCTGGGAGGGCCTCCTTGCGAAGATGCAGCAGGATTGTCCCCACCTTGCAATCCGGCTTGACGGTGCGGAGCCGCTGCTCAACAAACCGATCGTTGTCACTCATATCCCTTACGGTTACATCCGTCGCACCACTGAGGATGGCCTCTACTGCATTGGCGATCAGGCAGCCGTTATCCCTTCGTTCACAGGTGACGGCATATCCGTCGCCCTGCATACTGCCCGAAGTGCCGCCGCTGCGTATCTTGCGGCGGAGCCCGCGCAAGTCTTTCAGCCAAAACTGCGATCCGCAATGCTGCTCCAGATGCGCCTTGCCGGGGCCGCCGACCACGGCTTGAACAACGCATTCGCACGCGCTGTGCTGCCGTTCTGCTTAAGGGTCTGGCCCGGCGCGATGCGCCTAACGGCCAGGCTCACTCGTGTCGCACAACCCGTCGCTGTTGCTCCACCGGCGTTCGCCAACTGAATTCGAGCGATGCCAAAACAAATCTCGTGGTCAGTTCTCTCCGTACGAGATGCACGAAAGTCTTCACAGTTTCAGCCCGCGCTGCCAGCTTTGTTCTTCATTTGTCGGCGTGGGAGCAGCTCAAACATAGGCAGATCGCATACATGACTAAGCGCTTTCGATCCTCGGGCGTCTACGTCCTGTCACTGGCCTTGGCCATTTTTGTGTCGGCGATAGGGCTCGTGGCGGCTGAGGACACGGTGCCACCTGGAAAGCTGGCCGTACTCGATTTAGACGCTGCAAAGACCACGATTACCTACTCACTCAACGGATGGCCGCATCACACTCAGGGGACGTTCAAACTAAAGCATGGTGTGATCGAGATCGATCCTTCAACGCAAAGAATGACCGGAACCATTACCGTCGACGCGACTAGCGGCGATAGTGGTCATTCGATTCGCGATGATGAAATGAAGTCCAGCGTACTTGAAGTAAATCGCTTTCCAGAAATCAGCTTCGCACCAAGCCAGGTCCTCGAGCACGGCGATCCGAAGAAAGCATTTCCGGTCACGGTTGTCGGCCTTATGTCACTGCACGGTACCCAACACGCACTTACGATCGACGCCACGGTTGAGCGTGAAGAAAATAATGTGACGATTCATTGCAATTTCGCGGTACCATTCGTGGAGTGGGGTCTCCGGGATCCGAGCATACTGATGTTCAAGGTCTCCAAACAGGTCCTTGTCGATGTGACGGCAAATGCACGTTTGAGCTGGATCGCATCAACACCAGCAACATCAACCACCACTCCTGGCGCGGTGCGACCAATGGCCACTAGGGAATCGGCGTCTCTTGACTCGAAGGTGCAGTAAATCGAGTTCGGTTTGCGGGAGTAGTGATGCGCGACGATCGCGAATTAGGCGAAGGGTCGCCAAAAAACCCTGATGCCCGCCCTTTATAGACGCGGCGCTAAGCCCAGATCGGAACGATAGCAGCGACATCGTGGAACTATACGAATCGAACGGAGTCGGCGCAAAATTCCTATCACAATCACTCAACGACGCGATAAATCTGGGGGTTGGAATCGCGAGCTTTATTGTGCTCGCAAATTATGGTTCTCTTCATTCGAGGAGCTTTCTGAGGAATCAGAATAAGGATAACGGCCACTGTAACGTGAAAGAAGCGAAGGTTAGAAGGCTTCCAACCTTTGTCGGAATCGGGCCCACGCGGACCGGAACGACATGGCTTCACGCAGCCTTTCAGGGATGCGTCGGGTTGCCGCGCCGAACGAAAGAAACGGACTATTTTTCGAATAACTATTCGCTTGGATTCAGTTGGTATTTGTCCCATTTTCGTAGCTACCCATCTGCGATGGTTCTAGGGGAGTTCACACCTACTTATTTCGACTATCAAGATTCTCCGGCTCGGATTGCTCAAGACCTCCCTCACTGCAAAATCGTCTGTACGCTCCGGGATCCTGTGGACCGAATTTATTCCCACTACCGCCTTCTGAGATCGGAGGGTTGGATCGGCCGGCAAACGCTATTTGAGGCCTTAGAGCATCATAGTAGATGGAGAGACGGAGCGGGGAATATGCTCGGCACTAATCGCTATGCATTTCACCTCAGTCGCTGGTTTCGTGAATTTGGCCGAGAAAACGTTCTGGTTGCCTTTGTTGAAGATCTCAAAACAAACCCACAACAATATTTGAACGATATTGCGGATTTCATTCGTGCTCCACGTGTAGACCTGCAGACAACGGGCATCGCCAATAAACAGCTAAATCTAAATCCCAGTCAGCGTGCTCCCCTTCACCCCCACTTAGCGAGCAGAGCGCGGCGTCTCAGAGATTCCTTGGAACGAAAGCGATTCTATCGAACTCTCGAATTTCTACAGCCCTTTTTTCGATATTGTTATGGCCGCGGTACGCTTTTCTCGCCCCTCGACCCTGAGACCGAGCAAGTATTGCGCGAGCGCTTTCGGCCTGAAGTCGACGCCCTTGAGAACCTTTTGGGGCGTGAAATATCTCAATGGAGGGTCACTGCAAAATGAACGCACCATTTCCAGCCTTCAGCAGCCTGTGTTCGCAAAGCCTCGAAGCTTTGGCTACCCGATGATTCGAACCAAAATCGTCGCTACCGTCGGTCCCGTCACACTGAATCCGGATAGTCTGCTTGCTCTTGTGGACGCCGGAATCTCGGTCGCTCGCCTTAATGGCGCGCATGCCGACATCGAATGGCATCGGAGCGCGATCTCGCTCATTCAAACGGTGTTGCCCGGGGTTCCAATTCTGCTTGATATTCCGGGCCGAAAGATTCGTACTGCATGGCTAGCACATGAACCCAAGTTCGAGGTCGGGGATCGAATCGTGTTCACTGCTGACAATTCATTTGATGGTTCAACAAAAGTACCCATCAACGACCCGCAACTTTACGCCGAGTTGAAACCCGGCGACGTAATTCTGGCCGATGACGGAACGCTTCGCTTTGAAGTGGAGGAGCTGACGGTCTCGGACAT
>Ga0206850_10123_pt2 | contig 10601 bp, 6 predicted proteins | sample Alteio_BWOrgCont_16_FD_152885 | JGI IMG/M metagenome (GOLD analysis project Ga0206850, IMG submission 152885) | Enriched cells from forest soil in Barre Woods Harvard Forest LTER site, Petersham, Massachusetts, United States -... | ecosystem: Environmental > Terrestrial > Soil > Temperate forest >...
TTGCAGTCCCCTCCAGTGAATTCACGCTGGCGATTGCAGTGGGATTGGCTCAGGGCTGTCAGGGACCGGGCGTCCGCAAAACAACTCCAACGCGGTTTGCCCCCGATCGACTTCTCCTGCTTGGCGGCGATTCATCCGTCTTACCGCGTGCGCGTGCCGAAGCGGAATCGCTGTGGTTGGCGCGGGAATTGGTAAACGCTCCGCCGTGCGATCTCTATCCGGAAACATTTGCTGCCGCGGTGGGGGAATCCGGTCGCATCAACGGATTCGCTGTGGAAGTCTGGGATGAGTCACGGCTGGCAGCTGAAAGGATGGGTTCCCTCCTTGGGGTGGCCCGCGGGTCTGCCCGGCCAGCGCGATTGGCGATCCTTCGCTACAACGGTAACCCTGGCGGTGCTACTCTCGGCTTGGTCGGCAAGGGAGTGACGTTCGACAGCGGCGGCTTATCGCTCAAGCCCACGGATGGCATGGTGGATATGAAATGCGATATGGCCGGGGCCGCGGCCGTTTTTGCTGGTGTTCAAGCCATCGCAGCCCAGAAGTTGAAGGTAAACGTGCTGGGTGTGCTGGCATTGGTCGAGAACATGCCCAGCGGAACTGCCTTGAAGCTGGGCGATGTTCTGACCGCCCGAAACGGCAAAACGATCGAGGTGTTGAACACTGATGCCGAGGGCCGTCTGATCCTGGCAGATGCTCTGTGTTTCGCGGCCGAACAGACGGGGTATCTGGTCGATTTCGCCACGCTCACCGGTGCCTGTCTGGTGGCGCTTGGCACGGAAACAAGTGGGTTGATGACGAACGATGACGCATGGGGGGAGCGAATCCTCGTGGCCATCCGTAAGGCAGGTGAGCGCGCGTGGAAGCTGCCGATGGATGCCAGTTACGATGGGCTCATCAAGAGCAAGGTGGCCGATATGCGGAACACGGGCGGCGGACGCTGGGGAGGGGCCATCGCGGGCGGAAAGTTCCTGGAACAGTTTGTGGGAAATGCGAAGTGGGTTCACATGGACATCGCTGGTCCAGCATGGGCAGAGAGTGAATCGGCTTCACTCGATGCCGGTGGCACTGGGTGTATGGTCCGCTCGATCGTGGAAATGGCGAATGCGTTCGTTTCGAGGTGAGATATCCAGGTCTGCCAGGCGCGTAGTGAACATTTTCAGCCGGATTTCAACGAGCCGCGCAAATTGTGACCTGGCCTCTTCAGTGGCAACAAGTCGACCAACCTCATCCTGGCCAACCACGCGACTCCTGATGTACCGTAAATGCAATTGGCGAATTCACTACACCGTTGCACATCGCTCCGTTCCCGGTCACACTGTGGCTATCCCGCCCAGTGTTCCCCCTGGTGACCCATGTCGCGAATCGCACTCCTCACGCTCGCTGCAATGATTGCTGCCCCAATCGCCACCCGAGCAGCAGACCCCGTTCCTCCCAACAAGCAATTCCTCGAATTCATTCGCAATCAGGCCGCTGAACTGCGGGCCAAGGATAAAACCCCAGCCACTATCGACGAATGGAAGATCCAGGAGGCTAAACTCCGCAGGCATCTCATATTTGCCTGGGGTGGTTTCCCGGAAACAAGTTGCGATCTCGATCCCCAAACTCACGGCGAGCCACTCAAACGCGATGGTTACACGGTCGAGAAGATCACCTTCCAGACCCGTCCCGGCGTTCGCATGACCGCGAATCTCTACATCCCCGATGCGGCTAAAAGCAAAAAGCTCCCGGCCATTCTGATGGTCCACGGACACTGGAAGGGTGCCAAGCAAGACCCCGTGGTGCAATCGCGCTGTATCGGGGCCACGAAGCTCGGATTCGTGGTGCTCTGTGTGGATGCGTTCGGGGCTGGCGAGCGGGGTGTTGGAACTGCCCTTGGGGAATACCACGGCGATATGACCGCTGCCACGTTGTTGCCGCTGGGAACGCCGCTGTCGGGAATGCAGGTGTACGAGAATATGCGAGCGGTCGATTACCTGCTCACCCGTCCTGAAGTGGATGGCGACAAACTCGGTATCACAGGCGCAAGCGGAGGCGGCAACCAGACAATGTATGCCGGGGCGTGGGACAAGCGGTTCAAGTGCGTGGTACCCGTCTGTTCGGTCGGGAACTACCAGGCATATCTCGGCCCGGCGTGCTGTATGTGCGAGGTGGTGCCGGGGGCTTTGCAGTTCACGGAAGAGTGGGCGGTGCTGGCGATGGTTGCTCCGCGAGCGCTCATGGTCATCAACGCGACGCAGGACAGTAGCCAGTTCTCGGTTGGTGAGGCCAAGAAGTCGCTGGCACTGGCTGGCCCGGTGTTCAAGTTACTCGGCAAGCCCGACAACCTCCAACACGCGATCTTCGAGAGCCCTCACGATTACAGCAAGGCCATGCGCGAAACGATGTACGGCTTCATGACATTGCATCTCAAGGGCGAGGGCGATGGAAGCCCCATCAAGGAACCCGAGTTCACGACCGAGAAACCCGAAGACCTGCGTTGTTTTCCTGGCGATACTCGCCCCAAGGATTTTATTACCATCCCGAAGTACGCAGCCATCAACGCGAAGCAGTTGATCGCCGCGAAACCAGTGCCGAAGACTGTCGCGGAATACAACGAACAGAGTCAAGCTGCTCGCTCCGCTCTGGAGGATCGACTGTCCGGTGGCGACACATACAGCATGAAAGCCGCGCAGCCTGTGGAGGGCGGTCCAGACGTTCAGCTCCGTTACAAGTCCGGCATCGAATTGCCCATCTTCATTGAGCGCGGGAAGAAATCGGACATCGTGGTGCTGCTCAATCTGGATGGAGCGGCAGCGGCCCGCAAGAGTGAGCTGTATGCGGCCTTGAAACGGTCGGGGGTAACCGTTGTCACCCTGGATTTGCGAGCCACTGGCACACTGGCACTCGAACGCGAGCGCGTCGGCCGGGCTCCCGATCATCACTCGGCGGAATGGGGGCTTTGGCTCGGATCGCCGCTGTTCGCTCAATGGATGGGCGATGTCAAAATCGTGCTGCACGAACTCTGGGTCAATGCTCTCAGCGACAACGGCGAACTCATCCTGATTGGCGAAGGACCAGCCGGTTTGGTTGCCTTGGCAGTTGCCGCACGGGAAAAACTACTCGTGAGGCGAGTGGCTGCCGTTAATACACTCGCCAGCTTCGTGACGGATGAACCCTACACCGGCCAGCGACTCGGAACCCTCGTTCCCGGCATCCTGCGCGATGTTGGAGATGTGGGACATCTCGCGGCGTTATGTGCGCCGAAACGGGTCGTCATCGCTGGCGGTGTATCGGGGAGCGGGAAGGCTCTGCAACCCGAGCAACTGAAAGCGGCTTATGAACCCGCTACACACGTCTTCAAGCTGCTCAAGAAGGAAAAGGATTTCATCATCACCGACCCGGCAAATGTTCTGAAGGAACTCGGGTTCATAGCTGTGGAAGACAACAAGGATGAGCCGATCTTCGAGCCTGGGGCGAAGCTCTCCGTCCTCTCCGAGCAAGGAGCCGGTGGCGAAGGACCAGCCTGGGATCCCAAGTTCGGCGTACTCACCAGCGGGAGCAAGGGCATTCACCAACTCACACCGGACGGCAAGAAACTCATCTTCCGCGAGAAGGGGGAAACCAATGGGCTACTGTTCGACCGCGAGGGGCGATTGGTCTGTTGCGAATCGGGACTCCGGCGCATGACTCGCCTCGACCGCGATGGAAAGCTCACCGTTCTCACCGACAACTTCGGCGGCAAGAAGTACAACCAGCCGAACGATCTCACCATCGACTCGAAGAACCGCATCTATTTCTCGGACCCCCGGTATGGCTCGCGCGAGGATATGCAAATCCGGGATGAAATGGGCAACACGATCGAAGGCGTGTATCGGATCGATACGGATGGGAAAGTGAGCCGGGTGATTGGCCGCGAAGTGGAGCGTGCCAACGGGGTGCTGGTATCGCCCGACGACAAGTATCTGTTTGTCGCGGACAACAACAACGATGCCCTCGGCGGTGCCCGGAAGCTTTATCGATTCGATCTCAAGCCCGATGGCACCATCGACGCAAAGAGTCAGAAGCTACTCCACGATTGGGGTAAGGGTCGTGGTCCGGATGGCGTGAAGCAGGATGCGAAGGGGCGTCTCTATGTGGCAGGTGGACTAAACAAGCCGAATCCACCCGCGGAGCCCGCGACCGATGTGAAGGGTGGGATCTACGTAATCGATCCCGAAAGCGGGAAACTTCTGGCATTTCTCGGCGTTCCGACGGATGAAGTCACGAACTGCGCGTTCGGTGGCGACGATCTGAAGACGCTTTACATCACCGGTGGCGGCACGTTATACAGCATCCGCACCACGACACCGGGCAAGGTGGTGTGGCCGACCAAGAAGTAAGGCTAGAAAGTCTCCGAATGAGCCCAGTAGGAAAGTAGCAGGCACACTCCGTGTGCCTGCTACTTTCCTACTGGGCGATATGACTTGCGCGTGAGGCGATCTGGAAATGGGCAAAATGTACTGACCGCGAAGTAATCAGAACTCCAGAGGTTCTGGCCACGCGAGCGGGATGATAAACACCTTGCCATCCCCGATACGACCCGTCCGGGCAACGCGAGGCAGTCTCTCGCGCAATTCAATCGCCTGCTCATCCGTCACCCAGACGGTAATCTCCACTTTCGGCAAGTAAGCGGTGCTGTACTCCGATCCGCGATAGCGATCGAGATAACCCTTCTGTCGGCCGTACCCCTTGGCTTCCCGAACAGCGCAGGCAGTCACGCCGAGTTCCGCAATCGCATGCAACACCGCTTCCGCCCGGAACGGCTTGACCACTATCGTGAGTTGCTTCATGGGTCTTCATGCTGGATATATTTGACCCACCAAACAGGATGCACATGGGTATCTTGTGCTGGCTGGATCACGTATTATCATCCCGTTCAGGCCTTTTCCTTCTTGGGCTTGATCACTTCAAACTCATCGACGGGCAACTCAATGTAGAACGGCTCGTCAGCCCCCGCATCAAAGGTAATCCCATAGAGCCGTCGTCCGCCCACGCCGATGGGTCCACGATCTTCGCTTACCTTGCCGAAGAGAATGCTCCCACCGAAGTCGATTTTCACTTGGTCGCCTACGCGAATCACTTTGGAACTCATAACATTGCCTCCCATCTAGGGCACCCAAGGACTCGCCCCAAGTATTCTCGTTAAACGATTGCACATGACAGTATCGAACGCTTGACAGAGACCATTCAAGGCACTCCTCCAAGCCCGCACTTGCACAAGTTGCAAGACGGGATCTTGACCAAAGAGCGCGCGGTCAAAATCATTATGGGCAATTGCATTTCGCCATACCATCAGTTCGTCGAGTAATTCCCGACGTCTTTCATTGTGCGTGTGGATCGAATAAACCTCAACCCAGAATTGCAAGCCGAAGCGCCCGAAGTCCGAACCGATCCCTCCGGCTTGAGGATTTCCGCGATCCAAGCTTCGGCCCCATTGGAACTGCATACGAATGACAGGCCGCACTTGAATCGGTGCGGTAGCAATTATGTGATCCGCACATTCGGAATGAAAGTCACGGCAAAACCCTTGGAACTCAGATGACAACAAAACCGCATATGCTCGATTGATCTGCTGAGTGGCATATCGCCTTCCACGACCTGTGCCACCCACGTTAGCATGAACCGTTTCAATCTCATCAAGGACATCAGCGCGGACCACACTCCAGCCCAAGAATGCATTTGAAGGCATTGGCATCACCCATTTGAGACTCTGTGAAACTACACCCTGAATACTTTGTGGTCTGGGATCTTAGGCAGTCGCTTGCGCTGCGAATTACACCCACGCGCCGGTCACGGGTAAAACCTGACCCGAGATGTATCCGCTCTCCTCAGAAGCTAGAAACAGCACCGCATTGGCAATGTCGTCTGGAGTGCCGAGTCGGCCGAGCGGGATCTGTTTCAAATACTCGGTCATCACCTCCGGTTTCACTTCCCCAAGCATTGGGGTCTGAATCACACCGGGGGCAATCGCGTTGACAGTCACGTGGCGGCGAGCAAGTTCTTTTGCCAGTACCCGGGTCATACCGATAACCCCGGCCTTCGCCGCGGCGTAGTTTGTCTGTCCGTGGAAACCAACCAAACCGGCGACCGAGGCGATATTCACCACCCGACCGCCATCGCGAAGAATTTCGATCCCGAACTTGCAACAGTGAAATACGCCATCAAGGTTGGTTTGAATCACCGCGTGCCATTCATCGAGCGTCATCTTCCGGAGCGTTCGGTCGCGGATAATCCCGGCGTTGTTCACGAGAATATCGAGGCCGCCGCATGTTTCTTTTACCCGCTTCATCAGGGCTTCGATCTGCCCGGCATCCCGTACATCGGCCGGGAAAACGTGGACCTGGGGCGATCCGGTTAGCCCACGAAGTTGACTGGCAAGTGTTTCCGCATCCTTCCGGTTCGTTCCATCCGGATCGTCCCAGAAATGCAGCACACACGTTGCCCCGGCTCGGGCAAATGCGGATAGAACAGCAGCACCGATGCCCCGGGAACTGCCGGTAATCAGGGCAACCTTGTGGGGGAATTCGTAATGAATCATAGGTAGAGAGGGAAAGGGGGAATGGGAGACAGACAGAAGAACCCGTGTCCATCGCCACGGCGCACCGTAACTTAATCTTGACAGTGAGCCGACAAAGGTCGTTGTATACAGGAGTCGGGAGTTTCGCGTTTCGCGTTTCGCATTATGGCTGTAAAGCTTTGCCACTTCAGTGATGTCCACCTGACTGCCCGCCCCCTTGGGTGGACGGTGCGGGACGTGCTTGGCAAGCGATCGACCGGGTGGATGAACATTGCTCTGCTCGGCCGCGGTGGCCGATTCCATCACGCTCCACTCGTTGCCGAGGCCTTGCGACGCGATTTTGCGGCCCGGGAGTACGATCAGCTCGTGTTTTCCGGCGATGCGACCATGCTGGGGTTCGATGCCGAACTCTGCACGGCGGCTGCGAAGATTGGGGTTGGTGACCCGTCGCTTGCGCCTGGAATCGCCGTGCCGGGAAACCACGATGTTTACGTTCCCCGCGCCGAAAGGAAGGGAGCGTTCGAGGCGGTGTTCGCTCCCTGGCAACAAGGTGTGCGCATCGCAAACGCGGTTTATCCGTTTGCGCGGAAGGTCGGGCACGTCTGGTTGATCGGGCTCAATTCCGCGAAACCCAACTTCTGGATGTGGGATGCAACGGGGAAGGTTGGCGAGTCTCAGCTCGCCCGGCTTCGCGAATTGACTGCGAGTCTCGATCCCGGACCAAGGATCGTCGTGAGCCATTACCCGATCCTGACCCAGAAACGGATTCCAGAACCCCGCTGGCACCGACTACGCAACTGGCGGCGTGTGCGCGATATCGCGGCGGAGTGTGGGGTGAGCTTGTGGCTGCACGGGCACCGTCATGTCTGGTACTGGCTATCGGCCGGCGAGCATCTGCCCTTTGCCTCGATATGTGCGGGGAGTGCCACCCAAACGCGCCGATGGGGTTATCACGAATACTCGATTGATGGCTGGAAACTCTCGGGTCTTCGGCGCGTGTACGATCCCAAAAGCGAGGCGTTCATCGATGGCGAGACGTTTGCGCTGGAGTTGCCCGAACCGCGGCCAGCAGTCGTGTGAGGCGGCGAATCAAGTAGGTCGGGCTGTGCCCGACTGTCGGGCACAGCCCGACCTACTAATTCGCCGCCTCACGACGCGATGGCAGCTATAGCTCACCTGATTCTTTCCACATCTGTAACCCCGAAAACCTTTTTGCTCTTCTGTTGCCTGAAGCGGTATGTCGCTTCCGTAGGTGCCGCGAGCCGAGCGGCACAGGTACCGAGATTGGTCTACCTCAGCGGTGTTCACCAAAGCGAACCGAACCGGATAGCTTTGTCCGGCTCGGCTCGCCGGACCTACGAGAAGTCACTGACAACGTGGATCGGTTTCGGCGGGCCGTTCCGGAATTCGATGAGCGTTTGGATCGCCACGTAGAACCCCGGAACAAAGAACACCGTCAGAACTGTCGAAGTGATCATTCCTCCGAACACCGCAGTTCCCAGAGACTGTCGGCTTGCCGCGCCGGCTCCGGTCGCGAAGACCAGTGGAACAACGCCAAGGATAAACGCAAAACTGGTCATGATGATTGGCCGGAATCGAAGCCGGGATGCTTCTATGGCCGCTTCACGGATTCCCCGTCCACCCATCCGCAGCTCGCGCGCGAATTCGACAATCAGGATCGCGTTCTTACTCACAAGAGCAATGATGAGGACAATTCCGATCTGGGTGTAGATGTTGTTATCCATCCCTCGGACCCAGACCGCTGCGACGACCCCGAGCAACCCCAGCGGGACAACCAGAATCACCGCCAGCGGTAACAACCAGCTCTCATACTGCGCTGCGAGAACCAGATATACGAGTACGACAGCAAGACCGAACACCAGAACCGCCTCACCAGTCACTCGTTTCTCCTGGAACGCAATCGCCGTCCAGTCGTATCCCATCGTCTGGGGAAGAACCTGCCCCGCGATCTCTTCCATCGTCTGGATGGCTTCTCCGGAACTCACACCGGGAGCTGCTCCACCGTTGATGGATGCCGTGGGATATAAGTTGTACCGCGTGATCGATTGTGGCCCGATCCGGGTTTCAACCGTAAGCAAGGTGCCGAGTGGAACTCGTCCCCCATCCCGGTTGCGGACTTCGAGACGACTGATTTGTCCCAGGTCGCCCCGGAATCGGGCATCGGCCTGGATGCGTACCTGATAAGTCCGGTCGAACTTGTTAAAGTCGTTGACGTAGACCGAACCGAGGTTCGCCTGGAGCGTGGCGAACACATCGCTCAGCAATACGCCCATTCGTTCTGCCTTCACCCTGTCAATGTTCAGGTAAATCTGCGGCACACCGGCTCGGAACGTGGTTACAGCGCCCCCGATCTCCGCTCGTTTTTTCGTCTCAGCGATCATGGCCTGAGTTCGTTCCTGAAGAGCGGCCAGACCAACTGCTTCCCGATCCTCGATCTGCATCTGGAATCCCCCGGCAACCCCAAGCCCCTGAATCGATGGTGGGATGAGTACAATGACGACCGCTTCTTGCGTCTGGCCGAGTTCTGCCTGGATTCGCATCTTGAGAGCCTCGACCCCGAGATCGGGTGAATTCCGCTGCGACCAGTCGGTCCATGTCACGAACGCGGTCGCTCCGTTTGAAGCGTTTGTGCCATCGAGCAGGGAGAGTCCACCGAGTACGAACCAGTTTTCAATCACCTTGTCATCGTGATATTTCTCGAAGATCTTGTTCAGCTTGTCGGTTACTGCTCGGGTCCGATCCAGAGAAGCCGCATCGGGGAGTTGAATGGCGATGATCAGGTAGCCCTGATCGTCCGTTGGCAGGAAGCCGGTAGGCGTTTTCTGATACCACCACCCCGTCCCAACTGCCACGAAAAGGAACGCGATCAGCATCACCCACCAGATCCGAACGATGATTCGCACCGACCAGGTATAGGCGTGCTCGATCGGGCGGTAGACCGACTCAAACGCGCGGCTGAACCAACCGCGTTTCTTGACGGCTCGGAGGTACAACGCACACTGTGCCGGTTTCAAAGTCAATGCGTTGACTGCACTGAGTAAAGCCGTGGCAGCAATGGTGAGAGCAAACTGGCGGTACAGTTGGCCGGTGATCCCACCCAGGAATGCGGTTGGGAGGAACACCGCCATGAGAACGAGCGTGATGGCAATGATCGGTCCCGTCACTTCATTCATGGCCCGGATGGTGGCCTCGCGCGGTGCTTCTCCCATCTCGATGTGGTGGCTGGCGTTCTCGACAATCACGATGGCATCATCCACAACGATCCCGATCGCGAGAACCAGTCCAAAGAGCGTCAGCAGGTTGACGGAGAATCCGAGAAACGGCATGACGGCAAACGCCCCGATGATGGTGATCGGGACTGTCGTTGCGGGAACTAACAACGCCCGCCAACTGTGCAAGAACACCAGGATCACAATCAGCACCAGAACGCCTGCTTCGGCTAATGTCTCGTAAACGCTGTCGATCGCTGCCTCGACGAACTTGGTGGTGTCGAACGGAATGCTGTACTCGACCCCATCCGGAAGCGATGGCTTGATCCGTTCCATCGCTTTTTCCACCCCCTTGGCAACCTCCATCGCGTTCGAGCCGGGTAGTTGATAGATGAGGATGTTCGCGGAGTCGTTCCCATTTCGGGACGAGTACGAGTCGTAGGTCTGGGAACCAAGTTGAACCCGGGCAATATCGCGGAGGTAGACGATCTGTCCGCCCGTGCCCGACTTCACGACGATCCCTTCAAACTGAGATGGTTCCGACAAGCGACCGAGGGTGGTAACCGTGAGTTGAAAAGCCTGGCCAGTCGGGTTGGGCGGTTGCCCAACCTGCCCCGCGGCCACCTGGACGTTCTGCCGCGCCAGCGCTGCGACCACATCCTGTGTAGTGATCTGTCGCGAGGCGAGTTTGTCCGGATCGATCCAGATTCGCATGGAATACGAGCCGATCCCGCGGACATCCACATCGCCAACGCCAGCCACCCGACTCAGTTCATCGCGCAGCCGGAGCGTGGCGTAGTTGGAGAGGAATAGCGCATCGTATTTTCCGCCTGGAG
>Ga0206850_10077_pt1 | contig 10521 bp, 8 predicted proteins | sample Alteio_BWOrgCont_16_FD_152885 | JGI IMG/M metagenome (GOLD analysis project Ga0206850, IMG submission 152885) | Enriched cells from forest soil in Barre Woods Harvard Forest LTER site, Petersham, Massachusetts, United States -... | ecosystem: Environmental > Terrestrial > Soil > Temperate forest >...
CGACCGCTCTCTTATGCAGAGCTGGTAGCTTTTCTTACTCCTCCACCGCTCGCCAACGCGCCTTATCCTGTTCAGCAGGCATATGCACTTCTATCTCAAGGGTATGTTGGGTAATTAATTCTTAGGTCCGCTTGAGACAATTGTCAAGAGCTAAGAATCTAATTGACGGTTCAGTGTGTTAAAGGCATACTATCTTTCAAAAAAATTAAGAATTTTAATTAGGTAAAATTATGAGTGCTCCTGCTGCTGCCACTACTGTATGGAAGGACAATTTTTTTAGGCGTGAAGATAACTGGAGTAGGGATTCCTCTAAGGGAAGGCTCTATTATGTCAAGGACAGCAAAACCAAAGAAAAAGTTGCTGCCATGATAATGAGGTCATCAAAAAGTTGCTTCTCACTTGTAGATACATCCCTATTTTATGATCTTGTTCCTTTGGATGGTATAAAAGAAATGCCAGGAGTTGATCCCAAAAATGTCATTCTTGGAAGAATGGAGGTTAACTGGGACGGTAGGCTTTTCCCCAATTGTCTCTATATTGAGAATGTAGACAACTTTACGGGTAAGCCTGATTTTTTACTTCAGGCGACGTTAGCATCTGGAAAAGATAAAATGAAAGTGGAAGAGTGTTTATACAGCAATGTGGGAAAAATTTTCATGGCCTTTGCTGTCGAGCTTAGCAAAGAAAAAGGGGACAAACCTATTGTGGTACTTCCTGTAGGTAATGCACCAGCATTTTGGGTCCAATGCGGGATGTTGCCTATGACTGAACTTCCAAATGAAGAAACGAAAGGACATTTGAAATCCCTGGAAGATCAAAAGACCACAGCTACCAGTGCTCAAATAGCCACCATTGTTGTCGAGGAAAAGAAACGTGGAAGAAAAGTGCCCCCCAACGTGAATTTTGAATTACTGGCGATGCAGCTTCCAAAAGCAGCCTATGAACAGTGGAAAGCCGACCTTGAGCTTTAAGTGCATATTTATTGTTTATGTAGAAGATCCTTAAAATCAATGATTGTGGAAAAGAAATTGCTTTCTATGACGGTTTCATCGACTCCATTGAAATGAATCAAAACAGGCCGGACTGAGATATTTTTAGGGAGTGTTAAGCTGCGAATTTTCTGTTTCACTTCATCAATAACGCTTTTTGTAATTTCTTGACTGCTGAATTTAATTTCACATAGATAACAAGTTCCGAATTTGGTTTGTATCATGTAATCAATTTGGCAGCCTGCTTGATTTTTAGCTTTACGTTGAAAAAACGGGTTGTCATTTACAATTTCAGAGGGATCAATATTGAGAATATGTTGTATGGTTTTGCGATTGCTTAGAACAAGATTTTCAAATTGTAATCCCATTGCTGATTGCCATTGGGACAATAACTTTAATCCTCCTCGTACAATTTTCTTTTTGTTTGGTTCGATATATTTGAGATAAAACCGAAGATAGTTATCTTTGAGTCGATAGTGGCTTAGCTTCGAATCTTGTCCTGTTTTTAAGTGCCATGTAAAATCCTGAGAAACAAATCCTGCGGTGACTAAGTCATCCATGTATTTAGAAATCACTCCACTTTTTTCAACTTCTAACGCGGCATAGATCTCTTTAAGTTCGCAAGGACCCTCAGCGAGTCTTTCAACAATTGTTTTGTAAATTGCACTTCTGTTTGAAAACAAATCTGAAAAAATCCGCTCAAACTCACTAAAAAGAAACCCTTCTTTTCGAAAACAGAGTTTTTGAATATTAGTTTCAGCGCTTTGAGCAGGCAAAATCTCTTCAAGATATCGAGGGACCCCGCCAACAACAGAAAGAACTTTTAGTTTATCAAAAGCAGATACTCTTTCCTGTTCTGCATTCCAGAATTCATTACACTCATACAATGGAAGCTCTTCTAGAATAATATCTAGGGAGATTCTTCCCATAAACCCTGTGCTACTAAGAATGTTTTCCTCTATCCAACTGGAGATGGATCCACACAGTATAAGAATCAACTGAGGGTTGGTTTTAAAATAGAGGTCCCAAGCTGTTTTAAGTTTTCCTAAGAATGTTGTATCTTTTGAACCCATCCAACTAATTTCATCCAAAACAAGAACAATTTTCCCTTTTTTGGTTTGCCCGGCAAGACTCCAAAACAAATCCCCCCAGTCATCAGCTCTTGGAAGGGGGATTTTTAATTCGCGTTGCAGTTGTCTGGCAAATTCCTCTCTCTGATCGGCAGCTGAAATCTCATTGGTGGGTGGGAGTCCAGAAAAAACGTAGTGGGGTATTTTACTAGCAAATTCCTGGGCTAAACGACTCTTTCCAATGCGTCGCCTGCCACGAATAACTACAAGACTTGAAGACTTTTTCTTAAAGAGTTCTTGCAGCATTTGAAGCTCTCTTTTGCGCCCTATAAACGTGTGTAGCATGGTATTGCCTATAATTTGGTGATGAACTAATAGTAGCAAAACCACATCACCAAATCAAGAAATTTCGATTTGGTGATACGATGTAAGCGGGATTCGGGTATTTACATTGATTGTTTTTGTATGAAATAGCAATAAAATTAATTTTAATAACTGTAGTCAAAGACTTGACAAGTTAATCTTAAGAGTATATTATATTATTAAAGTTATTGATAAAAGGAGATTAATGGTGAGTTCTAATTCTATTAATGAAGATCGGGGGGATCACGCAACTTGCTTTATTTGTTTGAGTGATTATGAAGGGGGAGAGGAAAAAAGCTGTTTGAATTGCAGTCATATTTTTCATAGTGATTGCTTGGTTGATATGCGTAGGCACAGCGCTGCAGCGGTAGCCAACTCCTGTCCCTTATGCCGCACAAGGATCACTTCGATTAATGAAGAACCAGTAGAGCCTATTGTAGAGCCTGTTATTATCAGAGCTCGAAGAATTGAAGAACAGATTTATGAAGACGAAATGCTTGTTCTTCAATTCCAAAATCGATGGCAAATGGCACCTCCACCGCCCGCCGATCTGCCTTATGCTGCCCAGGCAGCTTTTGTTGATCGATATTGGGAAAGGGATTATCCACCGCGCGCTAACGCGCCCTCTGCTTTAGAGCAGGCATATGCACTTCTAGCTCAACAGCTTCTGGATCAAGAGTATATTATACGCAGAGCCATGATTTTTCGGTAATTAATTCTTAGGCCCATCGGGTCGTTATTGAATAGCCCAGCGCCGCAAGGCCTGGGTAAACGGAAATATAAACATAGCCTGAACGGGCGATGTTAGAACCCACATACCAATGCCGTTCCTTCGGAACCCGATTTTTTTTATCGCCATTACCCAGGCCTTGCGGCCTTGTCATTACCTAAAAAATTCAAATTTAATATTTGCGCTAAGTCATGCGCTTCTACAAGGTTAATTAACCAGCTTATTTCTAAGCGGATCTCTATGGAATAAAAATGTATTTAATCTTTATCCCGTTAGGGATAAAGATTAAATACATTCTGTAAATCTAAAATGCGTCGTTTTCAGAGTTAAGCAGCCAGTCTTTAAAAAATATTGATTTTACTCGAAAAAGCATTCTAGAGTAGTATTCCAAGATCTAAACTTGGGAAGTCACATGTTTAAACGATGGCTGATTGATGCGGGTCTGTATTGTGTGTTTTGGTTTGTCAAAGGTGTTGTAGCGCTCCGCTATCGTGTGAGGATTGTGGGGCTTGAGAATTTGCCTCAGAAAGGGGGGATTTTGTTTTTGCCCAACCATCCGGCGGAGATGGAACCTGTGATTCTCATGGTTGCTTTGTGGCGCAAGTTTAAATTGCGCCCGCTCGTTGTCGAACAATTCTATTATTTGAAATATGCTTATTTTTTCATGCAATGTGTTAAGGCGCTCCCTTTGCCTGATATTGAAAGAGGGGGGAATCGTTGGAAAGTGAAAGAAGTGGAAACGCTTTTACATACTGTTTCAGAAGAGCTCAAGAAAGGGGGGAATTTCCTTATTTATCCGGCGGGAAAACTAAAGCTCGGAGAATTGGAGGTCATTGGAGGTGCGTCGTTTGTTCATAACGTTTTAAAGGCGTGTCCTGATGCTACGGTTGTATTGATACGGACAACGGGGCTTTGGGGTAGTAGTTTTTCAAGAGCGTTGACGGGGAAAGTTCCCGATTTTTGGAAGACGACTGTGCAGGGGATACGGATTATTTTTAAAAACGGTTTGTTTTTTACACCGCGGAGGGAAGTTTCTGTTGAGATGGAGGTTGCGTCGGGTGATTTTCCTTTTGGAAAGCCTCGGCTGGTGCTTAATAGATATTTGGAAGAGTGGTATAACAAAAAACCTGATCCGTTAAAACTTGTCTCCTATTTCTTTTTAAAGGAGCAAGTTCCTAAAGTTGCAGAAATGAAAGTGGAGAAAAAAGATGAGAAAGAAATTAGAGTTAGCCCAGAAATTGAAGGGGAGATCAAAACAAAGATAGCTCTTTTATCCAAAAGACCCAAAGAGCAGATTCGAAATGAGATGAACCTTTCCCTGGATCTCGGCCTAGATTCTTTAGACATTGCACAGATCTATTTTTATTTAGATCAATATTTTGAAAGATCTGATCTTGAGCATGGGGAGCTTCAAACTGTCGCAGATGTACTTGTGGCAGCATCTTGCCACAGAGCGGAGACGGCAGACACTACGCAGCTGAAAAAGAGCAAAGCTTTTTGGCCCAAGGAAAAAAACCGGAGGCCCCCAACGCAGATTACAGGCAAAACTATTCAGGAAGCTTTTTTGCAGGTTTGTCTCGCGCGAAAAAGTGAGGTTGCTATAGCAGACGCTATGTCAGGTGTTTTACGTTATAAAAAACTCAAGCTATCAGCGCTTGTCTTGTCAAAATACATTGAAGAATTGGAGGGGGAGAAGATTGGGATCTTGCTCCCTTCAAGTGTAGGGGCCTATATCTGCATTATGGCTACCCTTCTTGCAAATAAGGTTCCTGTGATGCTCAATTGGACAGCCGGAAAACGCTCTTTAGAACACGCTTCAAATGTCACGAAGCTATCTTGCGTGCTCACCTCGCGTAAGTTTTTAGATAGATTGGATAATGGAGATATCACTCCGATAGAAAATAAGCTTCTTTTGCTTGAAAATGTCAAACATCAAATCACCCTTAAACACAAACTCAAGGCCCTCTTTTCTGGCAAAAAGGAGTACAAGGAAGAAGATACGGCCGTCATTTTATTTACAAGCGGCACCGAGTCTTTACCGAAAGCAGTTCCTCTAACTCATCGCAATATCCTTTCCAATCAAAATGCTGCATTATCCTGCGTGAATTTTAAAGCAAATGATCTGATGTACGGGATACTCCCTCCCTTCCATTCCTTCGGCTTTTCCGTTACTGGACTTTTACCTATTCTAGCGGGACTAAAAGTCTTTTACGCGCCAGATCCTACAGATAGCAGGGGAATGGCAAACGACATTGCCCATTTTAAACCCACACTATTTTGTGCAGCGCCCAGTTTTATTGTCTCTGTTTTTAAAATCGCTAGATTAGAAGATTTAAAATCGGTGCGGCTCATTGTCACAGGGGCCGAAAAGGCTCCGCAGGAATTATTGAATTATATCAAGGAACTGAAAGCAGATTTTATTGAAGGGTATGGGATCACCGAATGTGCCCCTATCGTTACGTTAACCCGTCCGGGCGAGCCTATCATTGGAGTGGGGAAACCCTTGCCGGGAATAGAGCTCCGCATTATCGAAGAAAACGAGATCTGTATTCACGGGCCAAATGTTTTCAAGGGATATCTGGCTAACAATATAAACCCTTTTATTGAAATCGATGGGAAAAAATGGTACCGCTCGGGGGATATGGGAAAAATTGACCCTGATGGCTCCCTGATCCTCCTCGGCCGCCTGAAACGCTTTGTCAAAATCGGGGGAGAGATGGTGTCGCTCGCTGGTCTTGAAGAGGAGATCGGGCTCCTCACTTCGAAGCCCATAGCGATCAGCGCTCGTGAGCCAGAAGGGGGTAAGCCTGAGCTTATCCTCTTTGCCACAACCCCCCTAGATAAAGAGGAGGTCAACGCTGCGTTGGCCGCTGCTGGGTATGGGAGAATAGTAAAAATTTCTCAAATCAAGCAGATTAAAGAGATTCCCTTGACGGGGACAGGCAAAACCCATTATCGTTTACTAGACGAAATGTGAATAATATGAAATTAAAACTATACAATACAGAGACCAGGGAAAAGGAGGAGATCGCCCCCATTGATGGACACACCATCAAAATGTACACTTGCGGTCCTACGGTATATAATTTTGCCCATATCGGCAATTTTCGCACCTACGTTTTTGAAGATCTTTTACGCCGTACTCTGAAATTTTTTGGCCACAAAGTCTTTCAAGTGATGAATATCACCGATATCGATGATAAGACAATTAAAGGGGCGCTCGCTCAGGGGATCAAACTCGAAGAATTCACAGACCCCTTCGAGGAGGCTTTCTTTGATGACCTAAGAACATTGAATATTGAACCTGTAGAAAATTACCCTCGAGCGACCGATTATATCCAGGATATGATCGTGGTGATTCAAAAGCTTTTAGAAAAAGGGGCAGCTTACCACGGCTCAGACAGGAGCGTTTATTTCGCCATCGGCCAGTTCCCTTCTTACGGCCGCCTTTCCCACTTAAAGATCGATGAATTAAAAGCGGGCGCATCAGAGAGGGTAGAAGCCGATGAATACGACAAAGAACATGTTTGCGACTTCGTTCTTTGGAAAGCTTATGAGCAAACACGAGACGGGGATATTTTTTGGGATAGCCCCTTTGGACCCGGCAGACCCGGGTGGCATATTGAATGTTCTGCTATGGCGATGCAACTTTTAGGGGAATGCATTGATATCCACTGTGGTGGTGTCGACAATATGTTCCCCCATCATGAAAACGAAATCGCGCAATGTGAGGCCTTTTCAGGAAAACACTTTGTAAAACACTGGCTCCATGCAGAGCATCTTCTTGTTGATCAGCGCAAAATGTCCAAAAGTCTCGGCAACTTCTTTACATTGAGAGATCTTCTCGATAAAGGCTACCTGGGACCAGAGATCCGCTATCTTCTTTTGCAAACACATTACAAAACGCAGCTTAACTTCACCTTTCAAGGATTAGATGGTGCAAAAAACACTCTGCAGCGCCTTTCCGATTTTATTTACAGGCTTAAAGAGATCAAAGATCCCGTAAACTATGACCTAGCTCTCCCTTTTCTTGTAAAAGCTGAAAAAGCCTTTAAAGAGGCTCTTGCCGATGATCTCAACATTTCTCTTGCTCTTGGAGCCCTTTTCGATATGCTGCGCGAGATCAATACCCTTTGCGATCAAGGCAAAATAGGGATGAAAGAAGCAAAAACTGTACTAGAACATCTCCATCATATCAATCAAGTGCTCGGCGTCCTTCCTCTCGAGGAAAAAGCCCTGCACGTCGCCTCAGAGCTCGAGGACGCCCTTCAAAAGAGGCAAGATGCCCGCACACAAAAAAACTGGAAAGAAGCAGACAAGTGGCGCGACTTTATCCATGCTGCCGGTTATCTCATCGAAGACACCCCATCTGGCGCTCGTCTTAAAAAGGGGAAAGTATGAACCAAAGAATGACCAAAGATGAGCTTTTCCTACTCACCCTCTACAAAATAGCCCATGCAAAAGGTGATCCTACCCATCAAATAGATCGTTTCCTCATCGGAAAAGCGATCAATCAAAATGAACGTATGTGCAATAACATCGTCCGCCACCTGGCCCAGGCCAATTTCATCAAAAAAGGGGATGAGAACTTCATCTACCTCACCGAGCAAGGGCTCCGTCTAGTAGATCAGCTAAGGAGATAATTTCCATTATGGTATCAGTACCATCAGCAATAAGCGCCCATCAAGCATACCAAGACTTTAGGCGTGCGATAGATGAAACCGGCTGTATCAAATTTTGCAAAGGGGTCGCTAAGGCAATCGCTATCTTTATAAGGCTCATTGCAGAGATTATTGTGTTCGCTCTTTCTATTCCTATTATTCTTGTTGCTTGTTGTATGAAGAAGCGCATCATTAAAAAGTTGATCTTGCCGGCTGTCGAAAATATTATTTATATTCCCCACCCGATCTATTTTAAATCGTCTGATGGGGTTTGTCTCGAAGGGGTTTACCATAGAGGTACCACGAATCCAGATATTGTTGTGATCTGCAGTACAGGCAATATGATGAGCGCGCAGTCGATCCTTCCCCATATCAAAAAGATGGGGTGCTCTATATTTGCCTACAACCGGAGAGGCGTAGGAGGAAGTGAAGGTTTCCCCTGGAATCCGGCAGATTTAAGGAGAGATGCAGGGGCAGCTCTTGACTATGTTGTAAGTAAAAACGGTAGGATTAAAGCTAAACCTGAAAATATTAAAGCCTTTGGCTACTCGATGGGCGGTCATGAGGCGCTTTCACTTGCAAAGTATGCAAAAGCTAAATATAAGGTGGACATTTCTTTTGTTATGGATGCTACCTTTACGAATTTGATCGATGTTGTTCATGCGCATCTCGATGTTAGGGAAAACTCCTGTCACATACTTCCAAAATTTGGTCTGAAATTTATCACTTATTGTGTCCTTAAGATCATTGGATGGGGCAGTGTTGATAATACGAGATTAATAAGCGGTCTTAAAAAGGAGCGTTGTTTCATAATTAGTCGTGCAGACGATGAGGTCATTTTACCACGTATTGTAATGAGAGATCCTCAAGGCAAGGAACACCTAGTTTCTCCAGGCGCTCAATTGGCTTATCCAGGAGCTAAACCAGATCTAATTCTTCCGAATGCCAGCCATTGTGGCTTCCCTCTCCACGCACCCCAAATCCAAGAATTTTTCCAAAAAGCCATTAGACCTCTCTCTTGATTTAAACTTTTTTTTCTATATGGTGGGTAGAAAGAGGGTCAAATGGCAGCACCAATCGGAGGCGGGAGTTCTTTGCCACCGCCTAGAGGAGGTGAAAGTAAAAAGAAAGAGGAAAAAGATTGGGTGCAAGTATGCCTCGACTCTTGCAAAAAAGAAGCTGCCAGACAAGTTCCTAACTTCGCCACGCAACATCTACCGGAGAAAGAAATAAGAGAATTTTCAAAAGCTTTTGTCGAAAATGCTGTAAAAAATATCAAAGATTACCAAAGCCAAGATGTTTCTGCTTCGGAACCCCCGGCAGAACCTTTAGAAAATAGTGATCAATTGGAAACGGTTTTTTATCAAGAAATGGCAGCTGCCATTCTAAGTCAAACACCACTAGAAGATTTGTTTAAGTATCTCGAAACTTTATCCATTACCAATCCAAGAGTTAACATTGAAATTGCCAAATTGTGTGCCCAGAAAGATGCTGCGTGGACAGCTGAACATATTTACAGTTTTGGTATCACAGACCAAAACGGGCTTGTTGCTATTGCCAAACTATGTGTTCAGCAAGATTATGAAACGACATCTCGCTATTTTATGAGTTTTAACATCACAGACCTAAACGAACGTATTGCCATTGCAAAACTGTGTGCTCAGCAAGATGGTAGAACGACATCTCTCTGTATTGGGAATTTTTGGATCACAGACCAAAACGAACTTATTGTTATTGCTAAACTGTGTGCTCAGCAAGATGGGTGGGGGACAGCTGAGCATATTCAAAATTTTGGCATTGAAGAGGAACCTGCACTTGTTGCTATTGCCAAACTATGTGCTCAGGAAAATGGTGGATCAACCGCCCACCATATTAAGAATTTTGGCATCACAGATCAAAACGGACTTATTGCCATCGCCAAACTATGTGCTCAGGAATCTGGTGGATCAACCGCCTACTGTATTAAGGATTTTAACATCATAGACAAAAACGAACTTATTGCTATTGCCAAACTATGTGCTCAGTCAAAAGGAGGACAAACCGCCCGCCATATTAAGGGTTTTGACATCATAGACCAAAACGAACTTATTGCTATTGCCAAACTATGTGCTCATCAAAATGGCGGTGGGACAGCCGAATATATTGAAAATTTTCCTATCACAGACAAAAACGAACTTATTGCTATTGCCAAACTATGTGCTCAGCAAAATGGCGGTGGAACAGCTAAATATATTGCAAATTTTGACATTAAAGACGAACTCGGACGTGTTGCTATTGCCAAACTATGTGCTCAGCAAGATGGGTGGGGGACAGGCCATTATATTGAGAACTTTGGCTTAAGTGAAACAAATAAAGTCTGGATTGAGTCTCTTTGTTTAGTGGAGTTATTAAATCATCCTGAACATAAAGATTTACTGTGTGATATCCTAGGAAAGCGCTTAGAAATATCTCAGGATGACTTAAAAAAACTCGATCGGGCAGCTTTAATTAAATTAGTTCTACGTAACCTCGCTGTCAATTGTAGAAAAACTGTTAATAAGCCTGTTTCACCAGATGCTGAAAATATTTTAGAGCATATTCTTACTTATGAAAACCTTCCGACTGCAGCTTTTTTACAATTGATAGCTAGGTTAGATGAGCCTTTTTCACCAGATGAGGAAAATATTTTAGAGCATATCCTTACTTATAAAAACCTCCCAATTGCAGCT